>JAEEGL016836120.1_pt1 | contig 44578 bp, 34 predicted proteins | sample 9134231 | NCBI WGS metagenome assembly JAEEGL01 (sample SAMN16246548, study PRJNA631951) | gut metagenome | biome: gut microbiome; feature: rumen; material: fiber-attached | host: Bos | place: Iran: Karaj | collected 2018-10 | reverse complement strand
ATGTGGCTGAAGGCGTGCACACCCGCACCATCGACTGCCAGCAGCTCCAGCGCGGCATGTATCTGGTCAATGTCGTCGTTAACGGCCAGAAGGCTACTTCTAAATTGATTGTAAGATAATAATAATTAGATGAAAGAAGAGGTACTGGTCGACAGAACACAGTACCTCTTTTTTATATATAATACCTTATATACCTTTCTATGGATAAGAATCTAGTTCAAGAATTGAAATGGCGCGGCATGATTCACGATATTATGCCTGGCACAGAAGAACACCTTGCCAAAGAGATGACCACCGCTTATGTGGGTATCGACCCTACAGCCGACTCACTCCATATCGGGCATTTGGTCAGCATCATGCTGCTCAAGCATCTCCAAATGGCTGGACATAAGCCCCTGGCTTTGGTGGGCGGTGCTACCGGAATGATTGGCGACCCCTCCTTCAAAGCTGCAGAGCGTAAGCTCTTGACGGTTGAAGAGGTGCAGCACAATGTCGACTGCATTCGTCAGCAGCTCTCGCGCTTCCTCGATTTCGACAACCCTGTCAACGGGGCTGAGATAGTGAACAACTACGACTGGATGAAGGACTACCTTTTCCTCGACTTTATCCGCGACGTGGGCAAGCATATCACCGTCAACTACATGATGACAAAGGACTCGGTCAAGAAACGTCTTGAGACGGGTCTCTCCTTTACCGAATTCAGTTATCAGCTCCTGCAAGGGTTCGATTTCCTCACCCTCTACCGCACCAAGGGGTGCCGCTTGCAGATGGGTGGCTCTGACCAATGGGGCAATATTACCACGGGTACCGAACTTATCCGTCGCATGGAGGGAGGCGAAGCATTTGCACTCACCTGTCCGCTTATCACCAAGGCAGATGGTACCAAGTTTGGCAAGACCGAAGGTGGTAACGTGTGGCTCGATGCCAAGAAGACCAGCCCCTATAAGTTCTATCAGTTCTGGCTCAACTGCTCTGATGTTGATACGGCACGCTACATCCGTATCTTTACTCTATTCAGCAAGGAGGAGATTGAAGAGTTTGAGCGCCAACATGCCGAGGCTCCCGAGCGCCGTATATTGCAACGAGCCCTGGCCAAAGACATCACATGTCGCGTCCATTCAGAACAGGACTATGAGGCGGCTGTGGCAGCCTCCGACCTCCTATTCGGCAAAGGCACTACCGAGCAGCTCAATAGCCTTGACCGCGACACGCTTTTGTCAGTCTTTGAAGGTGTTCCCCAGTACACCATCAGTCGCGGCTCTCTTGATGAGGGCGTGAGTCTTATTGATGTAGCTGCAGAGGTGGGCATGTTCGCCTCCAAAGGCGAGATACGTCGTGAACTCAAACAGAACTCCATTTCCATCAATAAGGCAAAAGTTGGGGAAGACTGTCGTCTCACCGCCAGCGATATCCTCTCCTGTGGAAGCATCTTGGTACAGAAAGGCAAGAAGAACTACTACTTGCTCAATGTAGAGTAGTCGGTTTGGCTATAAACACAAAGGGCGGTCCTGATGAGGGCCGCCCTTTTAAGTTTCTATGAATTGTGTGTTAGTAAAGAATCTCGTCCACTACCTCGATAATCTTTCCGTTGGTCTCGAATGAGATAACCTTCACCTCGGTCTCCTTCTTGCAAAGGAATCCCTTGATGCGGGCAATGCGGCACTGGTAGGTCATTTTATTCTTCAGGTTGCGGGCATAAAGCTCGGTGATTTTGTGCTTGGGGAACATGGATGCCACGGTGTCCTTGATGTCGTGGGGGTAGTAGCGCTCCTCAATATAGTAGCGTTCCTCAGAAGTCTTAGGAGTAAAGCGGATGGCCTGCTTGTCGCCGTCGCTATTGGTGAATGTTACCATGTAGGCGGTGCTGTCGCTAGCCATTGACCAAGTGACGTTAGTGGCTTCTTTGACCTGATTCTGGAAGTCTCTTACGTAGCGTGCAGGCACGTCATTTTCCTTAATGTTCTTCTCTTTCTGGGCGAATACCATTGTCTGGCACAACGCCACAAGTGCGATAAGTGCAACTATCTTTTTCATTTTGTGTTTATTATTAAGATAATATTAATTTCGTTTCAACCTACAAAGATACATATTATTTGTCAAACTGCCAAATATATTATTTATATTTTTCTTCTTTTCAGTATCCTGTTGGGCTCTATTATAATGTAGTTAAATGCTGGACAATTGCCGTGAAGATTCTGTCTCCAATTGCGATTGAATATAATTTCTTGTCGCACGACCCTTGGGAATGCCTCATCATTAGTAGTACAATGATGTGTATCGGATATCGAAAGCGGCGACGTATGAATTTGAGAAACAATGAAGAATAAAAATTTTTGCGCTAATATTTGGTATATTCGACAATAATGTGTAATTTTGCATTTTGAATTGTACATAAATTTAAAACACAAACTAACTATTGTATATGACACCTACATTGTTAATCATCGTTTTGGTATTAGGCGTTTTGTTATTTGCCCTTGAGATTGTGGCTCTGCCAGGTGGTATTGCTGGCGCATTTGGTCTGCTGCTCACTGGTTTCGGTGTGTGGCAAAGCTATCTCATTTGGGGACCGACGATAGGCAACACTATACTCTGCATTTGCGCAGGTATCATTATCGTCTTGTTGGCAATATTCCTCAAGGCGAAAACTTGGAAGCGTTTTAGCCTCGACGAGGAGTCTGACAGCGTGGTTAATCAGATAGACCAGGTGGCCTTGGCGGTTGGCGCACGCGGCACTACGGTGGCTCGGCTTGCCCCTACGGGTAAGGCTTTGTTCGATGGGCAGTTGGTCGAAGTTCACGCTATCAATAAGTTCATTGACCCCGATCGTCCCATTGAGGTGGTGGCTGTCGATGGTTATCGTATTGATGTGTGTGAGGTGGCTGACACACGGTTCGATAAGCCGCAGGATTAACTCAGTCCCCTCTCCATTGCGAGATAGATTCCCCATGGGTTGTAAAAGAAAATAATAATCATCATAAATACTAATTCCTATGTCAATTACAACAGTTGTACTTTGCGTGTTGATATTCATCGCGCTGATTCTTTTCCTCTATTTGGTACCAGTGGGATTGTGGTTCCAGGCGTTGGTGTCGGGTGTCCACTGCTCACTCATCCAACTTATGTTTATGCGTTTCCGTAAGGTTCCTCCCAGCATTATTGTGAATAATATGATTAACGCTACCAAAGCAGGTTTGAAGCTGTCTCAAAACGAACTTGAGGCTCACTACCTGGCTGGTGGTAATGTAGGGAGTGTGGTGCAGGCATTGATTTCGGCCAACAAAGCCAATATGAACCTAGATTTCCGCACTGCCACAGCCATCGACTTGGCTGGTCGTGATGTGTTGAAGGCTGTGCATACCTCGGTCAACCCCAAAGTGATAGACACACCTCCGGTGGCCGCTGTGGCAAAAGATGGTATCCAGCTGATAGCCAAGGCTCGAGTTACCGTTCGTACCAATATCAAGCAGTTGGTCGGCGGTGCTGGCGAAGAGACTATCCTGGCTCGTGTTGGTGAGGGTATCGTCAGTTCTATCGGTTCCGCCATCACGCATAAGGAGGTGCTGGAGAACCCCGACAGCATCTCTAAACTGGTGTTGACCAAGGGTCTCGACAGCGGTACTGCCTTCGAGATTCTTTCCATTGATATTGCGGATATCGATGTGGGTAAGAACATCGGTGCCCAGCTGCAGATGGACCAGGCCAATGCCGACAAGAATATTGCCCAAGCTAAGGCAGAGGAACGTCGTGCCATGGCTGTGGCTCAAGAACAAGAAATGAAGGCCAAGTCGCAGGAGGCACGTGCCAAGGTTATCGAGGCCGAGGCCGAGGTGCCCAAGGCAATGGCCGATGCCTTCCGTAGTGGTAATTTGGGCATCATGGATTACTATCGTATGAAGAATATCCAGGCCGATACCGACATGCGCGAGAGTATTGCCAAGCCGGCTGGTATGAAGCCCGTGCCACCAAAGAATCCAGATCAGAAGTAGTCGTTTAATTGTATAGTGATAGTGGGAAATTGAAGGTCATTCACCCTTTATTGACTTTCGGTTTCCCACTTTTTTATTCTGAATATGAAGAAAATTGTGGCAATTGGAGCCTTGCTCATGGTCTTGTTTTTGACCCCTTCTTGGGCGCAGAATAGTTTAAACTCCACCCCCGACGCGATAATTGGCACCTATTGGCTTAAGCACGAGGGGGAAGTGTCGAAAGTGAGAGTCTACAAATGCAAGGATGGCAGCTATGCGGCGCAGTGTATATACTTGCAGGACAGCCTCGACAAGAAGACGGGAAAGATACGCCTCGATACAAAAAATCCGGATAAGAGCCTTCGTAATGTCCCTTGCAATAAGATAATTATCCTCCGAGACCTGCGCTACAATGCTAAGAAGCAGCGTTGGGAGGGAGGACGCATATATGACCCTACACGAGGGATTAATGCACACTGCACTTGCGAGTTCGAACCCGATGGCCGTCTGAAGCTCAGGGGGTCGCTGCTGGGGATAGGAGAGACTATATATTGGATAAAAATGTGAGCTATTAGATTTGTAATTGTGTGGTTAATGAACAGCGTCACGAAAATGTTTCTATCATTCATAAATTGACCTTGATATGAAAAACTATAAACGGATAGTATTAGTCGCTGCCATATTGGGTGGCTCGGTATCAATGGCGCAAAACCATTTTACTGAGCGCGACACAATAGATGTGCTGCATTACAACATTTGCCTCGACATGGGGCATCATCAGCCACAACATATACAAGGGTGGAGCGAGGTGACTATGCGGCTGCTGCAACCAACAGCGCAGGTGGCATTAGGTCTTGAGGCTGCCACCATCGACTCGGTGCAGGTGAATGGCGTAGGTGTTGTAGCGTCGGCAGTGGGTTACGACCGTCACCAGTTGCGCGTGCCTGTAGTGGGTGTTGCCGAAGGCGACACCCTATGTGTGAAAGTGTATTATGGCAGTTATGGCTGGCAGGGTAGTGACGGCGGTTTTTGGTGCGATCCCACCGTGTTTTACAATCTAGGCGAAGACCGTCTTACGCGCCCTTTCAGCATGGGTAGGAGTTGGTTTCCATGTAGCGACAGTGTGTACGACCGCGCCACCTATAGTTTCGCTATCACGGCGGCACCGGGGTGGTCGGCCTTTTGCAGCGGAGAACACGACAGCACTGTTACTCATGCCGATTCGAGCCGTACATTCTATTATACTTTAAATCACCCAGTTTCCACCTATCAAGTGGGTGTGAATGTGGCGCAATACTATGTGTACTGCCGTGAGGTGGCGGGGCACTATGGCACCTATCCTCTGCGTGTTGCCAGTTTCAACCCCGACAGTGCAGATGTGGCAGAGTGTTTTGCCTTGTTCGATAGCACGCTGACTCGGTTTGAGCGGTGGTTTGGCCCCTATCGTTGGGGCGGTATAGGTTTCAGTGCCGGAGGCGAAAATTTGGGGGGGATGGAGCATGTGAACAATATCTGCATTCATTCTGAGGTGTCGACACGTTATTGGAGGATGGACTACCTGATAGATCATGAGTTTGCCCACCAATGGTTTGGCAATTTGATTACGTGCGACAATCTGCGCGACCTGTGGTTTAACGAAGGGGGTGCGACGTTTGCCGACCAGATAGTGGTGGGCAAGACCTATGACCGATATTCGCCGGCATCGTATCACAAACTGAAGGTACTGTCCCAGAATCCCAAGGACGAAGATGGCTTCCACCCGCTGTGCGGTATGCCGAACCAATATTCGTTCATGTCTAGTACCTATTACAAAGGGGCAATGGTATTTCACGAGTTGAGACACTTGCTGGGCGATTCGGTGTTCTTTGGCATGATACGGACGCTTTTCGACCGCAATGCCTATACCAATATGGATAGCTACCAGTTGCGCGACTCGATGAGCGCATACAGCAGTGTGGACTTGACGGCATTTTATGATTTCCATATCTTCTCGCCGGGTTTTGCAAGCTATCATGTCGATTCGCTGCATACAGACGACGGTACTACCTCAGTTTGGCTGAGCCAGCTGCTGTGGGGTGCGCCTGAATATAGTACCCAAGCCCGTGTGCCAATTACCTTCTTTACTAATGCAGGCGACAGCATCACACGCGATGTGGAGAGCCGTGGTCGTTATGCCCAAGGACAGTTTCGGTTGCCGTTTGCACCCGACTATGCTGTCGTGGACTATTATGGCGTAACGGCTGCCGCCAGTATCTCCGACGAAGTGGTCATAGACGAGGTAGGACAAATGTCTGACATGTCATTGAATATCGAGTTCTGTCCTACCCATGTGACTGGCCCAACACGACTGAATGTGACGCTACAGTTTGGAGCCTCAGACGACCCGATGCCCGCTGGCATTAAGCGTTGGAGCAGTCGTCGGTGGATTGTCAACGGAACCAAGGCTCAGGACCTACTCACCACCTCACGGTTTTATTTTGGCAACAGCTATTGGGTGTATGATGGCGACTTTTACACGGGAACCAATTGCCACGATTCTATCCGGCTTTTCTATCGCAAGGATGCTTCCCACCCGTGGAAGATGAGAAAGAGTGCAACTCTGGGCCGAGAAATCATATCTCTAGGAACATCATATTATATGGAAAATTCGGGAATTCAGATAGGCGAATATATCCTTGCTGTGGTCGATACCGCTTTGTTGAATATTGATGATGACGGATTGATTGTCGACCCCGTCGGTGCTACGATCTCGTTGTCGCCCAATCCGGCTCATGGCTCGACAGAGGTGTGTCTGCATGGTGCGACTGGCAAGGGCGAATTGCGCATATTGGATGCCACGGGTCGTGAGGTATTCCGTCAGGCGATGAATGGGCAGCGGTGCAGGCTCTCCACAGCCACACTCCCTGCCGGACTATATTTTGTTACCTATACATCGCCAGAAGGTATCTGTAGCCAGAAACTTGTCGTGCGTTAGGAACTAGGCGTGTGCTTGAAAATGGAAGACTTTTTTCGTTTTTGTGCGAAAAAAGTCTTTCGTTTTAAAAAAAAGTTGTATTTTTGAATCCCGTATTTTGTAACTCCAACAGATAAGGAATATGAAACACGGATTTGATAATGAGAAGTATCTACGGATACAGTCAGAGCACATCAAAGAGCGAATTTCGCAATTTGGCAACAAACTTTACCTAGAATTTGGCGGTAAGCTTTTCGACGACTACCACGCCAGTCGTGTCCTGCCGGGCTTTGAACCCGACAGCAAACTCAAAATGCTCATGCAACTGCGTGATGATGCCGAAATAGTCATTGCCATCAGTGCCCGCGACATTGAGAAAAACAAAGTGCGCGGTGATCTCGGCATCACCTATGATGTCGATGTGTTGCGCTTGCGCGGCGAGTTTATGAATCGGGGACTGATGGTCAGCTCCGTAGTCATCACCCAGTACAACGGTCAGGCCAGTGCCATTGCCTTCCGCGAACGTTTGGAACGTCTGGGCATCAATGTCTATTATCATTATGTTATCGAAGGTTACCCCACCAACGTCGATCTCATCTGTTCCGACGAGGGGTTTGGCAAGAACGAGTATGTCAAGACTACCCGACCCCTCGTGGTGGTCACCGCTCCGGGTCCAGGCAGTGGCAAGATGGCCGTCTGCCTCAGCCAGCTCTATCAGGAAAACCAGCGCGGTATCAAAGCCGGCTATGCCAAATTTGAGACCTTCCCCATTTGGAGCATCCCTCTCAAGCACCCTGTCAATGTCGCCTACGAGGCTGCTACAGCCGACCTCAACGACGTCAATATGATCGACCCCTTCCATCTCGAAGCCTACGGCAAGACCACGGTCAACTACAATCGCGACATCGAGATTTTCCCCGTACTCAACGCCATCTTCGAGGGCATTTATGGCGAGAATCCCTACAAGTCGCCCACCGACATGGGTGTGAATATGGCCGGCTTCTGCATTTGCGACGACGAAGTTTGCGCGCAGGCCTCCAAGGACGAAATCATCCGTCGCTACTATACCGCCCTCTGCAACTATGCCGAAGGCAAGATATCCGAGAACGAGGTCAACAAAATCCGCCTGCTGATGAAGCAGATGAAGATTACCACCGACGATCGTCGTACCACTGTGGCGGCCCGCGAGCGCAAGGAGAAAGAGGGTGCCCACGCAGCCGCTATCGAGCTGGCCGACGGCACCATTATCACCGGTCACACCAGTGCCCTTCTCGGACCCAGTGCCGCACTGCTGCTCAATGCCACCAAACACCTGGCCGGCATCGACCACAGCGTCAAACTGATTCCACAATCCTACATAGAGCCTATCCAGAACACCAAGACCGTCCTGCTCCACGGTCACAATCCCCGCCTCCATACCGACGAGGTGCTGGTAGCTCTCTCCATGTTGAGTCTGAACGATGAGAACTGCCGCCGTACCCTCGACACTCTTCCCCAACTGCAAGGTTGCCAGGTGCACGCCACCGTCATGCTCAGTGAAGTAGACCAAAAGATATTCAAGAAACTAGGCATCGGCCTCACCACCGACCCCCAGCCTAAGAAATAAAATCGAGGGAAAACTGGGAGGTCTTCACAGGTCATCCAGTTTCCCACTTTCCAAAGTAGATGTCTTTGGCGTGGGTTCGGGTGTTATCCCTTCGTTGCTTGAATGTTAAACGATCGTTATTTGCTTCCGATAGCGAAAAACAGATAGATAACCTGGTATTAATAATAAATCCTATATTATAGGCACCGTGGAAGCTCAATTGAATTGTTGATATGTTGATACGTTGACATGTTGTGCAGCAGCCTAATTTTCACTTTTTAATTTTCAATTTTCTAGTTAGTAACAATAATTAAAATCAAGACAAAATGAATAAAACAAGTAGAGTAGTTGGAGGTGTGGCCTTACTGGCTTTTGGTATCGGTTGGGTTCTGGTACTCACTGGTCTGGTCAATATCAAATTAGATGGTTGGTGGACCTTTCTCATCATCATCCCCTGTTTGGTTGCCCTTTTCAGTTCCAAGCACAAAAACGGACCGCTCATCGGATTGGGGGTTGGTGTGCTATTGCTGCTGGCGACACTCGGAATTGTCAATTGGGATGATTTTTGGAAATACATCATCTGTTTGGTGGCAGTGGTGTGGGGTATATCCCTCATTTTCGCCCGCAAGAGCGGTATCTATACCAAACATGCAGACCCGCATACTGTTAACGAGCTAAAGAAATTCGATCAAGACGGTCGTCAGGTACACCAAATAAGCGTCAGCTTTGGCAAGCAGTTGTACGAATTTGCAGGACAGCAATTTGAGGGCGCCAAGGTTGAGTCTCATTTTGGTTTTGTGGCTCTCGACTTGAGGGGTGCCGATATCTTCGACGGTGCCATTGTCGATATTGATTGCAGCTTTGGCGGAATGGAGATCCGTGTGGATAAGGATATTTGTGTCAAAACGGCCATCGAGACCTCGTTTGCCGGCGTTGAAAGCCAATGTGACTCGCTACCTACCCCTGGAAGCAAAACCCTCTACCTCAAAGGCACCTGCGCCTTCGGAGGCATTGAGATAAAGTAACTACGCAACACTACTTTTATGAAAATAGAATCTTGGGCGTTGAAAAAGTTATGCAATTATTGGGCAGTATGGGTTGTCGCGATACTTTTCGTTGCGTGTAATGGTAACGAGGGAAAGAGTGACAAGGACGATAGGACTACTCTTGAGGAAACTGTAGTTGTTTCCCCGTCTAATTTAGAGGCCTATTTTGACTCGTTGGTACGTAATACCCCTGCTTTTATCTACGTGAGAAATAGTAGCAACACGCTACCCAATCCAGACTCACTGAAGGTTTGGGAATCCATCAAAGCGTTGGACAACTACCAATCTCACCGAATCAAAACCTACCCGTTGGACATTGTTGGGAAAGCTCTGGGGTCTTTGATTTTTTCTCAGTGGCACAATGACACTCATGGGGATGGAGAAGATGAGGTTATGGAATGGAGTGAACAGTTCTTCTTCCGATATTTAGAACAAGTGGCGAGATTGTGTCCTCATGTCGACTATCTTACCTCTATCCATACAGGAAACGACATGGCTGGAATATTCACCGGCAATAAGTTTTCATCTGTTCACCAGTCGTATTATTGCATTCTCCTCTATCGGTATGGGTCGGGATATAGGACTAAGTTCTTGCAACACTATGTTGGGTATGACAAGATATGGGAGTTGTCAGACTCCGTAGGTAGGCATTATCTCCTTTGTTACAATGGCCAATCGGATGTACAATATAATGATTTCCTGTTCAAGGCTATTCTTTTTATGAAAGAAGGTGACGATTACAATGAAGTGTGTGCATGGAAAGATAAAGAATTTGATGAGTATTCCAATGATATAGAATGCTGCTTAGACTATAATCCTCGAACGCTGACATGGACAAAATGTCGTCGTGAGGGGGATAAGCGGATTCCTATCCCTGGTTTGAAGAGATTGCATCTATTGCTTGACGGCAGGCGCTCAAGTTTTGTCGTAGAGTGATGTGCAAGTGTGCATATCAAAAAAAAGGTTTCGTTTCTTCGCAACGTCAGTATTGTTCCTTCTCGTTGGGGAAACTGCCGTTTTTTACATCACCGATATACTGGCGGATAGCATTGCTGATGTCCTCGCCAAATGTGCCGTAGGTGCGCAGATAGCGTGGCTTGAACTGTTGGGTGATGCCCAGCATGTCTTGTAGCACCAGCACTTGTCCGTCGGTGCCGTTGCCCGCCCCTATGCCAATAGTGGGAATCTTGATATCTTGGGTGACTTGTGTTGCTAGTTTGGCAGGTATTTTTTCCAACACTAGAGCAAAGCAGCCAGCATCGGCAAGCACATGGGCATCGTGGATGAGGCGGTCGGCTTCTTCTTTCTGAGTGGCACGCACTACATAGGTGCCAAATTTGTTGATACTTTGAGGGGTAAGGCCTAAGTGACCCATGACGGGGATGCCTGCGGTGAGGATGCGACAGATGGATTCCAGCACCTCTTCCCCTCCTTCTAGTTTCACTGCGTCGGCACCAGTCTCCTTCATAATTCTGATGGCGGAGGCAAGGGCCTGTTTGGAGTTGCCTTGATATGTACCGAAAGGCATGTCGACTACCACTAGGGCGCGTTTGATGGCGCGCTTGACCGATGAGGCGTACACTATCATCTCGTCGAGAGTGATAGGCAGGGTAGTATCGTAGCCTTCCATGACGTTGGCGGCTGAGTCGCCTACCAGTACCACGTCGATTTTGGTGGTGTCGAGCAGTTTTGCCATGGAATAGTCGTAGGCAGTGAGCATGGCGATTTTCTCGCCGTTCTGTTTCATGCGCTGTAGCACATTTGTAGTGACCTTAGTCACGTCTGATTGTAGATAAGCCATTGTTATTCTATTTCTTCGTCCCCATCGTTGCGGAATAGGTCGTTACTAGCGGGGTTGAGGTCTTCCTCTTCGGCCTCGACGATGCGCAGCAGGGCACGAAAGTTTTTCTTAAAGTCGTATTGTCCCTTGCCGTTGACTCGGAAGGGCTTGAAATATTTTTCTTCGCCTTTGACGATGATGGTCACAGCCCCCTGTTCGGTTGGCGAGTCTGCGCTGTAGAGGTATTTGCCTATCTCGTCTACCTCGATGCGTTTGGCTAGGAATATGGTATCGAACTGGGTGGCGTTGATGGCTCCTTGCAGTAAGAGTACCGGGCCGCCCTTTATCTTTTTGGTGGGTACGGATTTGAATTCCGACCCTTTGGATGAATATTTCTTTGCAAATATGCGAAGCCCGGCTTCGACCTGCTCTTCGGTAACAGGGAATCGGACGTAAATCGAGTCCGTCAAATATCGGCATTCGTCTGGCTTGCGGTTGAAGCTGGAGTGGAGCACCACATAACCCACAGGCAGAATTATTTGCCGACGGTGGGGCACTAGGAAATAGCGGTCGACCATCTGTTGGTAGTCGAGATGCTCGTCGATGCTAAGTTGGACGGGGGGAGGACATTCGTCCTTGGTGTTGTAGACGGCGTAGATAGAGCCCTTCTTGAGCAGCAGTTGTGTATAGTAGGCACGGATATTACTGTCCTGCGCCGGGAGGAAGCAACCATTGTTGCCCCCGATGCATTCGATGGGGTTGTGACGGAATGTGACGAGGACGGTGCCTTGTAGGGAGATGTCCTTGTTGAGGAGCATTCGGCTTGAGGGTAGCGAGTCGCAGTCGTATATCTGCTTGTCGGTAGGCACTTCGAAGCGGATCAGTTCGATGGTGTCGCCGTGACAACTACAGTGTATTGGGTTGTAGGCGAAGCGGACAGGCATACTTTCATGTCCGCGCATTGTGAAGTAGCGGTAGACCGATTCGACACGGGCCTTCATCAACTCTTGGTTATTCGCATTGCCGTAGGCCTCGATCGACATGGTGTATAGGCGGGGATTATCGCGGTCAAAAGCAATGTTGTAGGCCGAGTCGAGCAGGTCAAGGTCGGCCTCGCGATAAGAGCTGTCGCCAGCATCGAAGTGGAGTAGCAGGCAGAAGATCGGGGGATTGGTCCAAGCGGCTGCCAGTTCGCGTGGCTTGAGAGGCTTGTCAGTCGGGATGTGAAGCCCCGAAGTCTGTGCTGTGGCTACAAGCGATAATAGGATAAGGTATAAACCAATGGCTATTATGTTCTTCATAATGGATGATTATAAAGGTAAAAGACTGTACGTACTATTATATATGGCCACTTCCATTAATTGCATGTAATTAAAGTCTTAAATTCTTATCAAATTCAAAATATGCAGTTTACAAATTCTCCAATTCTCTAATTCTTGAAAAATAGAAATCCCCATATATGATTTGTTTCACCGTTCACAACCATTCATGCCACCGCCTCTTCACTACGCCTCTTGGATGAGTTGGTGGATAATCTGCTCGGTAGTGATTCCCTCTGCCTCAGCGTAGTAGTTGCGCACTATACGATGGCGCAGCACCTCTATGGCCACTGCGTTCACGTCCTCCATATCGGGCGAGTATTTGCCCTGCATGGCGGCATGGGTCTTCGAGCCCATGACCAAATATTGTGAGGCGCGGGGACCGGCTCCCCATGATAGGTATTTGGTGGCCAATACCGTTGCCGGATGGTTGCTGTCGGCATTGGGACGGGTGGAGGAGGCGAGTCGGACGGCATACTCGCACACGTTGTCGGGCACAGGCATGCGGCGGATAACGCTCTGGTAGGATAAGATCTCTTCGGCCGACATGACTACGGTCACTTCCTGAGTAGAGTCGACGGTCGTACCTTTCACTATGTCAACCTCCTCTTGGAACGAGGGGTAGTCGATGCGGATGTTGAGCATAAAGCGGTCGAGCTGTGCTTCGGGCAGGGGATAGGTTCCTTCCTGCTCGATGGGGTTCTGGGTGGCAAGCACGAAGAAGGGGGCTTGCAACGAATAGCTCTTGCCCGATACGGTGACTGAGTGCTCCTGCATAGCTTCCAGCAGGGCGGCCTGGGTTTTGGGTGGCGTACGGTTTATCTCGTCAGCCAGAACGATATTGGCAAACACTGGTCCTTTGATAAATTGGAAGTGGCGGTTCTCGTCGAGTATCTCGGAGCCAGTGATGTCGGATGGCATAAGGTCGGGGGTAAACTGAATGCGGTTGAACGAGAGTCCGAGTGCGTGGGAGAGGGTGTTGACCATGAGGGTCTTTGCAAGGCCAGGCACTCCCACCAGCAAGCAGTGTCCGCCAGTGAAGATTGAGAGCAGCAGGCTGTCGACAGCCTTGTCCTGCCCCACAATCACTTTCCCAACCTCCTGCTTGAGGCGGCGGTATTGCTCTACAAATGAGTTTAAAAGTTCGCTATCAGTCATCGGTGTTAATTGGTGATTAGTGACCAGTGACCTGTGATCAGTGACCAGTGACACGAGCGCATTCTTGTCACAGGTCACAGGTCACTGAAAAATTAATTTTCAATTTTCAATTTTCACTTTTCAATTTAATAAGTTTTTCTCATCTCGGCCATGCCACTTTGAAGTTGGGGCAATCCTTATATTCATCAGCGATGCGCACAAAGGTGGTCTTTACCATGCGGTTGCACCATTCCACAATCTTCTTGCTCTTGGCTGCCTCGAGGGCTGCGTTGGCTATGCGGTCGTAGTCGTCGGTCAGGTTGGCTATGTGGGCAGGAATCTTCTTGTTGACTTTGATAATGCAGTAGGCGCTTTTGTTCTCGGCCGTAGTGTACGCGGTGGCGTTCGATATCTCGCCTTCGTCCAAGGCTGCGATGCCGATGCCGGGATACACTTGGGCGAACGACTCTTTGTCGAAACGGCTGTTGCCCGATACGGGGTTTGTCACAGCCCCACCCTGTGCTCGGCTCGAGCCGGTCGAGTACTTCTGAGCGGCCTCCTCAAAGGTGATATGCCCCTGTCGGATTTCTTGTGCCAGACTGTCGAGGGTGATGCGGGCCCGCAGCAGGTCGTCGGACGAAGTCTTGGGCTGCATCAATATGTGGCGGACATTGATGGTGTTGCCTCGCCGCTCGATGAGTTGGATGATATGGAAGCCATATTCCGTTTCGACGATAGGCGACACCTCGCCCGGTTTGAGGGCAAAGGCTGCGGCCTCAAATTCTGCCACCATCCGTCCTCTGCCGAAGAATCCCAGTTCGCCGCCCTTGGTGGCGGAACCTGGGTCTTGGGAATAGAGGCGTGCCAGCATCGAGAAGTTGTCGCCCTTCAGTATACGTTCGCGCAGTTCGGCCAGCTCGCCTCGCACACGGTCGCGTTCGGCTTCCGCGATGGTGGGTTCAATCACTATCTCCGAAATCTCGTACTGGGTAGAAATCTCCGGAAGGCTGTCCACCGGGTAGGCGGCAAAATACTCGTTCACCTCGGCTGGTGTGACCTTGATATTGCCTGTCAGGTCATATTCCACCTTCTGGCTCAGCATGCGGTCGTGTAGGATGTCGAAATATTGGTCGTGCAGCTCGTCGTAGCTGGCGTGGAATAGGTCGCGCAGCTTGTCCTTGCCGCCCGCCTGTGCCACCGCCATCTGCAGGTAGTAGTCCACCTGCTCCTCCACCTGTTCGTCCTTCACCTCTACGCTGTCGACCATGCCTTTGTGTATAAGCAGCTTGCTGATAAGCATGCTCTCCAGCAGGCTGCAGCGCTCCTCCTTGGCATTCTCTATGCCTTTGCGTAGGCGCACTTGGGCATACGCCTGCTCTATGTCGGAATTCTTGATGATGGTCTGTCCGACCACAGCCACAATGCCGTCGACCATTTGGCGCTCTTGGGCTGAGGCCGTGATGCCTGCCAGCAGCGTGGCCGCTATGATTAAAAACGTTCTCTTCATCATCATATTAGTAAACGATCTCGTCTATGACGTTCTGATGGATTATCACATTATATTTTTTGCGGAGTGCTATATTATTCTGCTCTTCGAGGTAGTTCTGGTAGTCGTTGAGATAATATCCGCGGGCCTCTTCGCGGGTCTTCAAGGCGGGAGGCATTATCTTCTCAACCACCAATATCTGATAGCCCGAGTCGGCCACATGGGCAAACACCCCGGGGTGCCACTCATTGCCTGTCAGCGTAGACTGGTTGCCCTTCTCCAGCAGGGTCAGGTTGGCCGTCACTATCGAGTCGCATTTGGCCTTGCGTCTCAACTCGTTGACCAATACCGAGCTGCTCCAACCCTTTTTCAGTGCCTTGTTGACTACTTTCAGCGCCTTGCTGCGGGGCAGTATCGTGCTGTCGCTAACGGTGTAGGCCACTGTGCGGGCGCGTTCGTTCCAGAAGTAGACGGCATCGTTCGTGTCGTTATAATTGTGGGTCAAGCTGGCGTTGTTGTAAAACTCCGCAAAACCCACAGTATCCTTGATGGCCTTCGACCACACCTTTTGGTCATTATAAGTGAATATCATCAGGCCATGACGGTATTCGTCCACCAAGGCGGCAAATTCGGGATTGTCCAACTCCAGGCGGCTGTCGGCATAGTCAAGCACCATGGCATCAATAAACTCCTGATAGCGTTCGGCGACAAAGATATCGAGGTCACAGAGCGCACGCACCTTCTTAGTCTTATAGATGTAGCGGGCAAATTGGCGGGAGTTATACTCTTGGTCGCCAATTTTGAAAAGCGGACGCATGTCGGTAATCTGCTCAGGGTCGTAATGGAATATGGCCGAGAAAATCGAGTCGGACACAATGGCGCGAACCGCGTCGAGACTAGCCGCATAGGTCACCTTCTTGGCCTTCTTCTTAGAAGTCACCACCTGGGTATAGTCGACAAATCCATAGCGCTGCTTGCACTGGTCGACAAACATCTTCTGAGGCTTGGTGCTGCGCTCGCCACGGGTCATACGCGAACGATAGTAGGGCACCAGCGACTCCAGCTCGGGCATCGTCTCCTTCTTCAAGAGCTTGATGATATGCCAGCCAAAACGGGTGTGGAAAGGCTCCGTATAATCGCCAACCTCCAGCCCCTTTGCCACTGCTTCGATATAGGCATAGGGCAGTTGGTTGGGAGCCAGCTCGGGCATCACCCCCCCCTTGTCCGACGTAGACTGGTCTCCGCTATAGTTCTTCGCCACCACGCCAAAGTCGGCCCCCTCCTTCAGCTGACGGTAGGCATCTTTTATCTTTCCTTCCGCCTTGAAAGTGTTCTCAGGAATCCAGATATGTGCGAATTGGGCCTTGCCGTAATAATTGTAACGGTCGAAAAGCTTGATGATATGGTAGCCATAGCGTGAGCGGACGGGTTTTGACACCTCGCCCGGCTTCATGGCGTAGGCGGCCGACTCAAAGGCATAGATCATGTCAAACACCGTAAAACACCCCAAGTCGCCCTCCAAGGGGTTCACCTGGTCGGCCTTTTCGCGCACCAGCGGGTCGCGGTCGTTCATGCGTTGATAACGCATCTCCTTCTGCGCCACCTCGTAGAAGTTGTCGCTCTTCAGAGCCTCCTGGTACACCTCCATCGCGTGGGTGTAAGCCTTGAGGGTATCTTCGGGGGTGGCCGATTCGGGGCAGTGGACCAATATATGGGCTGCGTGCAGCACATAATGGTTACGGTCGTACGCCTCACGCAGCAGTTGCTGCAAGGTGGCAGAATCTATCAGATATGGGGCTGCCAGCTCCTTGCGGTAGCCCGCCAGCTCCTGGTTGAGCGTGGTTAGCGTGTCGTAGCCCATTGCATAGGCGTCCGCCAACTTAGTCTGGAAGTTGACATACAGCTGCACATAATCCTCCAGCGCCTTACGCTTCTCGTAAGTGCAAGCCGTAGGGGCCGCGTTGGGGTCTTTCCCAATCGACTGGAGAAACTCCTTCATAAATTGGGACTTGTATATGTTCTTACCGTTAATTTGAAAAACGACAGGGTCGTTGGCATTCTGTGCGACAGCACCCAGCAACGACACCGTCAGTAGCAGCGTGGTGAAAAATTTCTTTATCATAGATATATGAATGTGTGATTAGATTTATAGTGACCTGTGACCTGTGACACGAGATTTAATGATTGGTGATTAGATATATAGTGATCTGTGACCTGTGACCAGTGACACGAATGCGCTCGTTTCACTGGTCACTAAAAAATACTTTTCACTTTTCAATTTTCACTTTTCAACTTTCTTATCTCGAATAGTTGGGGGCTTCGCGGGTGATGGCTATGTCGTGGGGGTGGCTCTCGGTGCGGCCGGCAGCGGTGATGCGGATAAACTTGGCCTGCTGCAGGGCGGCAATATCGCGCGAGCCGGTATAGCCCATGCCTGCCTTCAGTCCGCCAACCATCTGGTAGAGCACCTCGCTCAACGTACCCTTGTACGGAACGCGTCCCACCACTCCCTCGGGAACCAGCTTCTTGGCATCCTCCTCCTTATCTTGGAAGTAGCGGTCCTTCGAGCCGCTCTGCATCGCTTCGAGCGAACCCATGCCGCGGTACGACTTGAATTTGCGGCCCTCGTAGATAATCGTCTCGCCCGGTGCCTCGTCCACGCCTGCCACCAGCGAACCCACCATCACCGTGCTGGCACCCGCGGCCAGCGCCTTCACTATGTCGCCGCTGTAGCGTATGCCGCCGTCGGCTATCACCGGCACATCGTAACCCGCCTGCTTCAAGGCCCCCACACACTCGCACACGGCGGTCAGCTGCGGAACCCCGATACCTGCCACGATGCGGGTCGAGCAGATGCTACCCGGGCCGATGCCCACCTTGATGGCGTCGGCACCCGCCTCTGCCAGCATCAGCGCCGCCTCGCCGGTGGCTATGTTGCCCACCACCACGTCGATGTTGGAATACTTGCCTTTCACCTGCTTCAGAGCCTCCACCACGCGGATGCTGTGGCCGTGGGCGGTGTCGATCACGATAGCGTCGGCGCCAGCCTTCACCAGCGCGTCCACGCGGTCCATCATGTCGGGCGTGATGCCCACCCCCGCTGCCACACACAGACGGCCGTTGCTGTCCTTGCAGGCCAGCGGGCGCTCCTTCGTCTTCATAATGTCGCGATAAGTGATAAGGCCTACAAACTGCCCCTTCTCGTTCACCACCGGAAGCTTCTCAATCTTATGCTGCTGCAATATGTCGGTCGCCTCGGCAAAAGTAGTCCCCACGTGGGTCGTGATAAGGTCGGTGACCATAATCTCCGACAGCGGACGCTCCATATTGCGCTCAAAGCGCAAGTCGCGGTTCGTCACCATCCCTATCAGTTTGCGGTCGCCATCCACTATAGGGATACCTCCGATGCCGTATTCCGTCATCAGCCGCAAGGCATCCTTCACCAAAGCCTCCTTCGTCAGGGTCACGGGGTCGACAATCATCCCGTTCTCCGCGCGCTTCACCTTGCGCACCTCGCCCGCCTGCTGCTCGATCGACATATTCTTATGCAGTACGCCGATACCACCCTCTTGGGCCATGCCGATGGCCATAGCTGCCTCGGTCACCGTGTCCATAGCTGCCGACACCAGCGGCATATTCAGCTTGATATGGCGTGAAAAACGGGTCGCCACACTCACCTCGCGTGGGAGAATTTCAGAATACGACGGCACCAACAGCACATCGTCATAAGTAAGGCCTTCGCCAATAAATTTAGTGGTATCTGTATACATATTCGTGAACAGTGTTTGTTGAATAGTAAATTGACAAATAATAATATATTAATAATATGCGCCGACAAGCCAGCGTTTAAAATTATGCAAAGATACGCACTTTTTTTCAAATAAAAAGAAAAAAATATTGATTAGTTATTGTTATCGTCATCCTGTGCCACACTTTTTTTACAAAAGCGTCACCCCGTTTTTACCCCTTTTGGTAAAAGATAAACAGACGATCCCCCCCGCCAAAGCGGCTCCAGAGAAGGATCTCTGTAGGTTCGCTGTAGGTTCGCTTCAGGCTTCACTTCTAAAGTGGGGATAAAGTGCACCCAATTATCCCTCATCATTACCTATCCACCTATCAGATGAATCTTTCCATCATTCAATCATTAACACGTTAACACATTAACACATTTCACTAATTACTATTCACTAAATTTCACTTTTCACTTTTCACTTTAATAACTAATTATCCGTATCTTTGCAACAATGATTTAAAGTCTCCCCAAAAGAAATAGGGCCTGTAATATATTAAATATTAATACGATATAAATCATTTCTCTACTATTTTTGCAACTAAAAAACACCAATATGTTCAAAAAATATCTTCTTTTCTGCCTCCTCTTGGCCCTCCTCGTCCAGGGAGCCCGGGCCCAAGTACAAGGCGACGTGAATGCCAAGCTCTCCATCACCACCCAGATGTTTCTTGACGAGATGGCAGGCCGGCTATCGTATGAAGGGTTGAACAAAGACCATTACATCAACGGTAAAAAGTTGGAGTGGTCGGGCAGACCTCCTCAGCGTGACTTTGCAGCGCCCGACACCATCGAAGGAGGGGCGTATATTTCTGCCTTTATCCGTCTGGTGGATATTGCTCACTCCGATGAGCTCAAAGCGTTGGGTGTGAAGGTGAAGACTGTTTTTAAAGAGTGCAATCTGCTGACGGCTCTTATCCCAGTCGACCGTGTGATGGATGTGGCAGCGTTAGATAATGTGCGTCGTGTCAATGTGGCGGAGTTGATGACCCCATCGACCGATACGGCGCGCCGAATAACCCATGCGAGCGATGTGCTGACCAATTCGGCAGCAGCCATCCGTCAAGGGCTTGCACAGGGCTACGACGGTACTGGAGTGCTGCTGGGCATTATAGATGTTGGCATCGACTTTCAGCATATAGCATTCAAGGACAGTGAAGGCAACTCGCGCATTGTCAAGGCATACGTTTATAACGGTAGCACGGAAAGTTACTATACCGAAGTATCTTCCACAGCCCCCACCACCGACGACAATACAGAAGACCATGGAACACACACCGCCTCGACTGCGGGTGGCTCGTCGGTCGTGGTAAATTCCAATACCGTCACTGTCACCGACGACCACACCCATGCCACCTATGGTGGCATTGCTCCAGGTGCCAGCCTGTATCTTGCTGGTGTGAAAGGTCTGAATTCTGTACAATTGATAAATGCGACGAATTCCATTGTAGACTATGCCGATTCGAGGAATATGCCCGTGGTGGTAAGCAATAGTTGGGGTTCGCAGAGAGGACCCCACGACGGCACTGGCGATTTGGCAGATGTATACAACTCTCTTTTTAACGACAGTCATCCCAATCGCATTGCACTCTTTGCAGCCAGCAACGATGGAGGCAAAAGCAAGGATGGTGAAGGAGGGGGCTATCACGTGTATGGTACGGCTTCGTCGACAAGTCCGTTGGGTACTATCGTGCGTTCCAATAGCTATGGAAACGCTGATGGAGGATACTTTTACCAAGGCTGGATAGTCAGTGCTTGGGCACGAAACACGAATGTCGATTTGCTGGCGGTGAAAATACATGTGCTTAATGTCAATACGGGCGTAATATTGCATACGGTTGAAGCCAACAGCTCCCATGTTTACAACAATATCGGAAACTATTACACTGGCAGCTGGGGCATTTATTACGATATTGTTGAGTCTGACAAGACTCAAGTGGTTTTGTATTCTTCGGGAGGATTGACTTCTAATAGTTATAGTAACGATGGCGATTATAGGAGGAGTAACTACACCCTTGCGATAGAGGTGTATCCATACAACAGTGATGCCACCACAGTGGTGGATATATGGGGTGTTAACCATGGCTATTTTACTAATCATATCACCACTAACGGCCACACCTGGACGGCAGGTTCGGACGATATGTGCGTCAGCGACGAGGCAACCATTGCCAATGTGATTTCTATAGGGGCGTATGTGTCGAAAAATACTTGGTACAACTATCAAAATATAGAAGGGTTATCGTCTATTGGCCCGGTAGACGAAATAGCGAGTTTTTCGAGCTATGCCACCGCTGAGGCAAGCCCCACAGAGCAGCAGTACCCTTGGATTACCGCTCCCGGTTCGATGTTGGCTGCAGGAGTGAATCACTACCATACTACAAGTGTGAATAGCAATAGTTATTATGGCACCAGTAGAGCCGCTCGTTTAGTGGTAAACAATGCCAATTACCCCTATGCCATGATGCAAGGTACTTCCATGGCTACGCCTGTGGCGGCTGGTATTGTGGCTCTGTGGCTACAACAGGCTAAGGAACATAATATCGGTTTGACTGTGAGTGATGTGAAGAATATCATGCGTAGCACCGCCATCCATGATGCCTATACCACTACTGGTGCCAACGCTTCCCATTTTGGCAACGGCAAGATTAACGCCTTGGGTTTTGTAGTTCCCAGATGGCAGGGCAGTGGAACTGCAACAGACCCCTATCTCATTACCACCACAGAGGAGATGGACCGCTTGGCATCGAATGTGAATATTGGCATAGATTATAGTGGCAAATATTTCCGCCTAGCCAACGATATAGCCTACGACAGCACTACGCCGAACAACTATACTCCCGTGGGTTGCAACTATGCCGGCGGCAGGCATCCCCATGCCTTCAACGGCATCTTCGACGGCTACGGCAATACCATCAGCGGCATCGTCACAGGCAATATCGCTACGGACGACGGCTCGAGCCACCAGGGTGTGTTCGGACTGCTGGGCAGCGACGGCAGGGTTACCAATCTCACTGTTGCCAGCAGCACGTTTGCGGGCCAAAGCAATGTGGGTGCCATAGTGGGGAGTTGTCAAGGCTCTGTGAGTGGTTGCTTTGCCAAAGAGGTGCTTGTGCAGACGGGCAACGGCGGTAGTGGAGTTGGAGCCATGATAGGGTCGAGCACAGGTACTCTCAGCGGCAACTATTATTATCATTGTTCGCTATATAACACTAGCGGCACTATCACCTCTGGCATAGGCTACGGTGGCGATGATAATATGCAGGGGCCTTGCGATATGGTTGCCTCAGATGGCGCTGTAGAAGCGTACAAACTGACGCTCGCCGACGACATCACTGCTACAAGTGGCGTGGGTCATAGCCAAGGCAGCGAGCACTACTGCCGTGCCAATGCCGCCGTAGTGCTGGGCTATCAGTCCACCGAAGGCTACGAAGTCTCGCTCATTGCCACCAAGGACGGCACCGACCCGATAGAGACCGTTGCTGTCGGTGTGAGTGGTGGAGCCTATTCGCTCACCATGCCGGCTGCCGATGTCACCGTGGCTCCCGGTGTGGTGATGAATATAGCTGCCGACAGCTGGTATGCCCTTGTCTCGCCCATGCACGAAGAAGGGCTGTCCTACCAACCCATATCCCATATTATCGGCATGACCAGCGGTAGCTACGACCTGTTTTACTTTAATGAAACTACGGGCACTTGGATTAACCAAAAGTCGAGTGGCACAGGCTTCGATGCTCTACAGCGCAGTCGCGGGTACATCTATCGTCGAGCTTCTGCATCCCTGCTCAGTTTCATCGGTCTTGCCAATGCTGGCTCCTACAGTGTTGACCTTACTGCAAGCTGTGCTGATGAAGGGTTGCGGGGGTTCAACCTCATCGGCAATCCCTATCCCCATAGCATCACCCTCAATAGGCCATACTATACCTTGCAGCCTAACGGCACATGGCTGGCTCATAGTAGTGGTACCCTCTCCGTGGGGCAGGCTGCCATGGTTCATACTAGTAGTGCTGGCACACTTTCCTTCGCCGATGCGTTGCCCACCCCTGCCGCCAAAAGCGATGACATTAAGGCTATGGCCTTTACCCTCGCAGGCGGCAACTACGAAGACATGGCGTTTGCCCTCTTCGCTGACGGCGACCAGCTACCTAAGTTGGCGCATCTCAATGCTGCGGCTCCTAGGCTCAGCATTGGCGACTATGCCGTCAGAACTTTGGGCGTAGGCACCCAGTCGTTCCCACTTAGCGCGTATGGCATTGGCGAATACACCCTGTCGGTCACTTCGAAAGGCTCTATGAAGTATCTACATCTCATCGACAACCTCACGGGTAATGACATCGACCTACTGCGTGAAAACACTTACGCCTTCCATCTGACAGGCAACGATGTAGACCGATTCACTATCAGGCTGATGCCAGATGGCTCTGACGCCCCCTTCGCCTACGTGAGTGCAGGCAGTGTCGTAGTTCAGGGCAGTGGCACCCTCCAAGTTTTCGACGTCATGGGCAGGCTCCTCTTCACCCAAGAATTGGGTGATGGGCACTGCTCCACGTCCTTCGACACTCAGCTACTCCCCGGAGCAGGTGTATACATCCTACGCCTTGATGGAAAGACACAGAAAATAGTATTATAAATAGAGTAAAGAGTTTCGTGTTTAAAGTTTAATGCTGCTGCATGACATATATATCAATGTATCAACTTTCAACAAATTAGAAATGAAAACAACCAAGATTATCACCATAGCCTTATTGCTGACCACGCTGGCTGTAGGCTGCGAGCGAGAGGGGGGCTACGTCCGCATCTTTGCCGAGTCGATGGGTGGCAGCAAAGTTTTCCTCAATCTTACCGACATCAATGCTGCCACATGGATTAATGGCGAGACGGTCAACCTCAACGGTGTTTCCCGCACCATTGCCTCGGGTGCTAGCGGTTTCTACCTTGATGGTGTCGCACCGCTCACCGAGACCATGTATGCCGTCTACCCCGCCACTACTTCCACGGGTGGTAACAACATTGTGGTCACTAATGCCAACTCCTCGGGTGCCACGATTACCCTCAACAGTCTTGCCGTTAACTTCCATGACGGAGGTCACGATATCATCTTTCCCATGGCTGCCACCGCCACTGGTGGTAGCAACCAGTTGATGTTTCGGCATCTCACTGGTGGGTTGATGCTTACCTTGCAAGCACAGGCTACTGTCAATGTGGCAACAGTCAAGGTGATAACATACGGCACTGCCCCCATTGGATCCGTTACCATTGACGGAGTCAGCCACATTGTCCACTGGGCTGTGGAAGGCCCCACGCTCCCCGCAGGCGAAGTGGGAGGTATTGATGGCGACCGCGATGTCAAGTATGCCAGCGAGATGCTGCTGAATATGCAGACTGATGGCAACCAAGGCGTATCGGTCACCACTGATGGCATCACCTTCTGTGTGCCTGTCACTATCAGTGATGTCCGTCGCATCACTGTCATCGGCTATGCCTCCGACGGCACAGAACTATTCTCCAAGACCAAGTCCATCGCCCCCGCCACCCCCATCCTCCGCAACACCCTTTACACCGTCCCCACATTGAATGTATAAGAGCAAAAAAGTAAGATTAAGGATGTCCACTTGACATACGTCACTGCCCCACTGGGATTATGTTCAATTCTCTATTTAATAAGATATGAATACCAAGAAACAATATATCAGCCCCATACTGCATGTGGTGGCTTTCAAAGTTGAGCAAGGCTTCGACTCCTATGTGAAACTCTCTCATAGCATAATCGACAATGACCTCTACAACGCCCAGAATCAAGAAAAATGGTACGAGGGCGGCAGCCTCTTTGGCGACAACGACTGGTAGGAGAGGAATTTAAAGTAGTGGCCAGTGATTTTGAGTGACCAGTGAACTGTGACCAGTGACACGATAGCGCTCTTATCACAGGTCACTGGTCACAGGTCACTAAAAGAACACAGGTCACAGGTCACTAAAAGAACACGGGTCACTCTATTTCACCTTCACGGGTTGCCGTCAGGAAGATTATTTGTTGTGATTGAGAAAAAAGTAGTATATTTGCATTGTTAAAGTAATTTGAAAAAGTGATATTATGAACAAGATTTTCAGTTTGTTGATGGCTGCTATGCTTATGTTGGCGGCTGCGTGTAACCGCGGTTACACTATTATGGGTGAAATACCCGTCGAGGGGTGTGAGGGTGCGACGGTCTATTTGATTGATATTGCCAACAACACACCGATGGATTCTACCCTTATAGCTGATGGCAAGTTCCAGTTTGCCGGCAGGGTGGACGAGTGCCAGATGGCGAAAATTATTGCAATGGCAGGTGCTGAGCGGTATATGAGCGATGTGGTGCTTGAGAGGGGTACAATCCATATCAATATGGTCAACGACTCGCTCTACGGCACTCCGATGAATGACTTGTATTTTAGTTCGTTTACCAACGATTCGGAGGTGAAGCGTCTGAATGAGGAGATGCAGATGTGCATGGCGCGTTATTATACTGCTGCCAACCCCGAGGAGCAGCAAGCCGCTGTGCTTGACTATGGGAAGTTGGAACAAGAGTTGGTTGAACACTTGGCAGCCGTGTCGCGCACGGTGTATGAGAAGAACCCTGATAATATCATTGGCGCCTATGCCTTGAACCGTTTGGTGGAGATGGAGAAGGTGAATTATTCAACCCTCGACAGCATTTTGAACCACTCGACCCATGCTGTCGCTGACTATACCCCTCTACAGAATGCTCGCAAGGTGCTTTTCAATGTTGAGAATACAAGTGAGGGTAAGAAGTATGTGGATGTCGACGGTATCGACTTTGCCACAGGCAATGCTTCTAAATTGTCGGCCATGATGAACGAGGGGGAGGTGACGATTATCGACTTCTGGGCGTCGTGGTGTGGACCCTGCCGCAGGGAGATTTCGGACAACTTGGTGCGCCTTTATGCCAAGTATCATGATAAGGGACTTAACATAATAGGTATTGATGTGTGGGACAAGCTGCCCGACCATGAAAGGGCGGTGGCTGACCTCGGTATCACTTATCCCCAACTGATTGATACAACCCGTACGGCAACCGACAATTACGGTGTGGACGGAATCCCCACTATCCTGCTGGTGGACCGAGAGGGTACGATTGTGAAGCGCGGTATACGTGGCGACGAGATTGAGGCAGCGATAATTGAAATTTTGTGACTAGTGAACTGTGAACAGTGACACGAATGGGGTCGTATCATGTGTCACAAAAAAGCGCTCTTATCACAGGTCACTATAAATTAAAAATTAAAAATTAAATTTTAGTGACCAGTGACCAGTGACGATAGCGCTCTTGTCACAGGTCACAGGTCACTAAAAGAACACAGGTCACAGGTCACTAAAAACATATCAACATAATGAAAGCAAAGTATTTTACATTAGCATTAGCCACCTTGCTGATTGCTGGCAGCAGTATGGCTCAGAAGAAAAACAACAAGTCCGCAGCACAGCCCTACAATGGCGGCATTACCACTGAGATGATGCAGCAGATGAAACAGAGCTATGGCGGTTCGGCCAGCGATAAGGCCTTGCGCAATATCATGGTGACCAACAGCCCGGCTAAGTTGGCACTGAACTATGAGAATGCCACTGCATTTGACTCACACTTCTCCAACAAGGTGGAGAGCAAGGCCATCACGGACCAGAAGTCGAGCGGCCGATGCTGGATGTTCACGGGTATGAATGTGCTGCGCAACAAGGCTATCCGCCAGCACAACCTGCCTGCCGACTTCCAGTTCTCGCAGGCTTACCTCTTCTTCTATGACCAACTGGAGAAGGCCAACCTCTTCCTGCAGGCCGTTATCGACACCTACAAGCTGCCGATGGACAGCAAGGAGGTGGAGTGGCTCTTTAAAAACCCTATCGGCGATGGCGGTCAATTCACTGGTGTGGCCAACCTTATCGACAAGTACGGCTTGATGCCTGCTGAGGCGATGCCCGAGACCTTTAATACCAACAACACTTCGAGCATCAGCAACCTGATGGCGCTCAAGCTCCGCGAGGATGGTCTGCAGCTGCGCGAAATGGCGGCTCAGAAGGGCATGACCCCCGAGCGGCTCGTGGCTAAGAAGACCGAGATGCTGGGCACAATCTACCGCATGCTGGCCCTCACCATGGGCGAGCCCCCCGCGCAGTTTACTTGGCAGCAGAAGAATGCTAAGGGCGAGATTGTGTCGACCGAGTGCTATACGCCTAAGTCTTTCTACGAGAAGTTTGCCAAGACTGATTTCTCGAAATACTACATGGTGATGAACGATCCCACACGCGAGTACTACAAGGTGTACGAAATCCAGTACGACCGCCATGTGTATGACGGGCAGAACTGGCGTTATCTGAACCTGCCTATGGAGGATATCGCCCCGATGTGTATTGCCTCGATCAAGGATAGCACGATGATGTATTTCAGCTGCGACGTGGGCAAGTTCCTCAACCGTGACAAGGGCTTCATGGATGTGAACAACTACGACTATGCTTCACTGTTTGGTACCACCTTCGGTATGGACAAGAAACAGCGTGTCAGCACTTTTGCCTCGGGCAGCAGCCATGCGATGACTCTCTGTGCCGTCGACCTCGACAAGGATGGCAAGCCCCTGAAATGGATGGTGGAAAACAGCTGGGGCAGCAGCTATGGGTATCAGGGTTTTTTGATTATGACCAACGATTGGTTTAATGAGTATATGTTCCGTGTGGTGCTGGAGGAGAAGTATATTCCTGCCAACATCTTGAGCATGATGAATCAGAAGCCTATCATGCTTCCCGCTTGGGATCCTATGTTTGCTCCGGAAGAGTAGCTTTTTTGAAAGTGAAAATTGAAAATTGAAAATTATCCGGGTGCGGCAGCAAATTTTCAATTTTCAACTTTCAATTTCCTCATCAGGTGCTGCATGACGCGGGGGCCGTCGTGGATTACTTGCATGGCCCAATAGAGTTTGAGTGTGGCTTGCTCGTCCTCACTGAGTTGCCAGTGTAGGTTGCTGTAGGAGCGCATCCGCTCGGTGAGGCAGAAGAGGGAGAGGGCGGCGCAGACCGAGATGTTGAAGCTTTCGGTGAAGCCATACATGGGCACTTTGACGTAGCCGTCGGCGTGGTCGATGGCTTCTTGTGTGAGGCCGGTGAGTTCGGTGCCGAATACTAGGGCAACGGGCTGTGAGATGTCGAGGTCGGTGATCATGGTGTCGTTCTCGTGGGGCAGGGTGGCTATGACGCGATAGCCTTTGGAGTGTAGCTCGTCGTAGGTCTGCAGGATGGAGGGGTGTTTGTAGTAGTCTACCCATTTGTCCGACCCCATGGAGACGTCGGAGTTGGGCGAGTAGCGGTTGTGGTTTTCTACTACATGGATGTCTTGGACTCCAAAGCAGTCGCAGCTCCGCAATACGGCACTGGCATTGTGGGACTGGAAGATGTCTTCGAGCACTACGCATATATGGCGAGTGCGGTTCTGTACCAAGCGGTCGAAGAGCTGGCGCTTGTTGTCGGAGAAGAGTTCGGCAGCGTCGAGGTAGAGTTTCTGTTTTTCGGCAAGGGTGTATTGGTCGAAAAGGTGTCGGTTGGTTTCGTTGATTTCGGGCATGGTTATAAAAATTGAAAGTTGAAAAGTGAAAAGTGAAAATTAATTTTTAGTGACCAGTGAACAGTGACACGAATGGGGTCGTATCATGTGTCACAAAGAAGCGCTCGTATCACAGGTCACTATATATCTAATCACCAATCACCAATCTCTCAGTGTGGCGTATTTCATAAAGGTGTAGTGGGCGTTCATGCGGCAGACGATATAGCCGGCTTCGCCGTCGAGGAATCCGCCACGGAGGAGGTAGTCTCGTACGAATCGCCATAGCGGCCGCCATAGGAGAGCCCCTTTGGCGCAATGGCGGTGACGGAGGTGGGCTTCGTGGGCTGCGAGGCGGTAGTATTGGGCCTGCCTGGTGGCCAGCTCGTCGAGGGTGTAGTAGGAGTAGTGCAGCAGGTCGCCTTTCAGGCGAATGGTGTTGACGGGGGAGGAGAATTGCAGTTGCTCGTGGACGTCGCCCACCCACTGTGCGGTGCCCCGTTGCCATAGGCGTGTCTTGGTGTCGGGGTACCATCCACAGTGGCGGATCCAGCTGCCACAGAAGTTGGTGAGGCGGTTCATGCAGTATGCTGCGCCTTTTTGAGGTTCTTCGGCGAGCAGGTTCAGCAGGCTGTGGAAGAGCTCTTCGCCTACTTGCTCGTCGGCATCGAGGCTGAGGATCCAGTCGCCCGAGGCAAGGGTTTCGGCGTAATTTTTCTGATTGGAGAAGCCTTGCCAGTCGTGGTGAACGAAAGTGGCGCCGTATTGTCGGCATATCGATTCGGTCTCGTCGGTGGAGCCAGAATCGACTACGATGACTTCGCTAGCTATCCCGATAACGGACTCGAGGCATCGCTCGATGTTGCGTTGTTCGTTTTGAGTGATAATGAGAACAGATAATTTTACCATCTTTTTTTCGTAAGAATTTGCAAAGATACATTTTTTTTTTGTACTTTTGCAAAATCTTTGTTGAAGTAAATAATTATTATTACTTTTTAGTTGTCAGAAGATGATAATCGGTTTCGATGCCAAGCGGGCTTTCCAAAATAGGACTGGTTTGGGAAACTATAGCCGCATGTTGATTTGCGGCATGGCTCAAAAGTATCAAAATGTCCGCGCATTTCTTTATTCGCCCGATATGTCGGGAGAGTATAAGGACTATTTCTCTGGCTACGCCAATATCTCGACCCGCCAGCCATCGGGGGTTGACAGGCATTTTCCCAACCTTTGGCGCCGCTTTGGGGTGACAACGCATCTCAGGGGCGATAAGGTTGATATATTTCATGGTCTCAGCCACGAACTCCCTCATGGGATTCCGCGTTCGATTAAGAAGGTGGTGACGATGCACGACCTTATCGTATGGCGCTACCCGCGGTTCTATTCTTTGGTGGACCGTATGGTCCATAAGTCGAAGCAGCGCCATGCTTGCCATATTGCCGATGTGGTGGTGGCTATCAGCGAACAGACCAAGAGCGACTTGATAAAGTATCTCAAGGTGCCTGAGTCGAAGATCAAGGTTCTCTACCAGTCGTGCGACAATATCTTCTGGCAGCCCGTGGGCGAGAAGGACAAGGCTGAGGCGCGCGAGACCTACCATCTGCCTGAGCGGTATGTCATCTGCGTGGGCAGCATAGAGGAGCGCAAGAACCAGGTGGCTGCCGTCAAGGCGCTTGCCGAACTGCCGTCAGACATCCACTTGGTGATTGTGGGTCGCCCTCATGGCAATTACTACCATGGGCTGCAGTCCGAAATCCGTCGGAGTAAGTTGACTGACCGCGTACATATTTTGACTGATGCCGAGTTTGAGGATTTCCCCGCCTTGTATGCCAATGCTATCGCGTCGGTATATGTGTCGCAGTTTGAGGGGTTCGGGATTCCGATCGTTGAGTCGATGTGTTGCGATGTGCCAGTGGTCACTTCCAACGTTTCTTCGATGCCTGAGGCGGGCGGTGATGCCGCTCTCTATGCCAACCCCAACAATCCCCACGAGATTGCCCAGCAGTTGCAGTTGATTGTCGGCGACCCGCAATTTCGTGCCTCGTTGGTGGAGAAAGGCCGTCAGCAGCGTATGAAGTTCTCGCCAGATAAGATTATCTCCGACTTCTATGCTATGTACACAGAGCTGTGTCCGGAGAAGGAGGAGTTTGATAATTGAAAATTGAAAAGTGAAAATTGAAAACGTGGTAGCCAAATTTTCAATTTTCAATTTTTAATTTTCACTTCACAACTACTGTCACTGACAAATAGAGAAAGGGAGGCTCCTGCAGTAGGAGCCTCCCTTAATTATTAGCTATCGTGCGGGGCTATTTGCCTATGGTGATTTCGATACGGCGGTTTTTGGCGCGACCTTCTTTGGTCTTGTTGGAGGCAATGGGTTCTTTGTCGCCCTTGCCGATAGCGCGGATGCGGCTTCCGTCGATGCCTTTATCGATGAGCATTTTCTTGATGTTGTCGGCACGCTTCTGCGAGAGGGTTTGGTTGCTGGCGGGTTTGCCGACGTTGTCGGTATGGCCCGTTACGGTGACGGTGATCTCGGGGTAGCGGCTCATCACGTTTTTGAGGTTCTCCCACGAGTCTTCGTTTAGCTCGCCAAAGATGGGGATGTCCTTACCTGTCTCGAAGTAGGCCACATCCTTGTAGCCAGCCACGAAAGCAGCCTCTTCACGGACGCGCTGTTCGGCGCGGGCGCGGGCGCGGGCCTCGGCTTCTGCACGTTCGCGGGCTTCGGCTTCGGCCTTCATGCGGGCTTCGGCATCGGCTTGTGCTTTGGCGAGTGAATCGGCCTGAGCTTGGGCGCGCAGGCGAGCGGCTGCTTCGGCTTCGGCTTCGGCTTTGGCTTTAGCCAATTCGGCTGCGTGTACGCGTGCCAGTGAGTCGGCGGTGGCCTTAGCCTTGGCTTCTGCTTCGGCGCGGGCACGTGCCACAGCCTCATCGCGGGCGCGTTGCTCGGCAGCGAGACGTTCCTCTTCGGCTTTCCGTTGGGCGGCTATACGTTCGGCCTCAGCCTGTGCGGCGGCAGCAGCTTCGGCAGCGGCTATCTCTTTCCAGTCGACATTCTTCCCACAGCCGAAACGGAGTCCCAGTTTGATGCCTACCTCGAGGGGTTGCACTGCTCCCACACGGTCGCAAGCAAATGAGCTTTGCTTGCCGTAGCCCGATGTGGCAACGGTCAGTAATGTGGAGTTGTTGTCGGAGTTGGGATTGATATTCTGGGGAGAATAGGAGCCATAGATTCCCAGATAGAATCCGGTGGTTCTGTTGAGGTTGAAATCAAAACCTAGGTCGGCATGGAGTGCCCAATAGATGGGGACGAGTTCGAGGCGGTTGGCCTGATTGTCGCCATCGTAGGTGCCCAGAAGGTGGTTGCCCATGTCGGTGTAGGTGACGTTGGTGTGAGGCATATAGGCGGTGGTGACGTAGCGCCCGCCGATGGTCTTGTAGGAGGCTTGCAGCGGATGGTTGAGGCTGGCGCCCAATTCCATCTGGAAGGCACTGCCTACGCTGATGGGGGCACGAAACACCAGCTGCAGGGGGATGCTGAGGAGGGTGATGCTCTGTCGTTCGCGCCAGTTGTAGAAGTGGATGTCGAGGTCGGCAGGGTAGTTGGCACCCGGCAGGGTGACGTTGGGGATGGCGTAAGAGTAGTTGTAGTTGGCAGAACTGCGCAGGGTGCTGACCTGCACTCCGATGGCTAGTCCCCAATTATGGTTGAACATTAATTGGTATTGCCCCTCAATCAGCCCGCCTAAGCCGATGGTGCGTTCACCTTGGTCGGGAGTGTAGAGCAGCGTGTGGATGCCGCCTCCGGCGTTTACCTGAATGTTGTGGATATGGTCGTCCATCTGTGCTGATGCGCCGGATATGAATGCCATCATGGCAAGGGAAAGGAATAATTTCTTCATGGCATTAGAGTTTTAATGTTTTGGTGGAACGACCGTCTACGGTTACTAGATAGGTGCCTTGAGGCAAAGAGGAGAGGTCGAGTTGGTATTGCGTGCCTTCGAAGGTGGTGGTTATGACCACAACCCCGTGGCTGTTGAATACTTGCAACTGATGCTGTGTTTCTTCAAAGCCTTGCAATTTGACGGTGGTGGTGGAGACCACTGGCGAGGGCATCAGCTGGATGTTGGTCTTGTCGGCTGTATTGAAGTAGGTGGGACATACCATTGCTTCATCTTCAGCACCCATGTTGACCATGACGGCATACTTGCCAGTGAGGCCGCCCAGCTCTTGATAGTAGGGTTTGTCGTAGTTGGGAATGACCTGGTCGTTGTGATACCATTGGAATGTGCGGAAGCGGTCGGGTTGGCCGTCGATGCTACCACTGTTGTCGATACTGATTACGTCGTCGAAAGGCATCACGAGGTAGGCATTGTTGAAATTGATGTTGAACGAGCAGGGGTAGTAAGTGGGGTCGTGGGAAACATTGAGGAATTCGATTGTGGCCTCATAGTGTCCGGCAGGGCAGTTGTTGGGAATAGTGAAGGAGATGAGGCTGTCGTCGGGGTTACAATTAACCCAGTTGGTGTCAAAGCCTGCGGCAAGGGCTTCGTCAGAGAAGAGGATGCGATAATAAATAGGTTCGCCTTGTTGCACGTGGTAGCGTAGTGTCGCATGCTCGTTGCTGCAGAAGCCGTAGGCGGTGGCAACGAATTGCTGGTCGCCTTCGAGGGTGTCGATGATGAGGGGTAGGACAATTCTGCCTTTTTCAAAACTGATGGTGTCCTCATCCGACAATAAAAGTTGATAGTTATCGATGTCGTCGCCCACTAGCTGATAGTGGAAATAGATGGTCTTGTTGTCGCCAACTTCGGGGCTATCGTAGTAGGCAGTAAGGGAGAAGTCGATGTCGTCGGTCTCGATGGTGTTCTGAAGTTCGGGACGGCTGATGACATGGGCGGTGTCGGTGCCATCGTACTCTTTTATTAGTCTGACGGTGGGATATCCTCCGATATTAAGCGAGCGGCGTGTGATGGTGCCTATATAGTTGAAGGGGAGCGCCAGAATGTAGTTGCCAGCCTGCGGGCCGATGAGGGTGTGGGTGACTGTGATGGGGTTGATAAAACTAACGTTGGGGGAGGCAAAGGTGGCCGTGACAATTAGGCCGACCGTGTCGCCGGGCAGTACACCTATCAGGCTGTCGGGGGTGATTACCTCACAGTCTGTGGTTCCGTTGTATTCGCGAGAAAGTTGCAGTTGTAGCCCATCGGTCGCAATCGGCAGGGGTGTGATGTCGGCATAGAGGACGATGCTGTCGGGGGTGACGTAGCGGTAGGCATCATCGCCACTAAGGGTGAAGGTGACTACTACGGGTTTGTCTTCGCCCACAGAGGCATCCAAATAGTGCGCTTCGGCATCAATGGTCACCAAGTTGTAGGGCAGCAGGGGAAATTCGCCGAGGGTGATAATGTTTGCAGCTGTGGTGCCGTCGTACACCTTGGTGGTATCGATGCTGGTGCCACTAATGTGGATAGTGTCCAGCTGTGACCAAGCGGCGGGTTGCAGCAGAACGAGCATGCATGCAAGAGCTGTTGCCCGCATGACATGGTGTAAGGATAAATGTTTCATATCAGTATATGTGTTTTAGGGTTGTCATTGTAATGGAGCTATCTGACCACCAGTCGGCGAACTACGTTGGTACCATGGCTCGAGAAGCGTACGGAGTAGATGCCCGCAGGTAGGCGGTCGGTATTGATAGTGAAGAGGATGCTGCCCGCAGTCTCCAAATGGGTGCTGTGGACGGTGCGACCTAAGTTGTCGATAATGTCCACCGCATAGTTGCCGCCGTTGCCGAGGTCGATTTCTATCTTTGCCTGATGGGTGGCAGGGTTGGGGTAGAACTGTCCGAAGCCAGCCTCAGGCTGTGCGCTGGCAATGCCTGTCAGAGAGGAGCCGGGAGCGGCGTTGGTGTCGAGATAGGTGCGGTTGGCATCGAAGACGAAGGTGATGTCGGTGGCAGGACGCGGGTCGGTCGAGAAGTCATACTTCATGCTGTCCGGTTCTTCCAGCTCGCCGTTGTAGGTGAAATGGTAGTAGCCTCCCTGATGGGCGGTCATGGGCTTGGTGATGGTCTTGCCGTTGTTGGAGGTGGCGCTCAGGTAGTACTCAACGGTGACCAGCGTGTCGCGGAGAGTGGTCAGGGTGTCGACGTAGTCGATTGAGTCGTACAGATAATTGTTCTCGAATGTGTAGGTGGTGTCCCATACGTAAACGGTGTCCATGCTCACCGAGTCGTAATATTGCTCGACGAGGGTGAGAGTGATAATGGTGTCGGTCGAGAGGAATGTACTGTCAACTCTGATGCCAGTCTGGTAGGTCGTGTCGATGATGCGTTCGTTGATGCCTGCCGTGGGGATCATGGCGGAATACTTGTTGCCGTTGGCATTCAAGGTAATGGTGTTCCACTCGCCTTCGTTGATGCGGTACACGCATTCGGCGTGCTCTATGCCGCTGCGGTTGGTAATGATGGCGCTCACGGGAATGTTGTTGCCACGCATGTCGTTGGCGCTGCCTACGATGCTTTTATGCAGTATACGGATGGGGTTGTCGGCAGGTATCTGCTTGGTAACGCAGTGGATGGCACCGCCCGATCCATCGAACTCACGCACGTCGATGGGGTAGATGGTGTAGCCAGGATAGGCGGCCTTCAGCTGCTTGATATTCTGGCGGTCCCATGCGGCTGAGGGGCGGCCGTCGGCGACATTCGAGAAGCAGGGCTGCAGGATTAGGTCGTTGACAAAGGTGTGGTTGCTATAGGTGCGGGTATATTGGCTGTCGTACTCAGTTTGGCTAGTGAAGTTCGAGCCGTTGTCCTTGCTGGGGAAAGGGATAGTGGTCTTGTAATAGCGACGGTCGAAAATGCTGGTGTAGGAGCAGAGAGAGTCGATGTTGCGGGCTCCGGTACGGTAGTCGGTCCAGCGGCTATAGTTGTCGGGCATCACAGAGAAAATGAAGCCGTTCTCCTCGCACATGTCGGCATAGAGGTCGATATGGCCTGTGCCACCGTCATATTGGTAGGCGGGAAGAATATGTGTCTCACGTTGGCCAAGCAGGCTGCGCAGAGCCTGACGGGTCTGCGCCTGGGTGAGGTGTGTCTTGCTGGTGTAGTGGATGCTGTTGATGTCGTGTCCGTCCCAAGTGATCTGGCCATAGGTGTCGCCGTTGTTGGAGTAGATGGCGTCGCTCGAAAGCAGGAATCCGGCGCCGTCAACTAGGCAGTTGCCGCCTTCCCACTCGATGGTGTTGATGTAGTTGGGGATGCCCATCTGCCTGTGGATAAGCGAAGGCAGCGAGTCGTCCAAAGCACGGCCGGGGTAGTACTCAAAGTCCATCATCGCCACGCTGTCCTCATCGCCATAGTAGAAGCAGATGGGGCCGCAATCGCGATACCAGAACGAGTTGCCTGAGCCAATGATAAAACGCACTTTGTCGTGGCGTAGGTTCATACGGGTCAGGGTCCGAAGCACTTTGGCGGTGTCTGCCTCCTGCTCGACGCGCACCCAGGCCTCAGCGTGTCCCTGCTGTATGCCGTCCATGAGGTAGAAGAACACCTTTCCGAAGGTGGAGTTGGTGTCCATCTCACTTACGTAGGGACCGAAAATGTTGAGAGAGACCCAACCGCGTGAGAAATTATATTGGAAGTATTCTGCCACGCCCGTCACCATAGGGTCGGCCGAATAGTAGCCGGACCCCAAGTTGGTGTCGGGGGAGTAGCTGTAGTAGGGGGTGACCACAATGGCCTTCACCTCTTCCCACTCTCCGGGAAACCATACTCGGTCTTCGGGCAATGCCTTTGTATTTTTCGGCATCGGAGCCGCCTCGCCCAAGGGGATGTTGCTGCGCTCTGCCTGAAGTGAGATGTCTCGTTTCTGCTTCATCTGCCTCCATTCACGCATCATCTCTTCGTGGGTGGTGGCATTTTGTGCCATAGCTCCTACGGCCATGACAAGGGTTAAGAAAGATATGATTACTCTTTTCATTTATGTGTTATATGATTGATATTCAGATTATTTTTGATTATTATTCGGTTTCCAATGCGAAAAAGGAACGAATGATGATTGAAGAGTGAATGGAGATGAGGCGAAGGCACTCTAGATCGACCCTAGCAAAAGGCTAAGGTTAGCGGCGGGGCTTGAGGCTGAGAATCTCGCGGGCTTCATCGCTGTTGGCCACTTCGCGACCCAGCAGTTTCGCCATGCGGACCACCTTGTCGACCAATTCGCCATTGCTCTTGGCTAGGACGCCACGTTCGAGATAGAGGTTGTCCTCGAAACCGACGCGCACGTTGCCTCCCATCACGATGGCGGGAGCGGCCAGCTGGAAGGCATAGCGGCCGATGCCAGTGGCTGTCCAGGTGCTGCCAGCTGGTATGTTCTTGACGAGCCAGCAGAGGTTGTCGACAGTGGCGGGGGTGCAGCCGGGCACACCGAGTACGAAGTTGAACTGCATGGGTGCTCCAGGAGCCTGGCCTTTGCGAGCCATGTTGATGATAGTGTCGAGGTGGCCCATCTCGAAGCATTCATATTCGGGCTTGATGCCACGTTCCATCATACGTTTGCCGAAGGCGCGCATGGTGGGCATGGTGTTATCAAATATCTCGTCGCCGAAGTTGCAGGTACCGCAGTCGAGGGTGGCCATTTCGGGCAGGGGAGTGGTGTCAGTGCTCTGCAGTCGCTCGTCGGGGGTCATGCCCACTGCTCCACCGGTTGAGGGGATGAGGATGACGTTGGGGCATTCCTTGAGGATGGCCTCTTCACATTCTTGGAAACGGTCGCGACTCTGGGTGGGAGTGCCATCATCGTAGCGGACGTGGAGGTGCACAATGGCGGCTCCGGCATCGACAGCCGATTTGGCCTCGCGTACAATTTCTTCGACGGTGTAAGGCACGGCGGGATTTTGCTCTTTGGTAACTTCTGCACCGCAGATGGCGGCAGTGATAATCAGTTTATCCATGGTATTGATAGGTTTAAATTATTGTTGTAGTTTATTTATAAAATGCAAAAATACGATTTTTTTCTGTATCTTTGCAAAAATTTTTTGCAGCGATGCTGATACTTGGAATAGACCCAGGGACACGGATATTGGGATATAGCCTGCTGGACACCGACTGTGCGAAGCCGCGATTGGTGGTGATGGATGTGCTATATCTGCGCAAAATTGCCGACTTCCACCTCCGCATCCGCAAGATTTTTGACTCTACCCAGCGCATCATTGACTCGTATCATCCCGACCATGTCGCCATCGAGGCCCCCTTTGTGGGGAAGAATGTGCAGTCGATGTTGAAACTGGGGCAGGCGCAGGGGGTGGCGATTGCAGCGGCACTGAGCCGCGACTTAAGCTACACCGAGTATGAGCCTGCAGCAGTGAAGCAACGCGTCACCGGAAATGGCAATGCCTCTAAGGAACAGGTGGCCTCGATGTTGCAAAGTATCTTTGGGTTCAACGACCTGCCTCAGTATCTCGACGCTTCGGATGCTTTGGCGGTGGCGTATTCCTGTTATCTGGAGCAGACCGACCCGCTGGCAGGCCTGCGCGACCAGTTGAAGCCCAAGCGGGTGCATAAGAGCAAAAAACAGATGTGGGGCGACTATGTCAACGCTAACCTTGATAGAATAGAAAGTTAAAAAACATATGAAGTTAAAAGGGAAGTTAATAAAAGGGAGTAATAAAAGGAAGTTAAAATGGACAATACTGTTGACGATAACGTTGTAGGCATCACATTTGTCCATTTTAACTCCCATTTTAACTTCCACTTTAACTTCCTACTATATAATATTTTGAATACACAGAGAACTCCGAAAAGAAAGTAAAAGCTATGGCACAACAAAAATCCTTTTCCTCCAACCTAGGAGCAATTATGGCGGCGGTAGGTTCCGCCGTAGGATTAGGCAATATTTGGCGTTTCCCCTATATATGTGGTAAGTATGGCGGAGGAGCGTTCCTATTGGTCTATTTGTGTTTTGTGTTTCTGCTGGGCTCAGTCCTGATGATGTCGGAATTTGTCATCGGACGTCGGTCGCAGCATACTCCGATCAAGGCTTTTCAGACCCTCTACCCCAAGCATAAGGCCTGGGGGCTGGTGGGCGCGTTGGGCATTGTCACCAGTTTCTTTATTCTGTCTCAGTATCTAGTCATCTCGGGATGGACCACAGGCTATGTGTGGCACTCGGTGAGCGGCGTGCTCTCGTCGCTAGGCACCGACTCGGCTGCCATCAGTTCCTTCTTTACCGAATTCTCCACATCGCCCTGGACCCCGGTGCTGTTCTTGGGAGTGTTTTCGCTAATAGTCCTTATTGTGATCTTGGGCGGAGTGCAGAAAGGTATTGAGAACGTGAGCAAGGTGTTGATGCCGTTGTTGGTACTTTTGGTGCTAGTGCTGTGTGTACGCAGTCTGACGTTACCCGGCGCCGGCAAAGGGGTGGAATACCTCTTCTCGCCCGACTTCTCGAAACTGACGGGCGAGGGTGTGCTGGCGGCTCTGGGTCAGGCCCTTTTCTCGCTTAGCGTAGGCATGGGCGTTATGATCGTCTATGGCTCCTATATCCCTGCGGGCGACAATATCTTCAAGACGGCCATGTGGATTACGGGTTGCGACACGCTGATAGCCATCCTGTCGGGCTTGGCCATCTTCCCCGCAGTGTTCAGTTGCGGCTTTGAGCCGACAGGCGGCCCTGGGTTGGTCTTTCTGGTACTTCCCAATGTGTTTAACTCGATGGGAGCAGCCAGTGTGGTGTTTGCTTCGCTTTTCTTCCTACTGCTGATGGTGGCAGCCATAACGAGCGCCATCTCATTGTTGGAGGCACTCACGGCGTGGATCTGCGACCACACACAGATACGACGCTGGGTGGGAGCAGTGCTCTTCTTTGTGCTTACTACAGCGCTAGGTGTGATATTCTCAATGTCTATCGGGTCGCTCTCGCATATCAAGATTACGGGACTCACGCTCTTCGACTTTGTAGACCGCCTCAATAGCATATACCTGCCCCCGCTGTGTGCCTTGGGTACCATCATCTTCTTCGGCTGGGTGATGCCTGAGGAGGATATCAAGGACGAACTCTCCAACCATGGAACCCTGCGCTTGGGGTATTACAAGTTGCTCCGTTTCATGGCGCGCTATGTGGCTCCGCTGGCGCTGCTGGTAGTGCTGATATCGGGAATAATTTCTTAAATTGATTAGTGACCAGTGAACTGTGACCAGTGACACGAGATATAGTGATTGGTGATTAGTGAATAGTGATTAGTGAATAGTGATTAGTGAATAGTGATTAGACAAATGAACGCGGCAGCCAATTTTTAATTCTTAATTTTTAATTCTTAATTTGTTACGTTTTTAATTTGATAAGTTTTCAATTTTCACTTTTCACTTTTCAATTTGATTAGTTTTCAAGATGAAGCATATTTTAGTTTTAAGTTTTACCTTTTTACTTTTATTCTCGGCGTGCCATCACGTGAGGCCGAAGGTCTTCGATCCCTCGCAGGTGCGATTTACTGCCAGCTATAACCCCCTGCTCGAGAGTCAGTTCTATCCTTCGTTGGTATTGGGTGTGGCAAGTTTAAGCGACCCAGCCTATGCTCCGACCGATTCGGGAGCGCTCTTCTCAGTGTCGGTAACTGCGCCGGTGAGCAACGCCGTGCTGCGGATAACCATCGACTCGTCCAAGCTCAACTACGTCACCATCTTCCAAGAGGTACTTCCGGTCAAGGATATGCGGTATACCTTCTACCCAACCGTCAAGTGGAAGTATGAACAGTTGTATCGCACACGTCAGCAAGGAGTTGCCGACCTTACCTTCACCTGCTATATCAATGATGAGGAGGTGGATGTGAAAAACCTGAGAATCAACTACCGCTCGGCCAACGACTGTCTCTTGAGCGTGCGCGACAGTTCGGGCCATAATATCGACTACCGCTGGCTTTTTGCCGCCTACGTCAATGAGGAGCACCCGATTATCGACAGCATCCTGACTGATATTATGCAACAAGGAGTGGTGTCGAAGATTTCGGGCTATCAGAGTGATGCTAAGAGCGTACAGTCCCAAGTGGAAGCAATATGGTATTACGCCCTTGAGCGAGGAATCCGCTATTCCTCCATCTCCTGCACATCGACCCCGACCACACGCTCTAATGTGCAGCACATACGCTTCTTCGACGAGGTGTACAATTCCCGACAGGCCAATTGCGTGGATGCATGCGTGTTCTTTGCCTCTATCATGCGCAAGATAGGACTGAAGCCCGTTATATTTGTAGAACCCTGCCATGCTTATTTAGGGTACTATACCGACAAGGGAAGGCGGTCGTTGCGACTTTTGGAAACTACCATCACCTCGTGGTCCGACCTCCCTGCCCTGACGCGAGACTATGAGGCGGCAATGGCTGCCAATCCAAGCGCTATAGGCAAGGATTGCCTATCCCCTCAGTATTACCAAAAGTACACAAAATATCTTACTGCCGACGAGAAAAAAAAGTGGGACGAAGGGAAGATGGACTTCGCCACGTTTAAGCGCGCGGTGGCACATAACCTCTTCCTGAAGGCTTCGGAGTACGACCAAGAAAACTATAAAAATAATAAAAAACTCTTTGCCGACCCCGACAACACGCAATATCAGCAACTTGATATAGAGCAGTTGCGCAAAATCGTGCAGCCGATTAATTGAAATTTTTGTGACCAGTGACACGATAGCGCTCTTGTCACAGGTCACTAAATATCTGAATTGAAAATTGAAAACGTAACAAATTAAAAATTAAGAATTAAAATTGGCTGCCGCCCCAACTTCTTAGTTTATAGTTCTTACTTCTTACTTCAAGAAATTGGCTGCAACATTCATTTGTCTAATCACTAATCACCAATCACTAATCACTAATCACTAATCACTAAATAACGATTTCATTTGTCTAATCACTAATCACCAATCACTCAAAAATGAAAAAAATCCTACTCCTTTCCAGTCTTTTCGCCTTGTTGTCTGCCGCCTGTGGCAACCGTCAGACCGAATCCGCAACACATGAGCCTAGCATCATAGACTCCATTTTCCACATTCCGTATAACCTCGACACAGTCGGGCATACTGACCTTTTCCTGTATGGCATTCAGGACAGTCCCCAGACCATGTCGGCAGACCTTTTCAGAGGACTCGACGATGCCCTGTTGGATAGTATCCTCCCCGATGGACAGGCAGAGGCTTCCTTTAATGTGTTCCTACTTCCGTTGGTCGACCGCGTTGTCCTGTTCGATGCCGGAATAGGAGCTGCCAAAGGAGGTAGGCTCATGGTGGCGTTGGATTCTCTTGGATACACCCCCGACCAGATAACTGATATTTGTATCACCCATCTCCATTTCGACCATGTGGGAGGACTTTTCAACTCCGATGGTACAGCGGCATTTCCCACAGCCACACTACACATCCCTCAGGTGGAATATGCCGCTTGGGCTTCGGGCGAAATGGGCAATTCTGATATAACCTCACAAATAGGACCAGCCTACGATAGACGTATCGAGTTCTTCAAGCCGGGAGATACTTTGTTTGGCTCCATCGCTACTATTGCCGCCCCGGGACACACCCCTGGCCATACAATCTATGGATTTAACAACATACTCATTGCCGGCGACATCATGCATGCTGTTGCCTTGCAGTTGGAGCACCCCGAGTTCTGCGCCCGTTTTGATGCAGACCCCAAGCAAGCTGTTATCACGCGCAAGGCTATCCTCGACCGTGTTCGTACAGAACATCTCACACTTTGTGGGATGCATTTCCCGAGACCGCTGTACATAACTTGTGAATAGTAACCAGCGTTTCTTTCTGTGACCTGTGACACGAAATTTAGTGATTGGTGATTAGATATATAGTGACCAGTGAACCGTGACCAGTGACACGAACGTTTTCGTTAAGCCGAATGCAGACGAACTTGTTCGTATGCTGAGGCGAGAAAACGTCACGAAGTAACGTTTTCGTTAAGCCGAATGCAGACGAACTTTTTCGTATGCTGAGGCGAGGAAACGTCACGAAGTAAAGTGCTCGTATCACAGGTCACTGGTTACAAAAAATTCAATTTTCAACTTTCAATCTTCAATTTCATCGGTGGCAGCCAATTTTATTTTGTGACCTGTGATAAGAGCGCTATCGTGTCACTGGTCACAGTTCACTGGTCACTATATTTCGTGTCACTGACGTAAGTCCACTGGACTTCCTTAACTATTTTCTTTCCCATTGTTTCATTCCTGCCATGGGGTTGGTGTCGATAAGTTTCAGGCTTTTCACCATGTGGGCAGTGCCTTCCTTGTATTTCTTGAAGTGGGGAGTCTGGATGTGGCTTTGGTAGGCGTCGCGGTCGGCATAGATTTCCAGGATGTAGATTTTGCAGGGGGTTTCTTTGCTCTGCATGGAGAAGAGGGTCAGCACACCTGGCTCGACGCGCGTGGAGGTCTCGCCGACTTCTTTGGCAAAGGTGAGATATTCTTCAAGCAGGGTTGGCTCTACTTCGATTTCGGCAAGGCGGACTATCTTTTCGCCCTGCTGCCGCAGGGGGATGGCTTCGCCAAAGAGGCGTCGTGCGTTGTCGGAGAAGATGTCTTGCGGGTTCAGCCCATGCGAGGCGAGGCGTTCTTCCAGAGCCTGCTTCCCGCTGACGAGCACCGGCTCGGCCACGTAGGGGTAGTCGCTGCCGTAGAGAATGTGGTCGGGCGTGGTGATGGTGAGGAGGGCGTTTAGGACATCGTCGGTTGGCGCACCGGCAAGGTCGTAGTAGAGGCGCGACAGGTTGGCGTCGACATCCACGGGCTGCATGATGCCTTGCTTCACCATCACGGGCAGCAGCGTGCGGAAACGAGGCAGGGCGTTGGGCAGGAACGAGCCGCAGTGCGGCACAACCACCTTCAGGTGCGGGAAGCGTACCAGCACGTTGTGGGCTATCATGTTGAGCACGGAGCGCGAGGTCTCGGCCAGGTATTCGTAACTTGCCAAAGGCACGTCGGCAATCAGCTGTGCGTTGACCGCCGAGGGCTTGTGGGGGTGAAGGATGATAACGGCGTTGTGCTGGTCGAGGTAGGCCATGAGTGTGTCGAGGGCGGGGTCACCGAGGTACTGCCCATAGCTGTTGGTGGCGAGCTTGATGCCGTCGGCTCCCAGCACTTCGAGGGCATAGCGTGCCTCCTCGAGGGCATGCGGTACATCGGGCAGTGGCAGTGCGGCGCAGAACAGGAAACGGCCAGGGTAGCGTGCCTTCAGTGCGGCGCATTCCTCGTTGTATCGGCGGCACACTGCTGCCGAGGCTTCCGCATTGCCGAAGAAGGGTTGCGGCGCGGGCATGGTGAGCACGGATGTTTGGATGCCGGCCTTGTCCATAAAGGCGATGTGGCGCTCTGCGTCCCAGCTCGGGATGGGGAAACCCTCGTCCATCTCGGCACCGTTGGCCTTGATGTAGTTGAGGTAGCCCTGTGTGATGGCGTGGCTGTGGAGGTCGATTTGTGCCATAGATGGCAGTATTGAAAGGGTCATAAGAGCTAAAATTGTTAGGGCTTTTTGCATGTGTGTTTGTGAACGTGTTAATGTGTGAACAGTGACCAGTGATCAGTGACACGATAGCGCTCGTTTCACTAGTCACAGGTCACTGGTCACTAAAATTTCAATTTTCAACTTTCAATTTTCAATTTTACAAGTTTTTTCCCATCTCGTAGGCTTCCTGGAGCTTGGCGTTGCCGACAATCTCGTTGGGGGCACCCACGCCGCCACAGAAGAGGTGACCCTTGAGTGCGGATTTGCCAAAGCAGGCTATCCAGCCTTGCAGTCCGCTTTCGGCACGTTTCGGCACGAAGTCTTCATTCTCGAATGCCGTGGTCAGCAGGTAGATGTCGCGGAAGCGGTAATCTTTGGTGTACATCGCGTTCATGCGGTCGATGAGGGTCTTCATCTGGCCACTCATCTCGTAGTAGTAGATGGGCGT
>JAEEGL016687339.1_pt1 | contig 44585 bp, 37 predicted proteins | sample 9134231 | NCBI WGS metagenome assembly JAEEGL01 (sample SAMN16246548, study PRJNA631951) | gut metagenome | biome: gut microbiome; feature: rumen; material: fiber-attached | host: Bos | place: Iran: Karaj | collected 2018-10 | reverse complement strand
GCAGCAGCAGCGAGTCTGCCATTGTACGGGCGAGGGGACTGAGCCTCGGCAACAGCGTTGCTAAAGTTGCGATTTGTCGCGACCAGACGGAAAGCCGGAACATCACATGAAGCCTGAAGGCATGAACACCGAAATTGTTTATCCTCTTGACAATCTCATACCAGAAATCGTCAGCGATGACAATATGTATGAGAGCTTCGATTACGTCATCGACCATCTGGAGAACAGTCATCAGAAAGAGATATACAGACCTCTGCGAGAAAAGATTGTGGCACTGCTGCAAGACGAGATCAGCAGGGGTGTTTTTCGTATCCTTCCCTCTGATGTGAGACAGATTCATGTAACCGACGGTCCCAAGGAGCGTGACGTGCAGGCTCCACGTGTCATCAAGCGTGTCGGTTGTCACGCCATCATGGTGATAGTGGAGAAATACACCTATCCGACGTTCATCAAGAACACTGGAGCCTCTATCAAGGGGAGAGGGATGCACTGGCTGCACCATATCATAGAGGAAGACCTGCGTAATGTGCCGCTGATGATGCAGTATTATTACCAGAACGACATCGAGCATTTCTATGACAACATCAGTCAGGAGCGGATGAAGGAGCTTATACGTGAGTTCATATCAGATGCGTTGCTGTTGCCAATTCTTGACAGTTTCATCACGCTCTTGCCACAAGGCCTGTCGAAGGGTCTGATGAGTTCGCAGTGCTTTGCCAACCTGTATCTTTCCATAGTCGATCATGTGATGTGTGAGCACGTGCTGAAGTATGAGCGTGATGGTGAATGCCGATATCTGTATGACCGGTATTGTGATGATGTCGTGATGTGGCATTATGACAAGAAGGAACTGTGGAAGTTGAGAGATATTTATGTGAAAGAAGTGGCGAAGCTGAACCTACGTGTGAAGCCGAATGAGGCTATCCGTCCCATCCAGGAGGGGCTTGACCATCTCGGTTTCGTTCATTACGATGACTACTCGCTGATACGTAAGCGGACTAAGAAGAACGCTGCGAGGAAACTTGCAAAAGTGAAGTCGAGAAAGCGGAGGCAGGAGATTATCGGGTCATTCAAGGGAATGGCCTGTCATGCAGACTGTAAACATCTATTTTATATATTAACAGGCAAGAAAATGGACTCATTCAGTAAATTGAAGAAATCGGTGCCCCCGTTCAAGGGTACTGATGGTAAGAAACGATTTCAGGGAAAACGCGTTTCCATCAAGACATTGCAGAACAAGCATGTCTTGGTTGTTGACTATGAGAAGGATGTCAAAACCGATAACGGTTCTCGGCATCTCATCCTTGTGGATGACAAAGGGGAACAAAAGAAGTTCTTCACTGCAGACAAGGAGATGAAGTACTATGTTGAGCAGTTTGATGATCATAAGATGCTTCCTAAGCCCGTCACTGTGGAATATGATGACTCTGACGGCTTCGGCCACTATATTCTGGTTTTCGAAGACCCAGATGGTGTTATACCACCATATCGTGATGAGAGTGGTAAGAAGCACTTCCGGGGAAAAGTCGTCTCTATCAAGACCCTCCAGAACAAGCACATAGTTATTATAGATTTTGAGAGGGACGTGCCTACGGATAACGGGCTGCGACATCTGGTGTCTGTTGATGACAACGGAATTCTAAAGAAGTACTTTACGGATGACAAGGAGCAGAAATACTATCTTGAGGCGTATGAGGCGAACGGCAACATACCATTTGACACAACGATAGAGTATGATGATTCTAATGGCTACGGACATTATATATTTACATGATAGATAATGATACTTGTATCAAGACGGCTTTCCGTTCGATGGAAACAAGTGAAATACAAGTTCACGTAAAAATAGCGTATAACGCAACTGTTTGTTATACATATAAATATGAATCACATTGATTCAGAGTTTTAGACGTTCGGTATCGAGCGTCTTTTTTTTTCATACTTTTGCAATGTCATCTAAAAAATGTTTCAAGTATGAAAAAGATTTATGGCGCAGAAAATCGTTGCGACGGCATCAAGCAGATTGGTCGCCGACGCTGGGAAGTCTTCTTCGGCTTCGGGGAGGATGACATGGGCACTTACGTCCATGGTCACGAATTTGAATATAAGCCCTCTTTTGATGAGGTGAAGGAAATGATTCTTGGGCAGATCAATGCCATTGTGCAGGAACGGATTCTGTCAGGTCTCAAGTACAAAGACAAGATTGTGTGGCTGTCTGCTGAGAACCAGCGCAACATCGCCCTGGACTATGCCATGGCGAAGGGCGGTGACATCCATACGCTGCCGACACTGAAGCTTGGAACTGACGAGGACTATGAGATGTACACGTTCCAAGACGTTAACGAGTTCGTGTCATTCGCCGTGCAAGTCCAGACGCACATCGAGGGCTGCATCGCCTGGGGGAGAGAGCAAAAGGAATTGGTTAACTGGACTAATTACGAGGAATGATGGAACCGAGGATTACTACACTATTGATTGTAGGGGCGGTGATACTGCTGTTCTACATCGTGACGCTTGGTCTCATATTCTCAGACCTATGGGCAGGAGTCAGGAAGGCGAAGCAAAGAGGTGAAATGCGTACAAGCGAAGCTTTGAAACGAACTGTTGAGAAGGTCAACAAGTACTTCAACATGCTGTTTGCGTTGACGCTTGTTGACGTTGTGCAGATTTCTCTGGTTTTCTTCCTGTATTGGTTCTACCATTACGACATCTGGATGATTCCCGTGTTCACGCTTGGGGGCACTTGCTACGTTGCCTACATAGAGATAACAAGCATCGTGGAGCCGGCAGATATCAAGGAGAAGAAGCAGCAGGATGACTTCAAGAGACTGCTGATGCAGTTGGCGGAGAACAAGGATTTGAGAGAGAAGATAGTTGATATATTGAAGGTGAAGGAAAGTGAGGTTTGTGATGAATGAGCATCTGATAGATGAGATTTGGGGCGTAGCCTTCACGATAGTGCTGGCCGCTCTTATTTGGGGACAGATTAAAAACAAGAACTGATATGAAGTATTTTACGATTGAAGAATTGATTAAGAGCGCAACGGCACAGAGGAAGGGCATTAAGTCCCAGTTCAAGCCAAGCGACGAAGTGAAGAGAAGTCTGACCGCTTTGGTCGAAAAAGTCCTTGACCCATTGAGAGAGGCATACGGAAAGCCTATCATCGTTACATCTGGCTATCGTTGCCCTGCCTTGAACAAGGCTGTCGGCGGTGCAGCCTCATCACAGCATGTGAAGGGGGAGGCGGCAGATATAAGGAGCGTCAGCGACCTGCCTTCAGAGAACAAGAAGTTGTTCGACCTTATCCGTCAGTTGAAGCTGCCATTTGACCAGCTCATCAACGAATACGGGTACGATTGGGTACATGTGTCTTTCGGTGCTCGTCAACGTCGGCAAGTACTTCGTGCAGTGAAGAAAAATGGTCAAACAGTTTATATATCGGAGAAATAGCCTATGAAAAAGTATCTGTATGCGGCAGTTGCCATAGCGATTGCAATCCTTGTGGGCGTGTGTGCCTGGCAGGGACGTGAGTTGACAAGAGTTAAGGAAGAGCGCACAAGGCTTCTGAACAACCAGAATGCGCTTCTGGAGGAGATTGACCTGTACGAGACAGCAGAGGGGAAGAGTGCCGCATCGGTGCAGGCTCTCCAGCTGACGTGCGACGAGCTGAGACGGCACTATCCGGAGAAATGCAAGGAGGTGAAGGACTTGGGTCTGAAGGTGAGCCGTCTGCAGAGCCTCTCATCCACCAGCACGCAGACCAGCGTGATGGTGAAGACTGAATTGAAGGACAGCATCGTCTATGAAGTGAGAGATAATGTTGTGTATGTTGATTCTCTCAAGCATTTCGAATGGAGAGACCCTCCCTGGGTCGCCGTCGCTGGCACCATCAGGAACGGCATGGTTGACTTGGATGTGGCGTCTGTCGATACGCTTGTGCAGATTGTCCACCGTGTACCTAAGCGGTTCCTGTTCATCAAGTACGGCACGAAGGCCATCCGTCAGGAGGTCGTGAGCAAGAATCCGCACACACGGATAGTGTATTCAGAGTATATAGAGCTGAAGTGAATCTCATAGTATTTAAGGTTAGACAATGTGTGGGGATGGAGTCGCTTGTGAAAGTGGCTCCATTTCTGTGCCACATACAAAAAGAAAAGGCCAGGATGGGTGAGTTCCTGACCTTGAAGAACCCTCGCCAACACGTATCACCTGCACATTGGGTTCTTCACTAACGAATACAAGCGAAAGCGGATATTGTTCGTTTTTCTGCAAAAATTTTTGTTTGTCAGAACAAAATCGCTACCTTTGTATCGATTTCATGATTTTTCGACAATCTCATGAGGTTCGACAATCGTTGGAGGGTGTTCACGCACCCTCCTCTTTGTTGAGGTTGTCAATCACTTTTCTTATCGCTTCAGTTGCCATCTCAGGCTTCACAGACACATAGTGGTAGATGATACCGTGTGCGCGTAGAGAATGCCCCAGAATGTAGTCTATGACCTGCGTGGAGACTCCCAGCTCGAAGGCATGCTGGGAGAATGATTTCCGAGCAGAGTAAAAGACGAGGTTTGGGATTCCGAGTTCGTCACGCAACGCATTCATGTGATGCGTAATGAAGTGCTCTGTGCACTTTGGAATTTGCAGTTTGCCATCCTTGGTCTTGATGCGCTTGATGATTTCCCTTGCCTCTGGAGGAATGGTGTAGCGTACTTCAATGTTGCATCTGTCTCGGACCTTGCTTCGTTTGTAGTGCATCTCATTCGTGCAGGAGTTGAGGTCGAGTCCCTTCAGATCCACCATATTGATGCCTCCGAGGTAGTAGGACAGCATGAAGAGGTCACGGGCCATCATGCGTTCCTTTGTCTTGCACTGGTAGTCACGAATCCTCCTGATGTCGCTGCATGACAGCCACGAATCTCTGACAGTCTTCGGTGCTCTTCTGTATCCATTGCCAGGATTGAAGTCAGCATCGACGATTCCGCATTTCCGTGCGAAGGAGATGATTTGGAACATGAAACCTATGTAGTTGTTCTTTGTCGAGGAACTGAGCTTTTCGCCCGTCAAGAACTTTTCATACCCCAAGACTGTGAGCCTTGTAATCTTGCGGATAGGCGTGTCTTCGCCAACGTATCTGGCAAGAGAGCGGAAGCATGTTTCCATTGTTCGCTGGGTGGTCTCCTTCACCGTGGAGTATTTCATCATCTGATTGTAAGCCTCCTTGATGCTCATGTTCTTGTCACCAGTGCTGTCCTTCAGCGCACAGACAAGTTCGGCGCAGCTCATGGACTCGATGTATTCCATGTCATCCAGCCTTCCCTGGTACTTCCAGATAATCTTCCGAAGTTTGGCGTTGAGAATGTTGGCGTCAGGTCTTCCAGCCACCTGTCCGTTCCGGAACTGCTTTGAGTTATCTACTATGACATCTGTGATGATGTACCTTGTTTCGCTGTTGTGTGATACTGCGATGCGGATCTTGTGCTTTCCGCTTGTGAGCACCTTTGCAGGTACTATTACTAATGATAATTGAGCCATATTTTTTCGACAATTTTTCGACAATAAAAAGGAAATGTTTTTGATGAATCGACAATAATTTCGACAATACGAGAATGTCAAATTTGGCGGTCTTGCGTGAAGATTACCACTTGATTTACATAATGTTCGGCTGTTTTCCATTGTTTTTTGTTGCTTAAACGAGAAATATGTCGTACCTTTGACTCCGTCGAAGGTACTCACATTCGGAAAAACTCAAATATATTTGGTTTTTCTCTCACTTATTCGTACCTTTGCCAACCGTATGAGTACAGAAACGAAGCACCTGAAAATCATCTTCACGACGGATGTGCACGGCAATTACTTCCCGTATGACTTCCGTCACGGACACTGGGGCAAGGGAAGCCTCCAGCGGGTGCATGCGTTTGTGGCCAAAGTGGTGCAGGAAAGTCCTGGCAACACGCTGCTGATTGACGGTGGTGACATGTTGCAGGGTGAGCCCACGGCCTACTACTTCAACAACCACTGCGAGAACAAGCGCCACAAAGTGGCAGACATCTGCAACTACATCGGCTACGACGTGGCTGTGATTGGCAACCACGACATTGAGATGGGCAAGGGCATCTTCGACAAATTTGTGGAGGAGTGCAACTACCCTATTCTGGGTGCCAATGCCATCAATACCGAGACGGGTGAACCGTATTTCCAACCCTATGAAATCTTCTACCGCCAAGGACTGAAGATTGCCGTGATTGGTTTCATTACCCCTGCCATCCCCCACTGGATTCCAAAGACCATCTGGAAAGGCATCCGCTTTGAGGACATCCGCGAGAGTGCCGAACGGTGGATGAAGATTGTGCGTGAGGAGGAAAAGCCCGACTTCGTCATCGGACTGCTGCATTCGGGTATGGACGAGGGTATTGTGACACCCGACTACAAGGAGAATGCCACGCGCGAAACGGCTGAGAATGTGGAAGGGTTTGACCTCATCCTCTATGGGCACGACCATTCGAGCAACATGGAGGAAGTGACCACCAAGCAGGGACGGAACGTGCCGTGCATCAACCCCGGATGCTATGCCTACAGCGTTGCAGTGGTGGATGTCGATTTCCGCATCAACGAACAGGGCAAGGTGACCAGCCACGAAACGCTGTGCACCCTCAACTATATCGGAACGCTGCACAACCAGCATGCCAATTCCTTCAGACGCCACTTCGCCTACGCTTTCCACGAGGTGAAGCGCTTTGCCTCGCAAAAAATCGGGAAGTTCCTGAACCGTGTGGATGTGGCTGATGCATATTTCGGTTCGTCGGCATATATTGACCTCATTCAAGACTTGCAACTCAGAGTGAGCGGTGCCGACCTCTCGTTCAGTGCCCCACTCTTCTTCAACGCCTCTATTGAGGCTGGTGACATCTGTGTCAGCAACCTTTTCGACCTTTACCGCTTTGAGGACCACCTCTACACCCTGTTGCTCACAGGACAGGAAATCAAGGATTATCTGGAGATGAGCTATGCCAGTTGGACACAGCAAATGCATGCGCCCACCGACACTATGCTGCTCATCAGTCCGATGAAGAGCAATCCCGACAGAATGGGATTCAAGAACTTCATCTTCAATTTCGACTCGGCAGCGGGCATCCGCTATGAAGTGGACGTGACCAAACCCGAGGGAGAGAAAGTGCACATCATCTCGATGGACGACGGACGCCCTTTCCTGATGAACGAAACTTACACCGTGGCCATGACGGCCTACAGAGCCAATGGAGGTGGCGAACTGCTGACCAAAGGTGCGGGATTGTCGAAGGAGGAAATGGATTCACGCATCCTGAGCGTGAGTCAACACGACATCCGTCACTACCTGATGGAATATGTGCAGGAATTGGGCGCCATCAATCCACAGGCCAAGAACCATTGGCGGTTTGTGCCTGAAGATTGGGTGGCTCAAGCCACAGAACGGGAAAGGAAAATTCTCTTCGGAAGCGATTAAGCTTTCAATCCATCACAACAAGAAGGACGTGTGTCTTTCTTATATGCCCAGCACATTTCTCAGCACCCACCAGACAAAGAAAAGCACGATATACACCCTTGACAAGATGGGGCTTTCGGCCACTCTGACAAATCGTTCACCACGGTCAAAGCCTTTCAGACCTGCAGCCACCACCAACGCTGCGGCATAGGGAATGCTGAAAATGAAAAAGTAGTTATACGCCAAAGCCTCCGCTGGTCGACCGTTCAGCAGGGCATGTAACGCACGTTGCACGCCACATGCCGGACAGTTCCATCCAGTGAGCAGATGGAACGGACACTTGGGCATCCACACATACTTGGCTGGGTCGAGAAATAAATAGAGCACGACACAACCAAGTATGAGAATCAGATAAATAAAGAATGTGGCTTTATTTTTGATAGCGCCTTTCGTTTTAGTTCTACAGATTTACATATTTTCCAAAGCTGCAACAATAGCCGCACCATAGAAAACCATGTAGAGAATCGAGATCACCACTGAAGCAACGGCACCGATGATGGACCAGTTGCGGGCACTATTCGCCTTCGAAACGGCACCAGCATAATCGCCACGGCTATATAATCCGTCCACTTGAGAGGCACAAATGATGGCATAAATGCCTGTCGGGAGGCAACAGAACAGGGTGGACAGCACAGCCAGCACCATGTTGCTGCCCGGCTTGGGCATCATGGGTTGCTGAGGCGCATAACCCGGAGCCGTCTGGATGTAAGTCACCGATTGTGGTGCTTGCGGAGCAGCAGCCATTTGCGGAGCGGCCATCATCTGAGGGGCAGCAGCCATTTGTGGAGGTGGAGCCATCTGAGGAGCAGCCTGCGCAACATGAGGAAGAACGGGTAACAACTCTTCCACCTGACCAGCAGGCATCCACTGAGGCATTCCCTGTGTCCACACCATCGTTTGGGCTGTGACACCATATGCTGGCAGTTGGCTACCCTCTATTGGGCCTTTCTGCTCATTTTGAGGAGATATATAAAAATAATGTCGCATGATTCTTTTTTTATGATGGACAATCCTTTCAATAAAAGTCGACGTTAACTATTGACTGCTGCAATAATAGCAAAAATCATATAGAAGAACAAGAAGATTCCTCCAGCGGCAGCACCGATAATGGACCACTTCTTGGCATCGGCAGCCTGTTTCACGGCCTCTTCATACTGTCCTGCATTATAGAGCGAATCAACCTTGTTTGCACAAATAATGGCATAGATACCAACTGGCCAACAACACATCACTGTAGTAAGAATAGCCCATACAAGATTATTATTAGGCTTGGGTTGTACAGAGGGGTCTGATGCCACACCTGCTGGAGGCACAGTCTGGAAAGTATTCTGGTGCTCACTCTTATTATAATTGTCAGCCGGAGCGGGTTGAGGTGCTGGCTGAGGTTGTGGAGCGGATTGAGGAGCAGGTGCTGGTTGAGGTGCTGGTGCTGGCTGAGGAGTTGGAATTGGTGGTGCTGCTTGTGGAGCTGGAGCAAACAATGCAGCAAGTTCCGGCACTTCTGAAGCAGAAGACCACTGTGGCATTCCTGCTGCCCACACTAATGTATCAGCCTTCACGCCGTTAGCAATCAGTTCGCTGGCGTCGACTGGTCCTTTCTGCTCATTCTGAGGAGAGAGATAATAATATTTTCCCATAGTAATGATATTTTTAGATATTTATACAGATTACGGTTGCAAAAGTAGATAAAAAAAATACAACGTCCATCATAAAGACCTGTTTTTTTTATCTTTCAGACAAAAAAAATGATTTTTCGTCCACACATCGCCTTCTCATCTCAATTGTCCAGATGCCTTGAGAAGTTTCACCTGTGCCAACTGTAACTGACAACGGGCACGAACAAGGTCAGCGCTGCACTTTTGCCACATGGCCTGTGCCTCCAGATAGTCGGAGAGGGTTTCCAGTCCCACCTCGTACTGCTGTTTCGACAAGCGCATGTTCTCCGCCGCCTGACGAAGTGCCACTTCACAGAGATTCAGTTCAGTCTGATGCTCTGCACAAAGGTTCTGGCACTGCGACAATTCCAACTGCATGCGCTCATCGATGTCTTGCTGTTCCAACTGTGCAATCTGATATGCCGCACGCGCCGAGCGCACCTTGTTGGCTGTGCCTCCAAACAACTCGACAGGCACCTTGACAGCCACACCTACCGTGGCGGAGCCGTCGGCCACCAGACGCTTGCCAGCCAATTCGCCCCCATTGGCATAGACATAAGACGCACCCACCATCACATTGGGCAGGTAATCGCTCTTGGTCAGTTTCACCTTCTGGCGTGCCAGTTCAGTCTTGTCTGCCAGAATGGCATGTTCCGGTCGGAGAGAAATGGCCTCTTCCCGAGTGGTTGTCACTCTACCCTTGAACGGAAGATACAGCAAAGTGGAATCGCTTGTTCCCTGTCCAGAAGCAGTTGGAGAGACCGTTGCAATCTCGCTGTCCAGCGGCATGCCGATGATGTGGCAGAGATTCATCAGCGCCAAGCGGTAACCATTGTCAGCCTTTTGGATGGACAATGCCGCCTCATTCTGCTTCACCTGCACTTTCATCACATCGTTGCGGGTACTCATTCCATGACGGAAAGCCCCCTCCACATTCTTTTTCAACTCGGCAAGCATGGCTTCGTAAGCATGGGCCACATCGTCCAGTTCCTTTGCCTCCACCGCTTGATAATATGCCTCGCAGGTCTTCACAATCACCTCCGACTCGGTCAGACGTATGTTTTCACGCGCCATGTTGACACCTATCTTCGACATCTCATAGGCCGTCGTGATTTTTCCGCCCGAATAGATGGGTTCCATCAGCGAGATGCCACCCACAAAGAAATTCTGAAGTTTCCACTTCATGTTCTGCGTCGGAAAGTCGGCATACTGGTTGAGACTGTGGCTACCATCAGCATTTGTCGTGACGTTAGGCACAAATTTTCCTGCCGACTCCACATAATTATATATCGGGAGATGACCGCCAGCTATGGTGATGGAGCCTTTCGCCGTACTGTAGAAATCGGTGGCCAGCAGATTGATTTTCGGGTAGAAGTTCGCTTTATAAGACTTCATGTCGAAGCCCGTCTGCTCCAGTTTCAGTTTGGCCGACGAGAGTGAATGATTATGTTCCAGCGCCTTGTCGATACATTCTTGCAGAGAGAGAGACTGGGCTGTTGCCTCGGCGATGCACCCACCGAGCGCCAAGGAGAATATCAATAGTTTCTTTTTCATTTCCATGGAGTTATTTCACTTTGAAGAACATGGCATACAGCACAGGGATGAAGATGAGCGTGATGAGTGTTCCCATGAAGAGGCCACCCATGATTGTGACCGCCAGCGAACCGAACATGGAGTCGGGCACCAAGGGTATCATGCCCAAGATAGTGGTGAGACTGGCCATCATCACGGGGCGCAAGCGCGACTTCGAACTCTGGATGAGTGCCACCCGAGGAGTGATTCCCTGCGATATCTCGAGCGTGATTTCATCCATCAGGACAATGCCATTCTTAATCATCATACCAATCAGTCCGAGCACACCCACAATGGCCAAAAATCCAAACGGTTTACCCGTGAGCATCACCACAGGAATGACGCCGATAATGACCAGCGGAATGCAGCAGAAAATGATGGTGGGCTTCTTGTAGTCCTTGAAAAGCATCACCAGAATGAGAATCATGAAGACGATGCAGATGGGGAATCCGTTGAAGAGATACTTCATCGACTGGTCGGAGGCCTTCTTCTCACCTTCCCATGACAACGAGTAGCCTTCAGGCAATTCCATCTGTTCAATCTTTTCCGCAATGGCCTGACGAGCAGCTTCGGTACCCACACCCGGACATGGCGAGCACTGCAGTCGCTGACATCGTTGCCCATTGTAGCGCACCACCACCGGTTCCTCCCACAGAATGTCAATGCCATGTGACACCTGCTTGAGCGGAGTGGTCTGTATCAGATTCTCAATGATGTCCTCACGCTTCACCGCCCCCATCATCAGTTTCTGCATCGTCGAGCGGTTGAAGAATTGACCCACATTCGGAATCAGACCAAACACACGTGCATTTTCCAGATTCTCCACATTTTCACCATTCTCATCCGTACACTTCACATAAATATGCTCAGGATTGATGCCATTGTAGAAAGTGCCAATGGGAACACCTCCCGTATAGGCCATCATGGATATGGCCACATCGCTGCGTGTCAAAGCGCTGTTGCGTGCCGAAGCCTGATCGTAGTCGATGTTAAGCACCGGCACCAGCGGTTCCCAATCAGTAGTGGCCAAATACACCTTGTCCGATGCATCGACAATAGCCCGAGCGGAGTCCACCAACTGATGCAACACCGCTGGATCGGGACCACTGAAACAGGCCTCAATCGGATATTTCTTGAACATCAGGTTATAGCGCTTGAACTTCACATAGGCATCGGGATAGAGTGCCGAGATTTCCTTCTGCAAGGAATCGATATGTTCCACCAATGCGGAGGGAGATGTGAAGTCGATAATCAACTCACCATAAGCCAACGAAGGCGTGGCGATGGAACGTACCAGATTGTAGCGCGAAGGCGTACCACCCACCGATGTAGTCACATGCGTGATGTAGTCGTGTTTCATCAGCAACTGGCGAATCTCTCGCAAGTCCTGTGCCGTCTGTGTGGAATTGTAGCCCTCTGGCAGTTTGTACTCCATGTAGAGCTGGTCGTATTCCATGTCGGGGAAGAAAGCCTGGTTGACAAACTTGTAGCAGAACGCGCTAAGACCCAACAGGACAAAAGCACATACAATGGTGGTCTTGCGGTGTTTCAGTCCGAAGAGAAGCACCTTCTCCAGCACATCATAAGCCTTCCCCGCATACAGTTCATCCGCTTTCTCCTCTTTCTTTTCTTTCATCTCCTTGAAAATCCGGTCGCACATCACTGGCACATGCACCAGTGCCAAGAGCCAACTCAGCAGCAGACTGACAGCGATGACGATGAAGAGGTCACGCACATACACACCCGCCGTATCGGGACTCATGAAGATGGGCAAGAACGCCAAGATGGCTATCAGCGTGGCACCCAACAGCGGCATGGCCGTCTTCTCGCCAATCGAGGTGAGTGCCTCCAAACGGGGTTTTCCCTGTTTGAGATCCACCAGAATACCATCAACGATGACGATGGCATTGTCGACCAGCATACCCATGGCCAAGATGAAACTGGCCAAAGAGACACGTTGCAAAGTGCCGTCGAAACCCTGCAGCACCAAGAAAGAGCCAAACACAATCACCACGAGACTGGTGCCGATGATATAGCCACTCCTCCACCCCATGAAGAAGATGAGCAGCAGCACCACAATAATCACCGACTCAATCAGGTTAATCAAGAAAGTGTTGAGGGCATTGTTCACACGTTCGGGCTGGAAGAAAACCTTCTGGCACTCCACTCCTGCCGGGAAACGCGTCGATACCTGGGCGATGCGTTCCTCCACCTTTGCACCCACCTTCAGGATGTCGTAGTCGGAAGAACAAGCGATGCTGATGCCCAGCGCCCTTTCGCCATCATAGGTCATCTGATTGCGAGTGGTGGCCTCATAGGCCTTCACCACCGTCGCGATGTCCTTGATGCGCAGTTGGTCATCGTCGTGTCCCTGCACAATCATATTGGCGATGTCATTCACATTGTTGAAACGGTCGCCCACCGCCACACGGATGCGTCGGTTGCCGTTGTCGTAGTAACCCGCATAGTTGGTCTTGTTCTGGTTGTTCAGCGTCTGAATCACCTCCGTAGGCATCACACCCAGATTGGCCATCTTATCCTCGCGCAACTCAATGTTGATACACTCATTGCGCTTGCCATATATCTCCACACGGCTCACTCCATCAATCTCATTGACACTCCGTTTGATGAGTTCCGCATAGTCGTTCAGTTCCTTGTCACTTTGCCCGTCACCTGTCAAAGCATAAAACATGCCATACACATCGCCAAAGTCATCGCGCACTTGCGGCACCGAAGCCTCCGAAGGCAATTTGCTCTGTGCATTGGACACTTTCCGACGAAGCGCATCCCACTGCTGCTCCACCTCCTTGTCGGGCACGGTGGTCTGCAACTCCACGTTGATGAGACTGAGATCAGCATAACTCGATGATTGGATGTTGTTGATGGTGGACATCTCGCGGATGCTCTTCTCCAGCGGATCGGTCACCTCCAGTTCCACTTGATGAGCGGACGCACCTGGATAGGTGGTCACCACCATGGCCTGCTTCACCTTGATGGCAGGATCTTCCAATTTCGACATCGAAGCATAAGCCAGCATGCCGCCAATCACCAGCACGACCACCATAAAATAGACCAGCCGGCTATTGTTCAATGCCCATTTGCTATAGTTTATCATTATCTCTTATATAGAATAAATCATCAAAGACACTTACAACAATCCACCCACATTCGAGGCAGAAGGTCGCTCCAGCACCTTCACTGGCTGTCCATCCCGTACGTGATGCACACCCGATGCCACCACTTTTTCACCCGACTTCAATCCCTGACGCACCTGCATGGTGCCATCGCGATTCACTGTCGAGATGGTCACGGCACGGGCATTCACCTTGCCCGACTTCTCATCGTAGACAAACACCTGGGTCTTGCCCTTCTGTTCCAGCACAGCCGATGAAGGTACATTCACGATACCCGAAGCCTCATCATTCGACACTTGGGCATAGACAATCGTCGTCATTCCCGGGGTGATTTTCTTGGGGTCGATGGGTTCCAGGAACCTTAAACGTACCGTGTAGAGTTGCGAGGAATTTGCCTCTTGATTCATGCGTACAACGCTCAGAGGGAACGCTTTGTCGCCAGTTACATCAAATCTGCAACTAAAATCCACAAATTTCTCAATATGAGCAAAATCTGATGCACTGATTTTAATTTCTACTTCAGTATTTCCGCTACCAAAAACACTAATCACAGGCATGCCAGCCCCCACCGTTTCGCCTGCCTCATGAAACTTCGTCTGCACATATCCGTCGATGGTGCTTTTCAAACGCGTGTCAGCCAATTGGTTCTGATGATTGGCCAGTTTCTGTGTGATTTGCTGCAGTCCGAAACGCGCCTTGTCATTGTTGCTCGCCGTTGTATTGCCCTCAGCATAAAGCGCCATCACACGCTCGGCATCCGCTTTCACCTGTGCATACTCAGCCTGTGTGGCAGCCAACTGCACCTGATAATCGCGGGCATCCATCACGGCCACCACTTGGCCCTTGCTCACATGGTCGCCCTCCTTCACCAACAGGCGTTCAATCTGACCGGCCACACGAAAAGCCAAATGAACTTCCGAGGCTGGTTTCGTCCTGCCCGTGAAGGTCGTTGCATCCACTTCATTGATGCTTTTCGCCACAGCCAAATTGACCGTGACCGCTTCATCTTGCGAGGTTTTCTTCTGGCCACAAGATATCATGCCTCCCAGAAGAATCGCCCCCAATACAAAATTAATCCATCGATTCATATCCTATTTTCCTTTCTTCGTTGTTGTTCCTGTTGCCATACAAAGGCATATGAAACACGATTTTCAGATGCAAAGATAAAGTATAATTTTTCAACGAACATAGCGTTTATGGTATAAAAATTATCCTTTTTGTAACCTTTTGACCAAAAAGTACGCCAAAGATATTGTTTATTTGTTCAAAAAGTAGTTATTTTGTGCTTAAATATGAATAACATGAAAGAAGAAAAGGTAACCATCAAGGAGTTGGAAGGCGGTGAGGTGGACATCCTGAACGCCGAGTATGGCAGTGTGAAACTGAACAAGACAGGATTCTTCCTGTGCAAAGAGGGAACCGTGACACTCACCATCGACGGAAAAGAGTATTCCATGTCTCAAAATTCCATCATCGTGTACTTCTCTTACAGTGAGTTACGCATCATCAACCACTCATCCAACCTGCGTGGCACTCTGATAGGCGCAAACCTTGAGACCATTCAGCCCATGCTCTATAATGTGACGAATTTCAACGCACTTTTTGTCATTAAGCAAGCGCCTCTTCAAGTTGTTACCGAGCAACAGTGCCATGCTCTTTGCCAATACATCTCGCTGCTGAAGAACGTCACCAAGAAAGCGCATATGGAAAGTATGGATCAAGCCGAACAACTCAACAAGCCCGTCCTCGAAATCGCTCGCAAACAGGCCGAGTTGCTCAGTTATGCGCTCATTCTCGAGGTGTTGCAATGTTATGCCAACGTGACACGGAGCTCCGAAAGCCTTTCGCGCAAGGACGAGGTGCTGCAGAAGTTTGTCTCCACCCTCTACCGCCACTACCGCAAGGAGCACGAAGTGAGTTACTATGCCGACCGCCAGTTCCTCACCACACGCTATTTCAGCACCATCATCAAGGAACGTTCAGGCAAGTCGCCCAGTCTGTGGATTGCCACAGCCCTGTTGGTCGATGCCCGCAACATGCTGAAAAACACCAACATGACCATCAAGGAGATATCCGACCAACTCTGTTTCCCTAATCAGAGTTATTTCGGCAAATGGTTCAAGAACCTCACCACCCTCAGTCCGCTTGACTACCGCAAGGGGAAAGCAGAGGTGACCGAAGAGGACGCCAACTTCACCGATGTCATCCAGCGTGGAATCAACCACCTCAAAAACGAGAATGGGCAATAGACCGACCATCAACGCGGCTCAAACTACATGATAACAAAATAACAATAAAACACAATGAAAAGAAACATCTTTCTGCTGTCACTCCTCATGCTGCTGATTGCAGCATTCACATCTTGTTCCAAAGACCCGCACGCTGATGCATCATGTACTTACTACGTGCAAACCGACAGCATCACGTTCACCACAGAGGACGAGGCTCAACACGACTCCATCCTGAAAGTTTATGCAACCGAAAAGGGCATCTCTTCTTACGTCTTCAAAGAAAACGCCTCGACCGACAAAAGCTTGATTTCCCTTGCCATCGAGATGTGCGACCAGAAAGCCCTCAGCACTTTCCAAGCCAAAGTGCCGTCAGCGCTCGACCTCGCCACCGTGAAGACCGAACTCTACAACTCCCACACGGATCACTTCACGCAAGAGGGCATCCTGAGTGTCGACGACTTGCAACTACAACCCTTCACGATACATATCACCTTGCTCAACTACACCTATGGTGTACCTTTGAAGAATGTTGATATTTATGTTCAATAATTTAAGTCTCTGAAGTTTCACTATAGTTTATTTAAACACGAATTACACGAACTTACACGAATACTTCACCAGTACGAATTTCACGAAGTGTGCCTACTGCACAACGAATAGCACGAACTATACAGCGTGTTGGGAACCATCCGGATGGCCTTCGTGAAATTTGTGTGCGAATAAACATCCGAAAGTTGAATTCAATAACCCAAGAAGTAATTAAAGCACACGCATGAAAACATCTCTCCTCACCACCCTTATCGCGCTCACTGCCACTACCGCTACAGCCCAACCCAACTATGCTTCCGACATCCAAAAGGAGCAACTGGGACGAGGCTTCGTGTGTCTGAAAGAAGGAGACAGTCTGGCTTTCTCATGGCGTTTCCTCGAAGGAGAAGAGAAAGTTCCATTCAGCATCTATCAAGAGGGTAAACGACTGAACGATCAGAATATATGGAATGCCACATTCTTCAAGACTTTGGCACCTAAAGAAAAGACAGAGTTCCTCTTGACAGCCATTCGGGACAACCGCGAATTCTCTTATGTGCTGACTTATCATCCCGACCAACGGGACTATCTTTCCATTCCCCTCAACAAGCCTGCCGACGGCACCACACCCGATGGACGCCCCTACACCTACTCGGCCAACGACGCCAGCGTGGGCGATGTGGATGGCGATGGAGAATATGAACTGATTCTCAAATGGGACCCTTCCAACAGCCGCGACAACAGTCACGAAGGCTACACGGGTCATGTGTACATTGATTGTTATAAGATTCCTGGCCTTTCAGGAAATGCAGAAGCATCCGCTGCGGCAAAATCTCCCTTTCTCTGGCGCATCGACCTCGGTCCCAACATCCGTGCAGGTGCCCATTACACCCAATTCCTCGTCTATGACTTTGATGGTAATGGCCGTGCCGAAATCATCATGAAAACAGCCGACGGAACGGTGGACGGAACAGGGCAAGCCATTGGTGATGCCAATGCCAACTGGGTGATGAGCGGAACCATCAACAAGGACATCGAGGGAAAGAAGAGCAAGAAAGCCACCAATATCTCTGGCAGAATCCTGCAAGGGCCTGAATATCTCACCGTGTTCGAGGGTCTCACAGGACGTGCCCTCAAGACCGTGGACTACCAGCCACCACGAGGCGATGTGGCCAGTTGGGGCGACAACTACGGTAACCGCTGCGACCGCTTCTTGGCCGCTGTGGCCTATCTGGATGGCAAGCACCCCAGCGCTGTGATGTGCCGAGGCTACTACACCAAGTCTTATCTGGCTGCCTACGATTGGAACGGCACCGACCTCACCCTGCGATGGCTGTTCGACTCCGAAAAAGAGCCAGGCTATTCCGGACAGGGCAACCACAACCTTCGGGTAGGCGATGTGGACGGTGACGGATGCGATGAAATCACCTATGGCGCCATGGCGGTCGACCATGACGGGAAAGGGCTTTACACCACCCGCTTGGGACATGGTGACGCCATTCACCAACTGGCCTTCTATCCTGACAACACCCAGTTGCAAATCTGGGATGTGCATGAGAATCAGAAGGACGGTTCTGAGTTCCGCGACGCACGTACAGGACACATTATCTTCCAAATCAAAAGTTCTGACGATGTGGGACGAGGCATGGCAGCCGACATCGACCCCACCAACAAAGGTGTGGAGATGTGGTCATCCTCACAGTTAGGCTACTTCGATGTCATAGGCCAACTGCATGCACCCAATGCGCGCATCCCCGTCAACAGCGCCGTGTGGTGGGATGGCGATTTGTTGCGCGAACTGCTCGACCGCAATGCCGTGATGAAATGGAACTGGAACAAAGAAATCACCGAGACCATCAAGGACTTCAAGGATGAGGGATGCCTCTTCAACAATGGCACCAAGATGAATCCATGCCTGTCAGCCGACATCTTCGGCGACTGGCGTGAAGAAGTGGTGGTACGCAACCGCGAGAGCACCGAACTACGCATCTACTCCACCACCCACCCCACCGAACACCGCTTCCCTTGCCTCATGTTCGACATTCCCTACCGCCTCAGTGTGGCCACCGAGAACGTAGGTTACAACCAGCCACCCGAACCAGGCTTTTATCTGGGTCATGGCATGAAACGTTGACAAGCATTTTGGGGTGAACAGCAGACGGATGAGAAAAAATGTGTGATTTTGTTTGGCTGTTTCGCCGAATAGTCTTACCTTTGTGCCCGAAAACAAGATGATAGGGGCGTAGCCCAGCTGGTTTAGAGCGCTGCAGTCACATTGCAGAGGTCATCGGTTCGAACCCGATCGTCCCTACCAAAACAAAGTGCTAATCGATTGATTAGCACTTTGTTGTTTCTTGAATTAGTGTGTATTAGGCGTTAAGCCTTTTCACACAGACGCACAAACATCGCTCCGCTCACTTCTTCAGCCAGAACAGAGCACTCTTACCTTCCGTCATCGGGAAGGAATACTCACAACCCACATATTCTGTCGGACGCTTTCCCAGTTCCTCCAAAATCTGTTCAATCTGCTCGTCGGTCAATTTTGCAGGGTCAAGACTTATCACATCGCCATACTCATTCACCTTAGAAACCGACTTCGGATAAATGAACATGATATCAAGACCATCAGCAAACCCGTCTGGATGGAATTCAAGTCCCTCCGTTCCTCCACCCGAAATGAATCCATAGAATCCTTCCGGATAATAGATGGCGCCATCTTTCAGCACGCCAACCCACAGCGTCTCCTCACCCCACAATTCGTTCACCTCAACCCGTATCACCAGTCCCTTGTACTTTCCTTCCTTTTTCACGACCGTCGGCATCCACGCCTGTTCTGCAGACGTCTCAATCCACTCAGCCGTCACAGCCTCAGGCATCATCTCCTCCGTATCAGATTTGAGCACATAGCCCGACTCAATGTCGCACCACTCTCTATCCCTGACACTCACCTTGTAGTAGTCACCTTCCTCGCCCAACACAGCCAGAACCGTGCCAGCATAGCGGTCCCAATCATTATTGCTATACCCCTTCGGCACCTTCTCGTCGCTCCACTGCATCCTGCTATCCGCCATGTCAGACTCCATGTCCTCCATGCAATTCACTAATTTTGCACTGCCCTTCGCAGGCTCCCTCAACACTGGCGTCTTCTCCGCTGTCACCACCACAAACTTATCCACCTTTGGCACAGCATTCAATCCCATTCTCTCAGCCAAAGCATTCTCGGCATCAGAAGAACCATCAGAGCCTTTGCCCTTGCAGTTCCACAACAACAGGGATACACAGCATCCCAGCAACATAATCGCATACTTTTTCATAATCATATAGGTTTTATAGGGTTCGTAAATATAATTATCTTAACTTTAGGAAGTTACCAGTTCTTTGCGAGCAAAGCGCTACGCGATGGCGCTCAGGAGTTATAGGAGTTAAAGCCTATACCACCATGCGGGGTGTAAGTTACCATCTGTCGTACATAACATACGGCTCTAACTCCTTTAACTCCTCTAACTCCCTTAACTCCAAGCAAGTGGAACTTGCGAAACTTGAGTAATTATTCCTTCCGAATGGTTTTCAATTGCAAAGATAACTGAAAGATTTGAGACAACAACCATTTTCCCCTCAAAAATCTCGATTTTCTCATCCGATTTCGATAATTCTATTTTTTGATTCAACTTTCGGAAGTTACCGCTTCGCTCAGGAGTTAAAGGAGTTATAGGAGTTAAAGCCTATACTCTGTCAACTGTGGAGAGGAGTTTTCACGCCAGCATTACATTCGGCTTTAACTCCTCTAACTCCTTTAACTTCTTTAACTTCTTTAACTCCAAGAAGGTGGAGCATGCGAAACTTAAGTTATCGAATTGTCAATTACTCATCACTTATGAACGACTTCGACACTGTCGTTATGATTCTGTGGCCAACAGCATACAGTCGCCCTCGCCACTATAGTAGAGGACGGGCAGGAGATGGCGAGGAAGGCTCTCGTTCACTCGATTGTAGTTATAACTGTAGCTCACTTTGGCGAGTTCGGCCAGTTCTGCCTCTGTGATGGGGCGATTGCGAATGAGGTAGTTGTCGTAGGTGCGGTCATCACTCAAATCATAGCTGTCGAAAACAGGATAGCTGGCGTAGAGACACCCCACGTGCATGCCTCCCACCGTGGTTTTCGGCTTGACGCTAAAAGCATCGAATTCCCCTCGTCTTATCGTTCCCATCAGGTCAACATGGTCACGCACATCCTGCCACCCTCTGAACTCATGCCCCAGAATGGTGACCACATCCTTGATGCGGTAGCACTGGATGTCGAAGTCGGCCAGCGGCAAATGCTTCTGCAACCTCTCCCCCAACCCTTCAAGCACATCCTTTTTTTCGGCCAGTTCGGGAGCCTCCTTCAGCAGCCTCGCCATCAACCCTTCAATTCCCTCTCTGCGCAGGCAATCGCGATACTGCACATTGTAGATCACGATCGAGAACAACTTATATTCCAGCCACCAGTCCACATCCTTGATGGCCGCCTGCAGGTTGGAATAATGCCGCGTGCCATACTTCAATTGTGCACAAATGTCCGTCTTTTCCACTTTGGCAACTTTCTGTTTTTCAGACCCATTGCCATGACCACTCTGTTGGTTGAGCCACATCATAATTTGAGTCTCCTTTGCTTTTTAAGTTCATACTTCCTCTCTGCACAGCATTCTCATTCCAGTTGCAAAGATAAAAGAAATTCCACACATTTTTTGCACCTTTCCGGAAAAAGATATATCTTTGTCGCCTCAACTAACCTAACCATGGCTGCTCTGACACACCCAGAGATGTAAAATACGACGAGGGGCATCTTATAGATTCTCTCAATACAGACAATATAGATTCTACTATACATAAGGAGTCCACGGATAGCACCTATGATTTTCTACCCAAATTCAAGATAGAAGTGCTAACGCCATAATGCAATGTAGCTTTAGTTTTTAACCATAATAATAGAAGAGTATTAGATTATCCATCCAAACTAATCAAAACAGAACTATGGAACAGAAAAAGAACAACATTTGCAATGTGAAGTCGTTGGCTGCATTGCTGGTTATTGCGCTGGTCGCAATGTTTTCGTTAGAGAGCTGTGGAGACAAGAAGCCTCCAACAGATTCAACATCAGACATGACCACTGACAGTCTTGCTGTAGCAGGCGAGCAGGCGGGTGGAAATCATGCTGAGTATGAGGGCATATCACTCGACATGTCGATAGATGAATTCAGAAAGGCCTTGGAGGACGAGGGATATGCATTGGGAGAGAAAGACCCTGCACACAAGATGATTAAGATGTACAATCAGTTTGAGGCGCTATGGGTTTACTACGACAGCGAAACCAACAAAGTGTGGAATGTCGTGAACATCGACTTGCACTATGAGGATATGGAACTGGGAAATGAAGGCGACAGAAGGGTTTATGAGATTCTGATTCCTGAGTACGAAAAAAAGTATAACACACAGAGCACAGGCTTCTGCGAAGGTGTGGATTGCATCGACATTCCTGGCGGATGCATCATCTTTGCTTATGATGAAATTCTGGGAGGAATGATCATGACGGTGGATGAAGCCAACTCGAACAATTACGACAATCTGGCGGATACCACCTACGGGATAAGCCCATACGGACTCGAAGACTAACCTCCTCAATCTTTTTTGAGGAAATCAAGAAATTTGAGGGAAAAGTTTTGGTCATGTGAGGAGAAAGTTGTACCTTTGCAGCCGATTTATGTCGGAAAGGCTCGGACAAGTGGGCACAGAGTGGTGCCTCGCCTCCCGATGGAACCCTAAACAATTCAAAACAAAATGTACGTAATTGCAGAAATTCAGGGTCAGCAGTTCAAGGTTGAAGAGGGTAAGAAACTCTACGTTCACCACATCAAGGATGTAGAATCCGGTGCGACTGTTGAGATTGAGAAAGTGTTGTTGGCTGACAACGACGGTGTAGTAACAGTAGGTACTCCTACAGTAAAGGGTGCTAAGGTGGTGCTCGAAGTGGTGGATCCACTCATCAAGGGCGACAAGGTGCTCGTGTTCCACAAGCGTCGTCGTAAGGGCTACCGCAAACTGAGAGGTCACCGTGAGCAGTTCACTCAGGTACTCGTTAAGTCAGTTGTTGCATAACAAGTCCACGCGCTTGGCGATTCTCTTAAACAACTCAAATGTAAAACAATCTAAGACAGTTATTTTAACATGGCACATAAAAAAGGTGTAGGTAGTTCTAAGAACGGCCGTGAGTCACACTCTAAACGACTCGGTTTGAAGCACTTCGGTGGCGAAACAGTAAAGGCTGGCAACATCATCGTTCGTCAGCGTGGCACAAAGCACCACCCTGGTAAGAATGTAGGTATTGGCAAGGATGACACTCTTTACGCACTGACTGACGGTGTGGTAGTGTTCAAGCGTGGTCGCGAAAACCGCAGCACGGTTTCCATTGAGCCAATAGTTGCTGAGGCTTAACTGCTTTTGAAAGAGAAAATTGACGGGCAATAGCCAACAGGCTGTTGTCCGTTTTTCTTTTCATGAGAGAACGGAAAATGAAAAGAACCTGATGAGATAACGGATTATGGGAAAGAAAGAAATTTACAGAAGATTCATTGCTTATTTCCAGGAGGTGATGCCGGAGGCGAACACGGAACTTCATTACGAGAATCCATTTCAGTTGCTGTGCGCCGTGATACTGTCGGCTCAGTGTACCGACAAGCGCGTGAACATGGTGACCCCAGCCTTGTTTGAAGCCTACCCCACTCCCGCTGCCATGTCGACCGCAACGAAGGATGAAGTGCTGAACTATGTGAAGTCTGTCAGTTATCCCAACAACAAGGCTGAGCATCTGGTGAAAATGGCTCAACTGCTGATGGAGCGTCATGGCGGTGAAGTGCCCGGCGATTTCGACGCGCTGGTGGCATTGCCTGGCGTGGGAAGGAAGACGGCCAACGTGATGCTGAGTGTGGTTTTTGATCAGGCTGCCATGGCGGTGGACACTCACGTGTTTCGTGTGAGCCATCGCATCGGATTGGTGTCGGAAAAGTGCACCACTCCATACGCTGTGGAAAAAGAACTGGTGAAGAACATTCCTGAAGAACTGATTCCTCGTGCGCATCATTGGCTCATCCTGCACGGCAGATATGTTTGCAAGAGCCTGAAGCCCCAATGCAAAGAGTGCGGATTGAGCAGTTTCTGCCAATATGGAGGGAAGGGGTTAAAGTCTTAAGTTTCGCATGCTCCACCTTCTTGGAGTTAAGGGAGTTAGAGGAGTTAGAGGAGTTAAAGCCGAATGTAATGCTGGCGTGAAAACTCCTCTCCACAGTTGACAGAGTATAGGCTTTAACTCCTATAACTCCTTTAACTCCTGAGCGCCATCGCGTAGCGCTTTGCTCGCAAAGAACCGGTAACTTCCGAAAGTTGAATTAAAGTTTAAAGTTTAAAGGTTAGAGGTTAAAGGTTAGAGGTTAAAGTTGGGGTTAGAGAACCAGTAAGATGTAAAGCAGAAGGGGACCATTATAGAGCAAGCCCTTCAAGAGGAAGAACGCAGTTCCATCATCGCCCAACAATGGGAGGATGCCTGTAAAGTCAATGCATGCCACAAGTTGGCTGGCCAAGAATAGCATGAAGAAATAGTTGGCGAGAGCTGAGAAGATGGACACATGCGCCCGCACGAAATCGTGCATGGTGGTGAACCGTCCCGACGTGAAACCATACACATTCCCTATAAAAATGATGAACAATGCCAAGAGTCCGTCCACACCTTTGGAGAAAGCCGAATGATGAATCGTGCCAAAGGCGCTGAGAAGAATGGCATTGGGCAACAGCAACAATAGCGAGAAGAGGCCAAGAATCACCAAGGAGGAGATGCTGGTGATTTGCAAGGCACGCCGCTGCTTGAGCGAAGAGGGTGAACGTAACGCCTTCAGGAATCCCGACTCACGCAACACACTCATGGCCATCAGCCCCAACAATATCTTGGCCAAATGCACGGTGGCAAAGTTGGGGATGATGTTGGCACATAGCCAACGGATGCCTCGAGGAGTGAGCAATCCCTGCACTCCTTCCACATATATGCTCAATACCCACGAAGCGAACAGCAACAGAACCAGCATGATGACAATGCCCCAGAAGATGCATCGCAGGATGGTTTGTATGTAGTCGCGATAGGTGGACATGAGTTTTAAAGTGTAAAGTTTAAAGTTGAGAGTTTAAAGTTTAAAGTTGAGAGTTGGGGTTACTCGTCGTCTGGCTCGAGATGGTCGATGTCGAGGATGCGCAGTTCGATGGCTTTGGTGACAAGGCGAGTTGCATTGATGCTGCCATGTTCTTCGCCAAAGAGTCGGTTGGTCAAATCGTTCTGCCGCTTTTCTATGGATTTCACACCAAACGGCATGCCTTTCAATGCTGCAATCATATCTTTTGTGTAACCCAATGCCAGATGGCGGAGGAAACGCTCGTCATACTCATCAATATCGTAGTCGAGGAAGGCTTCCTGACGGAGTGATTCGCTGAGGACAGATTTGCGGAAACGTTGCAGAATCTTTTCGAGAATGGGCTGATTGAACACCATGCGCTTGCCGTCGAGCACACTCTGCACATCGCCCTTTGTGAGCAATTCGCCACTCTTCAGAATAATGCCGTCGGCACCTGCATCGAGCGCATCCACCCACAGTTTCTCATTCATGATTTCGCCCGTGAAGATGAGCACATGCACATCGGGATAGCGACGTCGCATCTGTTTGCACACATCCACTCCTGCCGTGGTGGAGCCACCCAATCCGAGGTCGAGCAACACAAGGTCTGGCTGATTGTCGCGCATCAGTTTCCAGAGGTCGGTCTCATTCATGGCCGTGCCGACAATCTCTGCCTCTGGAATTTCAGAACGGAAAATCTCTTTGGTGCCCTTCATCTCCAGGGCCACATCTTCTACAATAATCACTTTGAAAGGATTCATGGTGTTGTATGAGTTTGAGGGTTGAATGATAATCATGTTTAGTTGGCGGGCAACGTGAAGACAAAGGTGGAACCTTGTCCGTCGGCCGTATTCTCCACATAGATGCGACACCCACGGCGAGGTGAGTAGGCATCGTGTTCGCGCACGATCTGTCGACAAATGAGATACTGCGCCCCTGAGAGCGTGTCGGTCTTGGGGTCATATTTCACATGGTCGGCATAGAAGAGCCGCGCGATGTCTTCTTCCGCATATCGGTATGCCGTGTCCGTGAATGCAAATTTAGCAAAACCATCCGAAACGGCAAAATCTAACTGCAAATCTCCACCTGAATGATGCTCAAAAAAGAGTGAAATGATGTTGTCGACAAGGGTCTGAAGGAAAATCACATCGCCCATCACCACCACACCATCGGCCTTGGACACCTGCAGTTTGCTGGAGGAGGCGCACTTCCCTGCTTGCCGTTTGAAGGAACGCATGGCCATGTCGCCTATCTTTGCCGCCGAAAGTTGTGTGCGCTTGAACAGCACCAGTTCCACCTGCTTCGCGGCACATGTACTCAGAATGGTGAAGATTTCCTTGTAATAGGTCAGGAGTTCATCGATGTCGCTGATGAGCGCATCGTCCATGGAGGCTTCAGGACTGCTCAAGGCTGCATCCACCAACTGCTTAATGCGGTGAGGATAGTACATCGTCTCGTGTTTCAAGGTGGAGAGGCTGTTGTCCATAATCTGGTTGCGCACGTGCACTTTCTGCAATTCGGCCACAATGCGTTGGCACTCGTCCTGTTTGAGTTCGAGCAACTCATTCATCTCGTTCACCTTATGGTAGGTGAAATAGGAGTGAATGCTCATGAACTGCACCACCAGCCGCATGATGAGCGCCTCCTCGTCGGTGAGTTTGCTTTCGGTGAAAGATACACCAAGTGCACCAGTTGGTTGGTCGTCTTCCACACCAGCCACCTCAAGCGGATAGGCACGGAAACGCTGATTGCTGCTCACCATCTCTTGTCCGTTTGTACAGGCCTCCTGCATCATGTTCTCGTAGAGACTGCGTTCATCGGTGTTACCCATGAAGAAGAACTGGAAGCGCCCAGGCTCTTCCTTCGACGGCATCATCATTCCGATGGTTGCAACGGGTTTGATGTCGGACAAGCCCCGATGCAACTTCTTGAGCAAATCGGCTTCGGAAGAAGTGAAGACGCTGTTGTTCAGTTGGATGAACTGCCGAAGATTGAATATGATGAGCAGGTTGTTCCGATAGTGGAGGAAGAAGTAGACGGCAAGAACACCCAGAATCAGCACACTCAGCATGATGATGGCGGTCTTCTTGTTGCGATTGGCCATGCGGATGTTGTCGCAGTATTCCTCGAGCGTCGGGTCGGTGCTGGTCAGTTGGTACAAGCGCGTAAACGCCTCATTGTTGTAGTGATAGAGATGGCTCTGATTCAGCGACAATGCTGCGATGGCCACTTCGTTGCGGATACTGATGATGAGTTCGTAGTCGGTATCATAGCCCCGTTTCCACCATTCCATTTCGGCCATGTCACCACCTCCCAATTTCATCTGGTGAAGGGTGTCGGCATAGTTTTCAGCCACATGGCGGTTCAGACTTCGGATAGCCGAATCGGCAAAGAGGACAGCCTTGTCATAATGCCCCGACACATTGGCCGCGAAGATACTGTCGGAGAGCTCGTGAGCTTTTACCCAGTGAGCTCGTGAACTTACTGGAGGTGCACTTTCAGCAAACACGACATCAACGCCACCCCACAACATCAGAAGAGCCGCCAGCACCTTCAACACCCCCTTGGGCAGACGGAAGAAGAAACGGCTTCCCTTCCCCACTTCACTCTCCACACCAAACTCGCACACATCGAACATCGCATTGGTCTTCTTATACTTGCCAATGATGCCCTTGCAGTTCATCAGGCCGAAGCCAAAACCTTTGTTGCGCCGGATGTCGGAAGCATGTTCGCCCTCCGCTCCTATCTTCGCGGAGTCATACACTTTGGAGTTATTGAGCGTGTCCACATCCTCAGCTGACATGCCGTGTCCCGTATCCTTCACCGACACCTCCACATAGCGGTCGGTCTCCTCTGCGAAGAGTGTGACCTCTCCACCCTCTGGCGTATACTTGCGGGCATTGTCCAAGAGGGTGTTCATCATGAAGAGGGTCAGCGCCTTGTCGGCCTTCACCACGCTGTTGGTATCCTCCACCGTCAGGGCAAGCCGTTTGGCCTCGAAGGTCTTCGTACCCCGCTTCAGCGTGTCGAACAGTGGCTGCAAAGCAAAGTTCTCGACTTGGAGCGTCACCATTCCCTGACGTATTTTCACCCAATGGCCCAGCACGTCATTATACTCGTTGATTTTGTCTATCAACTCGCTCAAATACTGCAAGCGGTCGTGCAGCAACACCGACGATGCATCCTTGCCACCTTTCTGTTTACGCACCTCATGCAAAGCGCGGTCAAGGAAAGGCGTGATACCATTCACGATGGACATGGAGGTCAGTTTCTCGATATACTGGCGCTTATTATCATGCAGGTGCTTCTCATTCACATAGGTCTCGCTCTCCAGCACACGTTGCCGTTCCGCCATCTGAAGATATTGCAAACCCTTCTGTTTCATCCAATGATAAAACACTTGCAAGACACTCAGCATCTCCTTGTCCCATCCTTTCATCTGGTTCACATCCTCTTGAGTCCAATCCACTCCCTTCAATTGAGGGAACAATGCTTCCACCTCCTGATCGGCCACTGTATGCAAGGCCGCTGCAAGGTCTTCTTCATCCTCCACATCATCCAAAAGCACAGAGGGAAGTTTCTTGCAAAGGTCTATCACCTGACGCAATTTCTCCACTTTCTGCCGATAGCGTGCACGGCTTCGTCGGTTATACTCATAAAGCAACCATGCCAGCAGCACAATGGCCACAATAAAGAACCACAAGAGGATGTTGAGCACACGCTCCTCCTGTTTCAAGTTTTCCTCCTCTTGCTGCACACGCAAATCTTGGCGCGCGGCATCGAGAATGTCAAAGTAAATATTATGATTGTAGTCGGACTCTGCCTTCATGCCCAACGCACCATACACGATGCTCAACTGCTCCCTCACCATCGCCATCCACTCAGGAACTGCCACCACTGTCTGGTCGGCGATCCAACGCATCTCCGTTGAGAGCGAGTCGTCGGTTTGGGCATAAGCATATAATTTCTCCTCCGAGTTGCCGCGACGTTGTTGGTAGTGGTTCTCGTTGATGAGAGTTAATGCGCGTTCCATCTGCGCCACCGCCAAACTGTCCTGTCCACGCTGGAGATAATATTCAGAGAGTGTGACCAGCACCGTGGTCGCCACAAAACTATTTCCATACTGATAGGCCAAGTTCAAAGCCCTTTGTGCCAGCAAGAGTGCCAAATCGCCCTCTTCATAACCATGCCCCAACTGCTCACGCAAAAACACCTGTCGGGACGGCTTCATCTCGTTCCCCGACACCATGACTTTCGCAAGGCTGTTCAGAGCAGAAGCCTCAAAATACACATAGTCCTTTTGACGACTCACCGACAACAGACGCAGAAGATTGCGCTGCATCTCCTCTCCCGCATCATTCGCCGCGCCCTCTTGGGAACCCAACAAAGCCTTCAAGAAGAGATATGCCGACCACTGGGTCGTGTCAGACACGAAGATGTCCTGATGCTCATCGAGCCACTTGAACTCCTCACGCACACCCTCATCCTGCCGCACCTTGTTAAAATAGTTGACCGACACAAAATGATATTCCGTCTGCACCGAATTCCACAGCGTCTGCTGGTGCACAGTCATATCCTCCAAGGCTTCTTCCACATTGTAGAAACGTTCATGGGCATCGCTGCGATAGTCGTAGAACTCCTTGCTCATCGAAGTCATCAGACAGATGGACATCATGTCCACATCAGCCACGCTGCAGAGCAGGTCATTGTCCGATTCTTCCAACACCTTCTTGTAGCAATACTGTGCCGAATCATAGGCCATCCGCATGCCATACACATCACCCTTGTTCAGCCATGCCTCCTGCAAACCGTCCTGATAACCCGAATGAGCATACTTCGTCAACACCTCATCCACATACTTCGAAGCCTCCTCCAGCGACCTGTATTTTGCCTCATAGGCCAACGCATTGAGTGAATCAATCTGCACACGTTCCACTTCAGAGACGCGCTCACATGCCACGAGACACATGAACACCAACAACACCCAAAGTGACGGCAATATGTGGACTTTCTTGCTCATTATATATATAATATGTGTGCAAAGTAAAACAAAATTTTTGTTTTCTTCTTTCTTTTCTGTGCATTATTCATAACTTTGTAACAAAATATAACACATCACACCCCATGACTTATCAAGAAACCATCAACTATCTGTTTACTTCCGCACCACTTTTCCAGCATGTAGGAGGAGCAGCATACAAGGAAGGACTGTATAACACCCACCAACTGGATGAGCATTTCGGACACCCACACCAGAAGTTCAAGACGGTGCATGTGGCTGGCACAAACGGCAAAGGGTCATGTTCCCACACTTTGGCCGCCATTCTGCAAGCTTCAGGACTGAAGGTTGGTCTGTTCACGTCTCCACATCTTGTGGATTTTCGGGAACGCATCCGTGTGAACGGAGAGATGGTGAACGAAGACTATGTAGTGCGCTTTGTGGTGGAGCACCGTTCCTTCTTCGAGCCACTGCATCCCTCATTCTTTGAGTTGACCACCGCGATGGCTTTCAAGTATTTTGCTGAGCAAGAGGTGGATGTGGCTGTTGTGGAAGTTGGGCTTGGTGGCAGGCTCGATTGCACCAACATCATCACACCCGAAGTCTCCATCATCACCAACATCAGTTTTGACCACGTGGCATTCCTGGGTGACACCTTGACGAAGATTGCTGGCGAGAAGGCCGGCATCATCAAAGAGGGCATTCCTGTGGTGATAGGCGAGGCGGTAGAAGAGACAAGACCCGTATTTGAGGAGAAGGCACAAGCCATGAATGCCCCTATCCATTTTGCGGAAGAGGAGCAAGAGGTGATGGAGTATAAGTTTAACAGAAAAGGCAGAATCAATTATCAAACAAAATCATACGGAAACATTACAGGTGAATTAGGGGGCTTCTGTCAACAGAAAAACACAAGCACCATCCTGTGTGCTGTCAGCCAATTAAAGCGACGCGGATTCCACATCACCAACGAACATGTAAAGAAGGGATTTGCCCATGTTTGTGAGATGACGGGGTTGATGGGACGATGGCAAACCCTCTGCAAAAAACCACACGTTGTGTGCGACACGGGACACAATGTGGGCGGGTTCGACTGGATTGTACAGCAACTAAAACAAACCTCCATTATATTAAATAATGTGGGAGGCACTCTACGCATCGTTTTCGGAATGGTGAACGACAAGGATATCAGCGGTGTGCTCTCGTTGATGCCCCAAGAAGCCACCTATTACTTCTGTCAAGCCAGTGTGGCAAGAGCATTGCCACACGAAGAAATCAAAAAGAAGGCATCATCATACGGTCTGAAAGGCGAAAGCTACCCCACTGTGGCCGAAGCCTACGAAGCCGCATTGAACGATGCCAAGCAAAAGGACTTCATCTATGTTGGTGGCAGCAGTTTTGTAGTGGCAGACTTACTTTCCAGCTCTCTTATTTGTCAAAAAAACTAAAAACTGAAAAATAATTAGCAGAAAGTTCGTTTAGTAAAAATATTTTCATTTAATTTGCAAGACAAATCCACAAACGGACAAAAAACGAGGGTGAGTTTCACTCACAAATCGTGGCACCGGCAGTGGGTGAAATAATCCAAAACCGACCTATTTACAAACTTAAAATAAACACTCTATGAGCACTATCCAGCCCAAACTGAGTGGTCTGAAAGCCGAGAATTTCCAAAAGGAAGTGAAAGGCAAGAAAACAGACCTCTACACGCTCGTCAACAAAGACGGCTACGAAGTATCAATCACAAACTACGGTGGCGCCATCGTGGCCATCATGGTACCTGACAAGGATGGTAATGTGGCCAATGTCATTCAAGGCCACGACAACATCGACGATGTCATCAACTCTCCAGAGCCTTACCTCTCTACGCTCATCGGTCGTTTTGGCAACCGTATCGCGAAAGGTAAGTTCCAATTGAACGGAAAGGAGTATCAACTCGCCATCAACAACGGTCCCAATGCCCTGCACGGTGGTCCAACAGGATTGCATGCACAGGTGTGGGATGCCTACCAGACTGGTGAGCAGAACCTGACGCTCGACTGCATTCTCCCCTATGGACACGAGGGGTTCTCTGGTGAACTGAAAATCTCTGTCGAGTTCACATGGACAGATGAGAACGAACTCATCATCGAGTATCTGGCCACCACCAACAAGAAGACCATCATCAACCTGACACACCATGCGTTCTTCTCGATTCAAGGCATTGCCAACCCAACGCCAACCATCGATGACCAAATCATGGAAATGAATGCAGACTTCTACATTCCAATCGATGAGACGTGCATCCCAACAGGTGAAATTTTGAAGGTGGCAGGCACTCCATTCGACTTCAGCAAGCCCAAGGCCATTGGCAAAGAAATCGATGCTGACCATGAGCAAATCAAGAACGGTGCAGGTTATGACCATTGCTTCGTGCTGAACAAGAAAGAGGTGGGCGAACTCTCATTCGCCGTTCGTCTGACCGATCCAAAGTCTGGACGCACACTCGAGACCTATACGACAGAGCCAGGCATTCAGGTTTACACCGACAACTGGGCAACAGGCTATCCAGGTCAGCACGGAGCCACTTTCCCACGTCGTTCGGGCATCTGCTTCGAGTGCCAGCACTTCCCAGACTCTCCTAACCGTCCATACTTCCCATCGGTGGTGCTGAAACCAAGAGAGAAGTACACCCAGAAGACGATTTACAAATTCGGCGTAGAATAACATAGAAAAAGACTCCCTCGTCCACCGCTTTCCACGTGTGGGCGAGGGCTTGTTGCTTTTGATAATTAACTAACAAAAACATTCATATCACTAACACTATGTCACAGAAAAAACCAAATTATCTATTTCCATTGATTATCGTGTTCATTGTGTGCTTCCTCATCGGATTTGTCACCACAATGAACAATTCAATGATTGAGTTCTGCAAAGAGGCGTTCAAACTCTCAGACACTCAGGGACAGTTGGTCAACACCTTCTTCTATGGCGCCTACTTCTTCTCCATCCCGTTTGCGATGATGATGAACAAGATTGGCTACAAGTCCACACTCGTGCTGGGTCTCACCGTGGTTGCCTGCGGTTTCATCGCCAACTATCTCGGTGTGACAGCCGCACTCGGCACCGCCAACGTGTACACCATCTTCCTCTGCTGCATGAGCCTCGTTGCTTTGGGCGTTGTGATGCTCCAGTTGGTGGCCAACCCATACGTGATGGTGCTGGGCGCTCCTGAAAGCGGCGCTTTCCGCATGACTCTCTCTCAGGCGCTGAACTCTGTGGCAACCACCGTTGCCCCCATGTTTATCACTTACGTGATTATTGCAGGCAAGCCAAAACTTCCTGAGAACGTGCCTGGCCCATTCCTCGGACTTGGTATCTTCACATTGGTGATTGCAGCCATCCTGTTCTTCATCAAGTTGCCAGATCCTGACAAGGACAAGGCTGCTGAAGAAGAAGAGTCTGGCGCTGCCGATACAAAGCAGTACAAGAGTTCCGTGTTCAAGTATCCACACGTATGGTTGGGCGCATTGGCCATCGCCATGTACATGGGTCTTGAAATCGGTATTCCTTCCATGCTTCCCGCTTATTGGAAGGCTGACCCCACTCTTCCAGGTTCTGCCACCGACTACCTTCCCTTCTACTGGGGTGGCATGATGGTGGGTCGTTTTGCTGGTTCAGCCATCCTCGCCAAGTTCAAAGCACGCACACTGCTCTCTGTTTGCCTCATTTTGGGTGCCATCTGCGTGGGCATTTCCTTCGTTCTCCCAGGCATGTATGCCGTTTACGCCATGTTGGCAGCAGGTCTCTTCCACTCTGTGATGTGGCCGCTCATCTTCAACCTCGGTTTGCAGGAACTTGGCCCTCACACGAAGAGCGCATCTGGCATCATCAACATGGGTGTGCTGGGTGGTGCAACCCTCCCACTCCTCATGGGTACCGTAGTCGATAACCCATCACTCGGTGTAGGTGTGGCCATCATGATGATGTTCGTTTACTACATCTACGTCTTCTGGTTCTGCAACTTCGGTTCCAAGATTGGACTTGCAAAATAACTATAACCTAATTTTCTAACCCAATAAAACCTAAACAATTATGAAATTGAAAATTGATGATGTAAGAACACGTTTTATCAAGCATCTTGGTGGTGAGCCAGGTTCAGTTTACGCTTCACCTGGCCGTATCAATCTGATTGGCGAACACACCGACTACAATGGTGGTTTCGTATTCCCTGGCGCTGTTGAGCAGGGCATGATTGCAGAGATTCGTCCAAATGGCACACGCACCATTCGTGCTTACTCCATCGACCTGAAGGACTATGACGAGTTCTCTATCGACGATGAGAAGGGACCAAAGGCAAGCCACTTCCGCTACATCTTTGGTGTGGTTCGCGAGATGATGGCACTTGGCGTTCCCGTACAGGGCTTTGACACCGCATTTGCAGGCGATGTTCCTAACGGTGCAGGTATGTCTTCTTCCGCTGCTTTGGAGAGCTGCTATGCATTCGCCATCAACGACCTCTTCGGCGACAACAAGATTGACAAGATGACTCTTGCCAAGGTAGGTCAGGCCACAGAGCACAAATATATTGGTGTAAACTGCGGTATCATGGACCAGTTCGCATCTGTATTTGGCAAGAAGGGCAACCTCATGCGCCTCGACTGCCGCTCTGGCGAGTTCGAATATTTCCCATGGAATCCAAAGGGCTACAAGCTCGTACTCATCAACTCTTGTGTGAAGCACGAACTGGTAGGTTCTCCTTACAATGACCGTCGCAACTCTTGTGAGAACTGCGTCAAGGCCATCAAGGAACTCCACCCAGACAAGGAAATCACCACTCTCCGCGAGGCTACTTGGGAAGAGTTGAAGGAAATCGAAGGCAAGGTACCTGCAGAGGACATCAAGCGCGCCACCTTCGTGCTCGGTGAGAAAGACCGTGTGTTGGCTGTCTGCGACGCACTCGAGAAGGGTGATTACGAGACTGTCGGCCAAAAGATGTACGAGACTCACTACGGCCTCTCCAAGGACTACGAAGTGTCTTGCGAAGAGCTTGACTTCCTCAACGAAATTGCCAAGGAGTGCTCCGTTACAGGTTCACGCATCATGGGTGGCGGCTTCGGCGGCTGCACCATCAATCTTGTGGCAGAGGAACTCTACGACAACTTCGTGAAGACTGCTGTCAGCAAGTTCCAAGAGAAGTACGGCAAGAAGCCAATCGTTATCGACGTAGTTATCGGTGACGGCTCACGCAAACTCGCTTAAAGCAACACCGAAAAAAACAACAAAGGGGAGGTTCGCCATGCACGAGCCTCCCCTTTTCTTTATCAACAACTAACACCTACACAAACCGAAAAGCCGACACACAAAATATGATTCCGATTGGACAATAAGGTTTCATCAAAGCATGGGAAAAGTGTCGAAAACACACTATATGTTTTATAACATGTTTTCGAGGGGTTTTATGAATGAAAAAAGCAGTACCTTTGGCGAAAAGTTTATAAACTAAATCATTTTCTAACCCAATTATGAAAAATCTTAAAACGATTTTGATGGGGAGTGCTGCGGCCGTAGCATTCCTATGCGCGTGCAATCCAGCACAGCAACCCACTGAAGTTCAGTTGACTAAATCCGGCATCAATCCTGCCGACTACGACACTTGCATCGCTGTGTCATACGATGCTGAGGCCAACAAGTTCGTGGCTGATTCAACTGACGCAAAACCTGTGAAACTCTACACATTGACAAACAAAAATGGCATGGAGGTGTGCATCACCAATTTTGGTGGCCGCATCGTGAGCATTATGGTGCCTAACAAAGATGGCGAATTTGTGGACGTGGCATGCGGTTTCGACAAGGTAGAGAACTACTTCCCTTGGAACTTTGAGACCGACTTCGGCTGTTCGGTAGGTCGCTATGCCAACCGCATCAACAACGGCGAGTACACCTACAACGGCACGAAAGTGACTCTGGACAAGAACAACAACGGTGTGGCCTGTCTGCACGGCGGTTACACAGGTTGGCAATATCAGGTATACGACGTGGTGGAATCCACTGAGCAGTCGCTCACCATCAAGCGCGAGTCTGCTGATGGCGACAACAAGTTCCCCGGCAAGGTGGTGGCAACAGTGAAGTTTGAACTCACGGACGACAATGCCATCGTCATCACTTACGACGGAACAGCAGACGCTCCCACAGTGCTGAACATGACCAACCACACTTATTTCAACCTCTCAGGCGACCTGAACAACACCATCGACGAATCTATCCTGACAGTGAACGCAGACAACTACACGCCTGGCGACGACAACCTCATCCCTACTGGCGAAATCAAGCCTGTGGAGGGAACAGTGTTTGACTTCCGTACTCCAAAAGCCATCGGTGCTGACTTCGACAAGAACGATCCAGAGATGGTTTCAGTTGGTGGCGGTTACGACCACAACTGGGTGTTGAACACAAAAGGTAATCAGGAAGAGGTAGCTGTGACAATGAGCGACCCACGTTCGGGCATCAAGATGGACATGTACACCAACGAGCCTGGCGTGCAGTGCTACTCGGCTAACTTCCAAGACGGCACCCGTCCTGGCAAGGGTGGCATCATGTATCAGAAGCATTGTGCCATCTGCCTCGAGAGCCAAAAGTTCCCAGATTCACCCAACAAGTGCATGATGCCAGGTTGGGAACTGAGCAACCCATTCGTCACTCCCGAGAAACCTTATCACTCTTACTGCAAATATGTCTTCTCTGTTGAAAAGTGAGAATAGACCATTCATCCTCTGAAAACAATCAACATTAATAATTACTAATTTCTACTTAAAAAATGGATACACAATTGAGTTTCACCGAAGCGATAAGTCAGAGTGGCTTTGAAACCATCGACTTTATCATTTTGGTTGTTTACATCATCCTGCTCGTAAGCCTCGGCATGTTCCTCAGCCGCGACAAGGATGGTAAGGGCAAGAGCGCCAACGACTACTTCCTTGCCGGCAACACACTGACATGGTGGGCTGTAGGTGCTTCGCTCATTGCCGCTAACATTTCGGCAGAGCAGTTCATCGGTATGTCTGGTACCGGTTATGCTGACGGTATCGCCATCGCAGCCTACGAGGTGATGGCAGCAGTCACACTGGTGGTCATCGGCAAATTCCTGCTTCCGACCATGATTGAACGCAAGATTTTCACCATTCCTCAGTTCCTCCGCGAACGTTACAACGACGGTGTGGGTCTCGCATTCTCCATCCTGTGGCTTTTCCTCTACGTATTTGTGAACCTGACCTCCGTGGCTTGGCTGGGTGCTCTCGCCATCGAGCAGATTCTTGGTCTTCAGGGATTGACTGTCACCATCGGAGGCATGGCCATCTCAATGCGCATGGTTATCATCATCGCCCTTTTCCTCATCGCTGGTATCTACTCCATCTACGGCGGTCTTGCATCTGTTGCATGGACAGACGTGATGCAAGTGACCTTCCTCGTGGGTGGTGGTCTTGTGACGGCTTACTTCGCCCTCTGCTCTGTGGCAGGTGATGACGGCACATTCATTGACGGTTTCAACAAGGTGTACACCTATCTCACCACTGGTGATTTCGCCAACGACACCCACTTCCATTTGGTCATCCAGCGTTCCAACGCTATGGCACACCCACACGCCGATGGTTCCAACGCCTTCGACAATGTGCCTGGTATCGCTGCCATCGTGGGTGGTGTGTGGTTGACCAACTTGGGTTACTGGGGTTTCAACCAGTATATCATTCAGAAAGGTCTGGCAGCCAAGAGCATCGACGAAGCCAAGAAGGGTCTCGTGTTTGCAGGTTTCCTCAAGATTTTGATTCCATTCATCGTGGTGCTTCCTGGTATCTGCGCTTACTACATGGCACAGAACGCCGACCAGTTCTCTCACTTGCAAGGTTCCATCAATGTGGCCGACGACGCTTATCCTTGGCTGATTCGCAACTTCACGCCAACAGGTATCAAGGGTCTCTCGTTTGCAGCCCTCACCGCAGCCATCATTTCATCGCTGGCTTCCATGTTCAACAGTACCTCCACGCTCTTCACGATGGATATCTACAAGAAATACATCAACAAGGGTGCATCTGACAAGGTGCTCGTGAATGTTGGACGTATCGTAGCCGTTGCAGCCCTCGTGATAGCAGCTGTGGCTGTGAAGCCTCTCCTTGGTGGTCTCGATCAGGCATTCCAGTACATTCAGGAATATTCAGGCTTCATCTATCCTGGTATCATCACCGTATTCGGTCTGGGTCTTCTTTGGAAGCGCGCCTCTTCTACGGCTGCTGTATGGACAGCCATCCTCACCATCCCAATGGGTGTGCTCTTCAAGGTATTCCTGCCAGACGTGGCATTCCAGTTCCGTGCAGGCTACATCTTCATCATTCTCGTCAGCTTCTTCATCCTCGTCAGCTACCTCGACAAGAAGTATGTCAGCGTTAAAACTCCATCAGAAGCAGATCAGAAGGCTATGTTGACCTGGTCGAAGGTTCTTGGTTGTGCAGGTCTCGTGATGATTTTTGTAGCCATCATCGTTGTTGCAATGGGCAACTCTACAGAGCTGACCGCTTATTTGAACGACATCGGCTTCCAGGCATTCATCTTCTTCGGTGTGCTTGTTGGTTGCAATGCAATATGGCTTTACAGCAACTCGAAAGACACGAAGGCCGATCCTAAGGCACTCCCTATCGACCTCTCGCTGTTCGCCACTACTCGTGGTTACACCTATGGCACTATCGGTATCTGTGTCATCACAATGATTCTTTACATCCTGCTCTGGTAATCCAGATTTAGACTTACACATTATTTATATATAAGAGCCTCCAATCAATGACAGTATACAAGTCATACCCGAAATTCTACGTGTCCGTCGATTGTATCATCTTCGGATTTGCAGAAGGACATCTGAAGGTGCTGATACACCAGCGTCCTTACGAACCGGGCATGGGCGAACTGTCACTGATTGGAGGCTTTGTTCAATCTGACGAAAGTGTGGACTCATCCGCCAAACGCATTCTCAAAGAGTTCACCGGTCTTGACAACGTGTACATGCAACAACTGGCCACCTATGGTGAAGTGGAACGCGACCCTGGCGAGCGGGTTGTCAGCATCGTGTACTACGCACTCATCAACGTCGACAATTACGACGCCCATCTCTCCGAACTCCACAACGCCAAATGGGTGGATGTGGAGCATCTCCCCACCCTCTGCTTCGACCACAACGACATGGTGCAGCAGGCTCGCCGCACAATTGGCGAAACCATTAAAAACGAACCCATCGGCAGCAATCTCTTGCCCCGATACTTCACGCTGAGCCTCTTGCAGACCCTCTACGAGAGCATTCTCGGCACCTCGATAGACAAGCGGAACTTCCGTCGTTCTATCTCCGAAAAAGACTATATCAAGCCCACAGGCATGGTGGACAAGGTGTCCTCACGTCGTGGTGCAACACTATATGAGTTTAAGTAACACGAATTTCTATAAATCTTAAAATGGTTATACTATGTTAGAAGAACTGAAAGAAAAAGTATTCAAGGCAAACCTTGACTTGGTAAAGCAAGGTTTGGTCATCTTCACTTGGGGCAACGTGTCCGGCATCGATCGCGAAAAGGGTCTCGTAGTGATTAAACCATCGGGAGTAAGTTATGATGAGATGAAAGCGAGCGATATGGTTGTCGTTGATTTAGAAAGTGGAAAAGTGGTGGAAGGTGACCTCAATCCTTCTTCCGACACCCCAACCCATCTCGTTCTTTACAAAGCGTTCCCCAACATTCAGGGAGTCGTTCACACACACTCCACCTACGCAACTGCTTTTGCACAGGCAGGAAAAGACATTCCCAACATCGGCACCACACATGCTGACTACTTCTACAAAGCCATTCCATGCACTCGCGACATGACAAAAGAGGAAGTGGAAGGTCAATACGAATTGGAAACCGGCAATGTCATTGTGGACGAAATCCTCAACATCCGCAAGATTAACCCCGACCACACCCCAGCAGTGCTGGTGAAGAATCACGGTCCTTTCTCATGGGGCACCTCTCCCGACAATGCAGTGTACAACGCAAAAGTGATGGAACAATGTGCAAAGATGGCATTCGTCGCCTTCTCTGTCAATCCAAACCTGACCATGAATCAACTGCTGGTTGAGAAACACTACAACCGTAAGCATGGCCCCAACGCTTACTACGGCCAAAAAGGTCAAAAACACTAATTCGATTAACTAACAAAAATAATAACTCAAAAAATAATCAAGATTATGGCATTTGAAAATTTGGAACTCTGGTGGGTGACTGGTGCACAGTTGCTTTATGGTGGCGAAACAGTGAAGATTGTTGACGGTCACTCAAAAGAAATGGTGGATGGTCTCAACAATGGTGGTCTCATCCCTATCAAGGTGGTTTACAAAGGAACAGCCAACTCTTCAAAGGAAGTGGAAGCCGTGATGAAGGCAGCCAACAACGATGAGAAGTGCGCAGGTATCATCACTTGGATGCACACCTTCTCTCCTGCCAAGATGTGGATTAAGGGTTTGCAGGCACTTCAGAAGCCTCTCCTTCACTTCCACACTCAATACAACGCCGAGATTCCATGGAGCGAGATTGACATGGACTTCATGAACCTGAACCAGTCGGCTCACGGTGACATCGAGTTCGGTCACATCTGCACTCGCATGCGTGTTCCTCGCAAGGTGGTTTGTGGATTCTGGAAGGACGAAGCAGCACAGAAGCAGATTGCTGTTTGGGCACGTGTGGCAGCAGGTGTTGCCGATGCCAAGAACGTACGTTGCCTCATGTTTGGTATGAACATGAACAATGTGGCCGTTACTGATGGCGACCGTGTTGAGTTCGAGCAGCGCATGGGTTACCACGTTGACTACTACCCCGTTTCCTCTCTTATGGAATACTTCAAGCAGGTAACTGACGCTGAGGCTGATGCACTCGTTGAAGAATACAAGAAACTCTACACCATCAAGATTGACGAGAGCGGTGAGGAAGTATATTGGGAGAAAGTGAAGAACGCCGCTAAGGCTGAAATCGCGCTCCGTCGCGTATTGAAGGATGAGGGTGCAAGTGCCTTCACGACCAACTTCGACGACCTCGGCGATGCTGACATCAACGATCCTAACTTCGTTGGTTTCGACCAGATTCCAGGTCTCGCTTCACAGCGTCTGATGGAAGAATGCTACGGATTCGGTGCTGAAGGTAACTGGAAAACCGCTTGCCTCTATCGCGCACTTTGGGTGATTCAGCAGGGCATGCCAATCGGTTGCTCATTCCTCGAGGACTACACTCTCAACTTTGCAGGCGACCGTTCTTCTTGCCTCCAGAGCCACATGCTCGAAGTTTGTCCGCTCATCGCAGTCGACAAGCCAAAACTCGAAGTTCATTTCCTCGGCATCGGTATCCGCAAGCAGCAGACTGCTCGTCTCGTGTTCACTTCTAAGGTGGGTCGTGGTATCAAGGCAACAGTTGTTGACCTTGGCAACCGCTTCCGTCTCATTTCTCAGGAGGTTGAGTGCATCGAGCCAAAGCCAATGCCAAACCTTCCTGTTGCATCGGCTCTTTGGGTTCCACAGCCAAGTTTCGAGATTGGTGCAGGTGCATGGATTCTCGCAGGTGGTACACACCACAGCGCTTTCTCATACGACATCACAGAAGAGTATTGGGAAGACTTCGCTGAGATGCTCGGCATCGAGTATGTCAAGATTAACAAGAACACCACTATCAGCGAGTTCAAGCACGACCTCCAGATGAACGAGGTGTACTACATGATTAACAAGGCACTCAAGTAATTAAGAATTTGGAATATGACCGCAAAACAAACCATAGAAGCAGGTAAAGCCATTCTCGGTATCGAGTTTGGCTCTACCCGCATCAAGGCCGTTCTCATCGACCAAGAGAACAAGCCTATCGCACAGGGCAGCCACACATGGGAAAACCAGTTGGTGGATGGTCTCTGGACATACAGCACAGAGGCTATCTGGTATGGTCTGCAAGACTGCTACGCTCAACTCCGCAAAAATGTGCTCGAGCAGTATGAAGTTGAGATTGAGACACTTGCTGCCATCGGTATCAGTGCCATGATGCACGGCTATATGCCATTCAAGGGCAACGAGATTCTTGTTCCTTTCCGCACTTGGCGCAACACCAACACTGGCAAGGCTGCCGCAGAATTGTCTGAACTGTTCAACTACAACATTCCACTCCGTTGGAGCATCTCACACCTCTACGAAGCCATTCTCGACAACGAAGAGCACGTGAAGGACATCGAGTTCCTCACCACTCTCGCTGGTTACATCCATTGGCAGATTACAGGTCAGAAGGTGCTTGGTGTAGGCGATGCTTCAGGTATGATTCCTGTTGACCCCAAGACGAAGACTTACGATGCCACGATGGTGGAGAAGTTCGACAAACTTATCGCACCAAAGGGTTTCGGTTGGAAGTTGCTCGACATCCTTCCCAAGTCGCTCAATGCTGGCGAAAACGCAGGATTCCTCACTCCTGAAGGTGCCAACCGTCTCGATGTGTCTGGTCACCTGAAGCCAGGCATCCCAGTATGTCCTCCTGAAGGCGATGCAGGTACAGGCATGGTGGCCACCAATGCTGTGAAGCAGCGTACCGGCAACGTGTCCGCAGGCACTTCTTCCTTCTCCATGATTGTGTTGGAGAAAGAACTCTCCAAGCCATACGAGATGATTGATATGGTGACCACACCTGACGGTTCACTCGTCGCAATGGTACACTGCAACAACTGCACCTCCGACATCAACGCATGGGTGAAAATCTTCAAGGAGTTCCAGGAACTCATGGGCATGCCAGTTGACATGAACCAACTCTACACGAACCTCTTCAATGCCGCCGTGAAGGGCGACGCTGATTGCGGTGGAATCCTCTCTTACAACTACGTTTCTGGCGAACCCGTGACGGGTCTTGCAGATGGCCGTCCACTCTTCGTGCGTTCTGCCAACGACAAGTTCAACCTCGCCAACTTCATGCGCGCACACTTGTATGGCGCTATTGGCGTATTGAAGATTGGCAACGACATTCTGCTGAAAGAAGAGAAAGTGCAAGTTGACCGCATCACTGGTCACGGTGGTTACTTCACCACCAAGGGTGTAGGTCAGAAGATGCTCGCAGCAGCCCTCAACTCCCCTATCTCCGTGATGGAGACAGCAGGTGAAGGTGGCGCTTGGGGTATCGCGCTCCTCGCTGCATACGCTGTCAACAATGACAAGCAATTGTCTTTGGCAGATTACCTCGACCAAGTGGTGTTTGCAGGCAATGCAGGTGAAGAGATTAAGCCAACACCAGAAGATGTGGAAGGCTTCAACGCCTACATCGAGAACTACAAGAAGGGTCTTGCTATCGAACAAGCCGCAGTAGACAACAAAAGATAATATTTCTAATTAAACAAAGTATTATGGCAAATTCTATTCAAGTTTTGAATCATGCAGCGGACAACATCCGTATCCTCGCTGCATCAGCTGTAGAGAAGGCTAAGTCTGGTCACCCAGGTGGTGCAATGGGCGGTGCCGACTTCATCAACGTTTTGTATTCTGAATATCTGAAATATGACCCAAAGAACCCAGAATGGGTAGGCCGCGACCGCTTCTTCCTCGATCCTGGCCACATGGCTCCAATGCTCTACTCTCAACTTTGCCTCATCGGCAAGTTCTCACTCGAAGAGTTGGCACAACTCCGTCAGTGGGGTTCTCCTACTACTGGTCACCCAGAGTTTGAGATTGCTCGTGGCATCGAGAACACCTCTGGTCCTCTCGGTCAGGGTCATGTATTCGCTATTGGTGCTGCCATCGCTGCCAAGTTCTTGGCTGCTCACACAGGCAACCCAACATTTGCCAAGGAGACCATCTACGCATACATCTCCGACGGTGGTGTTCAGGAAGAGATTTCTCAGGGCGGTGCACGTATCGCAGCCGTTCTCGGGCTCGACAACCTCATCATGTTCTACGCCTCAAACGACATCCAGCTTTCGACCGAACCTAAGGAAGTGATGACTGAGGACACTGCAGCCAAGTATCGTGCACTCGGTTGGGAAGTGATTGAGATTGTTGGTAACGATGCCGCTCAGATTCGTTGTGCGCTCGATGCTGCACAGAAGGTGGAAGGCAAGCCAACCCTCATCATCGGTAAGTGCATCATGGGTAAGGGTGCCCTCAAGGCCGACGGCACATCTTACGAGGCTAACTGCAAGACTCACGGTGCTCCTCTCGGTGGCGATGCTTTCATCAATACCGTGAAGAACCTCGGTGGTGACCCAGAGAATCCATTCCAGATTTTCGACGACGTGAAGGAACTCTATGCCAACCGCGCCAAGGAACTCGAAAGCATCTGCGCAGAGCGTTATGCTGAAGAGAAAGCATGGGCTGCTGCCAACCCAGAGAAGGCTGCTGCACAGGCTGACTGGTTCAGCGGAAAGGCTCCAAAGATTGACTGGAGCAAGTGCGTTCAGAAAGACAACGATGCCACTCGTTCCGCATCTGCTGCATGTCTCTCCGTACTCGCAGAACAGGTTCCTAACATGATTTGTGCATCTGCCGACCTCTCCAACTCAGACAAGACAGACGGATTCCTCAAGAAGACTCACGCCTTCACGAAGGGTGACTTCTCAGGTGCATTCTTCCAGGCAGGTGTGGCAGAGTTGACCATGGCTTGCTGCTGCATCGGTATGGCACTTCATGGTGGTGTTATTCCAGCATGCGGTACCTTCTTCGTATTCTCCGACTACATGAAGCCTGCCGTTCGTATGGCTGCCCTC
>JAEEGL015783378.1_pt1 | contig 44600 bp, 39 predicted proteins | sample 9134231 | NCBI WGS metagenome assembly JAEEGL01 (sample SAMN16246548, study PRJNA631951) | gut metagenome | biome: gut microbiome; feature: rumen; material: fiber-attached | host: Bos | place: Iran: Karaj | collected 2018-10 | reverse complement strand
GGATGGGAAAAGAGTACCTCCTGAAGACTCAGGTACCGGTGAACGGTACCGCCCCGGTGGAGCATGCTTCACCGGGCAGGGTGCAGTCAATCACCCCACGATGTGCCGCCAGTCCCGATGCTCCGGCAGAGGAATCAGGCTTTTTTACGCCAAAGGTGGGAGACGATCGTCTGTTACCACCGGGCAGGCACAAGCTTGCGAATTTATTCGTGAGTAGTTGACGTGTCCTCCTTTACGGCTGCCCATCCGTACAGGATATCAGAAGTCCTGTGTCTGCGGGCATTCGGACGGAAGGGGGGGAGGAACTCCCCGGGTCCGTCCGGAACAAAAAAGATTCGGATCAAGCCGGACGGGTCGTCACTTTTCAAGGGATAAAAGGCGTATGTAACGACCGCTGTTCAGACAGAAGGATTGCTTACGATGTTATAAGCATAGCATCGCGGAACGGCTGAATCAATGACGCTGCAGACGACGGACAGGACGGGGTTTGTGCTCCGGCAGGTTCTCGACTAAAATAGGTGAGACGAAATGTGCCTTTATGGCGGAAAGGACCGTAACGGATATGGCTGCAGGGAGAAAAAGAAAATGGTGGATCCTGGGAGCGGTGCTCCTGATCCTGCTGGCACTGGGGATCGGTATTCTGCTTCGGACGGAGTATCTGCGGCATCGGATATCGGAAATGCACGGCACGATCTTCGGAAATGAATATGTGATCGATACCTTCGACAACAACGGGATCCGTACCATGACGACCCACGGGCGGAACATCGATATCACTTCCAATATTCTGGGCGAAAGCATGGAGATGGACGGGGCATCCGGAAAACTGGAGACACTCAGTTCTGTCATCACGATCACGGTGGACGGCAGACAGATCATCTCCTGCGGTGACACCTGTGTTTTCTATGACAAAGGTCTGACCCCTGATTATGAGTTCTATCTGGAAGAGATCGAAGGAAACGGGACCGGCTCACTGAGCGAGCAGGCGCTGATCGCAGGAAGGCTCAATGCTATCCGGAACTACATCGGAAAACCTATGGTCGTTGTGATCAAGTCCCAGACCGGAGCGCCGATCTACGTGTTCTCCGGCAGGAGCGTGTACTGGGAAGTGCCGGATGACCTGCCGAAATTCACCAAGCTTTCCATCGACGGGAAACCCCTGTATATTCACAGGGCAAACTTCCAGATCATCGACGCGAAAATGCTGGACGGCTGAAGAAAAGCCCGTCTCCTTGCGGAGACGGGCTTTTCTTTCCACATACAAAGAGGATGAAACTCTCCCTGCTGCATGCTATAATTACTTAATAATAAACTGGAAGTCTGTGCGTTCCCGGAAGAGCAGACGGAAGGAGATTCCATGCGGACATCCCGTGGACTCAGCGCAATATCCATCGTGTTTCTGTTCATTACCGTGCTTTCCATTGCGTTGGAAGCAGGGGTATTTCTGGTGCGCAGGAGCAGAGAGACGGATCTGGAAAAACTGGAAGTCGCCGTCTCGGAATGCGGCAACTATGAGTTCCGTCCGACGGGAGAGGGGAACGAGTTCGAAGCGCTGGCGAACGACTCGTTCTTCGATTATACGTTCTCCGGTTTCGGTGCGGCGGATTCCGTAATGGTCCATATGAAGAGACATCCCGATGATCCCACGGAGACGGTGATGTACGCGTCCGGTCTTCTGGACGGAGTCGAAGGGGAATTCGTTTTCGCGCTGAAACAGGTCGCGGAAGACCGCTTTACGGCGGAACTGCGCATGGACAGGCTGGACGGTGTGCGGATCTATCCCACGGAAAAAGTCCATGTCTGTCTCACTTTCGACGGATTCACCGTGAACGAGAAAGTGCGCCGGACGGCGTATTCTTTCGGGGAGATGTTCCTGTTCTGGATGCTGACGGCGTTCATCCTATACATCGTGGTGGTGATCCGTGCGGCGAAGAACGGGACGCAGTCCCTGAGTCCGTGGCTCGGCGCTGCGCTGGGCGGTTCCGCTTTCGCGTCCTTCGCGGGACTGATGGCGAGCAGGATGTTCACCGCTGCTGCCGATGTCGGAGACGCCTTGGCGATCTGCGCGGGCGTTATGGCGCTGCTCGGCGTGGCGGGCATTCATCTTGCCTACGTGATCAAGTCCCTGCCGGTAAAGGCGGCGGTGATGGCGGCAGCGCTTGCGCTGCTCTTCACATTCGCGTCCGCACCGCTTCAGGCACCGGACGAATACACGCATTTCATGCGCGCGTGGACGGTCTCGAAGGGAGACCTGACATTCAACAACGACTACCGGTTTCCTCAGGACGTCTATCTTCTGGATGACCTTTTCGCGGGGGAATTTCATAACAACCTGATCAAGACCGGAAAAGGGAATGCGTTCACCGCGATCCTGGAGTACCGAGACCGTGTAAACGGGGAGATCGGCGATGTGAAAACGTATGAGACGCATATCCAGATCCTTCTGCCGTATCTTTTGCCCGGCGCGGCGATGGCCGTCGGGCGCTTTCTCGGTATGAAAGCGCTGGGATTGATGTATCTGGGTCGTCTTGCCAACGCCGCCATGTTCGTATGGGCGGTCTGGCGCGCGATGCACAAGGCGAAAAGGTACCGGTTTGCAGTGATGATCGCGGCATTCTGGCCGCTGACCGTATTCATGTGCGCGAGCCTTTCCTACGACGCGCTCTATCTGTCTGCGTTCCTGATCTTCATCAGTTCCGTACTGGGCGAAATCCGGACGAAGCGGGAAACAGCCGAAGCAGTGCTTTCCTTCGGAATCATGGTGGCGATCAAACCAACCACAGCCGTTCTGGCACTGCTGTTCCTGCTCCTGCCGAAGGAGGAGCGGAAACCGAAGCTGTGGGGCGGAGCGTTGCTCTGCGGCGCCGCGCTCTATTTCGCTGTGCTCGGCTATGCCGCCCTTGCCGCAAAGGGGATGGCGCCGGAATCGGTGCTGCCGGGCGTCGATGTGACGGCGCAGATCAGATATATCCTTTCCAATCCGTTCCGCTATCTTCTCATCATGCTGGTAGACGGTTATCAGAACGGTTTCTACGCCGGACGTGCCGGCCTTTTCGGCTGGCTGGATGTGCCGACGGTCATGACTCCTTTCCTCTCCCTGCTGGGATTTCTGGCAGCCTCGATTCTCGGAACGAAGGAAGCGCAGCGTTCCCGCGGCAAGTGGGACAGCCTCTGGTTCGGACTTCTGACAGTTCTTTTCTACGGCATCACCATCACCGGTTTTTACTGCCAGTGTTCCACGCTGGGTTCCAGCTCGGTATTGGGTGTTCAGGCCCGATATCTGATCCCCGTTCTCCCGTGCACGGCCGCACTGACCGCCAACGGTTCCAATCTGCTCAGGATCACCGTAGGGGAAGAGGAGGACTATTGCGGACGTCTCGCGCTGTGGATCTGCAGCGGCGTCACGCTGATCGCCGCAGGCGAGCTTTTCCTGAATTATTTCCTCATGTGAGGTGTTGATATGGACCTTATCGTCACATTGCTGGTCATTACCTGCTTCTCGCTCTTCCTGACCAGGAAGTGCGGGCTGGATGTGACCGTCACGCCCTTCGTGACGCTCAGCGGCATTATGCTTTTTCTTACGGCTGCGGGGATCTGCGATCTGCTGGTGCCCGGCGTGATCGTTATCTATGCCGCGGCGGCTGCGTGCCTGTGCTGCACCGTGTGGGCGGACCGCAGGCAGTGGAAGAAACTGCTGGAAGTATTCCAGCCGGGATATGTTTTTTTCATTGCCGCTACGCTCTTCTTCTGGTTTGTCCTGAAGTCGCGGAACGCGGGATTCCGGGTGTGGGACGAGTTTTCTTTCTGGGGCGTCGCCGCGAAGGCGGTCTATGAACGCAGACAGCTCTACACGCTGTTCCAGAGCAGCATGATCAATATCTCCTATCCGCCGGGACTGGCGCTGAACAGTTTCTTCCTGCAGTTCCTGTCGCCGGTCTTCTATGAGTGGAAGACCTACACTGCGTACAACATGCTGGCCATGGCGGCGGTGACGCCGCTATTCTCCAGAGTGCGGTGGAAGAATCCGGTCTGGATCCTCGCGACGTCAGGCATCTGCTATTTTGGCATTTATGAATTCTTCTACGGGCTGGACGGACTGGTCGCGTACGCCAATTCCTATGCGGACTGGATCGTCGGGTACTGTTTCGGCGGCGCGATGCTCGTCTGGTACTGCTGCAGAACCAGCGGGGCGGCCAGATATTTCGCTTCGATGGTCTGCGTCATGACGCTGCCTCTTGTGAGGGACATCGGTCTCGCGCTGGGACTGTGCGCGTCCGGCATCATGGTCATCGACATGTTCCTGGACAACGGATTCCCGCAGCGGAAAGAGAAGGGCAGCATCGGATTTCTGCGCAAGGTCATGGACGGCCTTCTGCTGATGCTGTCCGTGGCGGCGGGCTATCTCATGTGGACGTTCCACTTTAATCTCACGATCCATATCGAACGCGTCACGATCCCGTATCCGTATTCCGCCGTTCAGATGCTGCTCGGACAGGACCAGCATTTTCTGGATGTCTGGGCGCAGATGGTGAAGGCTTTTTCGTCCCGCCAGTTCATGAATTTCGGAACGCCCAGGGAGATGGTGATCGTCTTTACGGCTGTCACGCTCGTGCTGGTCCTTCTGGCGAAAGAAAAAAAGAACAAACTGAGGCTCGGCGCGTTCGGACTGCTCAACCTGTTCGGATTCTTCGTGTACTTTCTGTTTCACGCTTATATGTACACCGCGATCTTCTACGAGGACTGGGGCCTTGACCTGATCTGCTATGAACGGTACGTCTCCAGTTACGCGTTCGGATGGTATTTCGCACTGATCGGCGTCGCCGCCAGCGAGGTCGCGGAGCCATACGATCTGAAGAAGGTATCCTCTTTTATCGCGCAGCGGTGGAAGATCCTTCCCGGACTGTGTGTCATCCTTCTGGCGCTTTTCTCGGTCTGGCATTTCCTGCCTTTCCCGATGAAGACGCTGAGCATCACTTCGGATTACGTGGACATCAGCGCCAACGAACTGATCCAGCTGGCGGAGAAAAACCAGCGGAAGTTCCGTTCCATCCTGACGGAGGATGCGAAGATCTACGTGGTCGCTCAGGATTCCAGCGGCGGCGAATGGTTCCTGTGCAACTATGCTTTCATGCCCGCCTATACGGTCCCGACCATGGGCGGCGGGAACTTCGTCAATCAGGAGATGATGGACACCATGACGGACAGCATCTTCTATATGTACATGGTCGTGGCGGATCAGGAGAACTTCTCGGAATATCTGCGTGAGAACGAGGTGGATTTCCTGTACATCTTTTCTTTGAACGATTACTTCCTGGAGGAATTCTCCGGGATGTTTGCGGATAATCTGGCGGAGCGCATCGACGGCTCGGTCTATCTTTACGCGGTCCACGATAAAGGTGACAGTATGGAATTCGTGGGCGTGTACAGCGGAGACCAGTACCGTGAACTCCGGCAGCAGTGGGGGCTCGATTGAAGAACGTTCTGAAAAAACTGATCATCTATACGGTGCCGTTCCTTTTGCTGCTCGGCATCTTTTTCGCGTTTGAACCCTATGACTATTTCTTTCTCCGGGGCGACTCGGAGTATCTTTGCAAACCGCTTTCCTCCGTGAGGGAACTGCTGATGTCGCATCCCTCCAACATCATTCTGGGGGACAGTCGGATGGCGAACCTCAACATGGATCTGGTGGAGGAGATCACCGGAGAACGCTACACCATGCTGGGCTTCGGCGGCGCGCAGACAGGAGAACTGATCGAACTGTTCTGGTACGCCGCGGATCATACCGAACTGAAGAAAGTGATGTTCGGCATCAACCTGTATTCCACCATCGGCGAACAGACTGCGGGGAGGATCCCGTCGGTCATCGAACAGGCGGAGAATCCCGGCAAGTTCATCCTGAACGCCGCGCACTGGCTGGAGGCGCTGAATGTCGCCAAGACAAAGGTGCTGAACCGCGTCTGGGACCTGACGGGCCATCCGGAACGCAAGGAGTTCCCGGAAGATCCTACCGATTACACAGCGCCGCAGAACGTGCCGACGGAAATGGGCGAAAAATACCGTCTTGACATCGAGGCGTACAGAGAAGTGATCCGGACCAATTTTGGATCCGCCCCGGAAGTGGAGGAGGAGACGGTGGACGAGCTGCGGAAGATCGTGACGTACTGCAAGGAGAACGGAATCGACCTGGTCTTCGTCTATCCACCTATGCACGCCTCGATCTATGAGCTTTACGAGGAGCTGGACATCCTGAAAGAGGGCGAAAAATACAAGGGCTACCTGCGTACGGCAGCGAAGGTCTGCGATTTCGAGTTCCTCAACGGATTCACAGAGAACGACGACAATTTTTTCGACGGATACCATCTGCAGAATCCGATGAAACCGTATCTCGCGCAGGTCCTGTTTACCGACATGGAGGCGGAGTGCATCCGCCGCACCACACCTTAGGAGGAAACGGATGTTACTGAACACCTTTACATATGTCTGTTTCCTCGCTGTCACCGCCGCGGTGCACTGGCTGCTGCCGGAGAAGTACCGCAACCGGTTCCTGATACTGGTCAGTGTGCTTTTCCTCTATTTCAACGGCATGGGTTCCCTGACGGTGGCCGTGCTCACGACGGTCTTCGGCTTCGTGTTCGGAAGACTGATAGAGAAGGAAACCGTGCAGAAGAAGCGCAGGAACCTGCTGATCGCGGGGATCATCCTGCTTACCGGATCACTGAGTTTCTTCAAATACGCCGCGCTGTGGAATTCCTTCCTGAAAAAACCGATCTCCGTCATCTTCCCTGTAGGTATCTCGTTTTATACCTTTGAGACCATCGGTTATCTGGCTGATGTCTATCTCGGGAAAACCGGCGCGGAGCGTGATCCCGTCGACTGGGCGCTGGCCGTGCTGTTCTATCCTCAGGTGCTTTCCGGACCGATCGCGCGTTTTGAGCGGATCATGCCGCAGGTGAAACACCGGACCGTGGATGAGAAGATCGTCGGTGAAGGGCTGCGCAGGTTCCTTTCCGGCTCCATGTGCAAGATCGCGCTGGCTGATGGCCTTGCAATCATCGTGGACGGCATCTACAACAACATGGATACCCATTCCGGCCTCGCGATCACAGCGGCGGCGTTTCTGTATCCGATCCAGCTGTATTTCGATTTTTCCGGATACAGCAGCATGGCGGTAGGATCCGCGATGCTCTTCGGTTTCCGGCTGCAGGAGAACTTCCTTGCGCCTTACTTCTCTACCGGTATGGGAGAGATCTGGCGCAGATGGCACATCACGCTTTCCGAATGGTTCCGGGATTACATCTACTTCCCCATGGGCGGTTCCCGGAAGGGCGAACGGCGCACGCTGCTCAACCTCTTCACCGTCTTTGCGGTCTCCGCGCTGTGGCACGGAAACTCGTGGAGCAATCTGATCTGGGGTGCAGTTATCGTGATCAGCCGATTCCTGGAACGTATCTTTGACCGTAAAACGGAGATGGGAGATCCCCATTCCCTGAAGAACTGGCTGAAGAGGGCAGGCGTCTACGTCTGGTGGACGATGACGCTGGTGCCGTTCCGGATGGAAACGGTGCCGGACATCTTCATGATGCTCCGCCGTCAGCTGGAAAAACCGCACCTCGCCGGGTTCGTCGGAGAGATCCTGAATCTCGCCGCGAACAGGATCTCTGCGACGGGAACCTATTATCTGATCTTCTTCGGCAGCCTTGCCGTGGGGTTCGCCATCGAATGCTGGAAGGATTACCGGCTGTACTTCTCCGCGACGGAGAAGGGAAGCGTTCCGGACACGGATCCCATCGCGTCGCTCTCTGAGAAGAAACGGTGGGCTTTGTACTGGATCATGGGGCTGATCACGGCCGCCATGTATATCATCACACAGACGGGGGGAGGACCCTCCTTCATCTATCAGGGGTATTGATGCTGTTCAATTCCGAACGATTCATACTGTTCTTTGCGGCGGTCCTGCTGATCGACCGGATTCTGCCGAAACGGTTCCGCAAGTACTGGATGCTTGCCGCCAGCTGCGGTTTCTACCTGCTGGCGGATCTCTGCTGTGCGGTCCTTTTGTTTGCGGCTGTAGCGCTGTGCTTCCTTGCGGGGAAGTGGATCGGGAAGGGAGCGCCGGAAAAGAAAAAAAGACGGTCAGCGCTGGCGGTATCGCTGCTGACCGTTTATCTGTGCCTGTTCAAGATATGGGAAGGGCTTTCTGCTGCGCTTATCCCGCTTCTGGGAGAAAAAACGGCAGCGATAGCGGCGCCGCTGGGGATCTCCTACTATACCTTCACGATGATCGGTTATCTGGTTGATGTCCGGAGAGGGACGGTGGCGCCGGAAGAGGATCCTGTGGCATTCGGTCTTTTCGTGATGTTCTTTCCCCAGATCCTGGCGGGTCCTATCGCCAGAACGTCCGTCCTCCCGCAGTACCGGGAAGGAAAAGCCCTGACCTACGGAGACGTTACGGGTGGACTCCGGCGGTTCCTGCTGGGCATGTTCCGGAAGGTCGTTCTCGCCGATGGCATCGGGATCCTGGTGGATGGGATATGGAACGATGTGGACGCGGCGCAGGGAATCCTGCTCTGGGCCGCAGTACTGCTGTACGCCGTACAGCTTTATCAGGATTTCTGCGGATACTCGGACATGGCGATCGGCTGTGCGCGGATGCTCGGCTATCATCTGGACGGGAATTTCCGCTTTCCGTATTATTCCCTGGATTTTGCAGAAACGTGGGGAAGATGGCACATCTCACTGTCGGAATGGCTGCGTGATTACCTGTATTTCCCTTTGGGCGGTTCCCGGAAAGGCTTTGCCCGGACCTGCCTCAATCTGATGATCGTTTTCGTGCTGTCCGGACTCTGGCACGGGTTCGGATGGAACTATCTGATCTGGGGCGCTCTGTGCGGGATCGGCAGGGTCGGTGTGGCGGCGGTGAAGAAACATGATCCTCAGTACAGAAACGGGATCGGTCTCCATTCCGCAAAGGCATGGGTTGCCAGAACGCTGAATTTTCTTTACTGGTCCTTCTGCTTTTTCTTCTTCCGTGTGGACCTGTCGACTGTTGCCAAAGTACCGTCGAAACTGTTCGGCGGGAAAGGTCTTGCTTCTTCCGCAAAACTGCTGGCGGAACTGGCGCAGAACGGGATCACCCAGCGGAAGCCGTATCTCATCTTCTTTTTCGGCAGCCTGCTGTTTGCCGCAGCGGTCCTGTACCGTCTGGACCGGATCGGCGCGGGCATGTCTGCGGACCACGAAGCGACGGACACGCCTTTTGATGTGATCGGAACGAAGGAACGCTGGTTCTACTATATCTCCATGGAGATCCTGATCCTGCTGTTCTTCTTCCTGACCGGCAGCGGCGCGTCGGCAGTCTCCTTCATTTACGCAGGGTATTGAGGAGGGGATGAGATGAAAAAACACGCTGTGATCCTCAAACTGCTCTGCCTCGCGCTTCCCGTCGTTCTGCTGTTCGCCTGGTTCTTTGCTTTCGAACCCTACGACTGGTTCAGCAGGAAGGGTGACGCATGGTACATGAACCGTGCGATCGCCTCAAAACGGCGGGTGCTCAATACGCACTCGGAGAATCTCATCTTCGGCGACAGCCATATCGCGAATCTGAATACGGATTACATCGCTTCCGTCGGCGGAGGGGAATGGACCATGATGGCCTACGGCGGCGCGACGCTGAACGAGAACATCGAAGATTTCTGGTGGGCCGTTGAACACACACAGGTCCGCAGTGTAGTCTTCGGACTGACATTCTATTCCCTCAATGACGGCCATTACGCGGACGGCAGACACGACGCGGCGGTGGAGACCGCTTCGGATGTGTGGAAGTTCGTGAAGGATTTCAGACGGTGGGACGAAACGTTCCTGAACTTCAGGATCAAAATGCGCGGTCTGTACGCGGATCTGACCGGGAACGACGCGGTGAGGATCCGTCTGGACGATCCCTCCTCCCTGGAGCAGGATACGAGGCCTCCGGAGGAATACGACGGGGAGTACCGGAAGGATCTGCTCGACTATGTGAACTATATCCTGCCGGAATGCCAGAACTATTCCTGCTACGGATACTGCCAGCGGCTGGACGAAGTGATCCGGTACTGCGGTGAAAACGGGATCGAGATCCGGTTCGTGCTGTTCAACAGCAACCGGACGATCTGGGAGAAGGTCATCTATGCCCTCGGACTGCAGGGACAAATGAGTTTTTACAAGGATTTTCTGAAAACGAGGGCCGTTGTGATCGACCTGGAAGAAGACAATGCGTATGCTCACAACGACGGATTGTTCATCGACGGATTCCATGTCGTGCTGGAGGAGAAACTCCATCTGGCGAGGATCATCTTCGCGGGAGAACCCTGCGAATACGCTGCCGTCACAACGCCGGACACCTATGTTTCCGAAATGCGGTAATATGGTGTATACTTAAAACAGAAGAGGAAAGCGATGCGCCGCCTCTGCATGGGGACGGCGCTTCTTTTGTGAATTGCCGAGGAAAAATGGAAGAGAAGAGCCGGAACAGGATAGGACAGGATTTCACGATGCCGCAGCTGATCGCGTTTGCGCTGCCGGCGATCCTGCAGAGTCTATTGACGCAGTTGTTCAAATCGCTGGACGATGGGTTGTTCGTCAGCCGTTATGTCGGCGAGCACGCGCTCGCCTCGATCAGCCTGTTGGGACCGGCGAACGCGGTGGTCATGGGCTTTTCGAACCTGTTCTCCCTGGGAGCGAGCACGCTCTCCGCGCAGCGTATGGGAGAGGGAAAACAGGAGGAGGCAAAGAGGATCTTTTCCCGGATCATTCTTCTTTCGGGAGCGGTGGGGTTTCTGATCGCGCTGGTGATGAACGTGTTCTGCGAGCCGATCCTGACCTTCCTCGGCGCCGACGAGACGCTGATGGAGAACTCCAAGATCTATGTCCGCATCGTGATGAGCGTCACACCGCTCCATTTGATGGGGTTCACTTTCGGATCCTATTATTCCACCACCGGACACCCTGAAATGGGACTGATCTGTTCTGTGGTCAACGGCGCGATGAACATCATTCTGGATATCTTCCTCATTGCGATCGCCAAAATGGGCGTTCTGGGATCCAGCCTGTCTACGGCTGCCGGGGAAGTGGCCATTTTCCTGATCGGATTTGTCTTTTATTCAAGGAAGAAGAATGAGATCCATTTCGTGGAGCCCAAAGGCGAGTTCATACCGACAGCGGTGGCTTCCGCAAAGAGCGGGTTTTCCCAGTTCATCAACAGTATCTCCATCGGCGCGACTTCCCTGCTGACGAACCGGACGCTCCTGAACCTGGCAGGCGCCGACGGCGTCGCCGCCAACGCGGTCATCGGGGAACTGAGGATCATCCTGACGGCGGGATTCTTCGGTTATGCGACCTGTATCGGACCGGTGCTCGCCTACAACTACGGCAACCGCAACCCCAAACGGCTGAAACGCATCCTGACGCACAACCTGAAATTCTGGTTCTTCGGCACCATTCTGGTGACGATCATCGGCGAACTGCTTAGGGTGCCGCTGCTGGGGCTGTTTTTCCACGAGGGGTACTCTCAGAACGTCTACGATATGGCGTACCTCGGTCTGACCATCGAATTCCTGTCCAGCATCTTCTCCGCAGGCTGCGTGCTGATCATGCGGATGTTCGTCGCACTGGGCAATCCGAAGGTGGCAAGTATCCTCACGACGCTGCGGAACTTTGTGTTCCGTATGTCGATGCTGCTGTTGCTGCCTCCGCTGTTCGGCGTCATCGGCGTCTGGCTGTCGTTCCCTGTGTCGGAACTACTTTCGTTCCTGCTGGGCGTCGTCCTTGTTGTGATCAACGCCGACAACTACGGATACGGCAAGAGCGGTATGGCTTACATGATGATGCCGAGACCCGGAGACAAGATCGAATACCAGGATTAACAAGGACAGAAGAAAGCCCCGGGATCGCTCCCGGGGCTTTCTGGTTTCAAAGGGGTACAATCAATTAAAGAATGAGGAGGAAATTTGCAATGTACTTAAGCGTTGCGGCATTCTCAAGTACGATTTTATCTTACAGGGGATTTTCTTCAAAAGGATGAATGCCTTATGAATAATCTGTGAATTGTCGGGACCCTGCCCACGACCGCCGTTCTTTACAAAACAGAGACCCGGATGATAGAATAAAAAACAGAACAAAAGTTTTTATTCTGCGAGGTGCATGGCATGAGTTTCAATGACAAGAAAGAAAAAGTCTTCGAATATCTCGTCCTTCATGCTGAGGAATCTCCTTCCGTGAGGGAGATCTGTAAGGCGCTGAATCTGGTCTCCACTTCCACCGTCTTCCGTATCATCCATGCTCTGGAAGAGGAAGGAAAGGTCGTCCTGAAGCCCGGCCAGAGGCGGAACGTTTCTGTCGCGACCGGAAACTATGAGATCAAGGTGCCGGTACTTGGCACCGTCGCTGCAGGTATACCGATCCTGGCGCAGCAGAGCATCGAATCATTCATCACCTTCAACTCGCACCGTCCGTACCACGGAGAGCTGTTTGCGCTGCATGTGAAGGGAGACAGCATGATCAACGCGGGGATCCTGGACGGAGACATGATCGTAGCGAAAAAGACGGAAGTCGCTGAAGAAGGGCAGATCGTTGTCGCGCTGATCGGAGACGAGGCGACAGTAAAACGCTTTCATCGGGACGGAACCAGGATCGTCCTGAAAGCGGAGAATCCTGATTTCGAACCCATCGTCGCCGACGAGGTGATGATCCTAGGAAAAGTCATTGCGAACTTCAGATACTATGAGTGATCCTTTTCGATATCGCCGCTGGCCGGGGAACGGTCAGCGGTTTTTGTTTCTTTCGTTGTAGTCCCGTTCCACACCGCTCTTCCAAAGTGCGGTGTCTGCTTTGCTCATAGGCTGTCTGCTCGCGCGGGATTTCAGAAACCGGTCCACGGAACTGAAAGCCAGATCGATGCCGGCTTCATCCTGCAGGAAGTTGGAGGCGTGATCCGTGTCGATTCCGATCCTTGAAGCGGTATGGATGGCGTCGATGTTGGCGCCGAGGAACACGAATTCCCAGTCCTTTTCCTTCTGTTTCTCAGCGATCATGCCTCGGACCTGATCGGCGGAGAAGGCATGGCTCGCGTTCTCCAGTCCGTCTGTGATGATCACGAACATCGTTTTTTCCGGCACATCCTCCGGGCGGATGTAGCGGTGTACTTTTTCAATGTGCCGGATGGTGTTTCCGAGCGCGTCCAACAGCGCGGTGCATCCGCCGGTCGTATACTCCTTTTCCGTGATCTCCGGCACGTCCTTCAAGGGAAGACGGTCGTGCAGGGTCGACATGTTGTTGTCGAAGAGGACGGTGGTGACGAATCCTTCCATGGCGTCGGCCTGCTGCTTTTTCAGCGTGGAGTTGAAACCGCCAATGGTGTCGCTGACGAAGCTGTGCATGGAACCGCTCTTGTCCAGGATGAAAACGATCTCGACGGTCTTCATTTCATTGGTTTTCGTAGTATTCTCTGACATTTTTATGACCTCCTTGATGTTTTTCCGTTAAAAAGAGACTGCCGTTCTTGCGTTCGGCAGTCTCATTGTATCTGCGGAGGGCATTCCGGAGGTCGCCTGAGAAGCGACATTTCTCTTCAGACGCCCAGAAGCTTCTGATCGAATTCCCAAAGGGCGTCGTTCACTTCGTTGATGTCGCACGGTCTGCGTTCCAGGAAATAGCGGACGATGACGTCGGTCTTTGAACTGTCTGACAGCGCGAAGCCGGCTTTGTTCAGAAGCGATTCCGCTTCCTCCGGAGACAGGGACAGGGCGATACAGAACGCCAGCGCGGTGCTTTTGCTGGGCCGGTAGCCGGGGTTGCTCCGGATCCTGCTGAAGACGCGCCTGTCCACATTGGCTCGCCTGTAGCATTCGGAATCTTTCATTCCGCTCTCGTCGATGAGATCCATCAGTGTCTCGGAGAACCCTTTGTCCACATTGCGGATCCGCTCCTCCAGGGACGCGCCGGATTCCGGCGCGCACATGGAATACATTTCCGCATGTACGGGCGGATGTCCGGATCCGTTCAACAGATCAAGATCTTCATATTCTTCCTCGTCCCGTTGCGGCAGGGCGGAAAAAGACAGTTTACTGTCTTTGCGCTCCCTCATATCGAGGGAGGAGTCTGCTTTGGGAGGTGCTTCGAAATAGTCTGCCGGATGTTTACTGCCTTCCGAAGCCGTTTCTTCAGGCGTGTAGTTCTCCTTGATATACCGGTCGAGAGCGAGATACAGGGATTCTGATAAACGGTGTAAAAGCATCAGTTCCAATGTTCCTTTCCATAAGAGATCAGGGCTGTTTTTTCATTTGGCAGTTTTTCGTCCAGAACCAGGTCCAGCAGTTTCTCCAGACGCCGGCCCACCTCCGGCCCTGCGGGTACGCCGGCGGCGATCAGGTCCGAACCGCTGACGGCTAGATCCCGGAGGGACAGGCACTGTCCTTCCGCGAGGATCTTCTCCTTCAGTGCGTCGATCCGGTCATAAACGTCCTGTCCTGTAGCAAGGTCTGGGTTCTGAGCCAGACTGTCCGCGCGTTGAAGCAGGATCAGTTTGGAAAACATTTCCGGAGAAAGACGGCTCATCCATCTGCGGACCGTCTTTTCCCGCTCGCCGGTATTCATGTCGTGGTTGCGGACGAGCGTCACGACGGTGTCTCTCGTTCTGTTGTCGTATTTCAGACGGCGCAGGATGCCGGCGGCAATGCGCGCGCTGACCTGCGGGTGTCCGTAGAAGTGGCCGATGCGGAAGGCGTCTTCCGTATAGCAGTCCGGTTTGCCGATGTCGTGGAAGAGCGCGGCGAGCCGCAGATCTTTTTCGGGCGGAACGGCGTCCACCGTCCGGGCGGTGTGTTCCAGAACGTCGTAGAGATGATGGGGATTCCGCTGGTCGAAGCCTTTCAGGGGAAGCAGTTCCGGGATCGGTACGGCGAGGACGTCGGCATATTTCAGAAGGACCGCCCCGGCTTGTCTTCCGCACAGGATCCCGTTGAGCTCGGAGGCGATACGCTCCGCGCTGATCGCGTTCAGAAGAGACGCGTTGCGCCGTATCGCGGCATCGGTCTTTTCCTCGACCGTGAAACCGAAACGGGAAGAAAAACGGAGCGCCCGGAGAATTCGCAGCGCGTCTTCCCGGAATCTCGCGTCCGGATCTCCCACGCAGCGGACGATCTCGTCCCGAAGGTCTTTTTCCCCGCCGAAAAGGTCGACGAGTCCTTTTGTGGGGTGGAACGCAAGAGCGTTGATGGTGAAATCTCTGCGGGAAAGGTCTTCTTCCAGCGAACTTGTGAACGTGACGGAGGAAGGATGACGGTGATCCAGATAAGGCTGGTCCGTGCGAAAGGTCGTCACTTCGATTGGAACGTGTCCGACGAGGACCGTGACAGTGCCGTGCTTCATTCCTGTTTCCAGGACCTTTTCACAGGGGAAAAGAGCCTCCGTTTCTTCGGGAAGAGCGGAAGTCGTGATATCGCAGTCCTTCGGATCGATGCCCAGAAGCGCGTCGCGGACGCATCCGCCTACCAGGTAAGCGCTGTGTCCCGCTTCGTTCAGCGTCCTCAGGACGTATTCGGCCTGTGATGAGAATGGGATCATGATTCGGTAAGGAATCCGGGCAGGACCCGGTCGATGAAGCCGGCAACGAGCCGGATATAGCGGTTGCGGTCAATCACGAAACTGGTCCCGTGACCGGCGCCGGGAAAGGTGTGCAGTTCGATCATGCCGGGATTGGCTGCCGCGATCTCGCGGCTCATATCCGTGGGGACGAAGGTGTCTGCTTCGCCGTGGATCAGAAGGACCGGGACAGGCGTGCGGCGCACCGCCTCGACGGCGCCCCCGTCGTCCAGACTGAAATTGCCGTACAGACGAGTGGCGAGACGGACTAACGGGAAAACCGCATTGACGGGAAGGTGCATGTCAGCGGCGATGACTTTTTTGATGATCGAGGAGGGAGAGGAGTAGGGGCAGTCCGCGATGATCCCCCTGACGTTGGAGGGGAGTTCCAGACCGGAGGCCATCAGAACAGTCGCAGCGCCCATGGAGATGCCGGCGAGGACGATCTCCGTATGGGGGCCGAACGTGTCCAGGACGAAACGGATCCAGGAAAGGCAGTCTTTCTTCTCCTTGATCCCGAAGGTGATGGTGTGGCCTTCGCTGCTCATGTGTCCCCGTTCCTCGATGAGCAGGACGTTGAAGCCCAGATCAAGATACGCCGGACAGCCGCCGCTGAAATCCCAGGAGGGCGTTCCGCGGTATCCGTGAAATCCAATCAAGACCGGCGCGCCGTCTTTCGTATGGTAATATCTTCCGCAGAGACGAAGCCCGTCAAAAGAAGCGGTGGAGACCTTTTCATAAGGAATCTCGTCCAGTTTCCGCATCATCTCGACGGCTTTGAGATGAACGGGATCCGGGTCCGGCATGTTTTCCTGAAAAAGGTGTTCCTTCTGTGACCTGACCGGCGTATAAAAGCCGAAACGGTAGATCGCGAAACAGACCAGAAGAACGAACAGTATCAAAGTGGCCAGCAAATAAAGCATCAGCATACACTTCCGTTTTTTCTATATTATATAGCCTTTCCGGAAACGGTGGGATTTTTCTTGGGCGTGGGGTATGATGAAGATGTCACAGACGGAGGAAAAAAATGATCGATGTAGTTGCTGCGGCGATCCGCAGAGAAGATAAGATTCTTGCGACAAAGCGTGTGGGATGGCAGGACGGTGGATGGGAATTTCCGGGAGGAAAGATCGAGTACGGTGAGACACCGGAGGACGCCCTGATCAGGGAGATCCGGGAAGAACTGAACGCGGACATCCGTGTAGGTGCGCTGCTGGACACTGTAGAGTATCAGTATCCCGGGAAAGAGATCCGCCTGAGCTGCTACCGGGCGGAACTGACGGGTGTGGCTGTTGCGCTGCTGGAGCATGAGGCTGCCGTATGGGTCGCGGCGGATGAGATCGACACAGTCGGCTGGCTGCCTGCGGACAGGCAGTTGCTTCCCGCGGTAAAGCGGTGGCTCTCCGGAGAATAACGGCTCAATCACAGGAAAAAACAGGGAAGCGCGCTTCCCTGTTTTTTGTTCGTTCGGTGGAAATGGAAGTCAGAGAGCTTTGACTTTCCGGGCAAGATCCCGCAGATAGGTCCCGTTGACCTGAAGCTGCTTGCGGGAGACGGTCCCGCTGCTGAGCCCTTTGAGAAGACGGGCGTAGTCGCCCTTGCTTCCCGGCATAAAGAGAGAGCAGCCGGCGGCGGCCACTTTCGCGGGATCGGGAGAAGCGTATTTGCTGTCTTTCCCGAGGAAACCGGTGGCGACGACCCAGTCCGTCATGACGAGTCCGTCGAAACCGTATTCCCGGCGGAGCAGGTCGATACACAGACCCTGATGTTCGGAGGTGTGGACGCCGTTGATCAGGTTATAGGAAGTCATGAGCGCAAGAGGTTTCGAATCACGGATGCAGATGCCGAAACCGCGCAGATAGATCTCACGCAGGGCGCGCTCGCTGACCCAGGAACTGTTGCCGTAACGGTTCGTTTCCTGGTTGTTCGCCGCGAAGTGCTTGATGGTGACGCCACATCCTTCGTGCGCCTGAACGCCGTTGGTCAGCGCGGCGGCAAATACGCCGGAGAGAAGCGGATCCTCACTGAAGTATTCGAAGTTCCTTCCGCATAGGATGCTTCGGTGGATGTTCAGAGCCGGCGCCAGCCATAGGTGGACGTGGAAACGCTGCATCTCATCACCGACGATATCGCCGCAGGCGCTGGCAAGTTCTGGATTCCAGCTCTGGGCGATGGCGGTCCCGATGGGGATCGCGGTGGCGTACTGTTCCTCGATGACGGTGCCTTTCTTCAGTTTCTTCGGACGGGACATGAACCAGGTGAGGACCTTCGGCATGAAATCGGCAAAGGAATCCGGTACGGAACTGCCGAGACCGTGTGCGCCGTCTCCGTCGCGGTAGAAAGTCCGGCTGAGCCGAAGACCGGCGGGACCGTCCGCCATAACGATGGGCGGATACTCTTTTTTGTCCAGCATGTGCGTGCTCTCGCCCGCTGCGCCGGCGACAGAGAATCCGGCGTCGCCGATGACGCTGGCGAGTCCGCCTTTGGGATCGAAAGCGCCGATATTCAGGTAAGCAAGATCCTCGTTTTTCAGCAGCCCGAGGGCGTGGTCGATATATTCGTCGTGATGATAGGAAACGGTTTCCGCGGTAAAGTCGTCAGTGCCGAACTCAAGCACGGGCAGATCCGAGGGGTTCTGCGGGACAGATCCTTCAGGACGCCAGTCCTCGAATCCCGGATCGCCAAACAGATTGCGGACACGTTTCGTGATCACGGTCCTGTTCAGACGGAGCACGGCAGCCGGCGATGTCGCGTCGCTCGCACTGCCCAGACGCAGAAGGTGATCGCCCGCCTCGAGAAGATAGGCGGATTCCGCTTCGGAATAGGAGGCGCAGTCTGTGAGGTCAAAGGAGATGGAAACGGTCTCCTCTTCTCCAGGCTGCAGCAGTCCGGTCTTCCGGAAAGCGGCGAGGGATTGATAAGGCTGATCCAGAGTCAGGGAAGGGGAGGATAGATAGACCTGAACGGTCTCCTTTCCGGGGAAGGAACCTGTGTTCCGCACGCAGGCGGTCACGGTAACGGTGGAGCCGTCTTTCGAAACGGTGCCCGGCGTGACGGAGAAATCGGTATAGCCGAGTCCGTACCCGAAGGCATACATCGGACGGACACCTGCGGAATCAAAGTAACGGTAACCGACATAGACGCCCTCGCGGTAGAAGGTGTCGTCCCTTTCTCCGAAACTGCCAACAGCGGGATAGTCCTCCCATTTTGTCCAGGTGGTCGTGAGTTTGCCGGAAGGGACCGTGTAGCCCAGAAGCAGGTCCGCAAGCGCGGCACCTGTCTCGACGCCGAGTTGGGACAGAATCAGGATATTTTCCACTTTATCAGCGACAGGGGAAAGATCGACGGGCCCGCCCACATTGAGGACGAGCATGAAACGGCGGTAACGCTTCGCGCATTCCAGAATGTCCCGTACCTCGGAATCGGTCAGTTTGATGTCGCCTTTGACCGGCTTTCTGTCGTTTCCTTCGCCGGAGATCCGGGCAACGACATAGACCGCTGCCTCGGAATTGCCGTTCAGGGGAAGGTCATATTCCGGTTCCGGCATGACGGCGCCCATCCCCTCCACGATCGCGTTGGTATGGTTTGCCTTGGCGCGCCTTTTGATGTCACGGATGAAATCCTGTTTCGCTTTGACAAGGACCGAATCAAAGGCGTCAAGCCATGAGGAGGTGGTCAGTGTGAATCCGGCGTCCGTAAGGCCCTGTTCCACCGTCACGAAGAAACGGGAATTGACTTCACCGGATCCGGTTCCTCCTTTTACGGTATGGCGGACGCCGCTGCCGTACGCGGAGATCGCGCATGGACCGGGAAGAGGGAAGTCTCCGTTTTTCTTCAGAAGGACCGTACATTCTCCGAGATGGTCACGGAGCAGCCGCAGATGTTCTTTTTCATAGGTTTCCATAATCGTACCAGTATATCCTTTCGTGGTTCGGGTTTTATCGGTCGGACGGAGGTTACCGCCGTCCGTTTGTTTCGGTCAGCTGCCGGTGCCGGGATGCCGATCCAACGCGGGTCCCGATTCGGCGCAGGGAGCGCACCTGTGATAGAATAGACAAAGAATACCGTGGAGGTGCAAAGAAATGATCAGAAGAGCGGAGAAACAGGATATTCCCGCGATCGGAGACCTGCTTTCCCAGGTCCTCGAGATCCATCATCAGGGAAGGCCGGATCTGTTCCGCACCGGCGCGAAGAAGTATACGGACGAGGAACTCACCGGGATCCTCACGGACGACAGCCGGCCGGTCTTTGTGTACGAAGAAAACGGGAATGTCCGCGGCTACGCTTTCTGCATCTTTCAGCAGTATGTCGGGCACAACATCATGACGGACGTCCGGACGCTGTACATCGATGATCTCTGCGTGGACGAGAACGCCCGGGGACGGCATGTCGGGGAAGCGCTGTACCGGCATGTGCTCGGATTCGCCCGCGAACAGGGCTGCTACAACGTCACACTGAACGTGTGGGCGTGCAACGAAAGCGCGATCCGCTTCTACGAGTCGATGGGACTGAAAACGCAGAAGATCGGTATGGAAACGGTCCTCTGAGCAGACGCGGATCAGATTTATGCAAGACCCCCGCATGGCGGACGAAACCGTCCTCCCTGCGGGGGATGCTTTTTCTACTGCTGCCGGGAGTTGGACTGACGTTTCGCGATCCAGCGGAGCACAACGCGGTTTGCTTCGCGCAGAACCCTCTTGAGACGGACATGCGTCACAAGGCGTATCGCTTCCTCGAAGGGAACCAGAACGGCGCCGTTCAGCTCTTCCTTCTGGAAGCGGATCTCCTGATTCTCAAAATAGGCGAGGAAATACACGACGGTCTTCTCAGTATCCTGCTTGTATTTCAGCAGGTAGTGGTCGACTTTCCGGAAGTCGCCGATGATCGTCGCGTCAACGCCGGTTTCTTCCCGGATCTCGCGGATCGCGGTCTTGCGCTCGGTCTCGCCCGCTTCCATGTGTCCTTTCGGAAATCCGTAATAGTTTTCCTGGACCAGGACGTACAGAGGAACGCCGTCGCGGACGGTGAACAGAACGGCACCGCAGCTTCGTTCGTGATTCATAACACAGTTTTTCCGAGAGTATGAACTGTCAGAGATCTTCCCTTGAATAGACGGTCATATCGACGCCAGTATCCCGGACCAGGATGTCTTCCGGGAACCGGGAAAATTTCCAGGCGACGAACAGGTCGCCTGCCGCACCGCTGACGTTGAGGATCTGAAGAAAGAAAACGACCCACAGATAAGGACCCCGGACGGCGAAGGAAAGGAGCAGGAAGACGGCGCCCCAGAGGAGGAACGGCGCCAGCGCGATGCGGATATAGGGACGCTTCGCGAAATAATCCTGTTCGCTCCCGGCATAGGCGTACATCAGGGTCATTCCGAACCGCAGGTTCGTCGCACCGTAGTATTTCATCACAGCGGCGTGCGTGAGCTCGTGCAGAACGACGTAGGTGATCATCCCGAGCAGAAACACCAAAGTCCGGATAAGATAGGCCGCAAGCCCTTCGCTCATGTCGAAGAGCACCCAGAACGGACAGTAAAGGTTCATGGGAACAAAGACAGCCACAGCGAGAACGACACTCAGGAGACTGATGATCAGCGCGGTCTTCTTGTCGCGCTGCAGATCGATTCCGTAGATCTCCCGGTAGCCTTCAGGCAGAGACTGGCAACAGTTCATCTCTCATCCTCCGATAAGATTCAATAGAAAAAGTATACCCTATCCGGAAGGAAAAAGACACTTGATTTTCACGCCGCCGGAAGGAATACTAAAAAGTGCGGAGAGTGGTCCCCCGCGGAGGAGAATGTCATGAAAAAGAAAAAGATCCGTTTTCTGGATGTGCTGATCGTCCTGCTGCTGGCGGTATTCCTTTTTTCCGCCGTGATGCTTCTCCGTACGATGAGGGAATACGCGAAAGGCCGAGAGGAATACTCGACACTGAAGGAGCAGGTGACGCTTCAGACGAAACCGGACGAAGAGACCGACGATTGGGCTTATCTGGACTTTGATTACGACAGCCTGCGGGAGATCAACGGGGACTTCCTTTTCTGGATCGACATTCCCGGCACCGGGATCTCCTATCCGGTGGTGCAGAGCACAAACAACGATTATTACCTCAGACGGACTTTCGCGGGCGAATGGAACGTGGGCGGCGTGATCTTCGTGGACTACCGGTGCGCCGGAGACCTGAGCGGTCCGAACACCGTCATCTACGGACACCGCATGAATGACGGCAGCATGTTCACGGCGCTGCGGAAATTTGTGGACAGTTCCTTCCTGGAGGACTACTCGGAGATCCACGTGTACAGGGACGGGGAAATGCGGATCTACAGGGTATTCTCCTGCAGAAAGACGGACGTCTTCGACGAGTGCTACACGTTCTATTTCGACGATGACGCGCAGTTCGAAACATGGCTGCGCGGTCAGGCGGCGCTGTCAGCTGTCGGCACGGGCATCGTTCCGGGACCGGAGGACAGGATCCTGACGCTCTCCACCTGCGCCACTTCGGGAGACGAATACGCCCGGTATGTCGTGCAGGCGGTTCTGGAGCAGGTGCTCGAACGTCATCCCGGCGGGAAAAGTTGACAGTTCCCTGAAGCGGGCAATACAATATAACAGGAACCAGAATTCAATATTCTGCAGATCCCGGAAAAAGGATCTGCAGTTTTTTCTTCAGGAGTGAATATCATGGATTATGACGTGATCGTGATCGGTGCGGGTCCCGGGGGGATCTACGCTGCATATGAGCTGATGAAAAGGAGACCGGAATGCCGCGTCGCGCTCTTCGAACTGGGACATCCGCTGGAAAAGCGGAGGTGCCCCATCGACGGCGTAAAGGTGAAGTCCTGCATCAAGTGCCCGGTCTGTGCTATCATGAGCGGATTCGGAGGCGCAGGCGCTTTTTCCGACGGGAAATACAACATCACCAATCAGTTCGGCGGGACGCTGTATGAGAAGATCGGCAAACAGCAGGCGACGGAACTGATGTGGTACGTGGACGGCATCAACATGGCCCACGGCGGAGAAGGCACCAAACTGTACCGCGCCGTCAATCAGGACATCAAAAAGAAGTGCCTGCAGAACGGACTGCACCTGCTGGACGCGGAGGTGCGGCATCTCGGGACGGACGTCAACTATGTGGTGCTGCAGCACCTGTATGACGAGATGAAGGACCGAGTCGATTTCTTCTTCGATACGCCGGTGTCCGGCGTGGAAACGACGGAAGAGGGATACCGCGTCCTGACGTCGGACAGGGCGTATACCGGCAGATACTGTGTGATCTCCGTCGGCAGAAGCGGAAGCAAATGGATGGAGAGAGTGTGCGGTGAACTGGGTATCCCCACGGAATCCAACCGCGTGGATCTTGGCGTTCGCGTAGAATTGCCCGCGGCGGTCTTCTCCCATCTGACGGACGAACTGTATGAGAGCAAAATCGTCTATCGGACGGAGAAATTCGAGGACAATGTGCGCACGTTCTGCATGAATCCGAACGGGATTGTGGTCAACGAGAACACGAACGGGATCGTCACAGTGAACGGGCATAGTTTCGAGGATCCGTCCAGGCATACGGACAACACCAATTTCGCGCTGCTTGTCAGCAAGCATTTCTCCGAGCCTTTCAAGGACAGCAACGGATACGGCGAGTCCATCGCGAGACTTTCCAACATGCTTGGCGGCGGTGTGATCGTACAGCGGTTCGGGGACCTGGTCCGGGGCAGGCGGAGCACCGTCAGCAGGATCGCGGAGAGCACCGTGGTCCCGACACTCTCGGCGACGCCGGGGGACCTCAGTCTCGTGCTGCCGAAGCGGATCTTGGATGGGATCATCGAGATGATCTACGCGCTGGACAAGATCGCGCCGGGAACCGCGAACGACGACACGCTCCTGTACGGGGTGGAGGTCAAGTTCTACAACATGGAGGTTTCGGTGGATGAGAACCTGGAGACCGGGTATCCGGGACTATATGTGATCGGCGACGGCAGCGGCGTGACGCATTCGCTTTCCCACGCGTCTGCATCGGGCGTATATGTGGCAAGGCACATCGCCGCAAGGATCGGCTGAAGAACGGATACAGGGAAAAAGCCCGCTAAGCGGGCTTTTTTCGTGCGACGAAACGAATCAGTCTGTTTTCCGAAGGGTGAAGGTAGGCATCACCTCGATACCCAGGTCCGCGGCAAATCGTTCCGCCACGGAATAGACTTCTTTGGTGAGATAGCGGGGATCGTGAGCGTCCATGTTGATGAGATAGCGAAGATCATATTCTTTCGAGAGAAGAAAAGCCTCCCTGCTGGGATAGGCGCGGCGGTCGTAGGCGCCGTTGCCGTTGATCTCCACGGGAAGATCGTGTTTCTCGCATTCCTCGAAGATCTGGCGCATAACGGACTCCGCTTCCGCATCCCAGCCGGGGCGGTATCCCTGGAGCGCCAGGTCCGGATGACACAGGAACTGGAACAGTCCCGTATTGATGCCGTCACAGACCGTATCGGCGTACAGATGCATCTGCGAGGCGGTCTTGTCCCTGGCGAAGGCGTCAAAGACGCGTCCGGGCCCGCAGCGGTGCTGACCGAGGATCAGCAGCTCGTATCCGTACCGGTCACGGAGCATATAGTATTCGTCCATGCATTCCGGGTAATATTCGCACTCAAAACCCTTAATGACATGGATCTGGTCCGCGTACCGCTCGACGGCGCTGTTGAGCAGCGCGTCATAGGTATCCAGTTCCTCCCACTGCAGTCTGCGGGGGTCGAGATTGTCCCGGTGAGGGACGTGGTCAGTGACGGCCAGTTCAATGAAATGCTCTGAGACGGCGACGTCGATGTAATCCTCGATCTCGCCTTTGGCGTGCCGGCACCAGCGGTTATGGGTGTGATAGTTCGCGATCATAGAAACCTCTGTCGAATCTTATTATCTTTATTATATCATGACGGCCGGCAAAGGGACGGCGTTGCCCGGAGCAGTCTGCAATTTCCCGGGAGGCGGCAAAAGCGCCGCGCCGTCCAGGCTTCTTCCGTGGCCTCTGCGATGCCATTATAACATAGGCGTTTCCGGTTCCGAACCGGCCCGGTATCCATCGGGAAACTGCGGAAAAAACGTGAGGAGAAAGATTGTCCGTGATACAATAAAAAAGTAAAGGAGGGTATCGACATGCGTAAAACAAAGATCGTCTGCACGATCGGACCTGCATGCTCTTCGGAAGAAGTCCTGAAGGAGATGTGCCTCGCCGGCATGAACGTCGCAAGGCTGAACTTCTCCCATGGCACGCATGAACAGCACAGGGAGAACATTGAAAGGATCAAGAGAGTCCGGGAAGAACTGGGCCTTCCAATCGCAATCCTGCTGGATACGAAAGGACCTGAATACCGGATCCGCACCTTCGAGAACGGAAAGGAGACGCTTGCCGTCGGAGAGACGTTCCGGTTTTACGGAGAGGAAAGGATCGGCGACCACAGCGGCGTCAGCGTTTCCTATCCGAGCCTGGCGGAAGAACTGTCGCCGGGAGACAGGATCCTTGTCGACAACGGGATCCTGGTCTTCCGCGTTGAAGGATTTGAAGGCAGAGACGTCGTGACTACAGTGGAATTCGGCGGGGAGATCAAGGATCGCAAATCCATGTCTTTCCCCGGGAAAGTCCTGAATCAGGTCTATCTGAGCGAGCAGGACAAAGCGGACATCGCCTTCGGTATCGAACAGGGGATCGATTTCATCGCCTGCTCCTTCGTATCCCGGAAACAGGACCTTGTAGATGTCCAGGAATTTGTGAAAGAAAAAGGCGGCGACGGGATCGAACTGATCGCCAAGATCGAGAACCGGCACGGCGTGGATAACATCGATGAGATCTGCGAAGCCTGCAGCGGCATCATGGTCGCCAGAGGCGACCTCGGCGTGGAGATCCCATTCGAGGAACTGCCCAAGATCCAGAAGATGCTGATCTCCAAATGCAGCCTGCTCGGCAAACGCGTCATTACCGCGACGGAGATGCTGGAAAGCATGACGCACAGCCCCCGCCCGACCAGAGCGGAGACTTCAGACGTGGCGAACGCGGTCTACGACGGGACAAGCGCTGTCATGCTGTCCGGTGAAACGGCCGCCGGAGAGTATCCGGTCCTTGCAGTAAAAGCGATGTCCCGCATCGCCGAGCACACTGAAGAGAATATCGATTACGCACAGCGGTTCCGTGACCGGGAGTTCAAGATCGGGAACATCATCGACGCGATTTCCCACGCGACGTGCGGAATGGCGATCGACATCAACGCCAGTGCGATCGCGGTATGCTCCCTGTCCGGCATGACGGCGCGCATGGTCTCCAGATTCCGCCCGCCAATGGACATTCTGGGCATGTGCTGCGACGAGGGCACCATGCGCAAACTGGCGCTGTCCTGGGGTGTGCAGCCTGCGATCTGTGAGCAGCTGGAGTCCACGGAAGTGCTGTTCTACACCGCGAAGAACCGGTCCAAGAAGGTCTTCGGCCTGAACAAGGGGGACCGGATCGTCATCACGGGAGGGATCGCCGGACAGTCCGGAAACACAAACCTCATCAAGGTCGAAACGATCAACAACTGAACGGTAAATAAAAAACAGGGGCGCACCGGACGGTGCGCCCCTTGTGTGCTGAACAGATCGTTCCGGCTTATCCAAGAAGGTAGGGGAGGAAATAGCGGATCTGTTTTTTCCACCACGGCCAGTCGTGACTGACATCGTAGCCCCAGTAATCGAACCAGGCGTGAATGCCCTTCTCCCGGAACGTGGCGTCCAGAAAGCGCTGGGAAGGGAGACCCTGCTCCCAGTCGCCCTGCCCGATACAGAAAACGATCTTTTTCTGATTGTACAGTTCAATGTAGGGGTGATCCGCCGGAAGGTTCGGCATATAGGCTTCGGGACTGTTGCGGTAGAGCACGTCGTTCATCCACCCATGGAAGAAATACGCCGAGTCGTAAACGCCCGACATGGCGAGCATGCCGGAGAACAGATCGGGACGGCGCAGAAAAGTGTTGGCGGTGTGGTTCGCACCCATGCTGCAGCCGGTGCAGAAGGGCAGGATTCCCGTCCCGTTTTCCGAAAGAATAAAGGGGACTGCTTCCTCCACGGTATACAGGAAATAGTTTTCCTGACGGTCCGCCCGCCAGACGGGATCCCAGTCGGCAGGAGACCAGCTTTCCGCGTCAACTGAGTCGACGCAGTAGAACTGAATGACGCCGTTTTCCAGTTCGTCGTGGAGCACATCGCACATGCCGAAATCGGCAAAATTGTGGCACATGGAATTCTGGCATGGAAAGACCAGAAACGGGACGCCGTCGTGTCCATATACGGCGATATGCATGTCGCGCTCCAGCCTCGGACTGAACCAGCTCACCTCATTGAAATACATCGGGACCTCCTGCGATAAGAACGTTTTCTGTTATGATAGCATTTCCTTGACCTTTCGAATAGAATAGAATAAACAAACGGGAGAAAAAAACAATGGCGGGAAAACAGAAAAAGAAGAAGGAGAACGTGCTGGTCTCGGTCCTGTGGCTGCTGTGCGGGATCTGCCTCGGGTTGGGCCTCATGTTTTCGACGGATCTGGCGTCTACGCTCGATAAAGGACTTGGGTACTTCCTGATCGAATACGGGCTTTGGATGCTTTTCCTGATTGCCGCCTTTTTCGTACAGATCGTGATCCATGAGGGAGGGCACCTTGTGTTCGGTCTGCTGAGCGGATACCGGTTCATGTCTTTCCGTGCCGGAAGATGGGTGATCGTTCGGGAAAACGGAAAGACCGTGTTCCGCAAACAGAACGTCGCGGGGACGGGCGGACAGTGCCTGATGGCACCTCCGCCGTACAATGGCGGGAACTATCCGTATCTGCTGTACAACTTCGGCGGCGTGATTCTCAATCTATGTACGGTCCCGCTGGGGATCGTCCTTTTCCTTGTATTCCGGAACGTATTGGCAGTGAGGACTTTCTTTTTCGAATCTGCTGTTATCGGATTCTTTTACGCACTGATCAACGGGATCCCGATGAAGACGGCGGCAGTGCCTAACGACGGGTACAACGCGTGTCACATCGGCGACAGCGAAGCTGCCAGACGCAGTTTCTGGACGCAGCTGCAGATGACGGGTCATCTGTACGGAGGTGCGCGTCTCAGGGATGTACCGGAGGAACTGTTCTTCCTTCCGGACGAGGACGAGACAAAAAATCTGCTGTCGGCTTCCGCTGCGGCGGTATATGAAAGCCGGCTTCTGGACGAGCATAGACTGGAAGAAGCGAACGCGCTCTGCCGAAGGCTGCTGGACGGAAAGGCAAACCTGGCCGGGATCCACCGCAACCTGCTTTTCTGCGACAGGATCACCACGGATCTTCTGCTGGGAAACGGCGCCGTGACCGCCGGGACGATGAAGGACAAAGAGACCGCCGACATGATGAAGAGCATGCAGAACAGCAACACTGTGCTGCGGACGAAGTATATCGCCGCGCTGCTGGCGGAGGGAGATGCCGCGCAGGCGGAGAAGTGGAAAGATCAGTTCGAGAAGGTGGCGGCGGCGTATCCGGCTGCCGGAGAAACGCAGGGAGACCGGGAACTGATGCAGATGGCTCTGGAGAAGTATACGCAGGCTGCTGCCGCGTCCGGGAGCTGAACCGGCCGCTTTTCTTTACAAAGGACGGGAATTCCCTTACAATTGTTTGACGGACAGAATACACGGAGGAGAACCATGAAACGTTTTGCGGCGCTGCTGCTTTGTCTGCTGGCCATGATGTCTCTTGCCGCCTGCGGCGGAAAATCGCTTCCCGCGGAAGAAGCCGAAGGTCCCTACGAGGGCGAGATCGGCGGGACGATGGAGACATACTTTTTCGACTTTACCGTCACCAACGCCTATTGCTCCGAATCATACGGAGACTACGTAGCGGACGACGGCAAGGCGTTCCTTGTGGTGAATGTCACCGTGAGAAATACCGGCGAGAACACGATCACCATGTACGATACGGATTTTCAAGCCAGGTGGGGGGATGAAGACGAGGAAGAGTATTCCTATCCCATCACCGAGGAGTATTCGGACGGACTGGTGGACGCTGTCCGGCAGTTCCCGGAACAGTACGATCTGGACGGCGGCAAGAGCCGTTCGGGAGAACTGGTCTTCATGGTGCCGGCGGGAAGGAAAACCTACACGCTGGAATATCTGGAACTGCTCGTCAATCCGGAAGGGGAAACGGTGGAGGGGGATCTGTTCATCGTTTCATTCGAGCCGGATATCGTGTAATAAGGAATGCGGAAAAGGCATCCTGCGGATGCCTTTTTTGGAAAGGGATGGTTAGCTAACGCTAACCGGAAGGATAAAACAATGCTGGGCTTTTTGAAGAAAAAGAAAATAACGGTCACGAAGGATATGTCGGTGCACTATCTGTTGCGCCAGGACAGAGAGATCCGTACGATCCTGGCGGAGGCGGGAATGCACTGTGCCGGGTGTCCTTCCGCGATGGACGAATCGCTGGAGATGGCCTGCCTGATCCACGGTGCCGATACCAATGCGGTGATGGACAGGATCCAGGCGGTGCTGGACAGAAAGTATGGGGAAGAAAACGGACAGGAATGACGAAACGGATTGACGCGGAAACGGGAACTTTTCAGAAATCTCCGGATAGGATATAATTATCCGCAGTGATAAAAAAACGGAGGCATTGAATGGTTACCAAAGCGTCCCCTACCGACAGAAAAGCAGGGCTGAGAAAATATTTCACGACCTATGAGATCGTGTGGTTCTTCAGTATCCTCGCCCTTTCCATCGTGCTGGGCATCCTTTTCCCCGAGGAAGATGTCAACGGCGTCAACGGCGTTCTCATCATGGGGCTCTATTTCCTTGACACGTTCCTGAATATCCTTTGCGAACTGCTGATCTCCAAGCAGTCGAAATGGAATTTCGTCGTATCCCTGTTCGTCGAGATCACGGAGATCGTCACGCTGATCGTGCTGGCTTCACGCTTTGCCACCATGGTGACGACGCTGTTCTTCTGGATCCCGGTGGATATCATCAGTTTCGTCAACTGGCACCGTCATCCGGACCGGCAGGAAGAAGAACTGACGGAGGTGCGGACCCTCACGGGCTGGCAGGAGGCCGCGGTGATCGCGGGCATCCTCGTCTGGACGGTCGTGGTGGGTTATCTCACATCGGAACTGAACATCACGACGGATCTGTTCGGGGGCAACAAGACCATCGAGACGTGGGTCATCTACCTGGATGCCTGCGCCAGCGCAGTCGGGATCGCGAACGGTCTGTTCATCCTGTTCCGCTACCGTGAGCAGTGGATCGCCTGGTATCTCTCGACGTTTCTTGAGATGGCGATCAACGTTCTGTCGGGACAGTATATGCTCCTTGCGCTGAAACTCGGATATCTGACGAACACGACCTACGGATATATCAAGTGGACGAGATACATCCGCAGCCACACACAGCAGAAAGCATGACCGGAAAGGCCTCGGAACGCGCAAGCGGGACGGAGGCCTTTTTGCGAAGCAGCATTCGAAGGGAAAGTAAAAGATGGCGCTCATCTCTGTGCAACACCTGTCTTTCGCCTATGACGGCAGCTATGAACCTGTTTTTTCCGATACGAGCTTTCAGATCGACACGAACTGGAAACTGGGTCTTGTCGGCAGAAACGGGAAAGGGAAAACGACTTTTCTGCGACTGCTGCGCGGAGAACTTGAATACACCGGCACGATCTCCGGCAGACCGGTGTGCGACTATTTCCCCTATGAGGTGCAGGATGAGGAACTGACGCCGCTCGAGTTGGCGGCGGGGCTCGCGCCGGATGCCCTGGAGTGGAAAGTATACCGTGAGGCGGAGCAGCTGCAGATTCCGGAAGACGCGCTGCACAGGCCATTCCGCAGTCTTTCCAATGGGGAAAAGACGAAGATCCTGCTCTGCATCCTGTTTCTGAGGGAAGGACATTTTTTGCTGATCGACGAGCCGACCAACCATCTGGACATGCAGGGCAGAGAAGTGCTCAGTTCCTATCTGAACACGAAAAAAGGGTTCATCCTCGTCTCCCACGACCGTGCCGTACTGGACCGGTGCGTGGATCATATCCTGTCGATCAACAGAGCGACTATCGAGGTGATGCGCGGCAACTGCAGCGACTGGATCGAATACCGCAGACGACAGGACGCCTATGAGATGGACGAGAACGAGAAGCTCAAAAAAGAGATCTCGCGGCTTAAAGAGACCGCTTCGGAGAAGGCGCAGTGGGCAGAACAGTCGGAGCGGACGAAAATCGGCTTCAACCCGAACAAAGTCGAAAAGAGCATGGACAGAAGAGCCTACATCGGTGCGAAAACAAAGAAGGCAAACAAGCGAGCGAAAGCTCTTCAGGGACGGATGGAGAAGGCGATCTCCGACAAGGAAGGGTTGCTGAAAAACATCGAGAGAGCCGACGCGCTGAAGATCCCGTACGAACCGTACCGCAAGCAGCGACTCGCCGTTCTCAGGGATTTTACGGTCGCTTATCAGGGGAAACCTGTGTTTGAGCCGGTCACCTTCGAGATCCTGCGCGGGCAGCGGATCTGCATCCAGGGCGCGAACGGCGCCGGGAAGTCCAGCTTGATCCGCGCGCTGGTGGGAGAGGATCTGGGAACGGGAGGCATCCTGGAAAAGGGCAGCGGACTGAAGATTTCGTATCTGCCGCAGCGCACGGACTGGCTCAAAGGAGACCTGTACCGGTTCATCGACGGGAACGGTCTGGACGCCACGCTGTTCCTGACGATCCTGCGGAAAATGGATTTCGAGCATTCCCAGTTTGAAAAACCGATGGAGAGCTACAGCGCGGGACAGAGGAAAAAAGTGCTACTGGCGAGAAGCCTGAGCGAGACCGCGAACCTCTACGTCTGGGACGAGCCTCTCAATTATATCGATCTGCTGTCGCGGGAACAGATCAGGGAAGTCCTGATGCAGTTCGAACCGACCATGATCTTCGTGGAACACGACAAAGCCTTCTGTGAGGCGGTCGGAACAACGTTCCTGACGCTCGTCAGAAGAGAACTTTCAGACTGAACGGAAAGGAGACGGGCGGCATGTCCGGTGGAAAGAACAGATCCCGGAGAAGACAGGGAAGCGCTGCGCTGGCCGTGTTTCTGGTTTTGCTGTGTCTGTGTACCTGTTCCTGCGGAAAAGAAGAAAGTGAACTGAAGAAGGTGCTGGGAAACGGCCCGGTAAAGGTTTTATGGCTGACGTACTACGAAGACGGCGTCGGAAGCGGTCAGTGGGGCGTCCTGACGAGCAAAACGGATGAGGATGGAATCGCTGCAGATGAAGAAGCGCATCTCGAAGTCCTTTTTCCCGCGGATCTCAAGACCCTCCGGGAGATGAAAGGACTGGAGACGTTCCGACTGACTTTCGGACCAAGTCTGCCGGACGAAGAGAGGGAAACGCTGATGGAAGCGCTTCCGGAAGCGAGAGTGTATGTTTTGTCCCGCTGTACCGACGCGGAACTGACTGTTCTCGGGAAGATTTCCGGCATGGAGGAACTGCATCTCAACGGGGAAATCGATCTGGAGACGCTGCCGGAGACCGGGGCGAAAGCAATCTGGCTCAGTAACTGCCTGAACATCCCCTGGAAGACGATTGCCTCCCAGACTGCATTGGAAACAATCGTGTATAACAACGCGGAAGGCGAGATCATGAGGACCGAAGTGCTGCGTGCACTTGCTGGTTCGGCAACGCTGCGGGAACTGGTTTATTTTTTTTCGGTCGATCTCTGGGATCCGGAAGATCTCGAGGCGCGTTCGGATTCCGGAAGCTATCCGCTGCGGATCGAAAGTCCGGATGAAGTCCCGGAATGGCTTTGTGAGTCACTGGATGCCGGCGATCTGGAGGTTTTCCTGTCAGGCGGCAGAAGCATTAGTCTGTATCCCGGACACTGGTGATCAAAGAAAAGGACCGGCCGATCGGCAGGTCCTTGCTGTTTTTCTGAAGTATCTGCGGTCATTTCCGGTTCTCGCGAAGGAGATAATTGCGGGCGTGGTAGGCGCCGCATTCCACAGCATGTCTCGTGTCCATGCCCATACTGAATCCGTGGATCAGACCCGCGTTGAACACGTCTCCCGCGCCCACGGTATGCCGGACTTCCACCGGGTCGACAGGGACCCGGAACGAGGTGCCGTGATCGGCGACGAAGATGTCCTCGGTTCCGTTGTGGCAGATGATGGTCTTGTCCGCGCCGAGTTCTAGGCAGCCTTTCTCCATGTCGTCGGAGGAGGCAAAGAAGCGCAGTTCGCCTTCATAGTTGCCGATGATCACGTCGCACAGACTCAGCATCTCCTCGTAATAATGCCTGCGTACAGCGTCCAGACCATAGCTCTCAATACGGAGATTCAGATCGAAAAGCAGCCTGGAACCCGTCGTTTCCCGCATCTCACGGAAGAACTCCACCACACTCTTCATGGTCGGTTCCTCCCCGGACATCATCATGCCGCCGCTGAACAGCCAGTAGTCCTTTCGGGGCACCTTGGCGAAACTCTCCGCCGTCAGGCGGGGAAGGGTGCTTCCCGGCGGGAGCCAGGGAAGGATCAGGCGGTCACCGTTCTCCTCCAGGACCGCGACGCACAGCATGGCGATGTTGGTGCCCTCTGTGGAATAGGTGAGGTCGACGCCCAGTTTCCGGAGCTCGTCCTGAAGGGAACGGCCGATGGAGTCGCAGCAGAGGTCTCCCACGAAATGGGGGGTGTCCCCGAGGTAACCGAGGTACTGGGCAGTGTTGCTGACGGAACCGCCCACGCGGAAAGAGACCCGGACCGGGTCTTCGCCTTTAACCTGTTTCAGGGCTTTTCCGTACGGCACGATGAGATCGCCGTTCAGATCGCCAACGCAGAGGATCTCCATACTGTCACTCCTTGCTGTTTATTTCATATTCCCGGATGATCCGGCAGAATTCTTTCACTTTTTCAATATCTTTTCCGACGATGACGCCGTCCTTGACGACGCTGGTCCGGGTGAGGGAGTCGACGCCCCACGGGCGCAGCGGAAGGACTTTCGCCACGTTGTCCGGACCGAGTCCGCCTGCCAGGATGACTGGGACATCCACCGTCTGCAGGATCTTGAGGTCGATGTTCCAGTCGTGGGTGACGCCGGCGGCTCCGATCCCGGCGATGTTGGGGTCGACGCTGTCGAGGATGATCGTGTCCGCATATCCGCTGATGCGCACCGCTTCGTCGACCGCGCTTTCATCGCAGACGCCGACGGCTTCCATCAGTTGGACGCCGGGGCAGCGGACGCTGAGTTTCTGCCTGAACGCCGCGCTTCCTTTGACCCCGGCGCAGAGGTGCAGCACGTCCGGCTTCAGGTATTCCACCTGGCTGAGAACGGCGTCCTCGCTCTGCGCGACGCTGATCAGAACGGACGTAGCGACGCCCTTCAGCGCTTCGAAGACGGGACGGGCCTCCTCCGGGGAGATCTCGCAAGGAAAGTGATGGGGATTGGACGGATCCGTGACCAGGATTCCGATCCGGTCAGCGCCTGCCGCAGCGACGGCAAGGGCTTCCGGTACGTTCATGATTGAATAGATCTGGATATGCATGACCGCCCTCCGGCAGATCGTTATTTCATTCATTATAGTACCCCAACCGGAGGTTTTTTCTCAATCGGGTAGATCTTTTTGCCGTGTCGTTTCCGGGCGTGGTATCATATAAAAAAGTATAGGACCGTATGATCACCGGCCTTTTGGCTCCGTCCTGGGGTCCGGCAATCTCTTTCCGGCGTTAATTCGTCCCTTCAGAGGGACAGAAAATAGAGGAGAAAACAATGAGAGACGTCCTTGCGCTGACCAAGTACGGTAAAGTCCGCGGCGATTACGACGACGGCGTATACCGTTTTCTTGGTATTCGTTATGCGAAGACACCGGTAGGCGAGCTTCGTTTCATGCCCCCGCAGCCCCCGGAAGTAAGTCCCACGATCATGGATGCCAAAGAGTACACTCTGAAATGCTGGCAGACAGACACACCCAGGATCGAGGTGCCGGAGGTCGCAAATTCCAAATACAATCTGATCAACCAGGAACTCGTGACCGGTAACATGGAGATGGGAAAGGGACCTCAGTCCGAGGACTGCCTCTCCCTGAACGTCTGGACGCCGTCACTGACCAAAGGGGAGCATCTTCCTGTCATGGTCTGGCTGCACGGCGGCGGAAACGTCGCAGGGACGCCGGAATGCCCTCATCAGGACGGTTTTAACATGGCCAAGAAAAACAATGTGGTCATGGTAAGTGTCTCCCACAGGCTGAATCTGTTCGGCTACATGGACCTGACGCACCTCGGCGTAGAGAAATACGCCCATTCCACGAACGTCGGCAATCTGGATATGGTCGCCGCCCTGCAGTGGGTACACGACAACATCGACTGGTTCGGCGGAGACCCGGATAACGTCACCATCTTCGGCGAATCCGGCGGCGGCGGAAAAGTCGCGCAGCTGATGGGCATGCCCTCCGCGAAGGGTCTGTTCCACAAGGCTATCATCCAAAGCGGCGGGTTCCAGGCTTCAGACCCCAAAGTCGGACAGGCTGATACCGACGCGTTCCTTGCGCATCTGCATATCACGAAAGATAATCTGGATGATCTGCAGAAGATCCCGCCGGAAGATCTCATCAAGGCGATGAGAGAAATCAACGCCACCAGAGAGAACGGCAATTACCTGAACTTCCCTGTGGAGTTTGACGGCGAAGTGATCAAGTACAACCCCTTCGACGGAGCGGAAGGTTCCGAATACTGCAAGGACATCCCGCTGATCATCTGCTACACCAAACAGGACATGGCGTTGATCGCGCTGTTCAACCCCGAGATCTTCGAGATCACGGACGAAACGCTGCCCGAGGAGCTGGAAAAGTCCGGATACACGCCGGAACAGGCACAGCGGATCATCAAGGTCTATACGGATATGCTCGACAAGGGTTCCACCGGCGCCGACAAGTTTATCGCGCTGCTCAACGACCAGATGCAGGGCATGTTCGTCGACCGCGTGTCCAAGGCGAAGGACGGAAACGGCGCAGCGCCGTTCTATAATGCGGTGTTCGCCTTTGAAAGTCCGGATCCGGTACAGAAGGCGATCCACGGAACAGACGTCCCGTTCTTCTTCGACAACGCCGAACTGGCTCCGTATCTTTACACATCGGCGAACAAGGCGGCAGCTTATGCCTGCTCTGACACCTGCGGTTCCGCCTGGGCAGCTTTCGCTTATGACGGCAACAATCCGACAGGTCGTTCCATGCCCGTCTGGAAACCCCATGATCAGAAAAACAGATACACCATGGTCTTCAAGGCGGAGAGCGAACTGGTATCCGACTACCACGGAGACGGCAGAAGGATCCTGGAGGAACTGAAAGGCAACGGTCTTCCCGGCTTCGGCGGAAGAGCGAAAAAAGAAGAAGAATAACCGGCTGAGGCAGGTCTGACTGCCGGAGAGAGAAAAAAAGCGTGTATTCCCACGGCATTTCGGGGGAATACACGCTTTGATTTTCAGAAGACGGTTCTTATCAGGGAAGTTTCTTTGAGACCTCTTTGAATCCTACGTAGTCCATCGCTTCGCAGATGACGGCGTCCCACGCGTCCCAGTTGTGGATCCCGTGATAGGTGGACAGCGTGTACCGGAAAGGGTTGCCTTCATAGCCGAGGAATTTATCCTTCATGATGTTGGAATGCCGCAGAAGATCTGTTTCCTCCAGACCGCAGTAATGGTACAGGATCGGATAGGGACCGCCGTTTGCAACGATACGGTCGGATTTCACGAAGCAGTCGTATTCGGTGCCTTCCAGATGCGGGAAGATCTCCCCGTAGATGCGCCTCATGGATCTAAGCCATCCGGGAGGCATTTTCCCGGCGTCATACTGTTCGTGGAACATTCCGCCGGGCCAGTTCGCGGCAGACAGAACGATGATCCCGCCGTATTGTTCGGGATGGGAAAGCCCGAGGGAAAGAGCACCCAGACCGCCCATGGAGAGACCGCCAATGACCACATCCTTTCTGCGGTCGGAACAGCGGAAGTACTTTTTGCATACGGTGGGGAGTTCTTCCGTGATAAAGGTCGCATAGCGGAGACCGTCCGCCATGTCGTTGTAAAACCCGAATTCTCCGTCGGGCATAACGACCGCAATGTTCCGTTTGAGCGCATAACGTTCGATGGACGTCTGGTTCATCCATGTGCTGTAGTTGTCGCTCCAGCCGTGGAGAAGATAGAGCGTCTTCCATCCGTATTTCGGTACGTCTGTGTTTTCCGGAAGGATAACGTTGAATTTGGTCTCTTTTCCAAGGACCCTGGAGCGGTAGTCGAAAGTCAGATTAGCCATATCCTGTCCTCCTGAGTTTGCTGACCGGGTTGTCCGCGGCACCGGGCTTATTGACATTATTGTATCACTTGAGCGGGTAAGTGGAATGTGCGAAGGAATAAAAAATCGGCCGGCAGCGAACCGCTGCCGGCCGGATGATCATTCGGAAGAATTATTTCTTCTTGAACAGGACGTAGTTGCTGTCGGAAGGATAGACGCGCGCGTGCTGTTCATAGTAGCCGGTGCCGTCATAGTAGGGACCTTTGGCTTTCTTGTAAACATATTTGTACAGCTCGTTGAGCGTGACCTTTTTGTTGCCGTCAGAGTCCGCGGCGCCCTTGCCGCCCTTGGCGAGGTAGTAACTGAAGAAGTTGTAGGGATCGCTGCCTTCCTGACCCCAGCTGCTTTCCTGATGCTTCGCAGCGGTCAGGACATAGAATTTGGAACTGCGGAACTCACCGGTGTTGGAGACGACGTCACCTTCGGGATCCTCGATCAGTTCGTTTTCTTCCGCGAAAGCATCGATGACAGCCTCATTGAACGCATCGGGGCTGAAAGTGGAGATGGATCCGTCGCCATTCTTGAGGATGGCTGCACCGGAACCGCAGGAGCCGATGAAAACGATGACTTTGCCCTTGACTGCTTTCAGCCAGCTCGCCAGGTCGCCGAGTTTGAGATAGTCTTCGTTGGCGGAGGATGTCGTGGTCAGAAGAGCGCCTGCCCATTCGCCGCTGGAGATGTCGACGACGCCGTGAGTGGCGATGAAGAACAGGGAAACATCGTTGCTGTCCGCCTTCGCAAAGGTGGTGGAAATGGCGTTCTTGATGCCGGAATTGCTCAGGTCATATTTATAGGTGACGCTGTAGGAACCGCCCTTGGGGGGCTTGATGTTCTTGAGCATGCTGTTCAGCAGCTTGACATCGCCTTTGTTGCGGTTGGCGGTCTCCCAGGAGAAGTGGACCTCGCCGACCAGAAGGGCGCGGTATTTGACGTAGTTGACCTTCAGGGTGGCGGCCTTTGAATAAACGTGTCCCGCGCTGTTGCTTACTTTACAGCGGTACTGATAGCCGTTCTTGCGCCCGGCTTTGAACGACAGCGTAGCGCTGGTCTTGCCTTCGTATTTGGTCCAGGAGGAAGAAGAGTTCTTCCTGTAGTACCACTGATATTTCAGGTTCTTGCCGCTGGCAACGACCGTGAATTTGACTTTTTCGCCCTGCTTGCAGGAGACGTTCTTGGGGTTGGTCGTGATCTTCGGCTTGCCGTTGCTGACGACCTCGTTGACGGAGACGACTTCCACGGCCGGAAGTTCCTCATCGGAAACCTCGGCTGCAAGAACAGTCGCGGGCATCAGCGAGAGGCACATCAGCAGAACAAGCATCAGAGAAAGAGTTCTGGTGAAAAGTTTGCTCATTGTAATCCTCCAAATAGAATCATTGGTTTTTCCACTGTATATTTTCCCATTATATGGACCTTCAGTCAACAGAAAACATCGGTCGGAAAAGGTTTTTTTGGATTCTTACCAGCCGTCAGTCCTCAAAATTCTGAGGCTGCGGAAAAGGGAGAAGAAAGAGGGATCCCGCACGCTGGAGCGGAGTCCCTCTGAGAGTATGATACAGGGTATTTCCGGCATTATTCCTTCATCTTTGCGAAGGCCTGCTCGAAATCGGCTTTCAGATCCTCGAAATCCTCGCAGCCGATGCTGAGACGGATCAGGTTGTTGTAGGCGGTCTTGGGGAACATGAGCGTTACGACATCCCCGAGGCTGGTGGCAACAGGAGGAATGGTGGTAGCGTCGCAGAACCGGCACATCTCTTCATGCCCGCCTTTCAGATGGACGCAGAGCATGCCGCCGAAGTTGCCGTTTACGAACAGTTTCTTTGCCAGTTCATGCTGAGGATGGCTTTCCAGGCCGGGGTAGGTGACGAAGTCTACCTCAGGACGGGTCTCGAACCACTGAGCCAGTTTCAAAGCGGTTTCGGACTGTCTCTTGAGACGCAGATGCATGGTGCGCATGCTGCGCAGGGTCAGCCATGCGCTCAGGGGACTGATATGGGTACCGAAGTTGTCTGCAATGTAGCGGACGTTGTCCATGTCCTTCTTGCTGCCGGCAATGACGCCGCAGAGGGTATCGCCGTGACCCACATAGTATTTCGTGCCTGAGTTGACAACGATGTCTGCGCCCCAGTCCAGAGGACGCATCACGAAAGGTGACAGGAAAGTGTTGTCGACGATGAATTTGCAGCCGTGCGCGTGTGCGATCTCGGCGATCTTCGGAATGTCGGCAAGTTTCAGCTGGGGATTGGACAGCGCTTCGAGGTAGATGACCTTGGTGTTGGGCCTGATCTCTTTCTCGATGTTGGACACATCCAGGATCTCAACGCGGGAGGTCTCTATGCCCAGTCTGTTGGGGAAGATATCGCCGAACATGCTGGTGGTGCACATGAAAGTGTCATCCGAACAGATGACATGATCGCCGTTCTTGAGATTGGAGAGCAGCGCATTGGTGATGGCAGCCATGCCGCAGGCGCAGATATAAGCGTCTTCGGAATGCTCCAGCGCCATCACCTTTCTGGCGAGAGCGTCAGTCGTGGGGTTGGTGGTGCGGCTGTAGATATAAAGATCCGGTTCCCACTCGGCTCCGCGGGCCAGCATCTCATCATATTCTTCAGCGGTCTCATACGCGAAGGTGGATGTCTCGTAGATTGGGGTATTCAGCGCACGGGTGCGGGGATCCGGACCCTCTCCGGCATGGACTGCACGAGTCCCGTGTCCCAGCTTGCTGAAATCGGTGTCATACCTGCTCATAATGTATTCTCCTTATTTGCTGTATTCTTTTTGATCTTTCGTCATATTGATACCATACGAATCTATTATAAAGGCGCACCGGGAGACTGACAAGGAACGGTTGGTAAAAGGACCGACGGAATGCGGAAAGAACAGCGCTTTTTTCAGGACAGGTGCCGGCACCCGGGATGTATCATCGATTATGACGATTTCTCCAAGTCCGGACAATGGCTGATCGACATGATCAGCAGCAGATCCGGCGCGGCGAAATGATGCAGGCACGGACAGACTGACGGAAAAAAAGAAAACCTGTTTTTGTCACCCGAATGACAAAAACAGGTTTTTTGTCCCGAAACTGAAGGTAAACAGACCCGCTGACCTTGCGGCAGGGAAAAAATCAGTTCCGCAGCACCGGCTCAGCCGTCTGTCAGAATGGTCAGGAGAAGCCTCATGAGCATGTCTTTGACGGGCCGCATGTAAAACGGAATAATGTCCTTTGCCAGACGCTGATATCCGTCGGGGTAACTGGTGTAGTCGTTCTTCATGTTGTTCTCCTTTCTAGATCCTGTATCCGTCCACAAAATCACAGACGGCTTTCATGTTTTCGGCTTTGGCGTCATTGCGGTAGGAAAGCATCTTGTTCTCGCTGAAGATGAATCCGCCTTCTTTACCCAGTTCATCGCAAAGGCGTTTCGCGTAAGCGACGCACTGATCCGGGGTGCCGTTGGAAAGCAGATCTGTCGTCATGCCACCCATGATCGCCACATTCGGTAAGGCTTCACGGAACTCGAACGGATCGTCCTGTTCGATGTGGAACGTCAGCAGGCCTTTCGGGTAATCCCTGAAGTATTCCGCAAAGCGTAGGATGCTTCCCTCGGTAAAGATCCGGATGTTCTGTCCTTTCTCGGCATAGGTGTCGATCAGTTTTTTCAGATAAGGCCAGTAGAAGCGCTCAAACTGTTTCTTGTTCATGACGTTGTGCGCAAGCATCAGGATCGAAGAGTCGAAGCAGTACTTGTAATCCGGCCCCTTGGATGCTCTGATCTTGGCGTAAATAGGCTCCATTCGTTCGGCCTCCCAGCGCTCGATAAACGCGTCAAGAAAATCGGCGTTTCGTCTCATGGCGATGGAAAACTGCTGGATGCCCAAAAGATCACTCATCAGCGATTCCACTGCGGGTACCACGGCGCCTTTCATGGGATTGTTGGGAGAGAGACCAGGAAGAGCGTATCTGTCCATGACCTTGGCCATGTGCAGGATGAACATAATATATCTCATGTATTCCTTGAAGGTCTTCTTCCAGACGGCTTTGTCTTTTTTCGCCCAGCTGTCGCCGTATTTTTCGGGAAGGATCTTCTCCCAGGCGTACCTGATGGGATCGTCCATGTATTCCTGCAGGGTCTCTACGGTGCAGTGCGCGTGATCATGCACGCCCACGACTTCCTTGTCGTAATAATAATAGCTGCCTTCCCCGAACGCCTCTGTGACGTTGAACTGGTTGCGGATGCCCACATCCAGTATCGCGTCGATGGGATAATTGTCCAGAAAGTGCAGCACGCACTTCTCCATAAGATCAAAATCGGTCATCGCTTCGTCGAGGGTGTGCCCCGCGTCGAAGACTTTCCAGGTGACGACATTTGCGAAATGCGGGATCCTTCCGGTCTTTCTGAAGTTCTCGGCATCCCGGAAAAGCTGCACCCGTTCCGCTTTCAGTTGTTTGCTGTTCATCATACTCTCCAAATCTTCTTGATATGAACTTGCCAATCAAATTGTGTCATCCGGCGAAGAGACTGTCAACGGAACGCAGTTCCGGAAAGGACCTTCACTTCACCGAAAGAATGACGCCGAGGAGGATGCATACCTGTGTGCCGGCGTTCAGGATCTCTTCGATCCAGTTATCCCTCACGGAGTCCGCATTGAATCCGGTTTTGAAATAGACGATAAAAGCCGTGAAAAATGCGATGCCGAGGAGGTAGAAGATGCTCGCCGGTGCAGAAGAGACGGCTTTCCAGATGCCGGGCAAACTGACTTTTGACCGGTTGACGATCACACCGGCGATCATCAGGATCCAGCCAAGGCTCATGCCGATGGGCATCATCTTTTTCAGACCTGGGACTTCCTTTTTTACAGTTGCCAGCAGCAGTTTGTAAACGACCATACAGGTCCCCGCGAGCAGCGACAGTACCGCTCCCACGAGAAAAAGGCTGCTTTGGAGCGGTTTTGCAAGGAGAGCCATATCGATTCCGAAAGCTACGACCGGGATCGCGTCCATCAGGGCGAGACCGAGCGTGAACCCCTTTTTTCCAGTGCTGTTGTCCATAAAACACCTTCTTTCGTTTGTGCGCCAGGAGCACAGTTTTTTATTATTATAGTATAGCCGGGAGGGAAGAAAGACCGTTTTTTCGGATATGACGGTTAACTGTACCTGAAGTCTTCTGTCTGATGAGCGGGAAAAAACAGGGGGATCCACTGAATATATCCTCTTAGACGGATACAGAACAGCGGACCTGAGGATATAATATCAATATAGGAAGTGAAGACACGCAAGCATCTCTTGCATCTGAACCGGACAGAACCGGAACGGGAAGGAGGGCGACCATGTTCAGAAAAAGAAACACTGCGGGGCTGATGGTTTTGCTGATGATCTGCGCGATGGTGCTGAGCGCATGCGGCAGCAAACCGGCCGAGACGCCGGACGTTATGCCTGTACAGGCCAATGTCAGGGAGTACGTCAATACCGTGGAGGCGTTCGGAAACACAACGCATTCAAGCGTCCGCATCGGAGATGACGGGCGGTTCGTGATGAGAGACAACTACAGCGCGGGCACGAATGAGATAACAGGGACTTGGTCGCTTTCGGAGAACGTTTATACGCTGAAAGTGGAATCGTCCACCATAGGGAACTATCAGACCATCAAATTCGAAGTGAAAGACGAGCAGACGATCATCCTGAAGACGTCCCTGACGGGTTCAAAAGCGGAACAGACCTTCTCTGCCGATCCGAACGCGGAAATGATCTCGCTGGATTCAAAGGATGATTTCCCGTACGGAACCTATCACAATATTTCTTCGACCGGTGCTCTCCGGTCCTATATCGTCATTTATCCGAAAGGCACCTATTCCTACGTGGATACGGACGGCGTGACGTCCGACGTTATCAGCGGGCAATATACAGCCGGCGACGACAGACTGTCATGCACATACGTGTCGGACGGAAAAGAGAAAACTTTCGATCTGCAGATCCGGAATGACGGTATCCTCGTCCTGCTGAACGACCTCGGGGCATCCGGGACAGGAAATCTATTCTCCATGGATAAGGATGTCACGGATCCCAACGTGAGGATACCGTGCGAGGGGATCATCATCCTGAATCACAAAGCGTACGTTAACGACGACGACCCGGGATGGAACATCGAAGCGGTGCCCTATCCGGAAAACTCGACCGACGCAATGTATTTCTTCAGCGGAGATCCGAGCATTCTGGAGATCGACCAGGAAGGCAACGTCACCGTGCACAAGTCGGGAGATACATATATCAGGATCGTATGCGGTGAAAAAGAAAATACAGTCTATGTTTCCGTCCGGAAGACCGGACCGGTCGAGGTGCTCTTTGATCCGGGAGCGGAAGCGATCGATCTGGGAACCGGCATACAGCTGAAAGCGATCGTGATCGGAGGCACCGGAAACGAGAAAGTGACCTACAGTTCCGACGATCCCTCCATAGCCTCCGTGTCTTCCGGCGGCTATGTGACCGGTCTCATGCCCGGGAAAACACGGATCAACGCGTCGCTGCCGAACGGGCTGACAGGCTACTGCAATGTCTACGTCAACGGGGAGATGGTAACGATCAAATGTGATGACGTGACCCTCAAAGCGGGGGAATCCTGCGGATTGCCGATAAAGGCGTATTTAATTACCAATCATGACAACTGGTACAACAAAGCGGATATCTGGTATGAGCTGGAATTTGAGACGGATGATCCATCGGTCCTTTCCTACTCGCAGTCGATCCTCATCGCATCACCTTCGGTCAAGCAGGAAATGACGGTCTCGTTCTGGTTCACATGGACTGACGGCAGTTCACTCAGTAAGACTTCGCCGGTCTACAAAGCGCATATCATACCCTGACAGGTTCCGTCATGTTTAAAAACTGATCTGCATATGGGATGCGGACGAACAGATAGGATGACAAAAAAGGGAACGTGTGGATGCCGCCGGACGGACATCCGCACGTTCTTTTTTGGCCTAAAAATCATACCAACAGTATAGAAATAAATATCTTAATAATATGAATTGTCTGTTCACTTTCCTGCGCCTGTCCTCTATACTGAACTTCAGAAAAGAAGAGGAGAACGCCAATGACGATGAAACTGGCAGAAAATATCCGCGCTTTCCGCAAGGAACGGTCAATGACCCAGGAACAGCTTTCCGAAGTATTGGGAGTGACTGCCGGAGCGGTGTATAAATGGGAGGCAAAACTGTCAGTTCCGGAACTGGAACTGATCGTTCAGATGGCTGATTTTTTCGATACCTCCGTGGATGTGCTTCTCGGATACGAAATAAAGGATAACCGTCTGGAAGCGACGGTAAAACGGCTGAACGAATATCGCCGCGGAAAGGACAGATCCTGCCTGAATGAGGCGGAACAGGCATTGAAAAAATATCCCCATTCCTTTGAGATCGTCAATGCATGCGCTTCCCTCTATAACGTTCTTGGTCTCGAGAGCGGGGACCGGGCGCTGCTGCATCGCGCTTTGGAGCTTCTGAACCAGGCACTCGTTCTGCTGCCGCAGAACAAGGATCCCGAGATCAGCGAGCAGACGATATACGGCAGGATGGCACATGCTCATCTGCTGCTGGACGAAACCGAAAAAGCGATAGAACTATGGAAAACACATAACGCGGGCGGGCATTATAATCACATGATC
>JAEEGL012323178.1_pt1 | contig 44622 bp, 34 predicted proteins | sample 9134231 | NCBI WGS metagenome assembly JAEEGL01 (sample SAMN16246548, study PRJNA631951) | gut metagenome | biome: gut microbiome; feature: rumen; material: fiber-attached | host: Bos | place: Iran: Karaj | collected 2018-10 | reverse complement strand
GGCACACATGAACTTGCACCTCGTTTGCACCTTAAAAACAGGTCTGAAAACTCTAAAAAAATAAGCAAGTCAGGAGCAGAAAAACATTATGATAAAAGTATTATTCATCTGCCACGGCAATATCTGCCGTTCGCCGATCTCGGAATTTGTGTTGAAGGATATGGTGGAGAAACGGGGGATAAAGGATCAGTTTGAGATCGCGTCGGCGGCGACAAGCACGGAGGAGATCTGGGCCGGCGTGGGCAATCCTGTTTACCCGCCGGCGCAGAAGGTGCTCCGGGAACACGGCATCGGAAAGACCGCTTACACAAACTTCAGCAATAAGCGGGCGAGGCAGGTGACCCGCGCCGATTACGCGCACTATGATCTGATCCTTTGCGCGGACAGCGCAAACATCAGGAATACGATGCGGATCACCGGCCCGGATACCGAAGGAAAGATCCGGCTGCTGCTGGACTATACCGGCCGGCCCGGAAGGAGCATCGCCGATCCCTGGTATACCGGACGTTTTGATGAAACTTACCGGGACGTGATCGAGGGCTGCACGGCGCTGCTTGAGCAGCTGGCTGCGGAAGGACGGATCACGGAGCCGTAGAAAGGGAAGCACCGGCAGCCGGAGGCTTTCCGCGGCTTGACTGGCCCATACGGAAGGTTTATCATCTGTCACATGGAGAGGCCGGGCGTACGGTGGCAGGATCGTATCAGGGACGGAGCATCGTTCCGGCGGGGATCGTGAATGGGAGAAACGGTGAAACATATCAATCTGGGCATACTCGCGCATGTGGATGCCGGGAAAACAACGCTGACCGAAGCATTGCTGTATAAGGCAGGGGTTTTGCGGAAAGCGGGGCGGGTCGATACCCGGGACAGTTTTCTGGATACGGATGTGCAGGAGCGCGAGCGTGGTATCACGATCTATTCCAAGCAGGCGGAGCTCAGTTACGGAGATATCGGGATCACCCTTCTGGATACGCCGGGACACGTGGATTTTTCGGCAGAGGCGGAAAGCGTGCTGCAGGTACTGGATCTGTGCATCCTTCTCGTGAGCGCGGCCGACGGCGTGAAAGGACATACGCTGACCCTCTGGTCCCTGCTGCAGCAGTATGGGATCCCGGTGATGATCTTTGTGAACAAGATGGACCAGCCGGGAGCGGATGGAGAAAAGGTGCTTGCGGAACTTCAGAAGCGCCTCCACGCAAACTGCCTGGATCTTTCGAGGGCTTTTTCGGGGCTGTCGGAAGAAGATGAGGAAGCGGTCGCGCTCTGCGATGAGAGCCTGATGGAAGCTTATCTGGGAGGAGAAGCGCGCATTGACAGTGCCTGCATTGCCGGGCTTGTGGAGCGGCGCAGACTCTTTCCCGTATTCTTCGGCTCGGCGCTGAAGATGGAAGGGATCGAACTCCTTTTGCGGGCTCTGACGGAGTTTTCGACGGAGCCGCAGTACGGCGGGGAATTTGCGGCCAGGGTCTTCAAGATCAGCCGCGACGCCGCGGGAAACCGCCTGACGCATCTAAAGATCCTGGGCGGCGTATTGCGCAGCCGCGACGTGATCGGGGAAGAAAAGGTCAATCAGATCCGCATCTATTCCGGGGAAAAATATGAGACAGTAACGGAACTGAAGGCCGGCAGGATCTGCGCCGTTACCGGGCTGAACTTAAGCAGCGCGGGTATGGGGCTCGGTGCCCTGAAGGGAAGCAACCCCGTCCTTTTGGAGCCGGTGCTCAGTTACCGCGTATATGCGGAAGACGGAACAGATGATACGGTATTGCTCGCAAAGCTGCGGGTCCTCGAAGAAGAGGATCCGCAGCTTCGTGTTTTTTCCGAAGACGAAGATCCGGGGGCTGCACGAAGCGGCCGCGGGCGCGCGGGGATACGCCTCCGTGTGATGGGAGAAGTGCAGCTGGAGGTGCTGAAGCGGACATTGAAGGACCGTTTCGGTATCGCGGTACGCTTCGGTGAAGGTACGGTCGTTTATAAGGAAACCATTGCGGCGCCGGTGGAGGGCGTCGGACATTTCGAACCGCTCCGGCATTATGCGGAAGTCCATCTGCTCCTTGAGCCGGATGAGAATGGCAGCGGCCTGAGTTTTGATTCGCTCTGCAGCGAGGATATACTGGAGCGGAACTGGCAGCGGCTGATCCTCACACACCTGCGGGAAAAGACGCACAGGGGCGTACTCACGGGGAGTCCGCTCACGGATATGAAGATCCGCATCCTTACGGGGCGCGCGCATCCGAAGCATACGGAGGGCGGTGATTTCCGGCAGGCGACTTACCGGGCGGTGCGCCAGGGTCTCATGCAGGCAGAGAGCATCCTTCTGGAACCGTATTATTTCTTCCGCATCGAACTGCCGGTGGAAAATGTGGGACGGGCCATGACCGATGTGGAGAACATGCATGGAAAAGTGGAAGCACCGGAGATCCTCGGGGAGAGGGCGATGCTCACGGGCACGGCGCCGGTCAGCTGCATACAGAATTATGCAAAGGATCTGGCAGCCTATACCGGCGGCATGGGGCAGATCTCTCTGGAGCTGTCGTCCTACGGACCCTGTCACAATGCGGAAGAGGTGATCGAAAAAACGGCCTATCTGCCGGAAGCGGATCTCAGGAACACTCCGGATTCCGTCTTCTGCGCCCATGGGGCGGGCTTTGTGGTCCCGTGGAACGAAGTGTGGGACTATATGCATCTGGAGAGCGCGTACCACGCTTTTTCGGACAAAAATGAACGGAAGGAAAGCGATGCGCAGGTCTTTCGCGCCAGGCAGCAGCAGGCCGGCGGCGGGGAAATGAAGGCGATCGGTACGGATGAAGTGGATGCGATCCTGAACCGGACGTTTTATTCCAACAGCGATTCCAATGTGCAGGCCGAGCATGAAAAGCGGAAGGGCCTGGGCGTGTGGAAGAACGGACGGGGCGTTCCGAAGGAATATGATTTTGACGAAGCCTACGCCGCTTACCGCTTTTCGCCGCAGGAGAGGAAAAAACAGTACCTGGTCGTGGACGGCTACAACATGGTCTTTGCCTGGAAGGAGCTGAAGGAACTTGCTGCGGAAAACATGGACAGCGCCAGGGATAAGCTGATCGATATCCTGTCGGATTTCCAGGGGACGCAGGATTTTGAAGTGCTGCTCGTGTTTGACGCCTACCGGATCAAAGGACGCAGCAGTTCGAAGCAGTCGCTTCCGAACCTGCAGCTGGTCTATACCGGGGAAGGGCAGACTGCGGACCAGTACATCGAGCGCTTTGCGGCGGAAAACGGAAAGAAGTTTGACATTACCGTGGCCACCTCGGACCGTCTGGAGCAGACCGTGGCCTGGGGGAACAGCTGCCGGCGCATGTCCGCCAGGGAACTGGAGCAGCGGGTCTCGGAAGAAAGAGAGAAGCTGCTCAGCGCATACGGGCGGGGGGCAAAACGCATTTGACCCTGACAGGCAGAAATGGTATTATGTTAACAATACCGTGGTATCGGATTCGGAGGCGTTATGGCGAAGAAAATGATCAGTATCCTCTTTCCGGAAGGCGAGCTGCAGGAGAGCAGGGTCATTTCGGATACTGCCTGGCACGATCTGGGAATGGATACGATATGCGAAAAGCTCACCGGGAAGGTGAATGAGCGTACCGTGATCGCCTCGATCATGAAGACGATGACCGCGGATCCGGAGACCGCAAGGTATCGTGCCGGCGTGTTCCGTGATATCGTGGCCCAGCCGAAGATGCGTTCGCGCATGATGGAACTGCTGGATCATGTGCAGTTTCTGAACGATTACGGGAGTTTCAAAAAAGACCATGATATGCGCGTGGGGCTGTGGGAACTTCTGCACCGTCTGAGCGAGCTGGATGATTACATCAAAAGTGTGGAGCAGATCCGTGACTGCCTGGACGATGCCGATGTGCATTCGGACGGATTGAAGGCGCTGCGCGCTTATGTCCAGGAAGTGCATGAAGAGTCTCTTTTTGAAGAGCTCAAAATGGATATCGGGGCGCTGAAGGCGGATGTCAAGAACCTTCGCAGCGTGACCATCGGCGTCAATCTGAACCGGAATTTCGAAGTGGACAGTATCGGCCTGATCTCGGTGAACAATAAGGAATTCAAGAGCTCGGGCATTCTGAATAATTTCTCCGAAGCGCTGGCGACAAAAGAAGGGATACGGGACGGAAACAAGTGGAACGGGAGTATGCGCTTTCACCCGGTCACGAACAGTTCCGCGGATTTTACCGGGGAACTCGGAAGGATCGGCGCTGTTTTCGCGGCAGAGCGGAATCCGCTGATGCTCCCGCTCATAGGAAGGACGCTTGCGGCCACGCCGGAGAAGGACAGCTCGCGTTATGTGACGCATTTCTTTGACCGTGAGATCAGCAGCATGCTGAGCCTGATCACCAGAAGGCTGGAGCAGGGGCTGAGCAAATATGTGAATTTCAGCATCGGCAGTATCGTGGGGCTCATCCCGGAATTCATGTATTACATCCGCTGGGCGGAGTTCATGGAGAAACTGAAGGAGCGCGGCTATACATTCTGTACGCCGGAGGTCCCGGAAGAGTCCGGGGATCTGCGCATGCGGGCGAAAGGCGTATACAACCTGAAGCTTGCGGTGGCCGGCGAGCTGGAGCCTTCCGCGATCGTTCCCAACGATCTGGTCTTTGATAAGGAGCATACCTGTTACATCCTGACGGGAGCGAACCGTGGCGGAAAGACAACGATCACGCAGGCGGTGGGACAGCTCTTTGTGCTGGGGCAGGGAGGGATCTGCGTGCCCGGAGAGTCTTTTGCTTTTCAGCCGGCAGACTGCATCTATACCCATTACCCGGCAGATGAAGACAGTACCATGGATCTGGGGCGGCTCGGTGAAGAGTGCAGCCGTTTCAAGGAGATCTACGGGGCGGGCAGCGGAAAGAGCCTGCTGCTTTTGAACGAGACATTTTCAACGACCTCTTTTGAGGAGGGATATTATATCGCGCGCGACGCCGTGAAGGCGATCCTGAAGCGCGGCATGCGGACGATCTACAATACGCATATGCACAAGCTTGCAATGGAGATCGGCGAGATCAATGCGGAGTCGGACGGTGCAAAAGCCGCCTCGCTGGTGGCGGAGACCCGGGACGGTGAACGGTCCTTCAAGCTCCGGCTGGCGGCGCCGGAAGGGCGCTCCTATGCGGAAGATATCGCGATCAAATACGGTGTGACTTATGCGATGCTGACGGGAGAGGATCAGTAGGAAGTGGGGAAAGCGAAGGCCAAAAGCAGCATCCGGAAAAGGGTTTCGGATATCATAGAGGTCGGCTACAATGAGGATTTCATCGGCCGTGCCTATGATATCCTGAATTTTGCCGTGATCGTGATCAATCTGACGGTCGGTGTAATGATGACCTTTCAGGGAGCGATGGACAGCTGCGGGGATGTGCTCCTGACCATCGAGGCCGTGACCGTGGCGTTCTTTGCCTTTGACCTGCTCCTGCGCTTCTGGACGGCCGGCTGTCTGTGGCCGGAACTGAGTGAACCGGCGGCGCTGTTGAAATATATCTTTTCGTTTAACGGCATCGTCGATATCCTGTCCTGTCTACCGTACTACCTGCCGTTTTTCTTTCCCAGCGGCGTGGCGGCTTTCCGTATCTTCCGCGTGATGCGGATCTTCCGTATTTTCCGCGTGAACGCATACTTTGATTCGCTCAATGTGATCGCTGCGGTCATCAAAAATAAAGCAAGGCTCCTGCTTTCCTCGGTCTTTATCATCATCATGCTCATGCTGGCTTCCAGCCTGTGCATGTACAGTCTCGAGCATTCCCTGCAGCCGAACGTATTCGACAACGCTCTTTCGGGGCTCTGGTGGTCGGCGGCGGCGCTGCTGACCGTGGGTTACGGAGACATTTACCCGATCTCGGTGGCAGGCAAGATCGTAGGAATGGTGCTCACGATGCTGGGCGTCGGTCTGGTGGCGATCCCCACCGGTATCATTTCCGCAGGTTTCGTCGAGCAGTATGAAAAACTGCGGCGTATGACAGAGCAGGCGGCGGAGTCGGATGTGCACTTCATCCGGGTGAAGCTGGAAAAGGGCGATAACGGCGTGGGCGCAAAGATCGCCGCGCTGAAGCTGCCGCGCAGCTTTTTTGTGGCTGCGATCGAGCGGAAAGGGCAGGTGCTGGTCCCCCGCGGCGAAGAGGAGCTCATGGAAGGGGACGTGCTGGTCTTCTGTGTGGCAGGACAGGAAGAGGGGCCGAACGTCAATCTTAAGGAACTGATCCTGAAGGAGCAGCACGAGTGGTGCGGGCAGAAGATCAGGGATCTCGATATCTCGCGGCGCAGCTTTATCGTGATGGTCCGCAGAAGGGGGCGTTCGCTGATCCCGAACGGCGATCTGCGGCTGCAGAAGGGGGATGTGGTGATGCTCTATAACCGTCTGGCTTCGCCAAAGGAAGAAGCACATTCCGGAAGCGGGAAGAGGGAGAAAAGATGAACATCGTACTCCACCAGCCGGAGATCCCGTCCAATACGGGCAATATCGGCCGGACCTGCGCGGCGACCGGAACAAAGCTGCATCTGATCGAACCGCTGGGCTTTAAGCTCTCGGAATACGCCGTGAAGCGTTCCGGCATGGATTACTGGGAGCGGGTAGACTACCGGCGGTATATCAATTACGCGGAATTCCTTTCCGCGCACCCCGGGGCCAGGATCTGGATGGCCAGTACAAAAGCACGGCGGGTATATACCGAAGCGGATTTCGCGCCGGACGATTTCATCATGTTCGGAAAAGAAAGCGGAGGCATCCCCGAAGAGATCCTGAAGGAGAATGAAGAATTCTGCATACGTATCCCGATGCTTCCGGGGACACGTTCGCTGAACCTTGCAAACTCGGTGAACATCGTGCTCTACGAGGCGCTGCGTCAGCTGGATTTTCCGGGGATGGAGCGCAGCGGGCGTTTTGCGAAGGAGTTTCCGGGAGGAGAAGCTGTTCCGGGGAGCGGCTGAAGGAAAGGGATAAAAGCGGACGGAAAAGGAAAAGGAGCGGACATGAACAGCTGCGAACTGTGTATGTATTTCGAATATGATGAGGAACTGGATGAGTATTCCTGCGTGAAGGAAGACGGCATCGACGAGGATGATATGTACCGGATGATGGCGGGAAGGGAAAAGCAGTGCCCCTTCTTCCGGGCGGGAGATGAGTACCAGATCGTGAAGCATCAGATCTGAGCCATAAAGATACGGAGGCTGATCCGTAACAGAAAAAGAGCTGTCTGCTCTCCGGGAGAGAGCACGTATAAACCAATGATAAGGAGGAAGGATCATGGCAGTACTGGTAACGGGAGGAAGCGGTTTTATCGGCAGTCATACGGTCGTAGAGCTGCAGGAAGCAGGCTACGATGTGGTCGTTATCGATAATCTTTCGAATTCCACGGAAAAGTCCTTAAAACGTGTGGAGCAGATCACGGGAAAGAGCGTGAAGTTTTATAAGCTGGACATCCGGGACCGCGCGGGGCTTACGGAGCTCTTTAAAAAAGAAAAGATCGAGAGCTGCATTCATTTTGCGGGCCTGAAGGCCGTGGGGGAATCGGTGGCAAAGCCCTGGGAATATTATGAGAACAATATCTCCGGCACCCTGGTGCTCCTGGATGTGATGCGCAGCCACGGCGTGAAGAACCTGATCTTTTCATCATCGTCCACGGTATACGGCGATCCGGACCACGTGCCCGTAAAAGAGGACGATCCGGTGAAGAAATGCACGAATCCCTACGGTTCCACAAAGGCCATGCAGGAGACGATCCTTACGGATATCCAGCATGCGGATCCGGAGTGGAATGTCGTTCTGCTGCGTTATTTCAATCCGATCGGGGCGCATCCGAGCGGGCTCATCGGCGAGGATCCCAACGGCATCCCGTTAAATCTCCTGCCTTATATCACGCAGGTGGCGGTCGGAAAGCTTGAAAAGCTGCGCGTTTTCGGCAACGATTATCCGACGCCGGACGGAACGGGAGTGCGGGATTATATCCATGTGGTGGATCTGGCGAAGGGGCATGTGAAGGCGCTCGACCGTATAAAAGAAAAATGCGGGCTTGCGGTCTACAACCTCGGTACCGGCACCGGCTACAGCGTGCTGGAGATCGTAAAGAATTTCGAGGAAGCTTCCGGGATCAAGATCCCTTACGAGATCTGCGAGCGGCGGCCCGGCGATATCGCGGAGAATTACTGCGATCCTTCGAAGGCGGAGCGCGAAATGGGCTGGAAGGCGGAAAAGGGCATACGCGAGATGTGCGAGGACAGCTGGCGCTGGCAGAAGAACAATCCGAACGGTTACAGGGAGTGAGAAAAAAACGGCCCGAAAGCTGCTGAAAACATGCTTTTGCAAGGGTTGACATAATCTAACGCCTACAAGATGTTGTAAATACAGGGGCTGCGGGAGCCGGAAGGCCGCGCAGCCCTTTATTTATCACTAAAATCCATAAGATGTGGAAAAAATAAAAAAAACCACAAAATATAGAAAAAAAGACTACCATTTTTTTGAAAAACGTGTATAATAAATTTCGTGATTGATAAATTCAGTTTCCACAATATATGGTAAATGTGTGGGACCGTGCCCGACGGGGCATGTGCAGAGGGGATTGGAGATTTTTGTGAGAAACAGGGGATATCGTTTCATTATCCGTGATCTTTGTTTTCAATCAGGATATTGTGCATTATGCATCAATTCTACCTGGATCAATCAATTGCTCAGTGAAGAGGGAGTGGATCCCAGAGATTTTCGCAGGCTTTCCTGGGAAGATCTTGCGGCCGTGCAGACGGATGAACGGGCCCGCGAGCTGATGGAGGATCTGAGACCCAGGAATTTCTGGCAGATGTGTGATGTGGTGACCATGCTTCATGCGGATTACGATCTGGATGTCGAGGTATACCGGGCACGCTGGTTCAAACGTTATCCGCTGCTTGTGATCGAGGATATCTATGAGCTTCTGCTGGAGGAAGGCTTTTCCGATAAGGAAGCGCTGGAGATCACCGAATTCTTCGAAGAACAGAGCAGTAATCCGGACTGGCGCGAGCTGAGGGATTTCCTTGAGCTCTACGATGTGCCGGAGGAATTCAGCGAGGCATTGCTGAGCTGCGATCATCTGCCCCGCAGGGAAGAGATGATCAGGGAGGTACTGAAGCATATCGTCAAGGCGAACGCCCTGGTGATCGAGCGTCAGGAGAATAAGTAGGAAGTTTTCGGGAAAAGTTTGCTGATAGGGAGAAAAGAACGGGCATCGCCGAGGCGGTACCCGTTCTTTTGTATGATATGAAGCTTCCCCTTCTGTATTCCGGCGTGTCAGATCGCTTTGTTCAGGACCTGTCCGTTACTCATGCGATCCTGTCCCATGAAGAAGATGGCGATGGTGCCGGGGCCTACATGGGAACCCGTGCACAGATCGTAGTAGCGGACGATCACATCCTGTACCGGCAGTTCTTTGCGGAAACGGTTGGCGATATAGTCGGCCTCCATGGATGCGTCGCAGTGGGCGATCCCGATGATCTGGCCTGCGGGATTGACGATACGTTCTTTGGTCATCTCCACAAGATAGTCCAGGGCACGGCGGCGGCTGCGGACTTTGTCGTGTACAACGATGCAGCCATCGTCATTGGCCTTTAAAATGGGCTTGATGGAAAGGAGATTGCCGATCAGCGCCTCGGCAGCGGAGATGCGCCCTCCCTTCTTCAGGTAGACCAGGTTGCCCACCGTGAAGATGTGGTTCATGCGGAGTCTGTGTTTCTCATACCAGGCAGCAGCCTCGTCCAGCGTGGCACCTGCGGCACGCAATCTCGAAAGCTTCATGACCAGAAGCCCCTCGCCCAGGGAGGCGGAAAGGGAATCGACACAGACGACGCGGCGCCCGGGATATTTTTCCATCAGATCCTCCGCGGCGATGCGGGCGGCCTGTACCGTACCCGTGAGTCCGCCGGACATGCAGATGAAAAGGATGTCCCGGCCGGCTTTCAGCATGGGCTCGAAAAAGTCCGTGAAGCGGCTCACGTTGATGAGTGTGGTCTGTACGTCCGCACCCGAACGCATGGCATTGTAAAACTTCTTTCCGGCAGCCGCTTCATCGCGCTCCGGAGAAAAGCAGCTGAACTCTTTTCCGTTGATCGTGCTGATATAGCTGATCATACGGATCCTGTAGGCCTCCAGAAGATCCTGTGTCAGGTTGCTGGAAGAATCGGTAACGATCTCGTAACTCATTGCTCTTGCTCCATAAGGTAAAATTTTTCTGATCTTATTCATTTTCTGTAGCTTTTTCCTTTTATTCGTTATAAGATATTGACTGGCGCCGGCTTATGTCACCCGGCCGTCTGTCTGACATTTGATTATGGAAATAATATAACATAGTATTGAATACTACGTCAAGTAGGAGCGCAGACTTTTATGGTTTTTTCAAGCCTGGAGTTCATATATTTTTTTGTTCCCGTTTTCCTGCTTTTATACTTCCTGGTTCCCATGGGAAAACGCTGGAATGTGACGGCTGCAAACGCCGTGCTCTTCGGCGGCAGTCTCTTTTTTTACGCCTCCGGCGAACCCTATTATGTCTTCCTGATGCTGGCCTCGATCCTGATCAATTACTATTTCAGCTACAGGATCGCCGGAGAAAAGAATCTGAGCCTTGTCGGGAAACGCAGACGGAAACGCTGGTTCCGGATCGTGGTCGCCTTTGATCTGTGCATGCTCTTCCTGTTCAAATATGCTTTCTTTTTTTCGCACATTATCAATCAGCTGCTCTTTGCCCTGGGACAGTGGGCGGGAGTGGAGCTGCCGTATCTTCCGGAGGTAAGCCTGGTCAATCCGGTCGGGATCAGCTTCTATACGTTTCAGATGCTTTCCTATGTGGTGGATGTTTATTACCGGAAATATGCGCCCGAGCGCAACATCCTCTGCATGGGTACCTATATCTCCATGTTCCCGCAGCTCATTGCGGGCCCCATCGTGGTCTATCCCGAAGTGAGGGAACAGCTGCATGAGCGGCGGGTGAAGGCGGAGGATTTTGACCGCGGGGTAAAGACCTTCATCCTCGGACTCGGAGCCAAGGTGCTGATCGCCAACCGCATCGGCCTTTTATGGACCGAACTGGAACGCCTGGGCTATGAGAGCATCTCCACGCCACTGGCCTGGATGGGCTCCTGGGCGTATTCCTTCCAGATCTATTTCGATTTTTACGGATATTCGCTGATGGCCGTGGGGCTGGGACGCATGCTCGGCTTCCGTCTGCCGGATAATTTCCGCGATCCCTATGTGAGCCGTTCCGCGACGGAATTCTGGCGCCGCTGGCACATCACCCTGGGACGCTGGTTCAAGGAGTACCTTTACATCCCGCTGGGAGGGAGCAGGAAAGGGCTGCTGCGGACCCTGCGCAATATCTTTCTTGTGTGGCTTTTTACCGGACTGTGGCACGGCGCCGACTGGAATTTCCTGATCTGGGGGATGCTTTTTTTCGTACTGCTGATGGTGGAAAAGATCTTTCTGGGAAAGTGCCTGAAGAAGCTGCCGGTCCTGTCCGTTCCGTATATGCTGCTGGTGATCCCGCTTTCATGGACGGTATTTGCCCTTTCGGACCTGAAACGTCTCGGGATCTATTTTACCCGTCTGTTCCCCTTCCTTCCGGCGGATTACAATTCCAATGTCAGCAGGGGGGACTGGCTGCGTTACGGGCAGACCTATCTTTTGTGTTTCATCTGCGCGATCCTGCTCTGCATACCGCCGGTCAAGCGGCTGCTGTCGAAAGTGATGCGCGGGGTGCCGGGAACCATACTGTATCTGCTGATCTTTTTCGGCTCGATCTATTTCCTGGCACAGGGACTGGATAATCCGTTTCTGTATTATCGTTTTTGAGGAGCTGTATCGTATATGAAGAAGAACCTAACCTTTATCCTTATCATCGTGATCAGCCTGATCCTGGGAGCTTACGGCTTTTATCTGAAGGCAAACGGCTACCGTGAGCCCATGGCAGAGGCAAAGGAAGGCCGTTACGTGGCACTGGGGCTGATGTCCCTGCGGGAAGGTGTTTTCCCCTGGAATGCGGACGAGTCGGATGAAATGAGATATGCGGAGGGGATGATCCTGCCGCCGCCGGAAGCGTATGCCGAAGGAGAGACCGTGCCGGCTGTGGGAACGGAAGGGGCGGACAGGGAAGAAGACCCTGCGGCGCCGTCACCTGCGGAGGCGGAGACGGAAGAGGAAGAAGCGAGCGCTTCGGATAATTCCGCAGCCGAAGCCGTAACGGAGAAAGAGGGAGAAACGGAAGGGACAAACGGGGCGGTCTCACAGAATGAAGCGGTCTCGCAAAACGAAGCGCTCTCACAGAGCGAGGCGGAGAGCGTCTCGGAAAACGAAGCCTCCTGGCCGCCGCCCTTCGTGACAGCGGATGAATCCTATTTTGACGATGCTGTTTTCATCGGGGATTCGCGCATGGTGGGCGTGGCATATTTTGCGGGGATCAGCAACGGACATTTTCTTGCGAAGACCTCCATGAACATTTTCTGGATGATGAATACTGCACCCGAGACGGATACTTCGGTCGCCAGCGTGCGGGAAGGCCTGATGCGGGAGCAGTACGGCAAAGTCTATATCCTCACCGGTATCAATGAGGTGGGAGGGGATACGCAGTATTTCACGGATGCCTATCGTAAGGTGCTGGCCGAGATCCGCGAGCTGCAGCCGAATGCCGTCATTTACATCCATGCGGTGACCCATGTGTCCGCAGCGGTGAGCGCCGGAAATCCGGTCTTTGATAACGGAAGGATCGACGAGCGCAATGTGGCTCTCCGGCAGATGGCGGAAGAGGAAAAGGTGATCTTTATCGATATCAATGAAGCCTTTGATGATGAGAACGGCTGCCTTCCGGCAGAGAATTCCTGGGACGGTATTCATCCCACGGCAAATATGTATCCGCTGTGGAAGGAATATTTACTCTCACATACGGTTGAATTGAACGAAGGGTTCTGATATTATGATGCAGAAGGGTCAAAAATCCATGAGACGATCATGCCTGCGAATGGTCGTAAGGTGCCGTGTGCCGGTGGCACACGGCTGGCACCGACCGAAGCGGAGCGGAGATGCGGGAGTGCGAAGCACGAAGCAAGCTGTAAGCATCAAATAGATAAAATATTATTACTATATAAAAGGGGGACGACAGGATGGACAAAAAACCGACACTGGTATTACTTGCTGCAGGGATGGGAAGCCGCTACGGCGGACTCAAACAGATCGATCCCATCGACGGTCAGGGGCACAAGATCATTGATTTTTCCATATACGACGCATTGAAAGCCGGCTTCGGCAAGGTCGTGTTCATCATCAAGAAAGAAAACGAAAAGGACTTTCGCGAGCTCATCGGCGATGCCGTGGCTGCGAAGACCGAGGTGGAATATGTTTTCCAGGAGCAGGACCGTATCCCTTCCTGGGTGAAGATCCCCGAAGGACGCGTAAAGCCCTGGGGCACCGCGCATGCGATCCTCTGCTGCAAGGACGTGGTGAAGGAGCCTTTTGCGGTGATCAATTCCGATGATTATTATGGTGTGAGCGCCTACCGTACGCTTGTGGATTTCCTGGCAAAGCCGGAAGCGGCGGCGCCCGGGCTGCTGCCATTCTGCATGGTGGGCTACCAGCTCAAAAATACCCTTACTGAGCACGGGAGCGTGGCACGCGGCTGCTGCCGTATGAATGAGGAGGGTTATCTTACCCATATCGAAGAGCTGACAAAGATCGAAAAAACGGCGGAGGGCGCCCGCTATACGCAGGATGACGGCGCAAGCTGGACGGAGATCTCGCCGGATACGCTGGTATCCATGAACATGTGGGGCTTCCAGCCGGAGATCTTTGAAAAGCTGGATGCGGCTGTGGAACGCTTTTTCCGCGAGGAGATGGAGAAGAACCCGCTGAAGAGCGAATGCTTCATCCCCATCGAGGTGGGCCGCATGGTACAGGCCAAAGAGGCCTCCGTGAAGGTGCTTTCTTCCGCGGATAAATGGTTCGGCGTTACTTATAAGGAAGATAAGCCTTTCGTGATGGAGTCCATTCAGAAGCTGAAGGATCAGGGCGTATATCCCGAGAAACTCTGGAGCTGAACGAGGGACAGGAAGGAATAAAAAAACCGGGGGGACAAACCCCCGGTTTTACGTTATTTATTTTCTTCCTGTTCTTTTTTGTATTTCGCGATCAGCGTCTGGATACGCTCGGAAGGATTCAGAAGGTCGCTGATGGAAGTGTCGTGGTTCAGGGTGTCGATGAGGTAGGCGATATATTTGCTCATGTCGCAGCTGATGTACCAGTCGCGCTCCAGAAGCTCCGGTGACTGATAGACCAGATTGGTGGAGAGCACCCTGGTGATCAGACCTTCCTTAACGGCGTTGTCGAAGCGCTCCAGTCCGCTGGTAAAGAGACCGAAGGTGGTAAAGCAGAAGATGCGGTTGGCTTTGCGCTTTTTCAGTTCACGCGCCACTTCGATCATGCTGTCACCCGAAGCGATCATGTCGTCGACGATGATCATGTCCTTGCCTTCCACATCCGTACCCAGGAACTCGTGAGCGACGATGGGATTACGGCCGTTCTCGATGCGCGAATAGTCGCGGCGTTTGTAGAACATACCTACATCGAGTCCGAGGACGTTGGCCATGTAGATCGCACGGCTCATGGCGCCTTCATCCGGGCTGATGACCATCATATGCCCGGCATCGATCTGCAGATCCTTTATATTCTTGCAGAGAGCTTTCGTGAACTGGTAAGCCGGCTGCACGGTCTCGAAGCCGCTTAAGGGGATCGCATTCTGTACACGGGGATCGTGCGCATCAAAGGTGATGATGTTTTCCACCCCCATGCTCACCAGTTCCTGCAGTGCAATGGCGCAGTCCAGGGACTCGCGGGCGCTGCGTTTGTGCTGGCGGCTTTCATAAAGGAAGGGCATGATCACGGTGATGCGTCTCGCCTTTCCGCCCAGTGCGGCGATCACACGTTTCAGATCCTGATAGTGGTCATCCGGGGACATGTGATTGACAGCACCGAAGTGCGAATAGGTCAGGCTGTAATTACACACATCGACGAGGATGTAAAGGTCGTGGCCGCGGACCGATTCGCGTATGATGGCTTTGCCTTCGCCGGAACCGAAACGGGGGACATCGGCCTTAACGAGGTAGCTGTCTCTTTTGTAGCCGGTAAATGCAAGATTGTCGGCATGCTCCATCTCACGTTCGGTACGCCACTTCACGAGATAGTGGTCGATCTTTTCGCCCAGATAACGGCAGCCGTCCAGGGCGATCATGCCCAGAGATCCCACGGGGATCGTATCCAGGTTGCGAAGCTCGTCTTTTTGTGTGCTCATTTAAGTTTTCCTCTCTTTCTTAACAGAGGCAAAAGCCTCTCAACTGTGCATTATGATATTACAAATTACGGCTTAAGGTATTCTGCTTCCAGCTTCTTCTGCAGCCGGATATCCTTGCCGCTGAGCCGGCAGATCCGGCAATTGTCGGCCAGGCGGGAAAAAAGCCGGTCGGAATAGATGCGCCGTATATTTTCAAGATCCAGATTCGTGGAGATGATGACGGGATTGCGCCGCAGTGCTCTTTCGTTCAGTACCGTAAACAGCTGGGTGCGGGTGAATTCGTTCACCATTTCGGTTCCGAGGTCGTCGATGATGAGCAGGTCGGAACCGTAGATCCGTTCATACAGACTGTTGAGCTCCGATTTGTCATGATCGTAATAAAGCGCCGATATGGACTGGAACAGCTGCTGTGCGCTGAAATAAATGATGGAATGGCCTTTGTCCAGCAGTTCTTTTGCCACGCAGCCCGAAAGGAAGGATTTACCGGTACCGACGGTGCCGTAGAGCAGGAGATTGCGGTAGTCCTCACGGAAATTGTCGATGAATTCGCGGCAGTTCCTCACCGCTTCCTGGAAAAAGCGCAGATCTTCTCCCTTATAGTAATCATAGGAAAGAAGTGAAAAATTGTTCTGTTCCAGGATCAGCCGGATACGGGAGGCATCGTAAAGGGAATCGATCTCGAGCTGTCTGAAGCAGCTGCATTTCTCCCCGTCGATGAAACCGGTGTCCCGGCATTTGGGGCACTGCCATACGCCGTCCAGATGATCGCGGGGATAACCGTTCTCCTCCAGCAGCCGTTTCTTCTCCAGGCGCAGTGTGAGTACCTCCGCATGGAGATTGTCCATCAGCCTGCGGCGCTCCTCAGCGCTGTCGGAGCAGATCAGTGCGCGGCTGCACTCCATGGAAAGGTCGGCGATCTTTTCCTCCAGCTCACGGTATTTCGGGATCCGCCGGGCGACTTCTTCCTTCCTTGCCACAAGTTCATAGTCATCCCGGCGCCGCCGTTCCTCGTAGATCCTTCGTATCTTTTCGTATTCCTCGTTCGTCAGTGCCATAGATCAGATATTATCCACCAGTTTTTTCTCGAGTTCGCTGAAATCGTAGTCCTGCTGCTCGATATTCCAGGAGGAACTGCTGTCTTTGGGAGCAGCAGCCCGTTTGGGCCGGCCGGTGTCGGTGCTGCGCGCGCGTTCCTGCTCACGGCCGTTCCGGAAAGCTTCGTCGGCGGAACGTACATCCTCCATGCTGTGTACGCCGCGGTCGTGCCACTGCTTCAGTATGGTCTCCACATAGGGGAAACGGTTGGCTTCCACCGCGAGGACGGCTCGTCCGCAGGCCTCTTCGATGATATCCATCGGAAAAGCATAAATGCTGAGCCAGCGGTTGATGAAACGTCTTTCCTGGGGAGCGGGGCTGCCGCTGCGCCCGAGGAGATCCATGATATGCCGTACTTCCTTATCGGGAACACCGTCCTGATGGCGGGCCTGCTCAACGGTCCGGATGCCGCGCTCGGCCCAGCCTGCCGCGGTCGCTTCGATATAACGGAAGTCCGTCTGGTTCTTTTCGACACAATACTGCAGAAGGTAATCGATCAGCTCGCCGGAAAGGGACAGCGCATCATAAAAATACAGAAGGCTGCGGATCTGGGTCGGGCTTAAGGGCTTGCCGAGATACTGCTGGGCAGCGGTAAGGATCCAGGAGGTCTCCGGTGAATTCTTGAAGCTGCGCAGGTCATCCAGACTGTAACCCTGCTTGGCGGTCTCCGCATCCGGAACGGGTGCGGCGGTCTCTGACGCGCTGTCCGTTTCGGGGAGGCGGCTTCTGCCGGCTTCGCTGCTCCCGCTGCGGAGAGGAGTGCTTTCCTCCGCTGCGGGCTCTTCATGGGTGTAGCTGCGGACGGCCGTGCTCCGGCGTCTGTCGCCCAGATGCTCCAGCTGTATCCCCAGAAGGGATTCCGTATAATACTCGTCTCCGGCGGCTTTTCTGCCGCGGTCGTAGCGGAGAGAGAGTACGCCTTTTCTCTCCCAGTATTTCAGCGCGCGCAGGATATCCTTTTCGGAATAGTTCAGCACGTCGGCAAGCTGGGAAAGATCCGTAGTGCGCTTGCGGGATACCGAACGCAGCAGATAAAGATAGAGCTTGATCTGCGCGTCGTTCGCATCCTTCATGTAAAAGTCAATAAAAGAGTTGGAAAGCAGCGTCATATTGCTGTCATCCATGCTGAGTGTGATAGCGTCCATTCTAGGCTTCCGATCCTTCTTTATTTTTTCTCCGGGATTGCATAGAGAAGTATAGCACCTGAAGGCGGAAAATCAATAGAGCGCTGTCCACAAGTCCTTATACAATGCGGCTTTGCGCGATTGTGAATGCTGTGGATAAGTGGGGGCGGGAGGGTGAAAAACAGCCGCCAAAGCGGAAAAGATATGCACAAAAAGAAGTGTAAAAATTTTTTCCGGGATCAGGTCCCGAGCAGCTTTTCCCCGACTTTGTATATGTCGCCCGCACCCATGGTGAGGATCAGATCGCCGTCCTCCGCATGTGTCAGGAGATGGTTCTCGATATCGTCAAAATACGGAAAATAGCAGACATTACAGCCTTTTTCCTTCATGAGCGCTTCCAGGTCACGGGAGGAGATCCCGATGGTGTTCTTTTCGCGGGCCGCATAGATGTCGGCCAGGATCACCTCATCCGCCAGGGACAGGGCGTCGGCAAAATCGGAAAGAAACGCTTTGGTCCGGGTATAGGTATGGGGCTGGAATACGCAGCGGAGCTTTTTATGAGGATATTTCAGCGCGGCCGTGAGGGTGGTGCGGATCTCGGTAGGGTGATGGGCGTAGTCGTCCATGATCGTGATGCCGCCCAGCTTTCCTTTTAATTCAAAACGTCTTGCGGCCCCGTGAAAAGTGCTCAGGGCCTCCAGCGCGGTATCGCGGCTGATGCCCAGTGCATCCGTGACCGCCAGTGTTGCCAGGGAATTCAGGATGTTGTGCATGCCCACCACGCCGAGCTTCACCACGCAGTCCTCCCCGCCGTGCACCAGCCGGTACTGTCCGCGGCCGCATTCATCGAAAGAGATGTCCGCGGGGGAATAATCGGAAGAGGCGCCGGTGCCGAAGGTGACGACGCGGCAGCGCAGGCCGCCGGTCAGTTCGTCAAGACCGGCGATATCGCCGTTTATGATGAGCAGGCCGTCTTCCGGCAGCAGTTCCATGAATTTCCGGAAGGAGCTGCGTATCGCATGGATGTCGGCAAAATAATCCAGATGATCCTCTTCGATGTTCAGGACGACGGAGATGCGGGGGAAGAACTGCAGGAAGCTGTCGGTATATTCACAGGCTTCCGACACAAAGTACTCCCGGCCGCCGATGCGGAGATTGCCGCCGATGCTCGGGAGGATGCCGCCCACATGGATCGTGGGATCGGTCCCGGCTGCCATCAGCACCTCGGAGATCATGGAGGTCGTGGTGGTCTTTCCGTGGGTACCGGCGATGGCCAGCGGACTGCGGTAGTTCTTCATCAGCTGTCCCAGAAGCTGTGCACGGCTGATCACGGGGAGTCCGCGGCGGCGTGCTTCCGAAAGTTCGGGGTTGTCGTCGGCGATGGCGGCGGTATATACCACCAGTTCAATGTCGTCGCTGATGTTTTCCGCTCTCTGGCCGATATGGATCGTGATCCCGTTTTCTTCAAGCTGCCGGGTCATCTGCGATTCGTTCATATCCGAACCGCTCACACGGAAACCTTCCGACTGAAGAAGTTCCGCAAGCGCGCTCATGCTGACGCCGCCAATACCGCAGAAGTGAACCCGCACGGGCTTGTGAAAATCGATCTCGTACATTTGTCTCTTGTCCTCCGTCCTTATTCCGGCCGGGCGTGAAAAGCCCGGGAAATTCCCGTATCAATGGCTGCGGCCGGCGGACCGTTACCCGGGCCGTGCCGAAACCTTTCTTATTATACTATATGAGCAGAGAATAAAAATAGCTAAATTATGTTAATCATTGGGATACACTCTTGTGCATATTTGTGGGCGACGGCAGGAGAGTTTTTGTGAAAATGCCTAAAAATAATCGTTCACTTTCCGATTTCTCTGTGATATAATACACAATAGATTTTCGGGGGAAATGGTTTACGAAAACCCCGCAGATCTTCACACGGCAGAAACCATAGGGTGCCGGGGGTTACAAAAATACTGAAAGCTACGAGGTGATCACATGGTAAAGAAAGAAATGATAGCCATGCTGCTGGCCGGTGGCCAGGGGAGCAGGCTGGGAGTTCTGACCAGAAAGGTGGCGAAACCTGCAGTGTCCTTCGGCGGGAAGTATCGTATCATCGATTTTCCGCTGAGCAACTGCATTGATTCCGGCGTAGATACCGTGGGTGTGCTGACGCAATACCAGCCTCTCCGGCTGAATACGCATATCGGTATCGGTATTCCCTGGGATCTGGATCGTAATGTGGGCGGCGTGACGGTACTGCCTCCCTATGAAAAGAGCACAAACAGCGAGTGGTATACCGGTACGGCCAATGCCATCTACCAGAATCTGGATTACATGGAGAGCTTCAATCCGGATTACGTGCTGATCCTTTCCGGAGATCACATCTACAAGATGGATTACGAAGTGATGCTGGACTTCCACAAGAGCAACGGGGCAGAGGTCACGCTGGCCGTGATGCCCGTGCCGCTGGAGGAGGCAAAGCGCTTCGGTATCGTGATCACGGATGAAAACCGCAGGATCGTGGATTTTGAAGAGAAACCGGAGAAGCCCCGCAGCAACCTGGCTTCCATGGGGATCTATATCTTCAACTGGAAGACGCTGAAGGATGCGCTGATCGCAAAGGCCGACCAGCCCGCCCTGGATTTCGGAAAACACGTCATCCCTTACGTGCACCAGAACCAGTCGCCGATCTATGCTTATGAATACAACGGCTACTGGAAGGATGTGGGAACCCTGCATTCCTACTGGGAAGCCAATATGGAGCTGATCGACATCGTTCCGGAATTCAATCTGTATGAAGAATACTGGAAGATCTACACCAAGTCCGATACGCTCACTCCCCAGTATATCGCCAATGAGGGCGTGGTGGAGCGCAGCCTGATCGGTGAAGGGGCGACGGTATACGGCGAGGTCTATTCCTCCATCATCGGCTGCAATGTCGAGATCGGCAAGGGTACCGTGATCCGAGATTCCATCATCATGAACGATACGGTGATCGGTGAGAACTGCGAGATCTACAAGACCATCATCGCGGAGAACACCGTGCTGAAGGACGGGGTAAAGACCGGCGTGGGCGAGGAAGCGGAAAACGAGACGGATCCCCGGATCTATAATCACGGTCTGGTATGCATCGGCGAGCACACCGTAGTGCCCGCGGGTGTGACGGTCGGTAAGAATACCGTAATCTTCGGCAAGACCGAGCCTTCCGATTATCCGGAAAAGACGCTGGCCAGCGGAAAATCTCTGATAAAGGAGGGCAACTGATATGAGAGCTATGGGAATCATCCTGGCAGGCGGCGGAATGAAACACAGCAAGATGGGAGAACTGGCGAGCCGCAGGGCAGTAGCCGCCATGCCGGTCGCGGGGAGTTACCGCAGCATCGATTTTGCCCTGAGCAATATGACAAACAGCCATATCCAGAAGGTGGCAGTGCTGACGCAGGACAATGCAAGAAGCCTGAACGAGCACCTGAGTTCCTCCAAATGGTGGGATTTCGGACGTAAGCAGGGCGGCATGTATGTGTTCACGCCCACACGTACCATCGAAAATTCCGACTGGTACCGCGGAACCGCCGATTCCATCGCACAGAATCTGGATTTCATCAAGGACAGCCATGAGCCTTATGTGGTCATCGCAAGCGGTGATTGTGTATATAAAATGGACTACAATAAGGTACTGGAATATCATATTGACAAAAAGGCGGACATTACGGTAGTATGTAAGGAAGTTGGTGACAAGGTAAATGTGGAACGTTTCGGTTGTGTGAAGACTGACATGGACGGCCGCATCACCGAATTTGAGGAAAAACCCGTAAAGGCGAACTCAAAAACCATCTCCTGCGGGATCTATATCATCCGCCGGCGCCAGCTGGTAGAGATGATCGAAAAGGCGGCGCAGGAAAACCGGTACGACTTTGTAAATGATATACTGATCCGCTACAAGGACATCAAGCGGATCTACGCATACAAGATGACGGATTACTGGAAGAACATCTCCACGATCCAGGATTACTATGATACGAACATGGATTTCCTGAATCCCGAGATACGGAAGTTTTTCTTCAAGCAGTATCCGGATATCTACTCCAAGATCGATGATCTGCCTCCGGCCAAGTATAATGTGGGGGTTAGTGTGAGGAACAGCCTGGTCGCGAGCGGCAGCATCATCAACGGCACAGTGGAGAATTCCGTCATTTTCAAGAAGGTATTTGTGGGGAACAACTGTACGATCAAGAACAGCATCATCCTTAATGATGTGTACATTGGCGACAACACTTACATCGAAAACTGCATTGTAGAGGCCCGAGGGACGATACGAGCCAATTCATCACACAAAGGAGAGGATGGGATCAAGATCGTTGTCGAAAAAAATGAGAGATATGTGATCTGAGGATCACGTTCTCGCCTGAGAAGGTAGCTCCTGTTCAGAAAGAGAAGTAATACCTCGACCGCTGCAGCGACAAACCGTAGTCATGACAGCATCTGGACAGTCTCACACGCAACTGAATACATAGTATCATAGACTTCTTCGACGAATTGACAACATGACGGTACGGTAGCAGTTGTAATTCAATTAGGATAGGAAAAACCTATCTGAAGGAAAGGAGTTGACAGCATGACCATCACAGACGTACGTGTCCGTAAAGTGGACAAGGAGGGCAAGCTGAAGGCTGTTGTTTCCGTCACGATCGAAGACTGCTTTGTGATACACGACATCAAGGTTATCGAGGGCGATCACGGTCTGTTTATCGCTATGCCGAGTCGGAAGGCTCAGGATGGGACCTACAAGGACATCGCCCATCCGATAAACTCGGCAACACGCGATGAACTGCAGCAGAGGATCCTGAAGGCATATGACGAGATGCCGCAGTAATCTCAAAAGCCCCGCCTTAACCGGCGGGTCTTTTGAAAGATATCGTCGATCTCCGCAAACGGATCGGAAAGGCTGCGGACAGAACGTAAGAGCACAGGGGGAGAGCCGCATCTTGCGGCAGGATGGAGAGTAAATATGAGCACTTATAACGGGATACCGGAGTTTGACGATCCGAATGCACAGATCCATGAAAGGGTACATTATGTATCGGGCGCACGTATCGTAGAAGTTCTCTACGGCGCAAAGGACGGGGAGGGCAATCCCTGTGTACCGAAAAAGGATGCGGAAGACGGACATGGCCTTTATATGGCCATCGAAACGGAGGGCACATACCGCATGCTGCTCTGGCAGCATCCGGCCTCGGAAGGCGGTGCCGTGGAATACGGAGACCGGGAATGCGAAGATCCGCTGAAGGCGCTGGAAGAGGAGATCAGGGAAAAGAAAGCGATCCTTGACGAAGCCCGTGAGCTGATGCAGCCGGCCAATTACGATACGAAGGCGGCGGAGGCGGTACTGGAGCGCTTTGAAAAGCTTCCGGACCGGAACACGCCCCGTGAGCGTGAGCTGAAGGGACAGCACGGCAGTCTCGTAAGCCGGAACAAAAAGAATGAAGAGCGCTATGCCGCGGAAAAGGAAAGCGTGGAAAAGAAGCGCGAGCTGATCAGCAAGGCGCAGTCCCTGCAGGAAGTGGAGGACTGGAACGCCGCGACCGAACAGATGCGCGAGCTGATGGAGCAGTGGAAACACACCGGCCGTTCCGGGGAACAGAGCGACAGCCTCTGGGAAGAGTTTTCCGCAGCACAGCACAGTTTCTACGACCGCAAGCATCTTCATTTTGAGGAAGAGATGAAGGAGCGGATCGCGCGCAAAGAGCAGCTGATCAAAGAAGCTGCCGAGGCGGCGGGATCCTCGGACTGGGAAGCCACCCACCAGCGTCTGGAAGAATTGCTTGCCCGCTGGAAAGAGGCAGGAAGCGCCGGACGGAAAGAGGATGACCGTCTCTGGGAGGAATTCCGCAGGATCCGTAACGAGTTTTATGAGCGCCGTAACGCCGCCAGGAAAGAACGTGACGCGGAGAACCGTGCGCGGCGCAATGCCAAGCGCGAACTGATCGCGGAAGCGCAGAAATATGCGGAGACCAAAGATTACAGCCAGACCGTGGCAGACCGTATGCGTGCCATCAACGAGGACTGGAAAAAGATCGGTTCCGCAGGCCGCAGGGATGAGGAGACACTCTGGAAGCAGCTGCGTGAAGCACAGGATGCGTACTGGCAGGGCAAGCGGCAGAACGATGCCGGCCGCCATCAGCAGTGGATGGAAAATACCAGGGAGGCGATCGCCCGCAGACGCAAGCGGATCGAAAACCTGAGCCTGAATCTCGAAAAGCTGCGCGAGCGTGTGCAGACCACGCAGAATGAAGAAAAACGTGAGCAGATAAGCGGCTGGATCAGTGAGAATGAAGAACAGATCCGTTCGCTGGAAGAAGAGATCGAGCGCATGGAGGCCGGTCTGAAGAAGACCGGAGATGCAGCGGAAGCGCCTGCGACAGCAGCGCCTGCAGAAGAAGCCGCCGGAGCAGCAGCGGAAGCACCTGCAGAAGAAGCCGCCGGAGCAGCAGCAGCACCTGCAGAGGAAGCAGCCGGAGCAGCAGCGGAAGCACTTGCAGAAGAAGCCACTGAGGCAGGAGAAGCACCCGCAGAAGAAGCTGCTGCGGAGGAAAAGGCCGCAGAGCCGACAGAGTGATCCTTCCGCGGAAAGCGCTGCGTTCACAGTGCCGCTGAGGCGGCAGCAAAAAAGTTTGAAAACAGAGGAGTGCCCGCCTTATGCGGGCACTTTGTTGCGTATTTACGGCAGATACGGAAACGGCAGCTTGCGGCGTTTCCGTAGCGGAACTGCCGGATGAAAGAGGAAGAAGAAATGTACCTGATCGCGGGACTGGGAAATCCCGGAAAAGAATATACCGGTACCAGACACAATATGGGCTACAGCGTGATCACGGAGCTGGCAAAGCGCCATGATATCAATGCCTCCGAACAGAGGATGAAGACACTGTACGGAAAAGGGCGGATCGGCAGCGAGCGTGTGATCCTTGCCGAGCCGCTGACCTATATGAACCTGAGCGGCGAGAGTGTGTGCTCGATGTGCGAATATTTTAAAGTGGATCCCTTTTCGGAGCTGATCGTGATCTATGACGACATCAGCCTGGCACCGGGGCAGATCCGTGTCCGGCCCGGCGGGAGCGCAGGCGGACACAACGGCATGAAGAGCATCATAAAGATGCTGGGCGGTGAGCAGTTCATGCGCATACGGGTCGGTATCGGGGAAAAGCCGAAGGGCTGGGATCTGGCGGATTATGTGCTGGGCAGGCCCTCTGCGGAGGAGCAGGTACTGCTGGCGGACGCCTTCGTACGGGCGGCAGACGCCGTGGAAATGATCATAAGCCGCGGCGTGGAAGCTGCGATGAATGTATATAATGCCAAAAGCGCGGGAGTAAAGGAATGAACATACTGCACGCCCCCCTGGAGGAGCTTGCATGGTTTGGCGGCGCAAGGGAGGAACTGAAAAGAAAAGGAAGGATACTGGCCGGAGGCTGTGCGGATGCCGCAAAGCCGCATATGGTCAGTGCTCTGTGCGAGGGGATCGCCTGCCCGCTGATCCTTACCTGGTCGGAACGCAGGGCACGGGAACTGGCGGAAGAATACCGCATCTATGACCGTGACGTGCTGGTCTATCCGGCCAAGGATCTGATCTTTTATGAGGCGGATATCAACGGGCGCGAGAGTTCGACCGAGCGTCTGCGCGTGCTCAAACGCATTACATCCGGAGAGAAGGCCTGCGTCATCACGACCATTGATACACTGCTTGCGGACTGTCTTCCCCCGCAGGTACTGAACGATAACTGCCTCTATATCCGGAAGGGCGGTATCCTGGATATCGATGCCGTGGCGATACAGCTCACGGTCATGGGTTATGAGAAAAGCTATCAGGCGGAATCGCCGGGACAGTTTTCAATTCGGGGCGGCATCCTTGATGTATACGGCCTGATCGATGAAAATCCCACACGTATCGAACTGTGGGGGGACGAGGTGGAGAGCATCCGAAGCTACGACGCCGCGAGCCAGCGTTCCATCGAGGAGCTTACGGAGCACGAGATCTATCCGGCGAGCGAGCTGATCCTGAGCGAGGGAAGACGCAACGAAGGCTATCAGCGTATCCGTAAGGAAGCGGAAAAGCAGATCGCCTTTTTCCGCGACCAGTCCAAAAGCGAAGAAGCCCACCGTATCCGTATGCAGCTGGAGGAACTGGAACAGCTGCTCCTCTACGGCGTGGGAAATGTCAATCTGGAAAGCTATCTCCATTATTTCTACGGAAAGGAAGAAACCGGCAGTTTTCTTTCGCTGTACAAAGAGCCGCCCCTGGTCTTCTTTGACGAACCCGCGCGCCTGAAAGAACATGCGGATGCGGTGCTCCTGGAATTTACCGAGAGCATGTCCCACCGTCTTGAGAAGGGCTATGTGCTGCCCGGCCAGACCGGGCTGCTGAAGAGCTGGGAAGAGATGCTGGCCTCGCTGAAAGGGCTCGGGAGCGCGGAGCTTTCGGTCATGGATGCGCCGGCAGGCCTCTTCGGGGAAGGGAGACGGATCGAGATCGGCAGCCGTACGGTCTCGTCCTATAACGGCAGTTTTCCTACCCTTGTGGACAGTCTGAAAAAACTGAAAAAAGAGGGAAACCGCGTACTGATCATCTCGGCTTCCCGTACCCGTGCGCGCCGTCTGGCCGAGGATCTGACGGAGCAGGGCGTGGTGGCCGCTTATACGGAAAATGAAGAACACCGGCTCCGTTCCGGCGAGATCATGACCTTTTACGGCCGTATCCGCAAGGGCTTTTCCTATCCGGATGTCCGTTTTATCGTCATCGCCGAGACCGATATCTTCGGTTCGGAGCACAAGAGCAGACGCAAGCGGCCGAAATATTCCGGCGGGACAAAGATCTCGTCCAGCGCCGACCTGCATATCGGCGATTTTGTCATTCATGAAAACTACGGGATCGGCGTCTACCGCGGCATCGAAAAGGTCGAAGTGGAGCATGTCCAGAAGGACTACATGAAGATCGAGTACCGGGACGGCGGCAATCTCTATGTGCTCGCCAGCTCGCTGGACATGGTGCAGCTCTATGCGGACAAGGATTCGAAGAAGCCGAAGCTCAACAAGCTCGGTACCCAGGAGTGGAACCGCACCCGTGCAAAGGTGCGCGAAGCCGTCGGGGGCGTCGCAAAGGAGCTGGTGGAGCTGTATGCTCTGAGGACGCAGCGGCGCGGATACCATTACGGACCGGATACCGTCTGGCAGAAGGAATTCGAGGAACTCTTCCCTTACGAGGAAACGGAAGACCAGAAGCAGGCCATACGCAGCACCAAGGACGATATGGAGAGCACGCGTATCATGGACCGCCTGATCTGCGGGGATGTGGGCTTCGGAAAGACCGAGGTGGCGATCCGCGCCGCCTTTAAAGCCGTGCAGGAAGGAAAACAGGTCGCCTATCTGGTACCCACCACGATCCTTGCAGAACAGCATTACAATACCTTCCGCGAGCGTATGGCAGCCTATCCGGTACGGATCGAGATGCTCTCGCGTTTCCGTACGCCCGGGGAGATCCGGAAGACGCTGGCCGATCTGAAGAAAGGACTCGTGGATATCGTGATCGGCACGCACCGGCTGCTTTCCAAGGATGTGGAATACGCGGATCTGGGCCTGCTGGTCATCGACGAGGAGCAGCGTTTCGGCGTGGCGCATAAGGAAAAGATCAAGCAGCTGAAGGATACGGTGGACGTGCTGACACTGACGGCCACCCCGATCCCGAGGACACTGCATATGAGCCTGGTGGGGATCCGGGACATGAGCCTTCTGGAGGAGGCGCCCAGGGACCGCCAGCCGATCCAGACTTTTGTCTGCGAGTATAACGAAGAAATGGTGCGCGAGGCCATCAACCGCGAGCTTTCGCGCGAGGGGCAGGTCTATTACGTATATAACCGCGTGGACAGCATCCAGGACATCACGGCGCAGATCGCGGCCCTGGTCCCGGAGGCCCGGGTTTCCTTTGCCCACGGGCAGATGAACGAGCGTGAGCTGGAAGATATCATGATCGCCTTCATCCACCGCGAGCTGGATGTACTGGTCTCCACCACCATCATCGAGACCGGCCTCGATATCCCCAATGTCAACACGATGATCATCCATGATGCGGACAAGATGGGTCTTGCACAGCTTTACCAGCTGCGCGGGCGCGTGGGCCGTTCCGACAGGACCAGCTACGCCTTCCTAATGTACCGCCGCAACATGGTGCTCAGGGAAGTGGCGGAAAAGCGGCTGACTGCGATAAGGGAATTTACCGAGCTGGGAAGCGGCTTCAAGATCGCCATGCGGGATCTGGAGATCCGCGGCGCGGGAACGCTGCTCGGGAAGCAGCAGCACGGCCATATCGAAAGCGTGGGATACGAGCTCTACTGCAAGATGCTGGAGGAGGCCGTCCGTGAGGAGCGCGGGATCACGGAGAAAAAGGAGAGTGTCTGCACCGTCGATCTGGATGTGGATGCCTATCTTCCGCCGGAATATGTCGTTAATGAGATGCAGAAGCTCGATCTGTACCGGAGGATCGCCCAGATCCAGGATACAGCGGATGCCGACGCCATGCGGGATGAACTGCGCGACCGTTTCGGAACCCTTCCGCCCCAGGCGGAAAAGCTGCTCCGCATCGCCCTGCTCAAAGCAAAGGCTTCTTCGATGTGCTTTACCGATATCCGGGGCAGGGTCGGGCGTATCCGCCTGAAGATGGACCGCAACGCGCCGGTGGATACCGCAAAGATCCCGCTGCTGATCAACGAGTATGCGGGGGCGCTGCGTTTTACGGCGACGGCCGAACCGGAATTTACGCTGCTGTACGAGATCCACGGCCTGACCGAACAGGATGAGGAACTGCTGCTTTCGAAAAGCGAGGAACTGATGGAGAGCTTCCGTATGCTCTTCCCGGAGGAAAACAATTGAGTTCCGGAAAAGAACGGGTTTTCATATGGGTGATGGCGCTGGGGCTGGCGGCGGCAGCGGATGTGCTGCTGCTGGGCAGCCTTTGTTTTAAATGGTTCCGGGGCGGAGAGCTTCCGCTGCGCGGCCGTTACGATGACGCGGTGCAGAGTGCCATACAGGAAGAGATCGAAGAAAAAAAAGCAGAGGAAAAGAGCCGTCTTTCCGGCAGCGGCTGGGAATCGGCGGACGGCGTCTGGTATTTTACGGCGGACGGCGCTTTTTATTTCATAGGCAAAAAGACGGAAAACTATATCCGCGGGGCGGCGGGCATACGCGAGCTGGATGCGACGGAACTGCCCGGTACCGGCGGGGAACTGGTGCTGGATGCCGTTTCGGCACCCCGGTATTTCAAAGCGGAGATAAGAGTGGACCAGGAGCTCTATTTCGGCAATCTCCACCAGGGCGGCAGTTATACCATTTATGCCGCGATCAACGATAAGGAAGGCTGCATCTACGATTCGGGCTGGGGAGAGGCCAAGCAGGCAAAACGTGTGACGGTTCCCGTGCAGGCCGTGCTGGACGACCATTTCCGGCTGGAGGAATACGCCGAAGCCAGACCCTGGGGGGCGGCCGGAGATCCCACGGTATTCTGCCGCGAGGAGGTGGATTTTTCCGCATCGGCCAATACGCGTGAACAGTGGAATGTCATACAGCTGGGCGGGAATATGGTGATCAAGCGCGGCGACGGCAGCCATAATGCGCTCTATATCCGCCCGCTGGACGGAAGCGGGAGCGAAGAGCTCCTCTATGAGCCGCCGGCCGGAAGTACCGTGGGCGTGTTCGGTGCCTTCGGAAAGGATCTGCTCTATGTGCTCAACACGCCGGGAGGGCAGAGCGAACTCTACCGTATGGATCCCGTAAACCGCACGTCCTCACTGCTGGTGCAGGATAATGTACAGGATTTCTGTGTGTCGGACGGCGTGATCTATTACACGGATTACCAGCGCCTGGTCCGTCTGGTGCCGGGCGGCGTGCGCCGTACGCTCTGGGAAGGCGTGGTCTACGGTTATGAAGTGGACGGCGGGCGGGTATACCTTTACGACGGGGACAGCTGGGAACTGCTGGACGCGGAGAGCGGCGAGGATCTGGGTTATATACGCAGCGGGGATGCCTACGCGCGTGAGTGCGATATGGTGCGCTACAGTGAGGAATATCTCTATTACGTGGTCTACGATTACGACCGTGAGAGCATATCCCTGCGGGCGATGAACGTATGGACGGGCGAAGAGCGCATCGTTGCGGATGAATATGAAGGGAAAAAAGGAGATACCTACAATGTCCTGTTTACCGGGTCTTACTGCTACTTTACGGCGGAGGACGGGGAAAGGCTCGTGCGCGTGGATGTGAAGAGCGGGACCGCGGAAAGCCGCACGCTGCGGGAAGCGGGCTACTGGTACGCCACCGAGCTCGTACTCCTGGGGGACCGCGTGGTGCTGCATGCCTACGATAACGAGGAGAAGGTGATCTATCTGGAGGTGGGGGACGAGCTTCAGATGGTGTCATTTCTCGCGGAGCCGGAGCCTTCGGAGGAATGAAAAATCTATCGACGGACTAGGTCTTGACTTACATGGGATCTTCGGATATAATCAGCTGTTAGTCACATGAAACCGTCTTCCGGAAGAGACGGGGGAAAGGAAAAGATTATGGATGAAAAGATACTGAAGATAAAGGATCTGCATGCGGGGATCGAAGGGGAGGAGATCCTCCACGGGATCGATCTGGCGGTCGCGCCGGGAGAGACGCATGTTCTGATGGGACCCAACGGGGCGGGCAAATCGACGCTCGGCAACGTGATCATGGGAAATCCCGCATATAAGGCTTTGAGCGGCAGCATATTCTTTGACGGAGAGGATATCGTCTCGCTTTCCGCGGACGAGCGTTCGCGGCGGGGGCTTTTCCTGTCCTTCCAGAATCCTCTGGAGGTGCCGGGGCTGTCCATGGAGGCATTTCTCAGGGGAGCCGTGAGGGAGCGCACGGGGAAGGCCGTAAAGATCTTTGCTTTTCGCAAAAAGATCGAAGAGATCTGCAAGCTCCTGGATATGGATCCGTCCTATGTGGAGAGGGACTTAAACGTCGGCTTTTCCGGCGGTGAAAAGAAAAAGGCCGAGATCTTCCAGCTCCTGATGCTGGAGCCGAAGCTGGCCATCCTTGACGAGACCGATTCCGGCCTGGATGTGGATGCGGTGCGCACGGTCTCCAAAGGCATCGACCATTACCTGCAGAACGGCGGGGCACTGCTGATCATCACGCATTCCACGCGTATCCTGGATGCGCTGAAGGTGGATGCGACGCATATCCTCGTGAACGGACGCATCGTAAAGGACGGGGACGGGAGCCTGGTGGAAGAGATCAACCGCGGCGGCTATGCACAGTACGTTACAGAGGGATAAAGAATGTCGGAGAAATACAAGGACAAGCCCATAGATATTTCGGAAGATAAAAAGAAGGACGGACTCATCTCTCCCGGGGAACGTGAATTTTACGATTTCCGCGAGGAGGAAAGGGACGAAGATTTCTATCATGTGGATGAAGGCCTGACGGAAGAGGTCATCCGGCAGATCAGCCGCGAGAAGGAAGATCCGGAATGGATGCTGGAATTCCGGCTGAATGCGCTGAAGGTCTACAAAAGTCTCGAGATCCCGGACTGGGGGCCGCCCATCGACGGTCTGGATATGGATCATATCGTGACCTATGTAAAGCCCAAGAGCGGGATGAAGACCAGCTGGGAGGATGTTCCCGAAGAGATCAGGACGGCTTTTGAAAAACTGGGGATCCCCCAGGCCGAGCGGGCGGCGCTGGCCGGCGTGGGAGCGCAGTACGATTCCGAACTGGTCTATCACAACGTCCGTAAGGACGTGGAAGCCCAGGGCGTGGTCTATACCGACCTGGAGAGCGCCCTGAAGGGTGAATATGCGGAGATGATACGGGAGCACTTCATGAAGCTGGTCCCCGTAAACGATCATAAATTTGCGGCACTCCACGGTGCCGTCTGGAGCGGCGGAAGCTTTGTCTATGCGCCTCCGGGCAGCAAGGTCGAGATCCCGCTGCAGTCTTATTTCCGGCTGAACGCGCCGGGAGCCGGGCAGTTCGAGCACACGCTGATCATCGTGGATGAGGGAGCGGATGTGCATTTCATCGAGGGCTGTTCCGCGCCGAAATACAATGTGGCCAACCTGCATGCGGGCTGTGTGGAGCTCTTCGTCGGAAAGAATGCGCATCTGCGCTATTCGACCATCGAGAACTGGTCCAAGAATATGTATAACCTGAATACCAAGCGCGCGATCTGCGAGGAGGGCGGGACGATCGAGTGGATCTCCGGTTCCTTCGGTTCGCACGTATCCTATCTGTATCCCACTTCGGTGCTGAAGGGAGACGGTTCGCACGCGGAGTTTACGGGCGTCACCTTTGCCGGGCAGGGACAGAATCTCGATACCGGCGCCAAGATGATCCACCTTGGGAAGAACACCACTTCCTTCATCGATACGCGTTCCATCTGCAAGAGCGGCGGCATCAGTACCTACCGCAGCCTCGTGGAGATCAGGAAGAACGCGAAAGGATCGAAGGCGTCCATCAACTGCGGTTCCCTGATGCTGGATTCGGAATCGCGTTCCGACACGGTGCCGGCTATGGATATCCGTACCGACCAGGCGGATGTGGGACATGAGGCAAAGATCGGAAGGATCAGCGACGAGGCGGTGTTCTACCTGATGAGCCGCGGGATCAGCGAGACCGAGGCCAGGGCCATGATCGTGAGCGGCTTTGCCAATCCGGTCAGCAAGGAGCTGCCTCTGGAATATGCGGCGGAAATGAACAATCTGATTAAAATGGAAATGGAGACAGGCTGATGGACAGGATGCTGAAAGTAAATCCCCTGCCGGTGCTTACCTGGAATAAACAGAAGATCAATGCGGCGGAGCTTATATGGCCGGAAGGCCTTGCTGCCGGCGTGGGACCGGCAGAATCGGAACTGCCGGAGACGGTGCGCTTTTCCATGCTTGAGGATGCGGAGGCATGGTATGCACAGCACGGCCTGAGATATGAAAAAGAAGCCGTGGTCGCCTGCAAGTATGCCTGTGCGGCGGACCAGGAATTTCCTACCGGAATGGGCGGCGGCGTGGATGCGCTCCTTAAAGAATGCGGGGCCGGAATGCGGCTGTATGAGATCGATGGCCGCGGCATCAGCCTGTGTTTCGATTACCGCTATGCGGACGGGGATGCGCGTATGGATTCCGCGGTCTTCCATCTGAAGCCCGGAAGCGAAGCGACCGTGATCGAATACTATACGGGGGAGCCGGGAAGCGGCTTTGCGGGCAGCGTGGCAAGAGCCTGGGTCGAAGAAGGCGCGTCGCTTAAGCTGATCCGCCTGCAGATGCTGCCGGAGGCTTTTGTTTTTGCGGATGATCTGGGAGCGCGGCTTGAAAAAGACGCAAAGCTGGAATACACGAGCATGCAGCTCGGCAGCAGAAGACTATACGCCGGAGCTTATTTTGACCAGTGGGGCGAAGGCTCGGAGGTCGATTCCGGCATGGCTTATCTGGCGCCTTCCGGAAGTTTTGTGGATTATAATTATGTCGACTGCTTCCGCGGGAAGGACACGAAGGGGACCATGCGCTTCCACGGCGTGATGGAGGAAAGATCCGAAAAGAACGCCAGGGAGACGCTGGATTTCCGCAAGGGCTGTACCGGCGCTTTCGGGGATGAGGAAGAGGACATCCTGGCCATGGGAGACGATGTCGTCAACAAGGCCATACCGATGATCCTCGGTGAGGAAGAGGATATGAGCGGCCGGCATGCGGTCACCGTGGGGAAGCTTTCTCCGGAGATGCTCTATTATATGCAGAGCCGCGGTATCACGCGTAAAACGGCCGAAGAGATGATGATCCGTTCGAGGATCGGACAGGTGAGCCGGCGCATCCCGGACGCGGATCTGACTGCAGCCGTGGAGCGGTATCTCGATACATATTTTGGTGTGGAAGATTACTGAGATTATGTAAGACTGCAGGATGCAGGAAAGGTACGGAGCGCGCAGCATTGCCGCAGCACTTAGCAAGCGCGAGCGGCCAATCTCGCCTGAGGTACTGTTTGAGCGAAGCTCGCGCACGATCGGCGCGAGCAAGCGAGTTGCCGAAGGCGAGTCGGTTTCAGGACGCGACGCGCGAGCTTATGTGCGGAGGCATCCGGCAAGCGTGCCGTCCTTTCCTGCAGAATAGAAGTTTTACAGCAAAGATTTTTGCACATTTTCTCGCAATTATTGCACTCTTGCGTGATTTTTCTCTTTCTGCTAGAATACGAGTTATGTTAATTAAATCTCCACGCAGTGAGCGCGGAAAATCGGAGGTATTCATGAAAAGGATATCTGCCCTTGTGGCAGTATTGTTTGTTTGCGGCGTTTTCGGAACGCAGCGCGTACAGGCTGCACCGGGCTGTGCGGATGAGTCCGTGACCTTAAGTCCCGATGACGAAGGATACTCGGCCAGCCCGAATCCGCGCAGCGTACAGCCCCGCAGGCAGACCGCAAATGTTCAGCAGACAAAGCCCGCTGCGTATATCCCGGATGAACTGGATCCCGTAGCCCGGGAAGTGTACCCGGCAGCAGCGGAGGTGCTGGATCAGGTGGGCTGGGATCTGCGCTCGGGCTATAACTGGTCCGTGGGGCTTTCCTATTACGGACACGGCAAGCCGGACATGCCCGAGGACGGGTCTCCGGGCAGCCGCTGGTTTGCCGATTTCGGTTTCCGCAATCATTGCGGGAACTGCTTTGTTTATGCGGCCACCTTTTACGAGATGGCCAGGCTTCTGGGTTATCCGACGCGGCAGATCTACGGGCAGGTGCCGGCTGCGCGCGGAGGGCTTACCCCGCATTCCTGGGTGGAGATCGATATCAACGGCGTGACCTATGTCTTTGATCCCGAGTTTGCGCATGCGACCGGGAACAACGGCTGGATGTTCTTTTACGGTACCGGCGGTACCTGGCGTTATACCGATTATGCGCCGATGGTGGACTGAGGATGAAGAAGTATAGCGGTGTTATCGTAGTGATCGTGCTTGCCGTTACGCTGCAGATCCTGGGAGGCGTGCTTTCGGCGGATGCAGAGACGGAAGGGAAGGGCTGGGTCTATGTACCGCCCACGGCTACGCCCGTGCCTGCAGAGCATAAGGAAGCAGAGGATGTGGAAACGGTGGAGGAAGAGGAGGCCGTAGTACAGGCGGCGCCTACGATCACGCCCACGCCCATCCCCAGGGAACTTCTGCAGGAAGAGAACGGCGGATGTATAGGAGATGACGGCCTTGTCTGGTGAGAAGCGTCGATGGAACAGCGGGGCGTCCCGGCTCAGGATACTGGGAAGCATAGCCATCGTGGTACTGCATACCATGAGCTCCGCCGAGATCATATACCGGGACAGGATCAGTCTGCAGGAAGGCCGGGTGTCTCTGATGCTTGTGTATGGCCTGATGTGGGCCGTACCTGTTTTTGTCATGGTTTCCGGTGCACTGCTCCTGGATCCCGCCCGTGAGCTGAGTCTCGGCAGGATCTTTCGTTCGTATGTGCTGCGCATCTTTCTGGCGCTGGCGGTCTTTGTCTTTATCTTCCGCATTTTTGACATGATCATGGACGGCGAGCAGTTCGGGCTCTCCGTTTTTGCGGATGCGCTGAAGCGTCTCGTGACCGGCAGCAGCTGGTCGCATATGTGGTATCTGTATATGCTGCTGGGACTTTACCTTCTGCTCCCGGCTTACCGTATGGTGGCGGCAGGCTGCGACGGCAGGATGTTCCGCTACCTTACGCTGGTCTGCTTCATCTTCCTTTCGCTGATGCCGATGCTGGAGCTGGCCGGTATCCATGTGGAGTTCCATATCCAGCTTTCGATCGTTTATACCCTGTATTTCTTTATGGGCTACGGGATCGCTTCCGGTAAGCTTGCCGTCTCGCGCATGCTCGCATCGATCCTGTTCATGGCGGGGACGGTCATCATCTTCCTCTTCCTGCTGGCCTGGTGGCGAACCGGAAATACGGCATTTAAGGAAATGCTTTCTTCCTATGCCTCGCCGGGCGTAGTGCTGCAGTCGGTGGGGATCTTTGCGTTCCTCTGGAAAACGGAGGGGGAGAGAGATGAGGGCGAGCACCGTATGCTGCGTTTTGCGGACAGCACGACCTTCGGGATCTATCTGATCCATATGATCCCGCTGCGGCTCGTGCTGCGTTATATGAAATTTGATCCCTATGATAAGGGAGCATACAGCTTTGTGCTGCTGATCCTTGCGGTCACGGTGGTATCGGGCCTGCTTACGGCCCTGCTCCGCCGCATCCCCGCAGTCAGGAAAGTGCTATGAAGATCGAAGACAGACAACAGTCAGAGTTAAATAATCACCCGAAGCCTGCACGGTCCGTCAGGAAGAGCCTGCGGATGCGCAACCGGGTGCTGATGATCGTGACGGCGGTGCTTTCGGTACTGCTGCTCATGGTTCTTTTTCTGTTTACCTCCGGGATCGCCGGCGGTATCACACCGCAGCTGCCTTCCGATACCATGGTCTCCCTGCGCAGGGAGAACGCGGGCTGGCATGCGTTCTGGAATGCGTCGGAAACGGCCACTTCCTACCGTGTGGAGCTTTTCTCCGGAAAGGATGCGGAAGGGCAGGCGGTCTATGATGAGGAAACGGAAACAGCGGAGTGCATGCTGCCGGCGGATCTGCCGGAGCAGACGCCGCTGACACTGAGGATCACGCCGCGCAGGGCTTATAAGATGCTCGGCCTGTCCGTACGTACGGTGGACGGTCTGCCACTGCAGCTGACTTCGGCCTTCCGTGTGCCGGAGCGATATACGCCGGAATGGCGTGTGGATCCGGAAAAGCGGACGCTTACCGTCTGCTGCAGCGGCGGGGCGGACGATGTCTATCATCTCTATCTGATGAAGCCCGACAGTATGCTCGAAGAAGTGTCGCAGATGGAATACGCCACGCTTTATGAGCGGGAACGCGGCTATGGCGAGATGGTGGTGCGTTTCGGCGACGATCAGGATTTTCCGGTCCCCGGAGAGGATGAAGAGATCAGTTTCCTGCTGCGGGCGGAGCGTGTGGAGGATCATCTGAGGATCTGGGAGGATCTGAATGATACGGTGACGCTGCGGCGCAATGACCTGCTCACTACGGATCTGGTGCTGGAACAGGAGGCCCTGGAAGAAAACCGTTACCGCATACGCTGGAGCGAAACGGCCGGCCGCGGTTACCGCGTGCAGAAGCTGGATGAGGAAACGAATGTATGGGAGACCCTGGCGGAATACGAGCCCGGGGATGAGCGTGTATACGAGACAGAGCGCCTCGGAGCCAGCCGTTATCACAGCTTCCGCGTGGTTTCCTTAAGCTACGGCAATATGGCGTCGGTACAGGCGGAGCTCCGCGTACATACGGGGATCACGCCGCTCCATGCGACGGTATGGTCGACAAAGGAGACGAAGCTCACCACCGATGCGGCCGGAAAGAATGTCCTGTGTACGATCCCGGCGGGCACGGCCATGTGTGTCATGGAAGAGGAAGGAGACAGCTTCAAGGTCTACTCGGAATACGGCGAAGCCTATATCGGCAGTGACGAATGCATGATCAACCTGCCGGAATACCTGGGGGATCTGTGCGATTACGATATCACGAACAGCTATTCGTCGATCTATCTGGCACATGACTACGGACTGCGCGGCATTTCCGGTACGGTATGCGTGGGCTATGAAAATGTCCTGCTTTCCGACGGAAGCTTTCTGGTACCCCTGCTCTATCCCGTGGCGAAGCGTCTGGGCGAGGCGGCGCAGAAGACGCTGCAGGACGGCTACCGCATCAAGATCTACGATTCCTTCCGGCCCTACGTGACGACGCGGGCCATCTACGATATGACCGAAGCGCAGCTGGACAACTTTGCTCCGGCCGATCCTTTTGAAAGAGTGCATCTGGAGACCTTCCTGGCCGAAAGGACTCCCCGCTATATGACCGAAGAGATGGAAGCGATGGAAGAGAGGGAGCCGGTAGAACCGGAAGAAGGACACGAGCCCGGACAGCCGTTTACGCTTGTGGATGAAGAGGGAGGCACGCATTACTATTTCCCGGACGGTACCGAATACGATCCTGAGATGGTGGCGGATTTTACCTACCGCGAGCTGATGACCAAAGGCGGCTACGGACTGAACGCATTTCTTGCGCAGTCCGGCTCCAGACACAATTACGGCGTGGCACTGGATCTGACGCTGGAGCGCGCCGATACCGGCGAAGAGCTGAAGATGCAGACGGCGATGCACGATCTGAGCTATCATTCGGCGCAGTCGGCCAATAACGAGCTTGCGAATATGCTGAAGGAATATATGTTTTCCGTGGGGTTTGCCGGACTCTCCAGCGAGTGGTGGCATTTCCAGGATGATGAGGTGTATGCGGCGCTGAAGCCCGCTTCGGTACAGAACGGCGTATCCGTGGAAGGCTGGAAGATCACGGACCGCGGGCTGCGCTACCGCAGGGCGGACGGTTCCTATCTGAGGGATACGAGCATCGGCGCCGGCGGCAATGAACGGCATTTTGACAGTGCCGGATTCCTGATCGGAGAGTGAGAGTTATGAAAAAAGATCTTTCTTTGATACGAAAGGATTTCCCGATCCTCGCATCGGGAGAGGTGATCTATTTTGACAATGCGGCAACCTGTCAGCGGCCGCGGCAGGTCCTGGATGCCATTGAGGATTTTTATACCACGCATAATGCCAATCCTCTGCGGGGGCTTTATGCCTGGAGCGTGCAGGCGACGGACGCTTATGAGAACGCCAGGCATCGTGTGGCGCGCTGGCTGAACGCCCGCGAGGACGCCGAGATCATCTTTGTGCGCAATACCACCGAGGCCATCAACCTGGTGGCATACAGCTATGCCTTATCCACGCTGAAGGAAGGGGACGAGATCGTCCTTTCGGTGTCGGAGCATCATTCCAATCTGCTTCCCTGGCAGATGGCCGCACAGGCGAAGGGCGCGAAGCTGCGCTTTCTGGAGCCGGATGACGACGGGCGCATCACAGAAGAAATGCTGAAGGAAGCCATCGGAGAGCGGACGCGCATCGTGGCGCTCGCCCAGGTATCCAATGTGCTGGGAACGGCTCTGCCCATACGGGAAGCGGCGGGGCTGGCGCATGAAGCCGGTGCGGTGCTTCTGGTGGACGGGGCACAGGGGCTGCCCCATATGCATACGGACGTGCAGGAGATCAACTGTGATTTTTATGCCTTTTCGGGACACAAGCTCCCGGGTCCCATGGGGATCGGCGTGCTTTATGCAAAGAGGGAGCTCCTGGAGAAAATGCCGCCGTTTCTGCGTGGCGGAGAGATGATCGAATATGTAAAACGCGATTCCGCCACTTATGCGGAGCTGCCGCACCGCTTTGAAGCGGGGACCGTCAACGCCGCGGATGCGGTGGGACTGGCAGCAGCGCTGGATTATGTGGAAGCGCTCGGATATGAGGCCATCGAAGAGCAGGAGGCAAAAGTGGTGCGCATCATACTGGAAGGGCTTCGTGCGATCCCGGAGGTGCAGGTTTACGGGGCTCCGGAAGCGGAGGATCATCACGGCATCGTCACCTTCAATATCGCGGGCTGTCATCCGCATGATGTGGCTTCGGTGCTGGACGAGGAAGGGATCGCGATCCGCGCGGGCCATCACTGTGCACAGCCTTTGATGGAATACCTGCAGGAAAGATACGGGATGGAATTCCGTGCCACGGCCAGGGCCAGCGTCGCTTTTTACAACACCGAAGAGGAAGCGCGGCGTTTTGTGGAGGCCGTCGGAAAAGTAAGGGGGTGGCTCGGCTTTGGAGCTTAAGGAACTGTATCGTGAGATCGTAAACGAACATAATCTGCATCCGGATCACCGGGGGATGCTGCCGAGGGCCAGCTGTACCAGAGACGGCGTGAATCCCAGCTGCGGCGATGATATAAAGCTGTCCCTTGTTTTTGATGACAACGGCATCCTTACGGACGGGGCTTTCGACGGCAGCGGCTGTGCCATCTCGCAGGCGGCGACGGACATGATGCTGGAGCTGGTGATCGGAAAAAGCCGTGAGGAAGCCCTGGAACTTGCGGATGCATTCATGGACATGATCCGCGGTAATGCCACGGAAGAGCAGCTGGAAATGCTGGAGGAATCGGCGGCGCTGGAAGGGATCGCCCATATGCCGGCCCGTGTAAAATGCGCTACGCTGGCCTGGCGTACCTTAAAGGAGATGCTGACGGAAGCGGAATAGAAGCTTCCGCCTCAGGTGTTTTTTGCGGAGAAGTACGAAAAAACCCCGGCCCGGTTGAGGAGAACGCGGTACGGGGTTTTTTCGTATATTGCAAAACTAGAAAGGAGGTGTGCCCGGGCTTGTAGGAGGTACCCGGACACATAAACCGGAAAATTGCTTTTTCAAAGATCGCTGTATATGCGATGTAGTTTTTAACTCTACGTACATTCTATCCCGTAAATATGAATAGAATATGAACACGCGGTAAATTTCATGTAAAGAAGTGCGGAAAGAAGCAAAGATTTGCGCATTTTTGCATTGTAAAATAAGCTCTGTTTTGGTAGAATGATAAAAGTATGTAAACCAGATCCGCCGGGCGGAAACAGGTATTCAGGAGGAAGCAATGGATAATTTTATGGATAAACTTGCGGAGAAGTATAACGCACAGGACATGATCCGCGCCAATTCGCAGGCCGAAAGCGCACAGATGCAGAATCTGCAGGAGCAGGTGGAGGCTTATGAGGCCGTGCTGCAGGAGATGCGCAAGCTGAACTACAAGAATACCGAATTGACAGAGAAGATGTACGCACTTGTAGACGAGAGCATCGAAAAAGTGCGCACCCTTCAGATCGAGGCCCGTGACGGTGCCAATACGGTGGAAGTATCCAGAGAGATGACGGATGCGGTCACCCGTGCAATGGAAGAGGCCGTCAGCAATATGGATGAGAGCATGCTGCATGTCATGACGGAGACCATGCAGAACATACTCCGCCAGCCCACGGACGAGATGCGTCAGTCTACCGAGGATGTACGCAATTCCGCGGTAGCCGTGCAGAGCTCGGCCGATACCATGCGCAACAGCGTGGAAGAACTGAAAGACGGTGTGAACGGCCTGAAAGAGGCCATTGAAGGGATACGTGAGCAGAATACACTGCTGCAGGCACAGAACGAGAGCCTGCGTGAGCAGAATGAAGAGCTGCGCGAACAGAATAATGCGCTGCATGAGCAGTTTGACAGTCTGCGCGAGCAGACCGATGTCCTCCGGGAACAGGGGGACAGCCTGAACGACCGTCTCTTTGAGATCAGCCAGAACGGCACCAATGCGGAGGAAAGCCTTGCAACGATCCTGAGCAGGGTGCAGGGGCTGGGACAGAGCCTGGAAGAGGGCGTGACGAGGGAAGCTCCCGTGGCCGAGGTCTCTCCGGAGCTGATGGATGAACTGCGCAATACCAGTGAGCAGATCAGTTCGCTGGTGGAAGAACTGAAGCAGCAGTCCAAGATCGACGGTCTGACGCAGGAGATCCTGTCCGCGCTCACAACGACCAATGCGCAGACCCAGGATTCCTTAAATGAGCTGAAATCTGCCGTAAGCGGCATAGGTGAGAATGCGGGGCAGGACGAGCTTGCCTCGGATGTGTCGGAAAAACTGTACGAGCTGAAGGAAAGTGTCGGCCGTATCGGAACGAAAGCTGATCAGGATGAGTTTGCTTCGGAGCTGAACGAAAAGCTGGCCGAGCTGAAAGAAGCGCTCGCGCGTGTGGAAGCAAAGGGTGGACAGGCAGAGCTTTCTGCGGGAATGACGGTAGCGCTGGATGAGCTGAAGGAAGCCGTCGCCCGCGCAGCATCGAAGGACGACCAGGAAATATTTGCCCTGGAAGTAACGGATAAACTGAACGAGCTGAAGGAAGCCGTCGGCCGGGTCGGGACAAAGGACGATCAGGCAGAGCTTTCCGCAGGAGTGACGGAAGCACTGAACGAGCTGAAGGAAGCCGTCGGCCGGGTCGGGACAAAGGACGATCAGGCAGAGCTTTCCGCGGGAGTAACGGAAGCACTGAAAGAACTGAAGGAAGCCGTCGGCCGAGTCGGGACAAAGGACGATCAGGCAGAGCTTTCCGCAGGAGTGACGGAATCGCTGAACGAGCTGAAGGAAGCTGTCGGCCGCGTTGGAACGAAGGACGATCAGGAGGAGCTGAAAGCGGGTGTGCTGGAGGCGGTTTCCGAACTGAAGGCAGCCGTTGAAAGCCTTAAGGAAAAGCCGGAATCGGATGAACTCACTTCCGGACTGGTGGCGGCGCTGAACCGTCTGCAGGAGGAAAACGGAGCTACGCAGGAGCGTCTCAGCGCGCTGAAAGAGGATAACGGAAGTGTGAGCGAGAGCATCAGTGCATTGCAGGAAGCTTCCGGCAAGACGACGGAAGGGATCGGAAGCCTTCTGGGCGGACAGGAAGAGAGCAAGAACGCATTGCAGGAGATCTACAATGTGCTGCAGGCGGCCAAGACCGAGATCACCGAGATGCGTACGGCACAGCCCGTAGCGGCACCCGTGAATGAGGAGCTGAAGCAGTCCGTGGCCAGCCTGATCTCCCGCCAGACCGAGATCGCGACGAATATCCGCAGTCTGAAGACGAGTACGGACGAGAGCAAGAGTACGGTGAAGGCTGCGGTGGACAGCGGGATCTATGGCCTGAAGCAGGACAATAAAGAGATCGTCCAGTTCATGCAGCGGATCAACGCGAACATGCCTTCAAAGGCAGACGAGGAGGAGAAGGCCAGAATCGAGGCCGAGAAAGACGAGCAGACGAAGCAGGCGCTGGAAGAACGTTTCAAGGCGGTCGAAGACTTTATGCACAAGGAAAGCGTAAAGGTATACCGGAACGTGCAGGCCGTCATCAACGAGAAGAACGATAAACAGAAGGAGAGTGTGGAAGGCGTAAGCCAGTCCGTGGGAGCACGGGTAGGGAAGATCAAGGCGCTGGTGATCATTGACCTGATCTTTACCCTGGTGCTGCTGGCGCTTACGGTGCTGAATATCTTCCATATCTTCCCCTGGTAAGGAACAGCAGCAGAGAAATGCACAAGAGAGTATCAAAATACAGAAAGCTGCGCACGGTGACCGTGCTACGTACCGCCATCGTATGCGCAGCTGTTTTTATTTTCCTGATGCCCGTGATCGAATGGTGGCATGAAGAAGGTGAGAACCGCTTTACGGTCTTTCTGGACGGCGTGGAGATGGGGGTCATCGGGGACCTGAAGCAGATGGGCAGTCTGTACCGGGAAGCGCGCCGGGAGCTGGCGCAGGAACGCGGCAGCATGAGTTTTGTCCCCATGCCGGAGCTCACATACGAAGGGGAAGAGCTGCTGGTCGGCGAGATCAACGAGAGCAGCGATATCAAGGAACGCATGAAGGAGCAGATCGCTGCCCATGCGACGCCCGAATACTCCAAAGCCTATTCCATCAAAGTCGGCGAGACCATGGTCAACGTCAATTCGGCGGAAGAAGTACGCGACATCTTTCAGGAGACCATTTCCGTTTATGATGAATCCGGGGATTTTCAGGTTGAGCTGGTCAATGACCGCAGCCGGGAACTGAATGTCCTTGTTCCCGTGGTGCAGGGGAAAAAGGAGGAGGAAGAAGAGTCCTCTCTTCTGGACTTCGGCGGTGCGGCAACGCTGACGGATGAAAATGACTGGGATTTCTCCAAAGCCACCACCGGTTTTGATTCCTACGATTACGGCATCAAGGAGATGCATTTTTCCGAGACCATCGAGATCGTGGAGGCCTATCTTCCGACTGAGGATATCATTGATTTTGAGGCGGCCAGAAGCCGGCTGACGGAACTGCAGGAGCTGCAGCAGATCTATGAGGTACAGAGCGGCGATACGCTTTCGGGCATTTCGCTGAAGGTGGGGCTGCCCCTGGACCGCATCATCGCGTTGAACGATACGTTGGAAAGTGAAAATTCCATCATACGCGTGGGACAGGAGCTGGTCATCACGGTGCCCGAACCGGAGCTCTCCGTGATCTGGACCGAGACCACGCGTAAGGATGAGGTCTTCGACCTGCCTACCGAATACATTTACAACGACGACTGGTACACCAGCAAAGCCGAGACGATCCGGCAGCCTTCCGCGGGCTATCACGAGACCGTGAGCATGATCACGCGGAAGAATACGGACGTGGAGAGCAGCGAGGTCCTCTACGAGGAAGTGGGGATGGAGGCTGTGGCCAAACTGGTGGAGAAGGGCACCAAGGTGCCGCCGACCTACATCAAGCCGCTGGCCGGCGGACGTATCTCCTCCGGCTTCGGACGCAGAGGCTCGCCGGGCGGTATCGGTTCCACCAATCATCAGGGCCTGGATATCGCAACACCTACCGGAACGACCATCTGGGCGGCCTCGGCGGGAACGGTCACACATGCGGGCTGGGCCGGCGGTTACGGCTATCTGGTCACGATCCGGCATCCGGACGGCTGGGAGACCCGCTATGCACACTTAAGCCGCGTACTGGTTTCCGTCGGACAGTATGTGAACCAGGGACAGACACTGGCGCTTTCCGGCTCTACCGGAAACAGTACGGGACCGCATCTGCATTTCGAGATCCGCATCAACGGCGTTGCACAGGATCCGAGGAATTATGTGAGTTTTTAGTTTCTTATCTGAGACTATAGAATATAGCGAGAGGATAAGCCTATGAAACATGTCAGGACAGATGTATTGCGTGCGGGGATGGTGGTGGCCACGGATGTCATCTCGGCCTCGAACCAGCTGGTCTTTCCGAAGGGAACCGTTCTTACCGAGCGCTCGATCGGAAGACTGGAAGCCTACGAGATCTACGATATCCGTATCGAGGACCCTGTGGATTACGAGGTGGAAGAGATCCCCGAAGACGATGTGGATCTGAGCGGCGCAGGCGGACTTGATACCACGATCATGGGCACTGACACGGATTCGCTACTGAGCGCCCTTACCGGCATCGAACTCGCAGAGGAAAAGCCCACGGTGACCGTGTCGGAGTTCGAGGAACCTTCCCACTTTGAAAAGCTGAAAGCCAGCCGGGAATTCCAGGCATTCAAGGAAAGCTTCACCCAGAATGTGGACGGGCTGCGCAGCAACCTGAACGATATC
>JAEEGL010019463.1_pt1 | contig 44623 bp, 35 predicted proteins | sample 9134231 | NCBI WGS metagenome assembly JAEEGL01 (sample SAMN16246548, study PRJNA631951) | gut metagenome | biome: gut microbiome; feature: rumen; material: fiber-attached | host: Bos | place: Iran: Karaj | collected 2018-10 | reverse complement strand
TTGAAGTCCTTCGTCTTCTTGGCTTTCTGTTTGACAATAAAGCCGTTGTCCCAGCATTCACCTTCGCGTGGGAAAAAGCAGATGCGGCTTAGGTTGGCGTGGGCGCAGATGCAGTCGTCGGGGATGCGCAGGGCCACCCATACGGCGCCGTTGCGGCCCTCCCCTTTTCCGATAATCTCCATTATCCAAGCCTAGTCGGGGTCGCACACGGTGATGCTCTCGCCGCTGCTGTTATAGCCGTACTGCTCCACCAGCTCGGCCATGCAGCGTATGGCCTCGCGAGCCGTCGCCGAGCGTTGCAGCGCCAGGCGCATCAGGCTGAAATAATCGAGCAATCCTTCGTGGTTCTGCAACTCGAGACGGCCGGCGAAGGTGGACTCCACGATAGTCACCTGCTTTTCGTTCATCAGTCCCACCACATTATAGGTATACTCCACCTGCTCCACGAAGCGGTCGGGATGCTGGGGACCCCAACCGTGGATGGCTATCTTCTCGCCTTTGGCGTGCCGGCCGGCGGGGCTATAGAATAGCGAGCCCGAAAAGCCGAAGCCGTCACAGTTGTAGGTGCACATCACGCTACCATCCACTGACGCTTTTTTCCCCACAATTAAGTTGGTACAGGCCATCGCACCCGTAGCTACCACGAGGAGCACCAAAAAGAATATCTGTTTCTTCATTGTATTGTGATTTTTTGCAATAACGCCGTACTTCCTAAATTTATTTCCACGAATAGAAAAATATGTGTATCTTTGCACATCGAAAAACAAGTGTCAAAGAATGACTAAAACAACACTGACAGTGCTACTGATAGCAGTCGGAGTCTTGGCGCTGATGATGGCAGGGCTGGGCTTGAAGATGCTGTTCCGCAAAGAGAAAGAGTTCCGTCGGCCCTGCGCCAACGCCGACCCCGCGACGGGACGGTGCGCCCACTGCACCTGTGACCTTAAAAAAAAGAGCAAATGAACGAACAATCGAACGAAAAGATATTCTCGCTGGAGGATGTGGACTACCAACGTTTCTGGGGCCAAAACGACCGACTGCTGGAGTTTGTGCGCCTTCTCTTCCCGAAACTGAAACTCATCGTCCGCGGCGAGATGCTGAAAGCCGTGGGTGCTGATGAAGATATCGCCTGGTTTGACGGCAAACTGCAGGCCATGATGACCTACTATGACAAGTTCGGCCGCCTGACCGAGAACGCCATTATGGGCATCATGGAGAACGGTGGCGCCAGCCCCGAATCGGAGATGAGCGACGAAGTGCTGGTTCACGGCCGCAACGGATTGCTCATCAAGGCCCGCACTCCCAACCAGCAACGGCTGGTGCGGAGTGTCTACGAGCACGATATGGTCTTTGCCATCGGCCCTGCCGGTACAGGAAAGACCTACACCGCCGTAGCCATGGCCGTGCGTGCACTGAAGAACAAAGAGATTCGCCGTATCATACTGACCCGCCCCGCCGTCGAGGCCGGTGAAAACCTAGGCTTCCTCCCGGGCGACCTGCGCGACAAACTCGACCCTTACCTGCAACCCCTCTACGATACCTTACGCGACATGATACCGCAGCAGAAGCTGCTCTCCTACTGGGAGGACAACACCATCGAGATTGCCCCGCTGGCCTTTATGCGCGGTCGCACTTTGGACAATGCCTTCGTCATCCTCGACGAGGCCCAGAACGCTACCAGCGCCCAACTCAAGATGTTCCTCACCCGCATGGGTCGCAACGCCAAGTTCGTCATCACCGGCGACCTGACCCAGGTCGACCTGCCGCGCCACCAGCAGAGCGGTCTGCTGCAGGCTGTGAACATACTGAAAGATGTGAAAGGCATTGAAATCATCCAGCTGGACAATAGCGATGTGATTCGCCATCGGTTGGTAACCGACATTATCCGAGCCTATGACAACCTACCCAAACTGCAAGATTAACCTCGGGTTGCATGTTGTGGGCAAGCGTCCCGACGGCTACCACGACTTGGAAACCCTCTTCCTGCCCGTCGCCGACTTGTGTGACGAGTTGGAGATTACGAAATTGGAAAGCGGAAAGCTGGAAAGTGAGATGGAGCAGGACGGCATTGTGCTGGACAATGCGCCGGAGGACAACCTCTGTATGAAAGCCTGGCAGCTGCTGCACGAGGAATTCGGCATTGCGCCTGTACACATACGCTTGAAGAAAAACATCCCCTTTGGTGCCGGTCTGGGAGGGGGCAGCAGTGACGCCGCCTTCACGCTGAAGATGCTCAACGAGATGTTCTTGCTAGGGCTTGGAACCACCGACCTAGCGCAACGGGCTGCACGGATAGGAGCCGACTGTGCTTTCTTCATCCAGAACCGCCCTGCCTACGCCACTGGCATCGGTGACCAGCTCCAGTCCATCGACTTTGACTTTTCAATTTTCAATTCTCAATTTTCAATTCAGATAGAGATTCCAGAAGGAGAGCATGTAAGCACCAAGGAGGCCTATGGAGGTTTGAAACGCGACCTTTTCGGGGTGAAACGGCCCGATTTGCGCGAAGCTGTCAAAAGGTCCATCGAAGAGTGGCGTGACCTCATCGTCAACGACTTCGAGGCTTCGGTCTTCCCCGCCCATCCTGCCATCGCCGCCCTCAAGGAAGACATGTACCGCCGTGGCGCCCTCTATGCCTCTATGACCGGCAGCGGCGCCGCCGTCTTTGGCATCTTCAAACAATAGTGCCACAACTATAATTTGGTCATATCAAATATTGTTCGTACTTTTGCAAAATCAATTATACAACAATTTAAACATCAACAATATGGTAGATTACAAAAAAATAGGATTGGTGAACACCCGCGAGATGTTCAAGAAAGCAGTCAACGGCGGCTACGCCATCCCCGCCTTCAACTTCAACAACATGGAGCAGATGCAGGCCATCATCCAGGCTGCCGTCGAGACCAAGAGTCCCGTCATCCTGCAGGTGAGCAAGGGGGCCCGCGACTATGCCAACCCGACCCTGCTGCGCTATATGGCTGAAGGTGCCGTCGAGTACGCCAAGGAACTCGGTTGCCCCAATCCCCAGATTGTGCTGCACCTCGACCACGGCGACAGCTTCGAGACCTGCAAGAGCTGCATCGACATGGGCTTCAGCAGCGTGATGTACGACGGCAGCGCTCTGCCCTATGAGGAGAACATCAAAATTTCCCGTCAGGTGGTGGAATATGCCCACAAGTACGATGTCACCGTCGAGTGCGAACTCGGTGTGTTGGCCGGTGTCGAGGACGAGGTAGCCTCGGAAGTGAGCCACTACACCAAGCCCGAGGAGGTGATTGACTTCGCCACCCGCACCGGTTGCGACTCGCTGGCCATCTCGATTGGCACCTCGCACGGCGCCTATAAGTTCAAACCCGAGCAGTGCACCGTCGACCCCCAGACCGGCCGTCTGGTGCCTCCTCCCTTGGCCTTCGACGTCCTCGAGGCCGTCGAGAAGAACCTCCCCGGCTTCCCCATCGTGCTCCATGGCTCCAGCTCAGTGCCGCAGGACGAGGTGGACACCATCAACGCCAACGGTGGCGCGCTGAAAGCCGCCGTGGGTATCCCCGAGGAGCAACTGCGCAAGGCTGCCAAGAGCGCTGTCTGCAAGATTAACATCGACAGCGACAGCCGTCTGGCCATGACCGCCGCCATACGCAAACACATGGCCGAGCATCCCGACCACTTCGATCCTCGCCAGTACCTGAAACCTGCCCGTGAGAGCATGAAGAAGATGTACATCCACAAGATTGTGAATGTCCTCGGCTCGAACGACAAACTCTGAGAGCAGACTAATTAACAAGCAAAGTGGCCACCCGATGGGCGGCCACTTCTTTTATTCTATCCCCTTCAGTGTAAGGCTGATTCGGTGGCGTCGCTGATCGACCTCCAGCACTTTCACTTTTAGGTGCTGATGGAGATGAACCACCTCGGAGGGATCGTTGACACGGCGATTGGCCATCTGACTGACGTGGATGAGGCCATCCTGATGCACTCCGATATCCACGAAGGCACCGAAGGCGGTGATGTTGGTGACAATGCCCGGAAGCACCATACCCTCCTGCACATCCTCGAAGCGAGTGACATTCTTGTCGAACTCGAACACCTCAAACTTGGCACGGGGATCAAGACCTGGCTTCTCCAACTCTTTCATGATGTCCTGCAGGGTCGGAAGGCCGCAATCGCCACTAATGAAATCAGCGAGTACAATGCGGGAACGCAACTCTTTGTCTTTCATCAGTGTCTCCACATCGCTTCCCACCGAGGCCGCCATCTTCTCCACCAACGCATAGCGTTCGGGGTGGACAGCACTTCTATCCAATGGATTCGCGCTCTCGCGCACACGCAGGAAACCTGCACACTGCTCGAAAGCCTTGTCTCCAAGACCCTTGACGTCGTGCAATGCTGCACGGTCGGCGAAAGCGCCGTTCTTGTTTCGGTGAGCCACTATCTTGTCGGCCAACGCGGGGCCAATGCCGCTGACATAGCTTAGTAGTTCGCGGCTAGCGGTGTTGAGCTCCACGCCCACGCTGTTGACGCAACTCTCCACGGTATCGCCCAAACTCTCGGCCAGCATCTTCTGGTCCACATCGTGCTGATACTGACCCACGCCGATGCTCTTGGGGTCGATCTTCACCAACTCGCTGAGGGGGTCCATCAAGCGGCGGCCAATGCTGACGGCGCCACGCACGGTGACATCATAGTCGGGGAACTCGCGCCGGGCCACGTCGCTGGCGCTATAGACGCTAGCGCCCGCCTCGCTGACGCTGACGGCGATGACCTTGCGGTTGAAGTGGCAGCGCTGCACCACCTCTTCGGTCTCGCGGCCGGCGGTGCCGTTGCCGATAGCGATAGCCTCTATCTGGAAGGCTTCCACCAATGCCTCGAGTTTGTTGATGGCGGCACGTTCCTCGCGCACCGAGGTGAAAGGATATATGGTCTCGTTGTGAAGCAGTTGTCCTTGTGCATCGAGGCACACCACCTTGCAGCCGGTGCGGAAGCCTGGGTCGATGGCCAGAGTGCGCTTCTGACCCATGGGGGCCGCCAATAGCAGCTGCCGCAGGTTCTCCGCGAAGACGCGGATAGCCTCACGGTCGGCCTTCTCCTTGAGGAGATTACGGAATTCCGTCTCAATGCTCGGCATGATGAGCCGCTTGTAACTGTCGGCAATGGCCAGTTGGAGCTGCTCGGCGGAATCTCTGGAGATTCCAGCTTTTCCGGATAATCCGGAGCAGGCCGCAATGCAATCCTCGTCATCGTCTGGCCGTACATGCACCTTGAGCACTCCGGCATCCTCTCCTCGGAAAAGCGCCAGGATACGGTGTGACGGAGCTTTGGAGATGGGCTCTTTCCAGTCAATCCAACTCTCAAACTTACCCACCTTCTCGTCGTTCTCATCCACCCCACGCGCCAAGGTAGAGGTAAGCATTGCCTTACGGCGGAAAACATTACGCACACGGTTGCGTACCACAGCGTCCTCGCTGATGCGCTCGGCGATGATATCGCGGGCATACTGTAGGTCTTCTTCTGTCGTCTTCCCACTTTCATTTTTCCACTTTCCACTCATAATGGCATCGGCCAACGGCTCATAACCTTTCTCGATGGCAATGGTGGCACGGGTGCGACGTTTGGGACGGTAAGGCAGGTAGAGGTCTTCGAGGTCGGTCATACTCTCCGTCGCTTCAATCTGCTGACGCAGTTCGGGAGTGAGTTTCCCCTGTTCCTCAATGGAAGCAAGGATAGCCTCGCGGCGCTTGTCGAGTTCTTTGAGACGCAGCAGAAGGTCGCGAATGGCGGCAATCTGCACCTCGTTGAGGCCACCGGTGGCCTCTTTGCGGTAACGGGCGATGAAAGGCACCGTGGCACCCTGCTCAAGGAGTTCTATGGTCTTTTCGACCTGACGCTGGTTGACATTCAGCCGGTTGGCAATAACAGTGGCGTAATTCATAAATGCAAATTTACGCAAAAAACCTCATATGTTCAGTTAAAAAAATGCGATTATTGAAAAAAAAATCCTTGTATTTCAAAAAAAATACGTACTTTTGCATTTTGTAAAAACATTATTAAACACATCTCAATATGAAGAAAACATTATTATTTCTTGCTGCCGCGCTGAACTTCTGCATGGCTGCAAATGCACAGGTCGCCCTGTCGGAGAATTTCGACAACTGCGCTGATGGTTCCGTGCCTACAGGTTGGACAACCTATGGTGACGGCTTGACCAACCATTACACCAGTCCTTCCACCTTGAACGACAGCTGGAGTGCTCTCCAGCAGGCTATGGTCTGCATCACCTGGACAGAGGAGTCCTCGGCCGTCGACCGTTGGCTCGTCACCCCGCAGGTCACCGTGCCCACCACGAACCCCATGCTTGTTTTCGACATTGCCGGTGTCAACTTCGGTCCCGAATCGCCCTATGCCGAGAGCCTGAAAGTCATGGTCTCCACCACCGACAACCAGAAAGCCAGTTTCTCGGTGCTCGAAGACCTTGGAAATCTTTTAGAAGGCAATAACACCTATGGCGTCAACCTCAGCAGTTATGCCGGACAGAGCATCTACCTGGCTTTCGCCTGCTACACCGCCGACGGTACGTACATCTTCCTTGACAATGTCGAGGTTAAAACCGTAGCCGCCAACTGTATTTCCGCCGTCTCCGCCACGGCTCCTGCCTACAGTCCCCAGAATGGCAACTGCAATGTCAACCTTACCGTGCGCAACGAAGGTTCCTCCTCACTGGCCGCTTTCGATGTGACCTACTCCGTCAACGGTGGCGATGAGCAGACCCTCAACGTGACGGGTGTCGATGTGGCTTCCTTCGCGTACTACACCTACACCTTCCCCGTCCAGATGCTGGACCTCGGTGTGGCTCTTATCAACATCACCGTGAGCAACCCCAACAATGACACTGATGCCGACGAAAGCGACAACAGCACCAGCTGCGAGACTAATGTCTATGACCCCGCTTCTGTCACCGACCGCAACACCGTGCTTGAGCACTTCACCACCGCCCGTTGCGTCAACTGCCCCGCTGCTCACGAACGTCTCGAAACCGCCGTTCAGGGCCGTGAGAACCGCGTCATCTGGATTGCCCACCACGTGGGTTACTACACCGATGACATGACCATCAACGAATCTAACCAGATGACAAACTTCTACAACGATGGTGGCAGCACCTATGCCCCCGCCGTCATGCTCGACCGTGACAATGGCAACGCCACCTCCGAGGACCCGGGTCCCGTCTTCTTCCCCGACAATGATGTTGCCGACCACATCACCAACGCCATTGCCGCCCCCGCTTTCGTGACTGTGAACATCACCGATGTGAACTACGACGCCCAGAGCCGTCAGCTGAGCCTCACCGTCAGCGGCAACTTCGTCAGCGGCATGACCTTCGACAGCCCCCGTCTCTCTGTCTACATCATGCAGGACGACATCTGGGGTAGCCAGACTGGCGCCACTGGAAAATATCAGCACAACCACGTCATCCGTGGCTGCATCACCGATGTTTGGGGCGATGCCACTGCCATCACCAACACCACTGCTGGCAGCACCTTCAGCAAGACCTACACCTACACCCTCCCCACTAAATTCAACGCCAAGAACTGCTGGGTGGCTGCTTTCGTGAGCAACTACTCCTCCGATGTCAACAACTGCCGCATTGCCAATGGCGCTAAGACCGGCTACATCCTGAACGGCGAAGATCCCACCACCGGTATCGGTGATGTGCAGGCCAACATGAAGGTCGTCACCTACCCCAACCCCACCACCGAGATGGCTTATGTCTCCACCGAGGGCACCATCCGCAGCTACGAGATGGTCGACGCTATGGGCCGCAAAGTCATGGCTCAGGAGAATGTCAATGCCGACATTCTGGAACTCAACGTCAGCAACCTCTCTGCCGGCATCTACTTCATCACTGTGACCACCGACAAGGGTGTCGCCACCCAGCGCCTCAACGTGACGAAGTAAAAAGACTCACATCCTATTCAATTATAGAATAGTATAAAAAAAGTAACGCGGGATGCAATAAATCGTTGCATCCCGCGTTATCATATAAATTTTCTTATAAAAAGATGAAACGAATACTGACCTTTGCAGCCTTGGTGCTGTGTACCTCAATAGCCTTCTCCCAGCAGGTCGCTTCGCGTGCCAAAGCCATGCGGATGATGAACTTCAGCCGCCCCGAATACCAAATCAAGGACATCAAGGTGTATGCCGACACCATGACCGTCTACTCGCTGTCGAGTCAAATCATCTATCCTTTTGGCCAATGGGATTCCATTGAATATTTCATGACCGACAATCAGCTGCATTGGTACCGTGAGAGCGACTACCGTCGCTACCTCGACTCCATGGAGGTGAGCGTCAACCGCATCAAGCGTCTCGACGACAGCTATCTCGACCTCTTCTACTCCATCTGGACCCGCAAAGTGGAACTCCTCGGCGGCCGCATCAACGACTCCGAGGTGATGCTGTCCAACGGCTTGCATGTGGGCATGTCGAAAGACGATGTCTTCAAGGTGTTCTTCAAGAAATATCCTAAATCGTACACCGCCGACGTGCAGGTGCTGAAGGTCATCTCCGGCGCCAACGAGGTGGCCGAAATCTACACCTTCAAAGGCCAGAAGCTCCGTCATATCAAGATTGAGACGGCGTACAAGTACTATTGATGAAACGCACCGCTCTTTTTTTCGGCTCCTTCAATCCGATTCATGTCGGGCATCTCATCATTGCTAATACCATCCTGCAACAAGAGGACATCGACGAAGTGTGGCTTGTCGTCTCACCGCAGAACCCACTGAAAGAGCGCGCCTCCCTCCTTCCCGACCATCACCGCCTGCAGATGGTGCAACGTGCCATCGACGACAACTACCGACTGAAGGTCTGCGACATCGAGATGCACCTCCCCATTCCCAGCTACACCGTCGTCACCCTCGCGGCTCTACAAGAGAAATACCCCGACCGCGAGTTCTGCCTTGTCATGGGCAGCGACAACCTCGACTCTTTCCACCGCTGGCGCAACTACCAGTATCTCCTCGACAACTACCGCCTCCTCGTCTATCCCCGCCCGGGAACAGAGCACTGCAAACTCTCCTCGCATCCCAGCGTAACCATGGTCGACGTACCCATGATGGACATCTCCTCCAGCTATATCCGCCAGCAGATTGCAGCACATAAAGATGTGAGGTACCTGCTCACCGAACCGGTGTACAAGTACCTCACAGAGATGCACTTCTACGAATAAGAATTATTGCTGCGGCACCTGGGTTTTATCCCTCTTGTATAACCCACTCAAATCGCCCTCCATATAGACGCTGTCGCCTATGGCTGCGATATATCTCCCTGTGAGAAGCAGCGTGGTGTCAGTAAAGCTGTTGATGGTGTAGCGCAGCACCTCCAGATGACGGTTCGGGCCTTCCCCATAGTAGTTGGTCAGTGTCAACTGATCACCCTCAATTTTCCAGTTGTTAAAATACAGTCTGCTAAACGAAGCAGTATGATTCTGGTTCAGTATCAAATTTTTGCCTGCAAAATCATTCATTGCCTCATCACCTATAGTGAGTGGCGCTTTCCATACGGCAATCAATTTGTTTTCAGGAACCAAAGGCTCCACTGCTTTTTCGCACGACACCGCCAACACCATGGCAGCAATAAGGATGATGACACTTGCACTTATCTTTTTCATCGTTAATCTCATTTTTCTTCATTAACGCCAGCAAAAGAAAATTATTGTACAATCTCCCAAGAAAGTTTTTTTATAAAAACACAAAAGACGACACAATAAAGGCACCCCCTTGCCGTTGTCTGTAATATTTAAATATATGAAACGTTCTTGGAAAATAGTCCTGTGGGTCATAGGTATCCTGCTTGGAGTCATCATACTGGCGACCATACTCGTATCGCCCATTGCCAAAAGCTATATCAATAGCCACGGAAAAGAGTTGGTGGGTCGCGAGGTGCATGTCGATGGTGTCACCGTCAATGTCTACACCGGTCACGTCGCAGTCACCGGTCTCACACTCTATGAAGACAATGGCAAGGACATCTTCGCCAGTTTTGACACCCTTGATACAAAAATCAGCCTCTTCAAACTCCTGGGCCACACTGTCGAGTTGAAGCATATCACCCTCGCCGGTCTCAACGTCAACATCCTCAAACAGGGCGAAGCCTTCAATTTCGAGAGCATGCTCGACCACTTTGCCTCAGACAGTACAGAAGTACAGGACACCACCCCAAGCGATTGGCTCATCAAACTTCACAACATACACCTCAGCCACGCCCAGATACGCTACAACGATATCTCCGAAAACAAACAGTGGCACTTGCCCGACATCAACCTCATAGTACCCAATCTCGAGCTGGGCGGTACCCAAGCCAGCGAGGGTGGTCTCAACATCGTCTTTACCGAAGGCGGCCAGCTGAACATCAACGGCCACTACCACGAGCATCAAGGCACCTACGACCTCGCCATCAACCTAAAGAAATTCAACTTCAAGAACCTCGAGCCCCTTTTCACCGACCTGCTCAACTACAAAGACCTCCACGGAACCCTCGAGGTGAATATCAACGCTCAGGGCAATGTCAGCGAGATTACCAAGAGCCGTATTGGTGGAGCCGTGGTAATGACGGATGTCGCCCTACAGGACAACAATGGACAGGTGGCCGGATGGAAACGACTCGATGTCGCCGTCAACAACATCAACCTCGATGCCAACGACTACAACATTCAAAGCCTCAAACTCGATGGCTTCACAGCCCGCTACGACCAGTGGGCCGACCACAGCAATATCGATGGCTTGATGAAACCGGGGAGACCTGACAATCCAGAAACTCCGGATAATCAGGATAATCCGGAATCCGCCTCTTCTCCCCTTTCCCTCACCCTCCACACCCTTGCCATCACCAACGCCTCCCTCACCTACAACAACCATACGCTGCCGGATCTCTTCACCTTCCCCATTACCAACCTCAATATCGAGGCCACCAACCTCTCCCTCAACGGGAGCAACAATGCCAAACTCCACGCCACTCTGCCCGGTGGCGGCCACCTTCTGATGAAATGGACCGGCGACATCACGCACTGGAAGCAGCACCAAGACCTCTTCATCGCCGTCAAGGGTCTCGACATGAAACAACTCTCCCCCTGGGTGGTCTACTTCACCGGCCAGCCCATCGAAGACGGCATCTTCAGCTTCACCTCGCACAACACTATCAACAACAGTATCCTCAACGGCAAAAACAAAATCGACATCTACAAAGCCCAGGTCGGCAGCCGCCGCAAGGATGTCGAACCCCAGCAGAAACTTCCCCTCAAGACTGCCCTCTACATCCTCAAGGACAAAGACGACAAGATACTCTTCGACATCCCCGTCAAGGGCAATATTGACAATCCCGAATTCAGCTACATGAAGATTGTGTGGCAAACCCTTGGCAACCTAATTGTCAAGGTAGCCACTTCGCCCATTCGTGCCTTAGGCAATGCCCTGGGATTTGGCAACGACAACCTCGAATTCATCGAGATTGAGGCTCATCAACGCGGACTCACCTCCGAGCAATACCATATCCTGGGCGACCTCGCTACTATCGCCAAGTCCGACACCCTCGTCTTCTTCACCCTCGAGCAGCACATGCCTGCTCCTGCCAACGACACCGTGGCACGCGGCTACGAATTCCGCAACGACATCGTGCGCCGCTACCTCATCGAACAAGGGGTCAACGAACGCCAGATCTCCGTCACCACCGGCGAACCCGTCACCGACGGCGAGAAGACAGGCTACACCATCACCAGCGAAATAAAAATAGAAGAATAACATAATCTCAACAATCTCTTTAAACTTTAAACTTTAACCGTTAACCGTCACCATGGAACAACCCGACATCCTCTCCCCCATCGAATACAACGACGACTCCATTGTCCACCTCGAAGACATGGAACATATCCGCCTGCGTCCCGGTATGTATATCGGCAAGCTTGGCGACGGCTCCTCGCACGATGACGGCATCTACGTCCTCATCAAAGAGGTCATTGACAACTGCATCGACGAGTTCACCTCCGGTTTCGGCAAGAAAATCGAGGTAAAAATCAACTTCGCCGAACGCAAGGTGAGCATCCGTGACTACGGTCGCGGTATCCCGCTCCTCAAGATGGTCGAAGCCGTCAGCAAACTCAATACTGGTGCCAAATACGACAGCAAAGTATTCCAGAAATCTGTGGGACTCAACGGCGTAGGTACCAAAGCCGTCAACGCTCTCAGTAGCTGGTTCCGCGTGCAGTCCATCCGCGACGGCAAGACCCGAATCGCCGAATTCGCCGAGGGCAAACTAACCAATGACACCGATATCATAGCGGTCGACGGCACAGCTGTCGACACAGGTACCCTTGTGGAGTTTATCCCCGACAGCAAACTCTTCGGCAACTACCATTTCATCAGCGAATATGTCGAGCGCCGCATCTGGAACTACTGCTACCTCAACCGCGGCCTCACGATGTACTACAACGACAAACGCTACTACTCCAAGAACGGCCTCCTCGACCTGCTGGAGAACAATCTCCAGTCCGACCCGCTCTACCCCATCATCCATATTAAGGAGGGTGACTTCGAGGCCGCCTTCACCCATGTCAACGGCCAATCCAACGACTACTACTACTCCTTCGTCAACGGACAGCACACCACCGAGGGTGGCACCCACCAGAGTGCCTTCCGCGAGGCCTATGCCCGTGTGGTGAAAGACTTCATCAAGAAAGACTTCTCCCCCGAGGTCATCCGCGGTGGCCTCGTCTGTGCCCTCTGTGTACGCATCCAGGAGCCCGTCTTCGAAGCCCAGACCAAGACCAAACTCGGCTCCACCCACCTCGAGCCCAACAAGGTCGACGGCACCAACGACTCGCCACTCCTCAAGACCTATGTCCTCGACATCCTCAAACGAAACCTCGACAACTACCTCCACATGCATGCTGAGACCGCCGACGCTCTGCTGGCCAAAATCACTGCCAATGAGAAAGAGCGCAAGGATATCGCCGGCATCAAGAAGGTAGCCCGCGAGGCAGGCAAGAAGGCCAGCCTCAACAATCGCAAGCTCCGCGACTGCCACGTGCACTATAACACCAACCACGACCGTCGGCTCGAGAGCACCATCTTCATCACCGAGGGCGACTCCGCCTCGGGCTCCATCACCAAGAGCCGCGATGTCGACACACAAGCGGTATTCTCGCTGCGCGGCAAACCCAAGAACACCTACTCTATCTCCAAGGTCGATGTCTACAAGAACGAAGAGCTCAATCTCCTCCACAACGCCCTCGACATTGACGACGGCATCGAAAACCTGCGCTACAACAATGTCGTCATCGCCACCGATGCCGATGTCGACGGCATGCACATACGCCTCCTCCTCCTCACCTTCTTCCTCCGCTTCTACCCCGAGCTCATCCAAACCGGCCACGTCTACATCCTCCAGACGCCCCTCTTCCGCGTACGCAACAAGCAGAAGACCACCTACTGCTACACCGACGACGAGCGCATCGCAGCCATCCACGACACCCCCAAGGCCGAGATTACACGATTCAAAGGTCTCGGCGAAATCTCTCCCGAAGAATTCAAAAATTTCATTGGCAAAGACATGCGCCTCGACCCCGTGCTACTCCACAAAGACTTCGATACCAAGAGTGTCCTCTCCTTCTATATGGGAGAAAACACCCTCGAGCGTCGCGAATTCATTATGAGTAACCTACGCATCGAGGACGACGAATCCATCGTAGTAGCGTAAAAAAAATTTGGCTATATAAAAATAACTTCCTAATATTGCATCAAATTCCAACAACTATGGCAACTACCAAAAAACACAAAAACAACCTGATAGTCAGTTACAAGAACCTTTCCGAAGAACTAAAGGAAAAGTTCAAAGAAGCCTATCCCGACGGCTATAACGACCACCTGCAACGCTTCACCAAGCCCAACGGCGATGTCATTTTTGTCGTTCCCTTCGAAACCCCCGAGACGAACTACATGGTCAAGTTCGAAGTGATTATCGACACCCTCAGCGAAGACCTTGACAAAGCCCTCTTCGACGACGATGACGACAGCGGCAAGGAAGACGAATTCGCCCCCATCAGCGAGGCCCTCGAGAAAGAGGAGCTCGACCCCTCCCACAAGGAGCGTGTCCTTCGCCACGGCGACTTCGAGACCAACCTCGAGGAAGACGAGAAGCGCAAGAAGAAACTCTCCCTCGGCATCAACAAAGAGGAAATTCGAGCCGCCTTTGGTGACGACGATGTTGAGGAACTTGACAGTTACGAGAAAATCGGCGAGGACGACGACGAGCCCTCCGACGACGATTTCGAGCCCTCCGACGAGGACATCCGTGGCATCGAAGAGGAATACTTCGACGCCGAAAACCCGCCACTCGACGCCACCATTCCCGAAGAGGAAATGGTCAAGCCTGCGAAATCCAAAAAGAAGGCTGATGAGCCCAAGAAACGCGGCCGCAAGAAAAAAACAGAAAAATAAATCAACAAATACACAATCATGAAGAAAATAGTAAAAGTTCTCTGCCTCGGTGCTATGCTTATCGGCATGGGCACCTCAGCACAAGCCCAGTTCCGCCAGTCGATTTTCATCAACGGTAACATTCCCACCGGCGATTTCGCTTCCACTGCCAGCAACGGTCCTGTTCTGATTGCCGCCTACAACACCGGCGTACCTCTGACTTATGAACAGATTGGCAAAGACGCCACCCTTGGCTTCGGATTCGGTTATCGTGCCAACTACCGCTTCGACGTGGGAGTCGGCCTTGTGTCACCCTACGCCAACATCGACTTCCTCTGGAACACTATCTCCAGCAAATGGAGCGAGAAATACAGCGACGCCTACATGAGCTCTCCCACCTACTTCAACATTCCCCTCTTGGTTGGTGTAACCTACATCTACGATGAGATGCCCTGGAACGACATCTCGCTCTTCGGCGAGTTCGGTATCGGCACCGACTTCTTCTGGATCACCTCCGAGGGTTCCAGCGACAACATCAAGCTCGCCTACAAATCCACCTTCGCCTTTGCCTGGCAACTAGGTGTCGGTGCCTTCTTCGGCGAACATGTCAGTGTCGGCCTTCACTACTATGGCCTCGGTATCCACAACATCGACTACACCTCGGGCACCCGCGAAGATGTCCCCGCCGCCGCCGCCCAACAGGATGCCGGTGGCCGTCAGCGCCGCTCCGTCGGCAGCCTCATGCTCCGTATCGGATTCCACTTCTAATCCCCATAGATAATGCTAAAAGAAATCCCCGCCGGCTGGCGGGGATTTCTTTTTAGTTTATCTTATCGAAACCTAGATACGGTCGCAAGCACTCCGGCATCACGATGCCGTCAGGCGTCTGATTGTTCTCCAAGAGGGCAGCCACGATGCGCGGAAGGGCGAGGGCAGAGCCGTTGAGGGTATGGCAGAGCTGCATCTTGCCGTTCTCGTCTTTGAAGCGCAACTTCATACGGTTGGCCTGGAAGGTCTCGAAGTTGCTCACCGAGCTCACCTCTAACCAGCGCTTCTGTGCAGCGCTCCACACTTCGAAATCGAAGGTCATGGCACTGGTGAAACTGATGTCACCACCGCAGAGTTTGAGGATATGATAAGGCAGACCGAGCTTGTCGAGCAGGCCTCCCACATGCTTCTTCATCTCTTCCAGCATCTCGTAGCTGTGGTCGGGGTGCTCGATAACGACGATTTCGACTTTCGAGAACTCATGCAGACGGTTCAATCCGCGCACATCCTTGCCGTAGCTACCGGCCTCACGACGGAAGCACTCGCTGTAACCCACACGTTTGATGGGCAACTGCTTGGGGTCGACCACCTCACCGCGGAAGATATTGGTGATGGGCACCTCAGCGGTGGGAATCATATAGAAGCCGTCCAGCGGGATGGCGTACATCTGACCTTCCTTGTCAGGCAGCTGACCGGTACCGAGACCCGAAGCCTCGTTGACCATCAGCGGCGGCTGTATCTCCAAGAATCCGGCATCGGCAGCCTCATTGAGGAAGAAATTGATGAGGGCGCGCTGCAAACGGGCACCTTTGCCCTTGTAGAACGGGAAGCCGGCTCCCGTCACCTTGTTGCCCAACTCAAAATCGATGATGTCGTATTTGGCACAGAGATCCCAGTGGGGCAGTGCGTCAGCAGAAAGCTCGGGTTTGTGGCCGAACTCTGCGACCACCACGTTATCGGCCTCGCTCTTGCCACAAGGTACAGTGATATGCGGTGTGTTGGGCAGCGAGATAAGTTTCTCGTTGAGGCTCTTTTCCGTGGCGGCCTGCTGCTCTCCGAGGGTTTTCTCCTCGGCCTTCAGTTCGGCGGTACGGGCTTTGGCGGCCTCTGCCTCGTCACGTTTTCCAGCCTTCATCAAGGCGCCAATCTCTTTGGCGATGCGGTTCGATTCGGCCTTCACGCCGTCGGCCTTCACCTGCAGGGCGCGACGCTCGGCGTCGAGGGCTATGATTTCGTCGATGCGTGCCTCCACATCGGCGACATTCTTGATTTTCAAACGGGAGATGCACTCCTCGCGATGATCTTTAATATATTGCAGTTGTAGCATCTTGTGTAATAAAATGGACATACCACCGTATGTCCTTGTTTAACTGGCGGAGAGAGAGGGATTCGAACCCCCGGACCCTCGCAGGTCAACGGTTTTCAAGACCGCCGCAATCGACCGCTCTGCCATCTCTCCGATTCGTAAAAACGGGTGCAAAAATACAACTTTTCGCCGACATGGCAAAATCTTTTTCTCATCACACACACATTCAACCATTAACGCATTGACGCATTAACGCATTGAAAGTCATTTTTTCGTAAAACTAAACTCGATAAGCTGTGTTCCATTGGATGTGGTCGACAACTGCGAAAGAATCATCTTCTTGTCGTCGAGCTTCTCGATATGATTCGACTCGAAGTCCGGAAGACTCATTTTCAGTTCCTCATCATCAATGCTGTAATCAAACTCCGTGGCTGTCAACTCAGTTGAGTAGTCAATGGGATTGATATGTGGAGATGTCAAAACACCCTTGCCGCCTTTTTGGAAGGTAAATGTCCAATTCTCGACAGCATCCCCATTCGTGCCGCTTTCGCTATATACTATCCAATAATCCAGTTTCCAAGAGCCTATGATTTTCTCGTCGTAGTCCTTTCCGCAGCCCACCATCATCAGCGTCGCACAGCACAGCGTCGCCAGTAATATCGTTGTTCTTTTCATTATATCTTGTCTTTGTCGATTCGGGTTGCAAAAATACGCAATCCTTGTCATACGACAAAATATTATTCACAACACCATAATTATCAACATCATCTCCCACAACCTCGCAGCCCAGATAGACACTGTGGGAGGCACGGCCGGCATAGTTGGCCACAAAGCCGTAGAGGTGTACCTCTCGCCCCTGCCACTCGTCGGGCAGCACCATGCTGATGCTCTTCGAATGCCGATACACTGGAGCCGACAAGAGTCTGGCATCCAATGATGGACAGAGGGCAACGAGGTATACCTCGTCCTCCGATTCCGCCCGCATGTGCAGCGGATTCTTCTCGAACGGAATGGTGACGACACCATCCTCCTCTTGCACCTCGCCGAATCCCACAGGTGCCACGGGCCCCTCGCTGACAATCAGTCGCTCGTAATCCACCTCCAGACCGCCTTCACCATTGGTGAAACAGTCGCTATTAAGGCGGAAGAAATAGTTACATTCCGTCATGTGTGCTTCCATAGCCCTGTCATGCAGTCCAATACGGAGTACCTGTTTGATATTGGCGGCATAACACACCACCTCCCTGAAAAGGGCACGGTTATGCTGCTGCAGCTCGGTGCGGGGATTGCGCACCGAACGCGGACGCGCGCGCATACACCACTTACCGCGCCATTGATAGCCGATAACGGTTCCTACCGTACCACGGAAACCGTCGTTGATTCCAAAACGTTGCTTTGCCATAATCTTAGATTTAAGAGATGAGGAGACAGGAGATAAAGAGGTGAGAACTTACCCCTTACACACCAGTCTCTTTAATCATTAAACTTTAAACGTAGAACTTTACCTATATATAATATAAGGTCAAAGGCTGTTACCGTCAAGTTAAAAAAACATAAAACAACGCATCCTCCCTCTTCCAACACCTACCGTGGTAGGCGATGGAAGGGAGAAGGGAAGATGATGGGAAGGTTTTTGGTAGGAGTTGGTGGCAGCAGGATACTGAGAAAGAGGCAAAAAGAGAACCCCGCAGGAGACCTGCGGGGTTTCTAGATCCAAAATCTAAAACAAATTACTTTTCACTTGAATGGTTATAGGTTATTGGTTATTGGTTATCGAAAACTGCTGTATCAACGGATTGCGTAAGCGTCACTAACCACTAACCGCTAACCACTAACCGCTTACTCGGCCTTCTTGGCGTACTTTTTGTACTTGTTCATGAACTTGTCGACGCGTCCGGCGGTGTCAACGAGTTTCAGCTTACCGGTGAAGAAGGGGTGCGAAGTGTTCGAGATTTCGAGCTTCACAACGGGATACTCATTACCATCGGTATAGGTGACGGTCTCTTTGGTGTTGGCACAGCTCTTGGTGAGGATCATGTGGTCGTTGGACATGTCTTTGAACACCACGAGGCGGTAGTTGTCGGGATGAATTCCTTTTTTCATTTCTTTACTTTTTGCCGTCTAACCCGTTAATTGTTAGACGATTGTTTATAATTCTATTATTTTTTTCGTGCTGCAAAGATACGAACTTTTCCCGAACTGCCAAAATATTTTTTATACTAATGGCGAAATTTTCTTCTTCATCAGCATATTATGTTATCACATTTTTACGAAACGTGTGCTATTCCAAAGACATATCCATCGGGCGATTCCAGCGTGAGGTAGGCCTCCACATCCCAACCCGTGAGATAGCTATAACCTATAACCCATAAACCTTCACTGCACCTTGGTGTAAACGTAGGTATCAGTGCCCATTATGCGCTCCATATCGGGGTTATCCGTATCGTGAGTAATGGTCTGGGTGGCGGCATCATAGATAAATTCGGCAGTTTCAACATATTCTTCTCCCGACCCAGCATCTGTCCAAATGATGGTAAGCAGAATTTTGTTGTCTTGAGTGGTATAGGTGAAGTCGAACGTCCGCTCCCTCTCCTGATTGGCGGAGGGATGTTCAGGTACTTCAGCGGCGATCATCTCGAAATACTCTCCATTCACTGTATCCTTGAAATCGAGTATGCTCTCAAGGTTGATGTAAATGGTGACACCTTGTTGCACAAACGAGTTCTCCATCGTGCAGCGCCACGAGGTGCCCGCCAGACCCTCTACCGTTAAGGGGACAGGCTCGTTGTCTTTCTCGCAAGCGGAAAACATGGGGGTGAGGGCTGATGCCACCAGCAGCATCGCAAAAAGTCTGAATGCTTTTTTCATTTTTTGATTTTTTTTATTGTTAAACAAAAGTTTCTAAAATACAATACACATTTTTAGGGTGAAATATGACAGGTGGGGATATTTTTTAATAACGGTATATTCTGCCATATTGTTTTTGTTCATTTTTTCAATTTGCAAATTTACATAAATTTCTTGAAATACACACAGACTCACGAAAAACTTTTTTTATTAGACACGAATTACCATGAATTGACCATGAATTAAATAACGGCTAATTACTCTAATTTGCAGGCGTCAGCTTTCGAGTCATTCGAGTCATTCGTCGTTTTCATAAGTCCTGCGGCAGCCATTCGAGTAATTCGCTTGCAATTCCCGCCTGCGTAGCCAATTCGTTAAATTCGTACAATTCGCCGTTCCCATATTTCTGCTCCGTGATGTTGTCATCGTTGTCATTGTTGTCGTTTTTTTTAGCTGCAAAGTTACATAATAATATACGCCCCTGCAAGCGCGCAGACCAAAGTATCACGCGTACAGACAAAGTATTACCCCCGCCAGACAAATAGTTACATTACCCCCCCCCTCTGCAAACACTGATTTACAGCGGAATACAAAATACGTGTAACTTTTTGTCTGCCGCCTGTTCAGACCCCAAAAGCGGCTAAAACCACCCCATTTCACCCCCCAAAAACACAAAAATCGCCGGCACTTCCGTACCGGCGATGATAACTGCAGTAACGGTTTCTTCTTTATTGTCCTTGCGCTGTTTTTTCTTTCTCTAACCTTTTTTACTTCTAAATTCGCTTGGTGCCATGGCGAAGCGCTCCTTGAAGTTGCGGGAGAAGACGACGCGGTTGGAGAAGCCGCTGGCGACGGCGACCTCGGCGATGGGCATCTCGGGGTGCTCGGTAAGGATCTTGGTGCTGTGGAAGAGGCGTGCTTCGTTGAGGAAGTTGGAGATGTTGCTGTAGTCGCTGCCCTGGGCGAAGGCGGCGCCGATGCGCTCCTTCGGCAGCTGCAGGCGCTCCACCAGCTGGTCGCGCCCGAACTGCGGGTCGAGGTGCAGGTTCTCCTCCAAGACTATCTTGCGGATGTAGTCGAACAACTCGCTGTCGGAAAGCTCGTCGAGCTCTTGAGTGGGTAGTGGATAGTGGGCAGTGGGTAGCATTTGTTCCCGTTTGCTATCCACTACACACTCCCCACTACCAACTAATTGCAAGTATTTCTCCTCATAGCTGATGCGCTCGCTGATCTCCTTTGTGAGCACAGCGTTCTTCTGCCGGATGGAGAGCAACTGCCTGGCAATGATGACGATGGAGACTATCGCCATCATTGTCAAGATTCCGAGGAACACCACGACCATACCCAACCGTTTCTTGGCGGCCTGTTCTTTTTCGAGAGCCAGTTGCTGCTCCTGCTCGTGGTAGCGGGCGGCATACTCCTGTGCCGTGGCCAGACGCTCGCTGTCGCCCAGCGTCTTCAGCAGGCTGGCGTAGCGCTGCATATAGGCGTCGCTGGCGTGGTAGTTGCCCTTGGCGCGGGCCGCTGTGGCGCGGTCGCGGAGCATGATGGCGTAGTCGCTGTGCAGGGTGTCGGCGCCCCACGCGGCTTCCAACTCGTCATAGAAAGCCAGCATCTTGTCGTATTCACCCAACAGGCACCAGGTGGCGGAAATCATCTTCTTGCCATTCTGTGTATGGCTGAAGTCGGTCTGGTTGAAGAGGGATAGATAGCGCCGCGCCTTGGTTTTCGGATTATTCTGATTATTCAGAGTGTTCGGAGCGCTCTGATTGTCAGCCATCATGCCGTAAGCATACGCCATAAAGGCGTAGGCCTGGCCGGTATACCAGTCGATGTATCCGGGGCGGCGCTCTTCGGTGGGCATGCGCTCGGAGCCGTCGTCGTAGTCGGCGGGGTGCTCGCCGTAGTCGCTCATTTTCTCGATGATACGCTCGGCCACAGGGATAATCTCTTCATGGCGTTTCTGTTTGTCGAGCGAGCGTATCTTGCCCTTCATGGCGCGGACGCAGGCATCGAACTCCGCGAAGCGGCGCACACGGTCGAGCTGCGCTATGGCGTCGTCCATCTTGGCGAAGCCCTCGTCGGTGCGACCCAGACGGATAAGGGCTTCGCCCATCTCCGACTGCATCAGCAGCGCCTCGGCCTCGTTGTCCAGCTGGCGGCAGGCCTCGATATACAGCATGCCGTATTTGAGCAATCCCTCGTCATCCCCGCGCATACGGGCCACATAGACCAGTATATCGAGCACCTCGGCTTGTTGTTGGGCCTTCAAGCTGCCTTCTGCCAGTAGCTGTATGCAGAGGGTGCGGGAGGAGTCCAGGGTAGCCTCGTTGTTGCTGTAGAAGTGGGCACGCAGCAACGTAGCCTCGGTGCGGTTTATGTTGCCCAGCAGCTCGGCCGAGTCGAGAACGATGAATGCCCGCTCCGGGTCCTGATAAAAGGTATCCCGCACCTTCTCGGCGGTATAGAGCGTATCGGAAGTCTGCGGCTCGCGCTCGTTTTCGTGTCCTCCGCAACTTGCGGCGAGAATTACTATAACTATATATAATATAATATGTTGTATTTTCATCATGGGGTTGAAGATGAAATGGAACCAACTGCAAAGATACAAAAATTGAGTGGATTGGCAAAAATTTTTTATACAATAATCTGTTGCCGGAAGCGTTATGGGGGTATGACAAAGACGATTTTTCTGGCCGGCGGGTGCTTCTGGGGCACACAGCACTACTTAGACCAAATCAACGGCATCATCGAGACCCAGACCGGTTTTGCCAACGGCAACGAAGAATACAAGGATCGTGTGGCGGCAGGCGACGGACCGAGCTACGAGGAGGTGTATACCGACACTACAGGCTTCGCCGAGACGGTGCGTGTGGTATACGACGACGAGGTGCTGCCGCTGAAGAAACTACTGGAACTCTATTTCCTCTGCATCGAGCCCACATCAGTGAACCGTCAAGGGGAAGACGAAGGAACTCGCTACCGCACAGGCATCTATTATATTGATGCCGAAGACCTCCCGACCATCATGGAGGTATACCGCCAGGTGGGACACGGCTATTCGAGTCCGCTGGCAGTGGAAGTGGAGCCGCTGCGGGTATTCCAGCCCGCCTCGGAGTACCATCAGGACTACCTGACAAAACATCCCAACGGCTACTGCCATCTGCCTGAGGCTCTGTTCGAAATGGCAAGAATGGCGAACAAGAAAGGTGAAAGGTGAAAGGTGTAAGGTGAAAGTTTTTTCTGCTATGTAAAAAAAAGTGCGTATCTTTGCACGATTTTTCTGCCCGAAAAAAAAGCCATGCGGATATGGCGTAATTGGTAGCCGCGCAAGACTTAGGATCTTGTTCCGAGAGGAGTGGGGGTTCGAGCCCCCCTATCCGCACATCAGGTGAGAGGTGAAAGGTGAGAGGTGAAAGGTATAAAAGAACAGAAATGAAAACATATCGCAACAAAGAAGGTTTATGTGGAAGGCATTTCACCTTTCACCTTTCACCTTTCACCTTGCTGTGCTTTCTTTTTTTGTTCGCGCACGCGCAGGCGAGTTATATTTTATTGCCGATGGACGACGTGCAGAAGAACCACCTGAAGGCCTACGGTGTGGCCTATTGGGCGCTGGAGCGCGAGGTGGAGGTAACCTGGCTGCTGAACTATCGCGGCGGCACTTTCATGATGAAGCATGCCGACGCCATCGAGCGTGAATGCAAGTTGCGCGGCGTGACCTGCGAGGTGATTGCCGACGGGCAGAGCAGCGCCATCCTGAGCCATATCGCCGACCCGAGCGTGAATATGGATGCCGTGAAACTGCAGAAAGCGCCGAAAATTGCAGTCTACTCACCGAAGAACAAGCTGCCGTGGGATGATGCGGTAACGCTGGTGCTCACCTATGCCGAGATACCCTACGATGTGGTGTATGACGAAGAGGTGATGAGTGGCGTACTGCCCACCTACGACTGGCTGCACCTGCACCACGAGGACTTCACTGGACAGTACGGCAAATTCTGGGCCAACTACCGCAACCAGCAATGGTACATCGAGGATGTGCGCTTACAGGAAGCCACGGCACACAAACTGGGTTACAGCAAGGTGAGCCACCTGAAGCTGGCGGTGGCCAAGAAGATACGCGACTTCGTGATGGGCGGAGGGTTCCTCTTCGCCATGTGCTCGGCCCCCGACAGCTACGATGTGGCGCTGGCAGCCGAGGGTGTGGATATCTGCGCCGAGATGTTTGACGGCGACCCCATACAGCCCAACGCCCAGTCGGCCTTGGACTACAGCAAGTGTTTTGCCTTCAAAGATTTCCGCATCAGCACCAACCCTTCGGAGTATGAAATCTCGACCATCGACATCGACGACCGCACCCGCCAACAACGGGTGAACGAGAAGAACGACTTCTTCGTTCTCTTCGACTTCTCGGCAAAGTGGGACTGGGTGCCGACGATGCTGACACAGAACCACACGCGCGTGGTTCACGGCTTCATGGGACAGACAACGGCCTTCCGCAGCGAGCTGGTGAAGACGAGCTGCGTGATTCTGGGAGACAACAAAGAGCTGGGCGAGGTGCGCTACCTGCATGGCGACTACGGGAAAGGCACCTGGACTTTCCTCGGCGGACACGACCCCGAAGACTATCGCCACTTCATCGGCGACCCGCCGACCGACCTGTCCCTCTATCCCAACTCACCTGGATACCGACTGATATTGAACAACATACTCTTCCCCGCAGCAAAGAAAGAGAAACACAAAACGTGATAAGAAGCCAAAAAGTCGAAGAGACGAAAAGTCAAAAGGGAGTGAGAGGGAGTGACAAGGAGTGAGAGGGAGTGAGAGGACAATAGTCAGCATACCACGTAATTCAAAGCAAAAAAATGACAATGAAAAACAAAAACATAAATATCAACAACATGAGAGCAAAGAACATTCGTCCTTTCACTCCTTTTCACTTCCTTTCACTCCCCTTCACTCCCCTATTGTTTTTACTCCTTTCACCTCTCACCTTGAATGCCCAAAATGGCATCTGGACGGTGTACGACACCCGCACGAGTGACATCTGCGGCAACAATATCTCGGCCATCACGGCCGACGACAACCTGTTGTGGGCCGGTTCCTATCAGGGGCTCTGTCGTCTGAAAGGCAACACCTGGACCGACTACGCCATGTTCAACGAGAAGTTGAAAGGGCAGTCGGTGAACTGCCTGATGGTGGACAAACGCGGCATCCTCTGGATTGGCACCGACGACTACGGTGTCATTGAGTGGGACGGCACCACCTGGCAGGAGCACAGCGAGGAGACGCGCCGTCTGAAGATGAAGTTCGTCAAGGAGATTGTCATCGACCAGGACGAAGTGGTGTGGATTGGTGTGACGTTGGGCGGCGTGGTGCGCTACGACGGCCGCAGTTGGGAGAAGTTCACCCCCGACGACAGCGAGTTGCTGAGCGACTTCGTGCTCGACCTCGCCGTGGATCGTTCCAACCGCAAATGGATCACCACCAATGCTGGCATCAGTGTCTATGACGGTACACGCTGGAGCAGCTATACCCCATTCAATTCGAACCTCCCCGACGCCATCGTACCCGCTATCGCCATCGACGCAAACGACGTGAAATGGTTCGGTACCCTCAGCGGATTGGCGCGCTTCGACGGCCGTACATGGAAGGTGTGGAACACCAAGAACAGCCCCCTGCCCAACAACCAGGTGAACGATATCGCCATCGATGGCGACGGCCTGCTGTGGTTGGCCACCAACGACGGTGTCGCCGTGTTCGACGGCGAGGACAACTGGGTGGTCTTCACCTCGAAAAACTGCAAGCTTCCCGCAGGCAACACCTACAAAGTGTGTCACGATAACCGTGGAAACCACTGGTTCGGCAACGACAGCAAAGGGCTTTCGAAGCTCAGTGGTTTCACCATGCCCGCCAAGAGCACCCAAAGCGGTAGCCTCTCGTCAACGTCTTACAACGACGGCCCCAGCGACGAGAACGTGCGCATCCAGCCCAATCTGGAGGAAGGTTACATCACCCTCACCATCGAGAGTCCTTCGGCACTCGTCACCTTTATCAACAAGGACGGCAAGACGGTGAAGACCGTCGACGGATACGTCAGCGGCAAGAAAATCAAAATCAACAAGATGCCCAAAGGCATGTACACCGTATCCGTGAAGACCATCCGTGGAGAGAAGAGAATTAAGTTTAATTTGAAATGAGGAGTAAGGAGTAAGGAGAAAAGGAGTAGAGGAGTTAACAGTTGAAATTGAACAAATCAGTTATATGAAGAAGCTTTCGTTATTCGTGTTGATGATGGCCGCGATGTTTGTGGCCAGCGCCCAGATGTTGGACCCCGCCAAGGTGTCGTGCAGCGTGAAAGAGACTTCGGCCACAGAGGCCGAGTTGGTCGTCACCGTGAAACTCAATGCCGGCTGGCACATGTATTCGCAGCACACCGACCCCAACGGCCCGCTGCCCACGGAGTTCTCGTTCGAGAAGAGCAACGACTACGGCCTTGTAGGCAAAGTGATAGAGCCCAAGCCCCATGAGGAGAACGACCCCCTGTTCGGCTGCGTGGTGAAGTCGTTCAGCGGCAACGTGGTGTTCCGTCAGAAAATCAAGAAACTTTCGACGAAAGACTTCACCGTGAAAGGCACCATCAGCTACCAACTCTGCAACAACGGTAGCTGCATCGCCCCCGAGGACCACGATATCTCCTTCAAGGTGAAGGGCGCCACAGAGGAAGTGGTCGTTGTGGAAGAACCTGTCGAGGACACGACCGCCTTGATTTCTGAGAACCCTGAGAATACTGAGTCTTCAGAAAATTCCGAAATCTCCGAAAGCACCCAAACCACCGAGAACACCGAGGCGCCCGAAGAGAAACAGAGCCTGCTGATGATATTCCTCATCGCCCTGGGTGGCGGCATCCTCACCATGTTCACCCCCTGCGTCTTCCCGATGATACCGATGACGGTGAACTTCTTCATGCGTGGTGCTGAGAACAAACGCAAGGGTCGCCGTCAGGCATGGGTCTTCGGCCTCTCCATCGTGCTTCTCTTCGCCGTGCTGGGTGCCATCCTGGCGCTCATCCTCGGACCCGAATCGCTCTACACCCTCGGAACCCACTGGATTCCCAACCTCATCTTCTTCGTCATCTTCTTCATCTTCGCGCTGAGTTTCTTCGGCCTCTTTGAAATCAAGATGCCCGAGAAATGGGTCAACTCCAGCGACGAACAAGCCGATAAAGGCGGCTTCCTCGCCCCCTTCTTCATCGCCCTCACCACCGTGCTGGTCTCCTTCAGCTGCACAGGTCCCATCCTCGGTGCCGCTTTGGTGGGTCTCACCACCAGCACCACCGACCGCTGGGTGTCGCTCATCACCATGCTGGGCTTCGGTATCGGCTTCGCCGCCCCCTTCACCCTGCTGGCCATGTTCCCCCAGTTCCTCAAGAATATGAAGAGTGGTGGCTGGCTCAACACCGTCAAGGTGGTCTTCGCCTTCCTCGAACTGGCTTTCGGATTGAAATTCCTCCAGCAGGCCGACCTCTACTGCGACTGGGGTCTGCTGCCGCGCGACATCTATCTGGCGCTGTGGATCGTCATCTTCGGTATGCTGGGCTTCTACCTGCTTGGCAAGCTGCGCTTCAAAGGCGACGACCCCGTGGAGCGTATCGGTACCGGCCGTCTGATGATTGCCATCATCGACCTGGCCTTCGTGGTTTACATGATTCCCGGTCTCTGGGGTGCCGAACTCAAGGGCCTCTCGGGCTTCCTGCCCCCGATGTCAAGCCAGAGCTTCTCCGTTCAGAAAGTGGTCAGCGAATTCAGCGGCAACGACGAGACGGGTCTTCCCAAAGACCGCAAATATGTCGAACTTGCCGAGCATACCCCGCTGGGATTCGAGACCTTCTTCGACCTCGACGAAGCCAAAGCTTACGCCCGTCAGGTGGGCAAGCCCATCTTTATCGACTTCACCGGCAAGACCTGCGCCAACTGCCGCGAGATGGAGCACTATGTGTGGCCCGATGCCGAAGTGAAGCGCATCCTCAACGAAGACTACGTGATGGTCTCGCTCTACTGCGACGCCAACACCATCGAGTTGCCCGAAAGCGAATGGGTCACCAACGACAAGGGACGCACCCTCACCTCGCTCGGACAAAAGAACCTCAACTACCAGAAGACCGCCTTCAACATGAACGCGCAACCCTACTATGTCGTCATCGATGCCGACGGCAACATCCTCACCAAGGAGAACTACAAGTACGACCGCGACGTGCAGAAATTCGTCGACTGGCTCAACGAAGGAAAGAGTAATTTTAAGAGATAAGAGATAACAGTTAAGAGTTTAGAGTTACCATAATGAAAAAGACCATCCTGCTGATAGCCGCCTTCTTTACCTTTGCGGCAACTGCCATTGCTCAAACGGTAAGCACGGAACTGGCACAAACTGTGGCCACCCGATTCTGGAACAGCTACCGCCCCGTCGATGTCAAACCCGCCACCTCAGTGACCGCCCTACCCTTCTCCGAGTTGCAGCATCTCCACATCTTCGATGTGAATAACGGAGAAGGCTTCGTCATCGTCTCCGGCGACCAGCGTGTGCGTCCCATCCTTGCCTACTCGTTTTCCACCCCCGCCTCCGAGAACCTCAACCCCGAGACGGGCTACTGGCTGAATGGCTATGAGGCACAGATTGCCGAAGTAGCCGAAAGTGATTTACAGCTACAAGAGAGCAGCGCGATGCAACAATGGGGAGAACTGACACTCTCCTCCGGCACCAAAGATCCCGTAGGTTCATTGCTGGACATCCCCGCCTTGATGACCACCCGCTGGAATCAGAGCAATCCCTACAACACCCTCTGTCCCTACGATTCGGCGAACCACCTCCGCACTGTCGTGGGCTGCGTGGCCACCGCGATGGCTCAGATTATGCGCTACTGGAGCTATCCCGCCTATGGTCAAGGTAGCCACACCTACCACAGTCGTCTCGGCGAAATCAGCGCCGACTTCGAGAGCACCTCCTATCTGTGGCATATCATGCCTAATGTCTGCAACGAATTCTCGCAGGAAGCGCAAATCACCGCCACTGCCACCATCTCGTCCCATTGCGGTGTCGCCGTCGACATGATGTACGGTTCCAGCAGCGGTGCCTATTCCGAATGCGGCCCTTGGTCCGACCGCTGCGCCGTTTCCGCCTTCGTCGACAACTTCAAATATGATTCCACCATCGCTTTTAACCACCGCGATGGTATCGATGACGCTGTCTGGTTGGCCATCCTCGACAGCGAACTCGTGAACCGTCGCCCGGTCTACTACCACGGTTCCGACTCCACCGGCGGACACGCCTTCGTGCTCGACGGCTCCGACCTCGAGGGGCGCTACCACTTCAACTGGGGCTGGGGCGGTTCCTATGACGGCTTCTACACCGTCGATAACCTTGCCCCCGGCAGCGGCGGTGCCGGCGGCAACGCCACCTACACCTTCAACCAGGGACAGGGCATCATCTACAACATCAAGCCCGCCTTTGTCGAAGTGTTCGACACCGTCGACTACCAAGACTCCATCTGCGAGAACACCCAGTATGTCCAATTCAGAGACTACAAACTGCTGGTATACAACGTAGCCAACCGCGACACCCTACTGCACCACCTCGACACCGTGTTCCGCTACCACCTGAAAGTCATCCAGAAGAAAAAACTCTACCTCAACCCCAACAACGGAGAAGAAGCTTTGATGAAGACCTATTGTCCCGCCGATGGCTACACCTTCCCCGAATGTACGTTCAGCAAGAGGAACTGCATGTTCACCGGCTGGTGCCGCAACCGCGAAGGCAACAACATCATCTACCAGCCCGGCGAGACGGCCTACTTCAACAACAGCCCCACCTTCTACGCCCTCTGGATAGACACCACAGCCTCCCAAGTCATCGACGACAACGAAATGACCGAAGGCATCCGTCTCTGGCCCAATCCCACTTCCGGCGAGTTGTACATCACCCTTGAGATGGGACATGATGCGCAGGTATTCGTCATCGACGCTGCGGGACGCATCGTGATACGAGAGAACTACCCCAACCTGATGAGCGGGCACACCAAAATCTCGCTGCAGCAGCTTCCTGCCGGCAGCTATACGGTGCAGGTGAAGACCGAGATGGGCATTTATAACCGACGTATAATCAAACAGTAGAAAAATAATTACAAGAAAAATTTGGCCGATTCGGAAAATGTTCGTACTTTTGCACCCGATTTCCATGAGAGGTTATGGGTTAGAAGTTATGGGTTATTGACGGCTGTCGCACCCATTATCGTAACCAACAAACAATACCTTTCAAAGAAATAAGAGAGTGCGGGGTAGAGCAGTGGTAGCTCGTCGGGCTCATAACCCGGAGGTCGTCGGTTCGAATCCTTCCCCCGCTACCAAAATCAAAAGTGAGCAGGACGCAAGTCCTGCTTTTTTATTATGGTAAGAATCCTTTCGAGATTCCATAAAGCATATACCTATATAATAATATGGTGTAAAATGCGTTATAGGGCTGTAGTAATATTTAATTTTGGTATGCAGAAGTTACTTCTCAATGAGCGGTTTATGCTGGGCGCGGTGACGCTCAACGTGATTATTATCTTTCTACAGGGATGCGGCTTGGAGAATGGAGTGATGGGGGCTGTGGATATCCTCTGCACTGTGCTTTTCATCTGCGAGATGGTGTTGAAACACCGTCTCTACGGGGTGCGAGGCTACTGGAAGGACAGCTGGAATATCCTCGACGGCACGGTGACCCTGCTGGCGCTGCCCTCTCTGCTGGTCTATTTCCTCCCCACCACCGGCGGCATGAAGATTCTCGTCACACTGCGAGCGCTGCGTGTCTTCAAGTCGTTCCGCACGGTGCGCCATTTCCCCAATATCAAGGAGATATGGAAGGGCTTCCGCCTGGCCATGCGGCAGTCGGCAGGATTCCTGATAGGCTATTTCGTCATCATCGTGGTGATAGCGATGTTCAACAGTGCGCTGTTCAGCGAGAGCGCCCCGCAGTATTTCAAGACACCGCTGGATGCTATCTACACGGTGTTCCAACTCTTCACAGTGGAGGGCTGGTACGATATTCCCAACGCAGTGGCGGGCGATATGGCGCCCATCTGGGTACATATCGTGCGCTTCTACTTCTGTGTGCTCCTTATCGGCGGCGGCATCATAGGGATGTCGCTCATCAACTCGATATTCGTCGATGCGCTGGCGGCAGACAACAACGACGACGTGAAGGCCAAGCTCGACGCTATGGAGCAGCAGATGGCCGAGAATCAGCGACAGATGGAGCAGAAAATCGACGACCTGCAGCAGACGATAGAACGGCTCACGGGGTCGTGGAAATGTTAATTTTTTAACTTTTTTTCACATAATTGAAAGATTATATGTATCTTTGCGAATCGAACAAGGAAACGATTTTTTGAAAACTAATTAATAACACTTTAAAAACCAACACAAAATGAAGAAAATCTTATTAACTGTTGTGGCTATTTTTGCCATGAGCACGATGGCCAACGCCCAGATTAAGGATCTCGGTGTCCGCGGCGCCTTTGGTGCCGGTGCCGGTGCCGAACTCTCCGCCATGTGGGACTGCGGCCTCCTCGGAGCCAATCGTCTTGAGACCGACCTTGGTTGGGCCGGAAACAAAGATTGGGGTTACATCAATCTTACTGGCATCGTTCAGTGGACTGGTGACCTTGGAAGCAATTTCGGCTGGTTTGCAGGTGTCGGTGCTAATCTTGGCCTATACAACGGCAACGATGCAGACTACGATGGCTTCGGCCTCGGTCTGGCAGCCCAAGTAGGCTTGGAATACAACTTTTCCATCCCCATCCAGCTCACCCTCGACTTCCGTCCCGGCTGGAGTTTTATCGGTCACAGCGGATTTGGTTACGGTGTCGCCCTCGGTATCCGCTATCGCTTCTAATCATAACGGAACAGATAAAAAAAGAGTTGCCTCCCTTTCAGGAGGCAACTTTTTTGTTGGCTGTGGCCAGTCTTTATTATTTCAGCTTCTTGAGAATCTCGACGGTCTGGTTCCAGAACATCTCGACGGTCTTAATCTCGATGCGCTCATCGGGGCTGTGGACTCCGCGGAGGGTGGGTCCATAGGAAATCATATCCATCTTGGGATATTTCTCGCCGATGAGGCCGCATTCGAGTCCTGCATGGATGGCGCGGACGATGGGTTCGCGACCGTACATCTGCTTGTAGACTTCGACACCGATTTTCAGCACGCGGCTGTCGGGATTGGGGGTCCATCCGGGATAGCCATCGGAATGCTTCACGCGGCAGCCGGCCAGACGGAAGGTGCTTTCAATCTTGGCGGCGGCGGCCATCTTGGCGCTCTCGACAGAGCTGCGCTGGCTGGTGGTGATGAGGATGGAGGTCTCGCCCATCTTAACGCTGGCAAGGTTGGTGGAGGTCTCGACGAAGTTCTCAATTTCGCGGCTCATAGCCAGCACACCGTGGGCGCAAGCATAGAGGACGTTGACGAGGCGTTCCTGGGAATCCTTGTCGACGACTTTCTTTGGCATATCGACGGTGCGGAGTTCGAATTTGAGGTCGGGTTCGGTGGTGCGGAACTCGAACTGCATGGCCCTGCCCATCTTGGTGACCATTGTCTTGAAGGTGCGGACGAGGTCTTCGGGGACAGTGACGACGGCCACTGCCTCGCGGGCGATAGCGTTGCGCAGGTTGCCTCCGTCGATGGAAGCCAGCCGCATGCCGAACTTGAAGGTACCCTCCCAAAGGATACGGTTGATGAGCTTGTTGGCGTTGCCAAGTCCTTTGTTGATGTCGTCGCCGCTGTGGCCACCTTTGAGGCCACTGACGTGCAGACGGAAGGCCTTATGGCCTTTGACAGCAGGCACATATTTATAGTCCATCTCAGCGACGGTGTCGACACCGCCAGCACAGCCGATGCAGTATTCGCCTTCGTCCTCGTCGTCGAAGTTGAGGAGTATTTCGCTCTTGAGCCATTGCTTGCTGAGGCCGTTGGCACCGGTGAGGCCGGTTTCCTCGTCGACGGTGATGAGTGCTTCGAGTGCGGGATGGGCCATTTTCTTGTCCTCGAGGATAGCGAGGATGGTGGCCACGCCGATGCCGTCGTCGGCGCCGAGGGTGGTGCCGTCGGCGGTGAGCCAGTCACCGTCGAGGACAGGCTGGATGGGGTCGGACATAAAGTCGAACTGCTTGTCGGAGTTCTTCTCGCAGACCATATCCATGTGTGCCTGAAGGCAGACGCGAGGCGATTTCTCATAGCCCTTGGTGGCAGGCTTGCGGATAAGCACGTTGCCCAGTTTGTCGCTCATGGTTTCGAGGCCGTGGTCCTTACCCCACTGCACGAGATAGGCGGAGATGAGCTCTTCGTGTTTGGAAGGGCGCGGAATCTGCATTATTTCCCCAAACCAATGCCACACGCGGGCGGGCTTAAGGTTCTTCAGCATGTCTTGTTTCATAGGTATCGTGTTTGATTGCTTGATTGCTTTATTGCTTGATTGCCTGATTGCTTTATTCCTTGATGAAGCTGTCGGGTCCGAAGAGTTGTTTGGCGTAGGGAGTGAGTTTGAGGTGCTTGGAGAGCCAGAAGATGGGGAGGTTGATGGTCTGGACTCCGCAGCAATAGGGGGTGATATGGTAAAGGTCGTAGATGACGTTGATGGTGCTGCGAGTGCTATCGATAAAGAAATTCTCGGTCATAGGCATCTCGTCGGCATTCTGGTATTCGTCGAAGAGACAGTCGCGGGTCTCGCTGTTGACATCGAGGTCTTGGATAGCGCGGGCGATAGCGTATCCGAGGCGTGTGGTGTCGAGGAGGTCGGAGAGGTGGACAATCTCGCCGGTTTCGACATCGACGGTGACGTAACACTCGGCATACATGCCATGAATGGCACCAATTTCATAGTTGCCATAAGTGATGAAGAAGGTGGCGAGGTTACCGTCCTGACGGCAATCGCTGTGCAGTTCATGATAGCTATAGGGCAAATCCTCGTTGACCTCCTTGACCATTTTGCCACCATACTGGTTCTTGACATTTTCGCGCCATCTGCTGACGGCCTTCTTGATGTCGGCTGGTGCCTCGGGGCCGAAATAATAATTCATAAGCTCGCGCATGGCTTTCTCCGTCATCATGCCCTCCTCGGGCCATTCCACGGAGAAACGTTCGCGCACTCCATAGTTCTCGAATTCAGGAGCAAACGGCTCCTCGTCGTGAATCATAAAGCAGAGCTTGTCGCTCACGGTGAAGGTCTTGAATTCCTTCATCGGCACTGCCGAGTCGAGAGCCGAGTCTTGAATCTGGGAATCCGATTCTGTTTTAGCAGATTCTCCTCCACAGGCTGCCAACAAGGTGGCGGCAAGGGCGAGGGTGAGTATCAACTGTTTCATCGTATCAGATTATCTTGGATAATGAAGTGCAAAAATACAACTTTTTTGCGATGTGTGCAAAAAAGATTTCACTATGTCGGAAAAAATAATTATTTTTGCATTCTCAAACAAATAAAGACATATGTATAAACCAAAGCATTTCTTTATACTTTTGGCAATCCTACTCTTTGTCTCGTGCATCAAGGAAGAACCACAGAACAGCGAGTGTGACATTGAGAGCGCATGGGTTGAGGGCGAAGAATATGAGGGCTATTTCTACCAGAAAGCGCAGATGCGGATGGAGAATGTGCCGTCGAACAGCAGCACGGTGGTCTTCACGGTACGCTCGGTCGACGACCTCCCCCCGATGCCAGTCTATTTCACGCTCAGCGAAGGTGCGACCATCACACCGGCGAGTGGTTCGCTACAGAACTTCTCGCAGGGGCCCGTGACCTACACGGTAACCTCTGAGGATGGAGAATGGAGTCGCACCTACCGCGTCTATTTCCAAAAAGTGAATGCCGAATCGTCCTACCTTTTCAGCTTCGAGCATGTGGACGAGGAGGTAGCGAATAACGGCAGCAGCTATCATGTTTTCTATGAGGAGAGTGCCGACGGAGAGCGCTACGACTGGTGGGCTTCGGGCAATGCCGGCGTAGCCATCCTCCATCAGGGATGGACTCCCGAGCAGTTCCCCACCTATTCGACGACGGAGGGCCTTATAGGACGTGGGGTGTGTCTGAACACCCAGTATACCGGTGATCTAGGAGAAGCGATGGGCAAACCCATCGCCGCCGGCAACTTCTTCCTGGGGCGCTTCAACGTGGATGCCGTGCTCACCAATGCGCTGGCGGCCACTCAATTCGGCATCCCCACCGACCGGCAACCCACAAAGGTCAGCGGCTGGTATAAATATCATCCCGGCGAGGTGTTCACCAATGTCAATATGGAGGAGATTCCCGACCGCACCGATCAAGCCCATATCTACGCCGTCTTCTACCGCAACCAAGATGCAGTAGGCAACGCGGTAGTGCTCGACGGGAGCAATGTGCTCACAAGCGAATATATCGTTAGCAAGGCGACGTTCACAGTGACATCGGCCGTCGACGAGTGGACCCACTTCGAGTTGGAGCTTGAGGGAGACAGCGCCGACCCCCAGATTCTTGCCGCCATGGGCTACAACTTCACGGTGGTCTTTTCGTCAAGTAAGGGAGGCGACCTCTTCGAGGGGGCCATAGGCAGTACACTGATGGTAGACGAGGTGAGGGTGGAGTTTTGATAACGGTTAAAGATATGAGTTATTAGATAAGAGTTAAGAGTTATGTTTAATATAAGACAATCATCATTGCGTTTCGTTGCAATTCTTGCACTTATCGCTGTTTTTGCGGTTCCTTGTCAGGCGGGGATAACAGATAGTTTGGATGTGAAGTTGCGTGCCGGGTATCATCTGGGAGGCACCTCTCCCCTACCCTTGCCGGCCACAATACGAAGCATCGATGCTTTCCGTCCGACGGTCTCTGTGCGCATCGGTGCCGATGCCACCCTGATGGTGGCCAACAGTTGGGGACTGACGGCAGGTCTGTTTTTCGAGGGGAAAGGGATGGATGGCGAAGTCACCGTCAAAGGCTATAGCATGGAGATGAAGAAAGGGAACTCGCAGATTAGCGGTCTCTTTACGGGTCATGTGAAGCAGGAGGTGAGCCAGTGGATGCTGACGCTGCCTGTGAAGGTCTGCTGGCAGTTGAGCGAGAAGGTGGCGCTAAAAGGGGGTCCTTATGTATCGCTGCTGGTCTCGAAAGGATTCAACGGCACCGCCTTCGACGGCTACCTGCGGCAGGGAAGCCCCACTGGCCCCAAAATCAAGATTGGAAACAAAGAGGGCGAATGGGCTACCTACGACTTCAGCGACAACATGCGAAGCCTGCAATGGGGCGTAAGTGTGGGAGTCGATTGGCAAATCAGCGGACACGTGGGACTCTCCGCAGACCTCGATTGGGGACTCTCCGGACTCTTCCAGAGCGACTTCAAGACCGTGGAGCAAACGCTCTACCCCATCTTCGGATGTGTGGGAGTGTTCTATAATTTATAGGTATGAAAAGAATACTAACCATTTTGCTTATGATTGCATCAGCCTCTACAATGAATATTTCCGGTCAAAATGCCGATAATAAATCGATGAGACTTCACTGCGAGAAGCCTCCTTACCTGAAAGCGGGCGACCGTGTGGCGCTCCTCTCACCGGCCTATGCCAGCACAATGGGAGAGGTTGATTCGGCCGCCGACGTGTTGCGCGGCTGGGGTTTCGAGCCCGTCATCGGTCCCCATGTAGGGCGTGTGTTCGCTGGAAAATATGCCGGTACTGACGAGGAGCGAGTGAGCGACCTGCGCTGGGCACTGAGCGACACGAGCATCAAGGCCATCCTCTGTAATCGCGGCGGATATGGAACCATCCATTATATCGACCAAATTCCGCTCGAAGAATGGGGAGCACACCCCAAATGGTTGGTGGGATTCAGCGACATCAGCACGCTGCACGGGCTGCTGACACGTGCGGGTGTGATGAGCATTCACGGAACGATGAGCATGTTTCTGGCCAAAGGTGGTGAAGATTCGACGAGTACACTGATGCGCGACCTGCTGATGGGTATTGTGCCACGCTATGAGGTACCGGCTCATCCGCAAAATATCGAGGGAAAAGCCAATGGAATACTGGTGGGGGGCAACCTCTGCACTTTCGTCCCCAACCTCGGTACCCAAGCCGACGCCACCCTCGGTGACAACCTCATCCTCTTCATCGAGGAGATTGAAGAGACAATGCACAATATCGACCGGCAGCTTCAAATACTCGCCATGCACGGGGTTCTTGACCGCTGCAAAGGTGTGGTGCTGGGCGATTTTACCGACTGCGGCGATGAATTCACCTACTCTTGTATTGAGGAGATGCTGCGTCCTTATTTTGAGAAATACAACATTCCTTTACTCTGCGGCTTCCCCGGTGGACACGATACGGTGAACCTGCCGATAGTGATGGGTGCGCCGGTAACGATAGATGTCCGTCCCGACGGTTCCACTCTCCAGTTCGACATAGAAGGTCGTCAACAGAAAGTCACTTGCGCCGACACTGAGGTTCGACACAAGTGACCTTTACTATAGAGAGGCCATCGCCTCCGATTCCATGATTACTTGAAGTATTCGACACCCGACTCGAAGATGTGCTGATCGTCGCGGAAGTCGATGTTTTGTGCGCTCCATTCGGTGCGACGCTCGCTGTGACCCATCTTGCCGAAGACGCGGCCGTCGGGGCTGGTGATGCCCTCGATGGCCATATAGGAGCCATTCATGTTGTACTCCTCGTCCATAGTGGGAACGCCCTCAAGGTTGCAGTACTGGGTAGCCACCTGCCCATTCTTGAAGAGGCGGTCGATCCACTCCTGCGGCGCCACGAAACGGCCCTCGCCATGCGAGATGGGAATGGCGTAGACACCACCGAGTTCGGCCTGACGGAGCCAGGGGCTGAGGTTAGAGGTGACGCGGGTGTAGGCTATCTTGCTCTGGTGGCGACCGATGGTATTGAAGGTCAGCGTAGGAGCATCCTCGGCTTGAGGGCGGATCTCGCCATAGGGTACGAGGCCGAGTTTGACGAGTGCCTGGAAGCCATTGCAGATACCCAGCATGAGACCGTCGCGTTTGTTGAGGAGCTCCATCACGGCATCGGCGATGCGCGGGTTGCGGAAGACGCTGGTGATGAACTTGGCGGAGCCCTCGGGCTCATCGCCGGCACTGAAGCCGCCGGGAATCATCACTATCTGGCTGTTGTTGATGGCGCGGACATAGGCATCGACGCTCTCGCGAATCTGCTGGCCGTTCTGATTGCGGAAGACGATGATTTCGCTCTCGGCACCGGCGCGGTTGAAAGCGCGGGCAGAGTCGTATTCGCAATTGGTACCCGGAAAGGCGGGGATGAAGACTCTCGGCTTTGCCGAAGTTGAAAGCTGGAAGTTGAAAGTTGAAAGTTTTTCCTTGGGTGCATCATAGAGGTCACATTCCACTTTGCTCTTTTCGCTTTCCACTTGCATAGCGCGGGTCGGGAAGACACCTTCGAGGGTTTTCTGCCAGGCGGCGAGGGCTTCTTCGAGGTCGATGCGCTCGATGCTGTTTTCGGGGTTGCTCCCTTCGGTCGCGACCTCGAAAACGGGCTCGTCGATGACGCGGCCAACCTCTGTGCAACGGAACGGCAGATGATCGACGGTGACGTTTTCTTCCACCTCGACGACGATATTGCCGTAATGGCGCGCCACCAATTCTTCATTCTTAGTTCTTAGTTCTTCATTCAAACGCACACCGCGTTTGTTGCCGAAGGCCATCTTGCTGACAGCCTCGATGAGGCCACCGAAGCCGACGACGAAGGAACTCTTCACCTGGTCGGCCAGAATGGCTTTGCGCAGAGCGGCATACTGAGCCATCACGTCGTCGTAGACAGGCATGCCGTATTGGTCCTCCTTGACATCGAGGAGCATCAGACGGCCGTTACGGCTCTTGAGTTCAGTGCTGACCACATGGTGCACGTCGCCCGTACCCACAGCGAAGGAGCAGAGCGTCGGAGGCACGTCGATATCGTTGAAGGTGCCAGACATCGAGTCCTTACCACCGATGGCGGGCAGTTTGAGACCCATCTGGGCGTTATAGGCTCCCAGCAGGGCGGCGAAAGGCTCACCCCAGCGGTAGGGGTCGTTGCCGAGTTTCTTAAAATATTCCTGGAAGGTGAGTCGCACACGGCTGGCGTCACCACCAGCAGCGGCAATCTTGGCCACGCTGTTCACCACGTTCCAAGCGGCACCATGGAAGGGGCTCCACGACATGAGGTAGGGATCGAGGCCGTAGGACATGAAGGTCACGAGGTCGCAGTGGCCGTCGAGCAGCGGCAGTGTGGCAGCCATCACCTGTGTGGGCGACAGCTGGTATTTTCCGCCGTAGGGCATGAAGACGCTGCGGGCGCCGATGCTACTGTCGAACATTTCGACCAATCCCTTTTGGGAACAGACGTTGAGGTCAGCGAGAGTGGAAAGCCAGAGATCCTTGATGGATTTCGGAGTATTCTGATTATTCCGATTATTCTGAGTGGGCATTGCCACGCTGACGGTGGTCTCTTGGTGGGCGCCGTTGGTGTCGATGAAGCGGCGGCTGAGGTTGACGATTTCCTTACCGCGCCAGTTGATGACCATGCGGGGTTCCTTGGTGACGGTGGCCACCACGGTAGCTTCGAGGTTTTCCTCATCGGCGAACTTCAGCATCAGGTCGACATCCTTGGGGTCGACGACCACAGCCATACGCTCCTGGCTCTCGCTGATGGCCAGTTCAGTGCCGTCGAGGCCAGCGTACTTCTTGGGCACGCGGTCGAGGTTGATCTGCAGGCCGTCGGCCAACTCGCCGATGGCGACGCTCACGCCACCGGCGCCGAAGTCGTTGCATTTCTTGATAATATGAGAAACCTCCTCGCGGCGGAACAGACGCTGAATCTTGCGCTCGGTGGGAGCGTTGCCCTTCTGTACCTCGGCGCCGCAGGTGGTCAGCGACTTGGTGGTGTGCGATTTGGAAGCACCCGTAGCACCGCCGATGCCGTCACGTCCGGTACGGCCACCCAGCAGGATGATGATGTCGCCGGGGTCGGAAGTGAGGCGTTGCACGGCACGACGAGGAGCGGCGGCGATGACAGCACCAATTTCCATACGTTTGGCCACATAGTTGGGGTGGTAGACCTCGTTCACCAGGCCCGTTGCCAGACCTATCTGGTTGCCATAGGAGCTATAACCATGAGCAGCGGTAGTGACAATCTTGCGCTGCGGGAGTTTGCCGGCGAGGGTCTCGTTGAGAGGCTTGGTGGGGTCTGCAGCACCGGTGACACGCATAGCCTGATAGACGTAGGTGCGTCCCGAAAGTGGGTCGCGGATGCAGCCACCGAGGCAGGTGGCTGCGCCACCGAAGGGTTCAATCTCCGTCGGGTGGTTGTGGGTCTCATTCTTGAAGTTGATGAGCCACTCCTCCTTGTTACCGTCGATAACGACGGGCACCACGATGGAGCAGGCGTTGATTTCGTCGCTAGGCTCCTGGTCGTCGAGGATGCCGGCCTTCTTGAGTCGTTTGGCGGCAAGGGTGCCGATGTCCATCAGGCAGACGAACTTGTCGGTGCGGCCAGTATACTGCTCCTTGTGGTCGGCGAGGTACTGCTTGAAGGCGCCCTCGATAAGGGGACGATAGAAGCCGTCGTCGAACTTCACATCCTTCAACTCAGTGGCAAAGGTGGTGTGGCGACAGTGGTCGCTCCAGTAGGTGTCAAGCACACGAATCTCCGTCATCGTGGGGTCGCGATGCTCGTCATCGTGGAAGTAGCGCTGGATATGCTTAAAGTCGGCGAAGGTCATGGCGAGACCGAGACCGTCGTAGAGTTCCTTCAGCTGAGGCTCAGCCATATTCGCAAAACCATCGAAAGTGATGACATCAGCGGGTTCGTCGAAATGGTCCTCGAGGGTCGTGGGTTTGGGCTCGTCGGTGACGCGGCTGTCGACGGGGTTGACGCAGTGCTTGATAATCTTTTCTCTAGTTTCAGTAGTCATACTGGTTCTACTAGAGATGACATACGTGGTGGCACTCTTGATGATGGGCTCTTCGGCATCATTGAGGAGCTTCACGCACTGCTCAGCGCTGTCGGCACGTTGGTCGAACTGACCAGGGAGATATTCCACCGTGAAGCAGAAATCGTCAGCCTTATGCGGGAACTCCTCATCGTAGATGTCATCCACCGGAGGCTCACTGAACACCGTCTGCTTGGCCTGTGCGAAGGTGGCGTCGGAGACATTCTCCACATCGTAGCGTATCAGTACACGCACCTCCTCGGCCTCAATGCCGAGATACTCGCTCATTTCGTTCTTCAACTCCTTGGCCTTCACGGCAAATGGAGCCTTCTTCTCAACAAAAATTCTTCTAACCATATTATTGATTGCTTGATTGCTTGATTGTTTGATTGTTTTCTACTGCGTCCTGTGGAGCAGCCTTCTGGTCGCTCACCTCCACGAAGTTCTCGGGATGCTTGGCCATTTCTTTCTTGAAGAGGCTGCGAACCTTGAGAATATCGGTCTCTTGGTCGTCGGTGGTCCATATTGCTTCGCCGAGGTAGATTTCTTTTCTGCTGAAATCCAAAAATGCCGGCACGATAGGCACACCTGCCTGATGGGCTATCTCCCAGAAACCACGTTTCCAACGTTTTGTAGGCTTACGGGTCCCTTCGGGCGTGATGGCGATGGAGAGAGGCCCGCCTTTGGCGAACTCATGTACCGCGGTACCCACCATATCGTTTTTGCGGTTGCCACGGTCTATCGAGATGCATCCCAAATGACGCAGAATAGGAGCCAGAGGGCCCTTGAAATATTCTTTTTTGATGAAAATCTTTCCGTTCTTACTGACTTGCCATAGATAAGCCGTACCCACCATATAATCAGCCGATGACGTATGTGGAGCGACGGCAAAAACGCATCTGTCCACCTCAGGACGGGAGCCTTTATCCGGCAGGATAAACTTCCATCCACCGAGTTTCGCTATTGCTATCCAAATCTTTTTCATATCGGCTGCAAAAATACACTTTTTTTCGCGAATATAATAAATAATTTTTTCACCACCTGTTGAAACGGGGTTTAAAACGTCCCCTACCCCACCCCAACGACCTAGCAACACCCTATCACTCACTAACAAGGAAGCCGCCCTTGCGCGTTTCGGCGCAAGGGCGGCTATATATTGATTTATAATTTCTTAACAACAAATACTACAATTGAGCCCGGATAGCCCTCTCGACGGTCGTCATGGAGGAAGTCTGGGCATCGTAACGGCCCACCACGTTACCCTTGCGGTCGATGAGAAACTTGGTGAAGTTCCAGGGGATCTCGCCGGGCTTCTTCTCTTTGAGCCAGACATAAAGAGGCGAGGCGTTGGAACCCTTGACGTCGATTTTTGCGAACTGGGGAAATGTAATATTGTAGGTACCAGTGCAGAAATCGTGGATGTCCTCGTAGCTGCCCGGAGCTTGGCCGCCGAACTGGTTGCAGGGAAAATCCAGAATGACGAAACCACGGTCACGGTAAGTCTCATAGATGCGCTCTAAATCTTCATACTGAGGCGTATAGCCGCACTGTGTGGCGGTATTGACCACCAACAACACTTGACCTTGGTAAATAGACAACGAGACACTATCTCCCTGCCCGTCGAGCACCTTGAACTGGTAGATGTTGTCTTTCACTTTGTCTTCTTCTTTTCCACAGGCGGCGAAAAGCATTGTGGCCGTCAGTGCCAGAGCTAAAAATTTGATGTATTTCATTTCGTGTTTTTTATTTTTTTCGGGTGCAAAAATACAGATTATTTTCGATACGTCAGAAAATAAATGTATCTTTGCACCGTGAAAAAACAAAACATTTATAATATGAAAGTAAAACTCATTACATTAGCCATCGCCTCGTTGCTGGTTTTCGGCACGGCGACGGCTCAGAAAAAGAAACAACAGGAGCAATACAACGGCGGCATCACCACAGAGATGATGCAGCAGATGAAGAAAGGCTTTGGCGGCAACGCCAGCGACAAGGCGCTGCGCAACATCATGGTCAACAACGCCCCTAACAAGCTGGCCATGAACTACGAGAACGCCACGAAGTTCGACTCGCACTTCTCGAACCGCGTGGAGAGCAGGGCCGTCACCGACCAGAAGTCCAGCGGCCGCTGCTGGATGTTCACCGGCATGAACGTGCTGCGTAACCAAGCCATCCGCAAGCACCACCTGCCCGACAACTTCCAGTTCTCGCAGGCCTACCTCTTCTTCTACGACCAATTGGAGAAGAGTAATCTCTTCCTGCAGGCCATGATTGACACATGGCAGAAGCCCATCGACGACCAGGAGGTGCAGTGGCTGTTCAAGAACCCCATCGGCGACGGTGGCCAGTTCACCGGTGTGGCCAACCTCATCGACAAGTACGGCCTCGTGCCCAGCGATGTGATGCCCGAGACCTACAACACCAACAACACCTCCAGCATCAGCAACCTGCTGTCCCTCAAGCTCCGCGAGGATGGACTCCAGCTGCGTGAGATGGCCGCCCAGAAGGGCATGACCCCCGCCAAGCTGCAGGCCAAGAAAACTGAGATGCTCGGCACCATCTACCGCATGCTGGCCCTCACTTTCGGCGAGCCCCCGGCACAGTTCACTTGGCAGCAGAAGAACGCCAAGGGCGAGATTGTGGAAACTGCCACCTACACTCCCAAGGAGTTCTACGAGAAATTCGCGAAGACCGACTTCTCGAAGTACTACATGGTGATGAACGACCCCACCCGCGAATACTACAAAGTGTATGAAATCCAGTACGACCGCCACGTCTACGACGGCCAAAACTGGCACTATCTCAACCTGCCCATGGAGGATATCGCCCCCATGTGCATCGCCTCCATCAAGGACAGCACCATGATGTACTTCAGCTGCGACGTGGGAAAATTCCTCAACCGCGACAACGGCCTGATGGACATGAACAACTACGACTATGAGTCGTTGATGGGCACCACCTTCGGCATGGACAAGAAGCAGCGCGTGGCTACCTTCGCCAGCGGCTCGAGCCACGCCATGACCCTCTGCGCTGTCGACCTCGACAAGGACGGCAAGCCCGTGAAGTGGATGGTCGAGAACAGCTGGGGTCCCAACTACGGCTGGCAGGGTAACCTCATCATGACCAACGACTGGTTCAATGAGTACATGTTCCGCGTCGTCCTCGAGGAGAAATACATCCCCGCCAACATCCGCGCCATGATGGACCAGAAGCCCATCATGCTCCCCGCTTGGGATCCGATGTTCGCTCCGGAAGAATAGTATAGCATATTCAAACAAAAAAAGAAATGCACCTGACCTATGCCGGGTGCATTTCTTTTTTTGCGATTTTCTCCCTTCGAAATCAAATCCTCTCTATCACCGTGGTGTCGCGTTTGCCTTTGGTGATGGTGGTGTATTCGGTTCCTTTCTTGGTGGGAATGCGGACCTTGTAGCTCTTGCCGGATTTGTTCTTCAGCTTGTCGGTTTGCAGCCAAGGGTTCATGGTGCGCAGCATCTTGTAGCTGGTACCGTGGTCGACGGCGAACTGAACGAGGTCGACATCCTTCCCTTCAAGCGTCGCCTCTTCGAACGGCAGTTCGGGATAGGTGTCGCAACGACGCACGGTGTAGCCGTAATCCTGCGGGTGCTGGAGGATGAGTTTGAGGGCGAGGATACGGTAGACATAACGTTGTGTTTCACGGTTGAGCAGCAGGTCGTAGTAGCTCTTCTGCCGTTGGTTCGAGAGGCGTTTTTCCAATCCGCCCTCACCGCAGTTGTAGGCAGCAGCGGCATTGGTCCAACTACCCAGTCGACGTTTGAGGTACTTAAGATACTGACAGGCGGCATGCGTCGATGCTTCGAGGTCGTTGCGCATGTCTATCTCATCATTGATCTCAAGTCCATATTTCTGACCCGTAGCCTTCATAAACTGCCAATAACCCTGAGCGCCAGCAGGCGAGGTGGCATTTTGCAGGCTGCTCTCGATGACGCAGAGGTACTTCATATCCATCGGCACTCCCTCTTCCTTGAGGATACGCTCGATGGTGGGAAAGACACGGGTGGCGCGCTTGATGATGAAGAGTGTGCTGCTCTGGTAATACATATTGGATACCAACTCGCGGTCCAGTCCCTCGCGGACATACCACAGGTTCAGCGGCACACGTTCGCCGCAGAAATAAAGTGTATCTGGCATCGGTGGCGCATAGACACGATAGTCGGCACGTATGGCGCGAGTGAGAATCTCGTCGTCGTTCTT
>JAEEGL017410702.1_pt1 | contig 44636 bp, 30 predicted proteins | sample 9134231 | NCBI WGS metagenome assembly JAEEGL01 (sample SAMN16246548, study PRJNA631951) | gut metagenome | biome: gut microbiome; feature: rumen; material: fiber-attached | host: Bos | place: Iran: Karaj | collected 2018-10 | reverse complement strand
GGTATTTCGCCACCGCGCTCGCCAAACAGTATGACACCGCGGTCAGATATGTGGAATCCCTTCGGTTGGATGCGTGGACGCACAACAAGGCCATTCAGAAGGCTGTCGAGAGCCGCCGTCTGTCGGAGGAGCAGAAAGCCCATCTGAGAGAGATGAAAGTCAGATAACCGTGAGACGGCACTCCGGAGAGCGAAATCTATGTGTTTCAGCAGAATTTTCGAAACCGAACTCTTGACAGATTTCGTTTTCCATGTTATCACAGAATCGGAGAAGGACACGAACATGGAATTCACCAACAGCCCGCTTGTTGTCTACACCGCGCTCAGCCCGAACCACTCCGGCCTGCGCACGCACGCCATCGACCGCATCACGCCGCACTGCGTCGTCGGACAGTGCTCCGTCGAGGTGCTCGGGAACATCTTTCTCCCCGTGGAACGTCAGGCCAGCTCCAACTACGGCATCGGTCCCGACGGGCGGATCGCCATGTACGTGGAGGAGAAGAACCGTTCGTGGTGCTCCTCCTCCCGCGCCAACGACCAGCGCGCCGTGACCATCGAATGCGCGTCGGACAAGACGGAGCCCTACGCCATGAACGCGACCGTCTTCGACACCCTCATCATCCTCTGCGCCGATATCTGCCGCCGCAACGGGAAACGCAAACTCCTCTGGATCCCGGACAGGGATGCGTCGCTCGCCTATACGCCGCGGCGGGACGAAATGCTTTTGACCGTTCACCGCTGGTTCGCCGACAAAAGCTGTCCCGGGACGTGGCTGTACAACCGTCTCGGTGCCTTGGCATGGCAGGTCACGGACCGCCTGAGGAGGGAGTGAGGGCGGATCATACGGCGGCAAGACGACGATGGCGAAGCTGCTTGAAGAAAAGCACGGATTCCTCCGATACCGTCAGGGGGATCATTCGCACGACTGTTTTGCGCTGGCGGACGCGGAAGAGCAGCCCGCCATGAGCATGGACCGGAGCGCGGACTGGCACACCTACTTCGCGCAGCCTCCCCGTCAGTATGCGGACTGGATGCAGGCCGAGCTGCGGGAGGAAAACGGGGACACCAATTTCAGCCGGAAGTGGCTCGGGAAGATCCCGGAGGGCATTTTGATCCGCGAAAGTCAGTCCGGCGTCTGCCGATATCGGGACGGAGCTGACGGACGAAACAACATAGAAAAAAGGCGGCGGGATCCCTTTTGAGAACCCGTCGCCTGATTTCGTTTTGTGCCAGCCCGTGCGCCCCAACAGCGGCCTGTGTCGGCCTTCACCGCGGGTGGATCCCGTGCCCTGCCCGACCGCACGCCCCCGCCCAATCGCCCGGACGGGGCGGACAGGGAGCTTTCACCGTTTATCCTGCTGCGCTGCCGGTGTAAAAGAGTAACTTCATGTTGCATCGCCAAATCCCGCATACGGAATATTGTTGATCAGACATTCCGCCGCGTTCTCGATATCTTCCCAAATCGGCGCTTCCCCTTCCCGGGCACAGCACTCCAGTTCATCCACGATGTTTTCAATCAACACCATATCGATGAAAAGCGGTAGCTTATTCAGCATTTCCTTCGGAAGATCCGTTGCGGTTTTATAGCCCTGCAATTGATGGCCGAAGCACTGCTGCATCCGCGCAAATCGCTTGCCCGGGTCGGTTTCCTGCCTTGTCCAGCCTTCGTTGTGGAGCCAGAGATTGGCAAGGTCGAACATGTACCAGCAGTTCATGCAGTTGTCAAAATCGAACACCGTGACCGCGCCCGTATCCATGTCGATATGGTAGTTTCCATCATTGAAATCGAAGTGAACCAGGCCATAGCAGCTTTTGTCCTTCGGAAGCACATGAAAAGCCTCCAGACGCCTTGCGATGGCTGTTTTCAGCTCCCGGTATTCCTCCGGGATCAGGCAGTTCAGGTACGTCATGTTGTATTTATCAAAGTAGTCCGGGCGGGGATGGACAGGCACATAAGCCTTGGACAATCTGTGGATCGCGCCCAAGGCTTTGCCGGTGTTGCAGAAGTATTCGCTCAGCGGCGCGCCTTCCCGGTAACGGTAGCCGTTATCCGCCATCAGCATTCCTTTGGCGTAAGCAAACAGGCTGACGGAAACCGTTTTGCCGTCGACCACCATACGCTCCGCCTGGCTGCTGTTAACGGACGGGATCACATCCGCCACAGGCGCGCCGTTTTCCGCCAGAAAGCGGACAAACTCTGTTTCGGCAAGATAGTCTTTCTCCGTTCGGTCTCCGAGAACGGAGATCCGAAGGACATACTGCTTTTCCCCGTTTCGGCTGACGATCACGATCCGGTTCCGCCCGCCTTTATGGCCGGATATCGGAGCGAAGGTACAGTCTTCCAGGGGATACAGGGTTTTCACTTGTTCAAGAATTTGCTCCAAGCAGACACCTCTCTCTTTTGCGCTTCGATTCGCAGATGGTCAGCGAGACTCGTCGCTTCCGTCCGACGTCGACCGTCCGTAATACGGGGAATCGCCGTAGAACCGGTCTTTCAGCGTACAGCCGGACCAGTATCGGCGGAAGTAATAATAGTCGTCGCAGAAACGGTTGTAAGAATAGTCATAAACCGTCCGCTTTTCAAAGAGGCGGAATCCGCTTTTCTCCGCCGTCCGCCGGGAAGCCGGATTGTCCACATCCATGACGACGGTCAGATAGTCGACGCCGTGCGTCCGGCAAAAGGCTTCGGCAAAAGCCTCCGCCGCCTCGGAAGCGTATCCATGCCCGGTGAAGGCGCCGATCATCATCCAGCCCAGGTCGTATTCGCGGAGCATGTTCTGTTTGCCGAAGGATAGACAGCCCATGACCTCGCCGGTTTCCCTGTTCTCGATCGCATAGCAGCGCCACGAGTCGATGTCCCCGTCTTCCTCAGCCTGCCGGAATCTGCGGATCCAGTCGGGCATATCCGCGCGGCTGACGTCAACGTCCAGAAAATCCGGGCAGAATTCCGTCACCTGCGGATCGGTTTTGATCCGGTACAGCGCGTCGGCGTCTTCCTCCCGGAACACACGGACGATCAGCCTTTTCGTCTCAATCCTCCACGTTTCCTTCATGGTGCTCTCCCCTCCCTTGCCGCCTCGTTTTTTCCCATGCCTGATGTTGTTTGTATTCCGTTCTATTTCTCCGGTATCCCATCCAGTACGGCATCCCAGTCATACGAAATGTCGTATGGTGTGATACGGCATCATCCATGAAACCCGCGCTCGTCCTCCACGACGGGGATGCGCTTCGCGTCCATGTTCTCGATCCGCACGAATGTCCCCCGCTCGACGGCGAGGATCACCCGGTCGACCTGCTCCTCGGTCCCCTGGATCTCCATCACGACCGAGCCGTCGTATTCGTTTCGCACCCAGCCGGTGCAGCCGTAGAGCTCGGCGGCATGACGCGCGCGATAGCGGAACCCCACGCCCTGCACAGAGCCGGTAAAGATGATGTGTTTTCGGATCAAGGGATTCATGATCGAAGTCTCCTAAGGTGTTTTTTCTGTCCGGTTCCCGGGTCTGTCACGCCGCGCGTCTCCGACATCAGTCCTTCGTCCTCCGGACAAGCCAGTACGCCTCGACCAGCGCGATCGGCGCACAGGTACGGTGAAGGCCGTAGTCCACGAAATCCGCTGTCTGACAGAGCTTCTCGAAGGACCGATCCGCCGTCTGCCACCCCGGACAGGTCGCCGCGACCGCGATGCCCTCTCCGACGGCGCGCAGGGGATAGTAGGCCTGATGTTCCCGGAAATCCGAGGGCTCCGGGACGTAATACGCCTTCCCGCCCCAGCATCCGGCATAGCGGGCTTTGGCTTTTTTCCACGAGACATACGGGATCCTCAGCCACTCTGCGCCTTCCGGCGTCATGATCTGTTCGGCCTGACGCACCGCCATCGCTTCATAGGGCTCCGCGTTTTTCCGCATGAGGGAATGGCAGGTCTCCCGGACGGCGGGATCTTCGTCCAGATCGGTAACCAGCCGCAGGGAGTATTGCAGCTGCAGCGCGGCGTAGGTCGGCCCGGACAGGGGAACATAGCCGAGCGTTTTTTCCAGCGCTTCGTCCCGGTAACGGAGATACATCTCCTGCCAATGGGGATCCCCCGTCGTCTTCCACGTCAGCAGATACAGCATCGGCAGGCGAAGGGCTTCGTGCGGACCGACGTCCCCCCACATCTGCCCCACGAATCCGCGCTCTCCGTCCTCCCGGAGGAAGCTCCATCCGTTCTCCGGAATCACTTCCCTCTCCATCTTCTCCGCCATCCCGGTCAAAAGGCGGCGGATGCTCCCCCTTTGTTCTTCATCGGAGAGACCGGAAAAGTACAGCCGGTACGCCCCGTACCACCAGTTGGTGTACTGATCCCGGGAGGTGTCGATGTAGTGGCTCCGGCAGTCGGCGGGCGTGACTCCGCGCGGGAGGAAGCCCTTTTCGGGAGAGACGGAGGCATCCAGCTCCATTCCCCGCCAGATCTTCGCCGCATACTCCCGCATCCCCTCGTCCCCGGCCGCCTCGTACCGGGCCACGACGGCGTCCATCATCAGCCCGGCGTTGAGCATACAGTCCTCCATCCCGGTGCCGTACCCGCCCGGATTGGGGATCCCGAGGCGGATCAGCTCCGGCTCCGGCAGGGTTTTCGTCGCCGCGTCCGCTTCGTCCCCGACGATGTGGTTATAGAACATAGAGGTCCGCTCGTCGAACAGGCGGGTCCAGATGAAATTCCATGCGTTCTCCATGTTTGTTCAACCTCTTCAGTCAAATGCAGTTGCCTGGATCAAGCAACCCGCTTCCCAAGCCGGTGAAATCCGTCCGCTCCGGTCCTCAGAACCGCATGGTCCAGCTCTGCCAACGCAGGCGGTCGGACAGCCAGTTGTCCTCGAAGCTGTCGCTGTGGATCCATGTCCCTTTCAGGGAGAGGTCCCGCGCGAGAGGAAGCCGGTCGAGAGACGGAAGCTGATCTTTTCCAGGTTCGATCCCGACGGCTTCCGCGCCGCAGAGGACCTCGTATGCCGCAAGCAGCCAGTCCGCGGGTCCGATCGTCTTCCCGCCGACATCGATCCGCACGGGCAGGAATCCGGAAGCGGGGAGGGCTGCCGCCGACTGTCTCAGCTCATCCGCAGTCAGAACGGCGGGCTCCTTCGCGGCCTCCGGCGCATACAAAAACCCCCGTTCGTTCACGCATTCCCACGCATCGGCTCCCAGAAGGAATGCCCGGGCCGCGCGGAACAGGTCGCTCAGGCAGAAGGAGTCCGGCTCGGTCAGAGGATACAGCTTTTCCCGGAGCCGGTCCCGGATCAGCCGCAGATCCTCCTTCCGAACGATCCGAGGCGGTCTTGCGGCGAGCCGTTCGGCGATCTCCCCGTAGGTGGTGATGCGGAACCGGGGATCTTCCTTCGCCAGTCGGACGAACAGCCGCAGATTCTCATAAAACCGTTCCGTTTCCTCCGCGGGACGGCGGGGCGCCTCCTCCCATTCGCCGAAGGGATGTTTGTTGATCTTGTTGTAGTTCACCGCATCCCAGTGCTGACGGAACAAGCTCATGTGCGGGTGGGTGTAAAACACGGCACGCTTCCTCCGGGCAAGCCAGTCCAGCGCCGCGCGGATCTCCGCCTCGCCGCCGTGGAAAAAGAAATCCTCTCCGTCCGCGCCGAGAACGTATTCGATGTTATAGACGTTGCAGTACCAGACCCCGTCCCCCTCTGGCGTGTCGCAGACCGTGTCGGCATAGATCGGAATGCCCATATCCGCGTAGGCGTACATGGCAGCGTAGGATTTATCGTCTCCCGGAGGGACCGCCACATAAACCTTATCGCGGCCCGTCGCCCGGCGGATCTTCCGGATGGCCTCCGTCTCCTGCCGGATCACCTCGTCGTAGGCGGCGTCGAAGTCTTCGAGGTCCGTGTATTCGTTGATGACGGGATGGACCGAATGGGCGAGCGTGTGCGAATCGATCTCGTGATACCGGAGCGCGTCCTGCACGTCCTTCCTGCCCCAGTTCACCAGTTGATCGGCAAGAAGGCCAACGAGACAGAAGCATCCGCGCACGCCCTCCGAACGCAAAATCTCCGCTTCCGTGAGGATCGCGTCCGCCGCCGTGTTGGACGTGAAGTCCTCGGTGTCAAAGGAAAAAATCAGTTCCGTTTTCTCCATCCTGTTCACCGTCCTTTCTGTACGATGCTGCTGTCCGATAAATCCCTCGAGTATTCGACGTTCACGCAGTTCTCGATGACGGCCGCTTCTCCCGAAACTCTGGTCTGATTCCGGGCGATCCGCAGTCCGTCCACATTCCGGCAAAAGATCGCGTGTTCCTTTTCCGGCGCGTCGATGAGATTGTCTTCGATGACGATATTTCGGATGCTGTGTCCCGACGGATGATCGGCGTCTGCCTTTACGACGATCCCGGCGGCCTCTCCCCACGCCCAGCCGCAGCCCACGATCCTGTTTCTTCGAATCACGACGTCGGCAGGGCACACGCCCTCGTACCACCAGGACTCCGCAGCCGCAACGATGGCAGGCCCCTGTACGTCCCGAAACGTATTTCCTTCGATCCATGCGGACCGGGTCTTGACGAGGATGCTCCGTGCAAAATGGGAGGAAGCCGAACAGCCGACGACCTCCAGCCGGGGCAGACGCGTCACGTCGGCAAACATCCAGCCGTCCAGGTTTTCGGGAAGCGGGCGGTCAAAGGTGACCCTGCACATCCATTCCTCCGGCACCGGCGTACAATCCGTCACGCGGAAGGTCTCTTTCGTCTCAAGGGTGTCATGGGACGTCAGCTCCATCAAATCCCCGGGATCGGGATAATCGAGGCTCTGGGCGTGGGTCCCGTCTGGCGTTTTTTCCCGAAGCCATACAACGGTATCGCTTTCCCGCTTCACCGCCTCCTGATAATACCCGTGGACGTTGGTGAAATCGTCCCCCTGCCCTTCAAATTTGCAGTTCTCGAACCGGAGCAGGCCCTTCATAGAAGTGAAATGCGTCGCGTCCGTGTTGGTCGACCAGCGGGTCCCGACGGAAGGCACGACCCGCAGGCGTTTCAGGATGACGTCCTCGCTCCGGTTACCGACGATTCCCATCCCCGGCTGGCTGTGGATCGTCACATCCGTGAGGGTGATCCGCTTCGCGTTCTCGATCAGGATCGCGGGACGGGCGTGATAGGTATGGATGCAGGTAAACTCCATGCCGTCTTTGACTTGTGGTCCCACGAGGCACTGCGCCGTCCCGCTGTCGATGATGTTCAGAATCCGCAGGGGGGCCGGGACCGTCTTCCCGGTTGCCGGATCATGAAACAGATACCGCAGCGTCAGATTCGTCCCCCGCACCGGCTGGCCGTCGGCTGAAACGGAGGGCGGCACGATCGGCGTTTCGGGAGCGAAGACCAATTCGGCTAAGACCCATCCGTCCTCGTGCGGGATCCCGTCCGTGCGCACAACGGCATAACTGAACGGCTTCCGCTTATGGTCGATCGTCAGTCCGACGATTTCCACGTCCTCACAGTCCCGGACGGACACGGGCTCCATAAACCCGTCGACCAGGAGCGTCACGCCCTCGGCCAGGATCCTGGTTCCCTTCTGCCCCGCGAAGTCCAGTCCGCGATCATAGCGATAGGCGGGATTGAACATGACCCGCTGGGGATTGCCGCCCCAGTCTCCCCGCATCACATGTTCCTGCGCCGCTTTCGCCAGTTCCCCGGTGATCGTATAGACGCCCGGCGGGATGGTCAGCGTTGTCCCGGAATGCTCCCGGCAGTAAGCCATCGCCGCGGCAAAGGTCTGCCCGTCGTCCCCGCAGCGAAACGAATCGATCCTGATCTCCATATTCCCTCCCTCAAACGCATGGATGCACTCAATCATGGCTCCGCAGAGGTTTTCGTTCCCTCTCGCGTCCCCGTCTGCCGGATGCCCGGCGGAGTGCATGATGCTTTTCCTTATTATACCACATCCCCGCCCCGCGGTCAATCACGATGTACGGTTCTCTCCCGCCCGCCGGCCGGATCGGAGGGATCCCCTGCTCCGGGCGAGGGTTCCGGCGTTCTTTTGCGGGGAAATCCCCGATCAAAACACAACAGCCGCCCGGCGGAATGTCGGACGGCTGAAGATTTTATAGGGTTGTTTTGGTTTCTTCGGACCGCTTATTTTGCGACGATCTCACGTTCCGCGCGGATGGCGACCGCGACCTCCCAGCGGAGTGCCGGAACGGTCGGACGCACGGTGCCGTCCGAGACCCAGAGCACGTCATTCGCAACGGCCCATTTCACGTATTCGACGGCCCACGGGGAAACGCTTCCCGCGTCGTCAGCCGTGAAGTCTGCCGTGCGGATCGTGTAGCCCTTGAAGTTCGAGTACCGGAAGAAGATCGCGGCGAGCTGTTCTCTCGTCACCGGATCCGTCGGGCCGTATCTGCCGTCGCCGTAGCCGAGGACGATGCCGTGAGACGCTGCCCACTCGACGCCGTCAGTGTACCACATACCGTCCGGGACGTCGGTGAACGCGCCGGAGTAGGTCACCTCGGGTTTGCCTTCCAGCCTCCAAAGGATGGTGACGATCATGCCGCGGTTGAGGACGCCGTAGGGATCGAATTCGGTCTCGGAGACGCCTTCCATGATGCCGTTTTCATAGACGTATTCGATGATCTCGGCCATGGGGGACAGCGGATCGACATCGGTGAACGGGAGGTTGACGCCGCCGGGCGTGCCGGTGCTGTCGGAGGAGCCGTCCGTCGTGCCGGAGGTGCCGGGCTTTCTGGCGTTCGGACCGTAGGGATTGTTGGGATTGAACGGGGAGAACGGGCTGAGCGGGTTGAACGGGGAGAATTGCGCGACGCTCGCCTCGAACTCCGCCGTATAGGTCGCGTCTTTCGTCACCTTTTCGATCGCGGGCGTCCATCCCTTGAAGGTGTAGTCATAAAGCACATCGGAGGCCTTCTTCGGGGTCTTGTGACTCGGCATTTCGCCCGCAGCGTACTCTTCGGTTTCCTTCTTGCCGTCGATGATCCATGTAATGGTGTACTTATTGCCGGATCCGCCGACGGTGATCACTTCGCCGGGTGCGACCGGGATGAGCTCGCCGTCCGGGCCGACGATGCTGACCGTTCCGTCGTCACCGACGATGATGGTCGTTTCAATGACCGTGCCGTCGGGCAGCTCCACAACGATGGTGTATTCACCCGGAGGGAGGCTGCCGGGCAGCGGATGAGGCTTGCCGTCGGGAGTCCATGTGTCAAGGACCTCGCCGGTCTCGGGATCGATGAGCTTAGCGGTGCCGCCGACGACGGGTTCGCCGGTATCGGGGTCGACGACCAGGATGCCGCCGGTGGTGCCGCCCTCGGACGATTCGGTGTAAGTCGCGGTGTAGGTCGTCGCGCCGGTCACCGCGGTGATAGCGGGCGTCCATTCCTTGAACGTATAGGTCTTGCCGCCGGCCGCTTCCTTGGTCGGGGTCTCGCCGGTGTAGGACGGGGTCTCACCCGCCGCGACGGCATAGCTCTGCAGGACCGTACCGTCCTCGTTCTGCCACGTCACGAGGTAGCCCTTCGCGATCACGGCATGCGTGGCGATGGTGGTTTCGTCGGACTTACAGATCGTCTGGCGCTGGACCGGGTATTCATAAGAGCTTGTTGTGGTCGTATCTTCCATCAGACCGATCTTTCCGCCGCCGGGCTCGAGGATCGTGAGCGGAGAATCGATGGTAATGGTTTTCGAGGAAGCGGAGACCGCGGTTTTCGTGCCGTCCGCCGTCACGACGGTGTTCTCGCCGGTGACGGTGAGGTCACCTTCGGCATAGATGCCGTAAACACCGCCGTTCGCCGTGACCTTGGCGTCGGAAATCGTGACATCATACCTCCATGAGACAATGCCGCCGTACCACACCGCGTCCGCCTTCACGACCGTGTTCTTGCCGGAGATCTTGATATCGCCGTATCTCGAAATGATACCGGAATATAAAGAGTGTAAACCATCATTATCATCGTCATCCACAGCCGTCTGCGAGGCGGTCACCCTGGCGTCGTTGATCAGGAGGTCATAGCCGGCATAGAGGCCGAAAGTAACGCCGTTTGCGGTCACCTCGGCGCCGTCTATGGTTATCTTTTCTACCAAGGTATGAATGGCTATGCTCTCTTTACCTGTCGCCGCAGCGGTCACTTTGGCCCCGTCGGAGATGGTGAGATCGCTGTTTTCGGCGAAAATGGCGCAGCCGTGTTCGCCCGTCGCCGTGGCGGTCACTTCGGCGCCGGAGATGGTGACGCTCTCACAGGCTTCAATACCATCGCCGTAAACACCCGCCGTCGAGGCGTTCACCACAGCAGCGCCGGAGATCAGAATGTCGCCCTTTTCGGCATGGATGGCGTCGGCGGATGTTGCCAAATAAACGAGATCGGTGACGTCGCCCTTTGCCTCGGCGGTCACTTTGGCGCCGCCAGAGATGGTGATGTCGCCTACTTTGGCGTAAATGGCGTTGCCGTCATCACCCGTCGCCGTCGCGGTCACTTCGCCGCCGGAGATGGTGATGTTGCCTTCCTCAGCGCAGATCGCATTCCCGTTCTTGCCCGTCGCCGTGGCAGTCACTTCGCCGCCTTCGATCTTGATGTCGCCTTCCTGGGCGAAGATGGCGTTGCCTTTATCACCCTTCGCGGTGGCGCTGATTGTGCCGCCGGAGATGGTGATACTACCTTCAAACGTAACGATGGCGAAGCCAACGTCACCCTCCGCTGTAGCGGTGACTTTGCCGCCTTTGATCTTGATAACGTGGGCGCAGATGGCGTATCCTGCTTTGCCATCCGCCATAGCTTCGACCTTGGCGTCATCGGAGATGGTGATGTCTTTCCCAGCTTCTATGGCACGACCTGATGTGCCCGTTGCCGTGGCGGTGACTGTTCCGCCGGAGATGGTGATGTTGCCTTCTTCGGCGTAAATGGCGTTGCCTTTTTCACCCGTTGCCGTGGCGGTGACTTTGGCGTTGCCGGAGATCGTGATGTCGCCTTCCCTGGAGTAGATCGCGTTCCCGTCCTCACCCGTCGCCATGGCTTCGACTGTGCCGCCTTCGATCTTGATGTCGCCTTTCCAAGCGTAGATGGCATAACTTTCCTCGCCAGTCGCCGTGGCGGTGACCTTTGCGCCGCCGGAGATGGTAATGTTGCCTTCCGCCCAAAGGTAGATAGCATAGCAACCCATTTCACGATCCGCGGTGGCGGTCACGACGGTCTTCTCGCCGGTGATGGTGAATTGCGGACCACCTGCGATCCCCATATAACGGCCCGTCGCCTTCACTTCGGCGTTGTCAATAGTGAAAGCAGTAGCTCCAAATATCCCTATCCATCCTGCTGCCTCTACAGAACTGCCAGAAATGGTGAGTTCATCGGCTATGATAGCGTAACTATCCCCCTCAACATGGACCACAGCGCCATCAGAAATGGTGAGGCTGCCAATGGCGACACCGATTCCAGAAGACTTCTCACTCACAACTGTTACTGTTGCACCGGAGATGATAATGTTGTCAGAGCTGACTATTCCGCCTTGCTCAACATTGATTGTCAGGATGGCGTCTTTCAGGGTGATGCCGCCATTCATGGCAAAGATGCCGTCCGCGTATGCGATCTTGTTCAGCGTTGCGGTGCCTGTGATCGTCAGATCGATGCCGTCGGAATAAATCTGTGCGTTTTCATACACACCCGATATCATCGGATTGTTCAGCGTCAGCGTGTTCGTCTTGGGATCGTATTTCGCCGAACCCGTGTTGTCACCGAGGATGTCGTCGAGGTTCTTTTCCGTCACCTGCTTGCCGCCGACCCAGAGGGGGTAGGTATTGATGGGAGTGGCATTATACGTGGCCGTGTAGGTGGCGTCGGCGGCGACTGCCGCAGGAATGGGATCCCAGCCAGCGAAGGTGTAGGTATACTGATCGTCCGCTTCCTTCTTCTGGTCAGGATACATCGGCGTCTTGCCGTATTCCACTTCGGTGGTGCCAATCACGCTGCCGTCGTCGTTCTTCCACGTGATGGTGTAGGTTCTCCGCGCGATATCGAAATCCGCCGTATAGGTCTGATCGCCGGTGACCGCCGTGATTTTCGGCGTCCAGCCCGCGAAGGTGTAGGTGTATTCGGCGGACGGGGCTTTGGTCGGTTCCGCGCCGGTGTATGAAGGCGTATCACCGTATTTGACTGTATCGGTCTTCAATACGACATCGCCGTTTTTCCATGTGATGGTATATTCGTTGACGGTCTTGTCGTAGGTCGCCGTGTAAGTGGCGTCGCCGGTGACCGTGGTGATGGCCGGATCCCAGCCAGCGAAGGTATAGGTGTACTGGGCGTCGGCAGCCTTTGTCACGTCATCATGGATCGGAACATCACCGTATTCCACCGTAGTGGTGTCAATAACGCTGCCGTCGTCGTTCTTCCATGTGACGGTGAAGGTCGGGACGGCGACGATCTTGACCGTTTTGAAGGTGTCAGAGTCAAGGCTGGTAGTTCCATCCCACTTCTCGTTCTCGTTTACCGCAACCTCAAACGTGCCTTTGAGTTCGGGGGCCATGCTCAACGCCTTTGTGTCGCCCGTGGCTGTCACCGTACCGCCGGAGATTACAAAAGATTTCTCAGGATCGATACCTGCGCCGCTCCCAGCAGTTGCGTCCACCGTCCCGCCTTCGATGGTGAGGTTCGTAGATTTTATGCCAGAGCCATACAATCCTGTAGCGGTGATGCTCGTTTTATCGCCTTTGATAATCAGTTCGCCGTCAGAAATCTGAATACCTGCTTGATCACCTGTCGCCTGAATGACTGCGTTGTCCAGAACCACGGTATCGACAAATTCCGTGAAAATTCCGCCCATCGCTGCGTTTTTCTTAGACAGATCCGCCGTGCCTGTGATGGTCAGCGCAAAGTCCAACCTTTTGGCGTAGATCAGACCGTTGCCGACCGTGTCCTCGTCGTCATCGTTGGGTTCGGCATGGGTGTCTATTATTGCGTCTTTCAGCGTCAGCGTTTTGGAATCGGGATCAAACGACCAGCCGTCGCCGGATAAATGGTCGTCCGTCACGCGTTCCGTGCCGACCCAAATGTTGTAGTCCGCCGCTTCCGCTTTCTGCGCCATGACCGGGATCATGAGGCAGACAAGAACCAGGCTCAAAAGAATGCTCCATCGTAAGGTCTTTTTCATCGCTTTATTTCCTTTCGCTTGTATTGATTCGTTTACTGTCATGAACGACCAGTCCAAGAAGACGGACCTGCACAGCGAGTTCAAGACGGCTGTTATAGCCAGTCTTTTTCATGATGTTTTGCAGGTGGCGTTTGACGGTGTTTACGGAGATGTGCAGTTTTTCCGCAATCTCTTCGTTCGTAAGACTGGCTGTCAGTTCCCGCAGCACATCCAGCTCCCGCTCGGTCAGGTCGCTGCGGTGTATTTTTCCGAAGTTAACCTGCGGTGGACCCGTGGGGTAGACCGATTCGCCCTTCATGGTGCGCTCCATGATGTCGGCCAGGCTGTGATCGTCGTACTCCTTGTACCAGAAGCTCTCCACGCCGATCTTTCTGGCTTCGTCTTCCCAGGTGGTTTCCGAGGTGGAGGTGGTGAGGATGATCTTGACCTCCGGGTGCTTCTCTTTGATGACCCCGGCGGCGGTTAGACCGTCGATCCCTTCGAGCATCATGACGTCGAGGATCAGAAGATCGGCTCCGTTCTCATCCACATAGTCCACAGCCTGCTGCGCTGTCCGAAAGGACGCATCGAGTTCAAAACGACTTGAAGCTCGGATGTACATCTCAAAAAAGCAGCGGGATATGTTCTGATCGTCCGACACGACAACCCGCACTTTGGCACACAATCTTCCTCACTCCTTTCCGTCGTTTCTGCCGGGAAAAGGGCATAGTACCCCTACCCCATACTGATACAAAGTAATTATACCGCAAATCAGAAGGTCTGTCTATCACCCATTCGTACCATTTTTCATGAGATTTGAAAGAAAAATGCGTTCCCCGCCGGATGAAGGAAGGGAACGCAGAAGGTCAGGGATGGGGAAAAGACATGGTCAGGGAGAAGGCCGGGGCGCTCTGTACGATCATTGTCCCGCCCTGCTCCTCAACGCGCTGACGCAGGGACAACAGACCGCCGCTCTCGGCAACGGGTCCCTTCGGGGGCATGCCGTTGTTCGTGAGCGTGATACGCGTCCCCGCCGCGCTTTGATCGATCTCCGCCGAGAGCCGGTCCCCCTCGGCGTGCTTGACGGTGTTGGCGGCGCATTCCCGGATCGCACCGGCAAGGATCGCGCGGAGCCGGGCATCCGCCGGGGGTTCTCCCTTCACCTCGACGGTGACGCCGATCCGGTTCGCCATGCGGATCGCCGGCTGCACATCGTCCTCCGCCGCGGTCTCCGGAATCCGTTTTTCACCCAGCAGGATGCGGTTCATCTGCCGGGTCATCAAAACGACCGTCGCCCGATCGGTGGTGTCGGGGTGCTCGATTGAGCGGCGGCCCATCAGAAGGACCTGCCCGAGCTCGTTGTGCAGCGCGGTGCGGGCCCTGGTCTCCTCCTGCTTCACGAACATTTCCGCAGAGAGGTTCGAGGCCTCTGTCATGCGGCGGCGGATCTCCTTCAGATGCGTGTTCTTCGCCCGGAGATCCTCGGTGATCCGGTACCGCTCAGTGACGTCGATGGCGTTGATGCGCCGAAAGACCGCGTCGTCGATCGTGAGCTCGTCGTTTGCGAAGAGCCAGACCTCGCCCTTCGGCGTGCGGATCAGGCGTTTGCCCTCCTGATCCTCTCCGTTCTCCTCGAGAAACGCCCAGAAGCGATTGGCATCCGACAGGCGCTCCCCCGTCAGCTCGCAGCACAGGGCCTCCATCTTCAGATTGTGGAGCCGCACCGTGCCGTCCGGTGAACCGATGCCGATCCCCTCGGACAAGAGATCGACGGTCTTGCGGATCGCCGCGAACGTCACCGTGGCTGTCCGGTAGTGTCTGTATTCCCGGGCAACCCAGAGGAGGATCCCCGCGGAGAGCGCCTCCCAGAACGCGTACACCAGCCATGGCAGCGAGAACACGAACCATCCGGTCTGAACCACGTCCCGCGGGATCGATGGGTAGTTGGCGGTGTCATACCCCTCCAAAAGGATCACGAACACCAGAAAACCGACGAGAAGGTGCAGGGCGGAGGCGAAGATCTGGCGCGGACTCTTCCTCTCCCGGACGGACAGGAGGAAGAACGCGGTCTGCCCGATCGTCAGAAAGAGCTCGATCATCAGCAGAACGAACGCGCCGGGGGTCTCGAGGATCGTGTCAAACGAGCGCATCGGCCGCACCTCCTTCCGCATAGATGGTCAGGAACCAGCACCCGTCGCTTTCCTTGCACGTCACGGGAAGCTCCGTCCGGGGCAGCTGCGGGGCCCGCTTCGTCTCCATGGCGAGCCGGATGCCTCCGACTGCCAGCGACACGGTCATCCGGCAGAGAACGGGCAGCACGGCCTCGATCACCGTTTCAAAGCAGTCGTAGAGCGCGTGAATCGAATCCAGGGGCAGATCGGAGTACTCCTCTCCCGTAGCCGCCGCCTCGATCCCGCAGCATTTCAGGAATTTCGCGGTCTCCTGCAGCGCCAGAAAGAGCTCGCGGTTCGGCTGGGCCAGTCCTCCTTCCGAGAGGAGGAGCAGGTTGCTCTTGCGCTTGCAGTAGGCGTTGAGCACGCAGCACTCACCCATCGCATCGTCGTAGCCGTCCGATTCCGGGTCCGTATGCTCGAGGATCTCTTCGATCCGTTTCTGCTTGGGATAAAACGCCGCCGCGATCTTGTCATAGACCCGCTCCTGCGCATCCAGCAGAGCCTTCCTCTCCTTCAGCTCGTTCTCCACTTCGATCAGGTCGTTTTCCTCGTTCAAGAGCTCGTTTGCCGAGGCGAGGCGGCGCTCCTCCCGGTGAAGCTCCCGCTCATCCTCCGTCCAGAAGGCATAACCGGGATGGATCTTCATGCCGTAGAGCCGGGTGTCCTCGTCTAGATAAACGGGACTTGCGGCTGCGTCGGAAAGCTGCCGGCGGGACGCGCGGATCGGCAGATCGGTCTCATAGACCGGCGCGAAACGCTCGTCGGTGACGAGGACCGGCAAACCGAGGTCGGAGAAGAAGCCGGTATAGTTTTCGTTGTACGGGAACAGGCGGTTCCGGATGCAGATCTCAAAGAGGCCCAGCATCCCGAAGATATTGATCTCCGGCGCATGGTACATCCGGACCAGGTCGAGGGGCGTGAACACCAGCCAGTTGATCAGGTTCATGCCTCCCCAGAGGAGGATGACGGCGCCGAAGGAGAGGAGCGCGCGAAAGCTCTGCCGCCAGGTCTTCCGGATCAGGATCACAAAGCCGGCGAGCAGCGTCGCAACCATCCAGCCGTACATCAGATAGAAGAGCGGGCCGTAGGTGTAGGTGCCGACGACGCATTGGAATTCCGACAGCGGGATGAGCCGCCGGTAGAACAGCTGATGCAGATCGTTCGTCAGGATCAGAAGCAGAAGGAGGCAGGACGGGATCAAGAACAGCCGCTCTTTTCCGTTCCGTTCCTCGTCGCCGCCCTTTCGGATCCGGATGCAGGTCATCAGAAACAGCGTCGGGACGAGGATCGGCGCGAGGTTGTACAGGTAATCGACATAGCGCCGGACGATCACCTCCGTCAGGATGCGGAAACGCAGGACCCGGACCAGGAGATAGATGATATTCAAGACCGCCGACGCGAGGATATAGCCCCGCACTCTGGTCGGCAGAAGACGCGCCCGCACGGAAATCATCCAGTAGATCAGGAGCCCGATATAGATCATGAAGTTGGCGCTGAACATGAAGGTGTCGACGACGGAGATGTGTGTCCGGGTCAGCAGGTTGGTGATCCCGCCCAGCAACAGAAAGACAAAAAACAGGCAGGTGCTTCGATTCTCTTTCGACATGGCCGTGAACCCCCTTTCTTTGACGATTTCCGCCGATAAACAGCAGATCCGATATCCGTATTATATCACACCCGTTCCCGCAATTCAACAGCTTCCTGCGTCGAGGACGGATTTTGGCGCGCACTCCGTCCTCATGGATGGAAAAAACGGCCGCTCCCGCCGAACCCGAACCGTTTTCCCCCTTGCGCTCTTCCCCGGGATATGGTACAATAGCGGCAGCAAAACGAAAAAGGCGGGAAACAGCATGGAAAACAGAAACAAACCGGTCATCCGCAAGCACGGGACCATCAAGTTCGGCACGGTGGAGTCCACGCCCGTCGTGTTCCGGGGCAATCTCTACCGGTTCGAGTACTGCCGCCCGGCACAGTCCGAAGCGCTGGCGGCCCGAAATCCGGACAACCCGAACCCGTGGTCGAGCTTTCATTTCATCGATCTGCGGACGGGACGCAGGACGCCGTCCTTCGCAAGGGATCACCATCTTGGCTGCGCGTTCACGGACGGCGGGGTGATGTACGCGGTCGGCGTGGCCGGGACCTGGGGCGGCGACACGCTTCACATCTTTTCCTCGACCGATCTGGAGGCATGGGACTGCGCGGGCGAGCTGCACCTTCCCGGATGGAAGATCTTCAACACCGGCGTGTGCAGAACGGACGGCGGCTACACGCTGCTGATGGAGATCTCGGAGCCGGTCGAAGAAGCGGGAACGCATCCGTTCACCTTCCGCTTCGCCCGCTCTACGGACATGATCCATTGGACGCTGACCCCGCGCGACTGCGTGTTCCAGAAGGACCGCTATGCCGGCGGCCCTGCGATTTACACGGTCGGGGACGGCTGGATCTATGTGCTGTATCTGGAGGCGGGACCGGGCCCAACGTACACCAACTGCATCGCCCGCTCGCGGGATCTGAAAAGCTGGGAATACAGCCCGCTGAATCCCGTCCTCATGTACGAACCGGCGCAGGACAAACAGATCGCCAACCCCTTTTTGACGGAAGCGGAGCAGAAGCAGATCCGGGACGCCGAAGACATCAACAACAGCGATCTCGAGCTCTGCGAATTCAACGGCAGGACGATCCTCTATTACAGCTGGGGAAATCAGCGGGGAACGGAATTTCTGGCGGAAGCGTCCTATGAGGGAAGCATGAAGGCGTTTCTCGAGGGCTGGTTTTAAGGGCGCAGCATGACGCGATCCGGATGACAATGAAAGGGCTGCCGCACGCTCCCGATAACGGAGTGATGCGGCAGCCCGTATTCGTTTTTTTGCGCGGCGGCCCGTTTTCATGCGGCGCGTTCGGATCCGATCCCGGCGCGCGGTCCCCGTCAATCCGGCCGATAGGTCCTCATGATCTCGAGGATGTCCGTCTGATAAACGTTCCCGTTCAGCACGTCCCCGTTCGCGCCGAAGGAGATCGTGCAAACGTCTTCGGGATCCTCGTCATAGGGAGACGATTCGGTCACCGGGTCGTCAAAATACGCCCGCAGATATTTCAGCGCGTTCCCGCTCGGGAATACCACGTTGCCGGCGCCGACCGGGATCCCGAGCACCTCAAACGCCGAAAGGATCTCCCTCGTCCGGACGTTGTACGGGTTCCCGTCCTCCGGGCTGACGAGCCACGCGGGATTCAGGCGGACCGGGATCCCCGCGTTCACGGCGCATTCGGCAAAGCAGAGGACCGGCTCGAGCGGGATGGTCTCCTGATGAAACGCGTCCGCGGACAGAAGCAGATCGTTGACGCCGCTCTCCGCGAGACACCGGGCGACCTCCTCGATCCGCGCGGGCTCCCTGGCAAAGAAGCCGTTGGTGATCACCTGACGCCGCCCGACCCCTAATTCCGCCGCAGTCCGCTGGATCGCCGAGACCGTGTCCGGGTACAAAAGCGGCTCCCCGCCGAAGGTCATCACGGACGCGATGGGATGGTGCCCGCAGATCTTCCGGACCGATTCGACGGCAATCCCCGTGTCGATATGCTCCGTGCAGTTGTCGTGGTCGCCCTCCGAACAGTGGATGCACCGTCCCGTGCACGCCATGGTCACGACGAACTCGATCCGGTTCAGATGCTTCAGAAATTCGTTCACGGCGCGGTCCTCATTTTTTGAGGAACCGGACGGCGAGGGTGCCGCAGGCGGTCGTGGACATCTGGAGGGAGTTGTAGCGCTCCCGGATCTCGGCGATCTCGAAGACCTTCATCTTTTTGATCAGCTCCTCCGCTGCGCGCGTCAGCTCCGCGCTGTTCGGGAACTTCAGATACACCGTTTCATGGTCGAGCTGCGCACGGATGATGTCCGCCGCCCCCTCGAAGGTGTACCGGTCGAGGCAATACCCCTTCTTCACGAAGTAATTGTTCGCGTCGGCCGTGCAGAGCGGGGCTTCCGAATCCCGGTCGATCCCGTGGGTCTTCAAAATCTCCTCGGTCGTGACGCAGAAATAGTCGTAGGTGCGGAATCCCTTCACCCCCTGCGCGAACACCGGATCGTCCCAGGTGACGTCCATGTGGTAGGGCTCGCCGTCGACGTAGACGATGTTCCACTCGTGAGGACCGCCGCCGTCCAGCTTGATCCCGTGCACTCTCGAGGACCGGATCCCGAATTTCCCCGTGAGGACCTGAAACGCTTTCGCGTACCCGGAGCACACCGCGTTCCCGTCCACCAGGCAGGCGTAGGCGCTCATCCCGCGCACGGCGGCCTCGTTATCCCGTACGCCCGCGCCCAGCGCCTTTGCCGAGGCGAAATTGTACTCGGTTTTGTCGATGATGGCTTCGTGGATCTTCAAAACCGTATCGAATTCCGAATCTCCCCGGCACGTCCCGACGAACGCGTCGACCGCCTGATCGAATTTCTTCCGCCGCCGCAGCAGCTCGTCGTCGTCGATCATGATCTGGGGAATGAGGACCACCCGGACTTCGTTTCCGCGCACGCTTTTGGAATACTTACAGGATCCGGTCAGCCAGAACAGCTCCGGATGTTCCTCCATGATCCGCTGGAACGTCTTCATGACCGTATCGGAACAGTCGTAGTCAAAGGTCACTTCCCGTGCGCCGCGGGAGAGCTGTTCGAGGAGCGTCTGATAGGTTTTGTCGGTTTGCATCGTTTGCCTCCTGAATCGGATGGATTTGATTTCATTATACAGGAAAACCGGCGCGCTGTCAACAGAAAAAACCCGGGGGAGGCTGCGCGCGCGATGGAGGAAACCCCTTGCAATCCGAACGGATCGATGCTATACTATGTTCAGGCGGCATCGCGGAGACGGTCATCGCGCCGGGCGGCAGAACGCAGGCGCAGAGGATTCGGCGAGCCGAACGACGGAAATGAGGTGCGAATCATGGATCCCTATCTTCGTATTCTGGACAATGAACTGATCCTGCCCGGCGTCCGCGGCAGACATGTGTTTTTCCACATCAGCGACACCCACATCTGCTCCTCCGACGACCTCAGCACCGCCGAGGAGCGGGAAAACGCCGCGAAATGGGAGGCCAACTGGATGCGCGGGAAGGAATCCTTTGCGCACAGCTTCGGCGAGCCCTTCACGGACGCGCAGCGGATCACGACCGTCGAGGGGTTCGGGAGGATCCTCGCCTTCGCCGCAGAAGAAAAGCCGGAAGCGCTTCTTTTGACCGGCGACAACCTCGAATGCATGCATCCCGCCGGAGAGCGGTTCCTCAGGCGCACCCTCCCGTCCTGCGGCGTCCCGTTCCTGTGCGTCCCGGGCAACCACGAATCCGAGACCTGCGCCGGGATCTGGGAACCGGGGGTGCGCGTCATGGAATCCAACGGCTTCCGCATCGTCGCGGTGGACGACCGGCGGCAGACCGTCTCGGAGGAGGATCTCGACCATCTCGAATCGCTGGCGGCGGACGGGATCCCCATGATCGTCCTGTACCATATCCCCGCGGCGGCCTCCGGCAACCGGGAACAGATGCGGAAATTCGGGGTCTACTTCTCCGTCGACGGCGAGCGGGCGGATGAGGGCGGACGGCGGTTCGTGCGTTTCCTCGAGACCGCTCCGGCGGTGAAAATGACGCTCTGCGGCCATATCCACGGCTATTCGGACACCGAGCTCGTTCCGGGCAAGCGGCAGATCACGGCGTCGCAGGGCATGATCGGCTTCATTCACCGGCTCACGGTCCGGGGGGAGTGAGGGTATCCGCATCCCCGACCCGATGGCCGATCTCTTTCAAAACACGGCGATCGGATGCCGGATTCTGCAGAAAACCCTTGCAAAACCAAACGGATTCCCGTATAATATAGCTATGGAGACCGTGGAAAGAACGAAATCGACAGCACCAGAGAGGAGACAGCCATGTACTGCCGTCATTGCGGAAAAGAGGTTGAGCCCGGCACGAAATTCTGCCGGTTCTGCGGAGGCGCGCTCTCGGGAAATGGAGAACCCGCCGTCGCCCGGAACATCGTCAAAACCTGCCCGATCTGCGGTGCGGTCCCGCCCGACGGCGCCAAATTCTGCAACAAATGCGGATATCCGATGCAGGCGGCGCCGACACGAACGGCCGCTCAGCCCATCGCGCAGGTCCGGACCGACACATCCCGGAAAAAGCAGCCCGCCCAGAAGAAGCGATCCTCCGGCTTCATCCGTGCCGTCTCCCTCATCCTCGTCGCCGCCATCCTCGTGACGGGGCTCTGGAAGCCGGGCTTCATGCTGCCGTGGATCGACCGGATCGGCATCTTCAAACCCGCGGATCCGGCGGTGGCATACAACACGGATTCCCTCGTGGTCACCAAAAAGGAAGTCAACGCGATCGAGCCCGCCGTCTTTACCGTCGGTGAGGACGAGACCGTCGCCGAGGCGGGGGACATCACGGTCGATCTCGGCGTGCTGGAGGGCGAACACACGCTGGAGATCCGGGACATCGGCATGCGGAAGGACCATGCGGAAGACGCCGACGTGCGCGTGATCGATCTGCGGCTCGACGGGGGCAAGACTCAGCCCGAAGGCTACGTCGCCGTCACCATGCCCTACAACCCGGACAACGACGATCCGCTGGACACTGTCACCGCCCGGCACTATGACGACAAGACGAAAACCTGGACCGTGCTCCCCGCCGAATTCGACACGGACGCAAAGACGATCACCTTCTGGGTGAATCATTTCTCCCTCGACAGCATTTACGACACCAGCGAATCCCGCATCTTCATGAAGGAACAGCTGGACGGGCAGATCTCGGACGGGACGCTCAGCCTGCCTCCCGTGTATGAGGAGTACAAGGAGGACGGCACGGGCTTTGACCTCGAAGGCGCAGGAAAAGGCGCAGCGGTCGGCGCGGCGGTTTCCCCTCCTCTCCTGGGCACCGCGGGAGCGACCGTCGGGTTCTATATCGGCGGGAAGATGGCCGAATGGAACAACAACGAGCCCTTCCTGTACAACCAGGCGGACATTCAGGAGGGCAAGGGCGCGCTCACGCGGGTCACGTTCAACTCCAACCGACTCGCAGAGATCTCGAAGAACATCACCACGCAGTTCGACACCCTGAAAACCATTGCGAAGCAGGAGAACAACTGGCAGGATGACCCGACGGTCGCGGGAAAATCGGCCGTTGCGCTCGGATTTGTCGGGAACGGCGCCACCGCGACGGACAACATCCAGCAGATCCTCTCCTCGATGGGCAAAATCGCCGCGGGAACCTCCGAAGCGCTCGCCAAAAAGTTCTTCGCCGTGGGCGTCGTGCTGACCGGCGTCAAGTTCTGCGTGACCTGGTACGACAAGGGCAGCTTTACGAGCGCCTTCAAGGAAAACTCCACGGACGTTTATCTGCTCGCGCTGGGCGGGATCTCCCTGGCCGCCCCTCCTCCGTTCAATGTGGTCGCCGGTGTCGTTGCGGGAGGACTCTGGGCGGCGACGGCGATCGGCTCCACCTACGAGAATTACGACGAAAGCCACATCACCCGCCTCCGCAACGGGCACTACGACAACGACATCCAGAAGGTGTACATGACGTTCACCAAGAATTACGTCGCCTACTCCGAGACGGCGGCGGGAAGCGGAAAGTGGCCGGGAGGGCTGATCTGCACCGATATGCCGGAGGCAATGGAGAAATCAAGGGACTATCTGTTCAATACGAATAACAACTCAAAAACAAAATACATCTACAAAGACTGCAAAACGCTGGGAAGCTGTTCCGAGACGAAGTCGGTGAACCGGTGGGGGAATTATCTCGACAAATATGCGTATTATCCTTCCAAAGATACCGCGCAGCTCGCAAAAGGCATCGACACCTGTTTTGAAAACGCGGCCGATGTCTTCTGGCGTCTCCCGCGCGGGTTCCGGGAGGAGTTTGCCAAGGACGTCAAGGTGTCTGATTACAAAGATCCGGATTCCAGCACCATCGGGACCTACAAGACCCAGATGAAGCAGGTCCTGGCGATGATGAACACCAAAAACATCGACTATTACTACAATCGCTACAAAGCGGAGGCCTTGACCAATACGGAGAAGACCATCCAGGAGCTGACGGACGCGATGAACACGGTCACGAGCTTCTCGTTCTATGTGACGGAGACGCAGGAAAACGGGAAGCCGAAGAAGGTGCCGCTCGGCGAATCGCAGTACAAGGGATATATCGCCGCCTTCTGCACGGGAAAGGAAGCCACGCCGATGAACGCCGCGTACGGCACGGTCGACGACTGGATCTTCCAGATCGGCTCGGACAAGGTACAGTTCCAGTGCACCGCCTACAACTGGATCAAGGCAGGGGAGAAGAACAAACAATCGCTCAACTGGATCCGCCTCTTCAAGGATGAAAAGGCGCTGAAATACAACGAATCCGCGGCGGAGGCGTCCTTCGAGTTTGCGAACGGCGGCGTGGAGGTCATCTTCGGCGCGCTGGACGACATCGAAGGCGAATACGAGGGAACCATCACGCCGACCGGCGTCTATCTCGGCGATCTGTGGTACAAGATCTGGGGCGAGCAGTTCGGCCTGAAGCGCGGTGACTGCGACGACGCCGTCTCCCTGAACGAGGGCGTGTATCTCACGGGCGTGACGGTCCGGAAAGCAGGCGGTCTCCTCTCCGGCGGACTCGGAGGACTGATCGGCAAGGGTTCGGGCGACGGGAGCAAATACACCCTCACCTTCCATGTGACCGAAACGGAGGACGGGGTGACCAAAACCATCGACGCCCCCGTGGACGCGGAGCTCACCGGAGGAAAGCTGGTCATCAAGAACGACAACGGGACCACCGCGATCTCCGTCATCCAGGAACAGGGCCGTCCGACCCGTCTGACCGGAACGGGCGTCATCATCAATTTCGATAAGGTGTCCCACGCGCAGATGTACCTGATCATTGACATCAGCGTGGAAAAGAAGTCCTGACATGCTGCCCGTCCTTCACCTGTTCGGCCGCTCGCTCTCCTCGTATCTCCTGATGGCCGCGGCGGCCGGGGTCCTGTTCTGGTCGCTGTCCGCGTGTGCCATGAAGCGGGACATTCCCTCCCGGATGCGGATCCTGCTGCCTCCGGCGGTCATCCTGTCCGCTCTGTTCGGCGCGAGGCTTCTGCATGCCGCGCTGAATCCGGGCCGCTACGGGGAGAATTATCCCGTGTGGAGCCTGCGGTACGACCGCCTCTCGCTCATGGGCGGACTGATCCTCGGCACGCTGGTCCTGTATGCCGTTTGCCGCGAGCTGGATCTGCCGTTTTTCCGCGTTTCCGACGACCTGACCGCGGGGACGGGGATCGCGCTGACCGTTTTGAAAGCCGGATGCTTTCTGAACGGCTGCTGCGCGGGCAGTCAGACGGCAAGCCGCCTCGGGATGGTGTTTCCCGCCCACGAGGTCGTCTACGATCTTCTGAACACGCCGCCCGAAGCGCGCCGGGTGTGGCCGGTCCAGCTTTTCGAGTGCGTCGCATATCTCGCGGGCATCATCGTCCTTCTGCTTCTCCGTAAAAAGAAACAATGGCCGGAGGGCGTGCCGTTCCTCGCGTATGCCGGCTGGGTGTGCGCCGTCCGATTCGCCCTTTATCCCCTGCGCGCGGCCGTCTATTCCATGCCGGCGAAGGTCTTCTATCCCCTGCTCTATCCGATCCTGCTGGCCGCCTGCGCCGCTCTGCTGATCCGGCAGATCCGCCGGGAACGGAGGCCCCGCTGAACGGATACCGTCATTTTCGCAAATCATATCATGGAGGATCTGTCATGTTCTGCAACAAATGCACCTCGAGAATCCCGGACGGCAGCGTTTTCTGCCCTGAATGCGGACAGAAACTGACGTCGGAACAGCCGCTGGGACAAAACGCCCCTCTCCGGCAGCCGCCGACGGTCCCGTCGACACGCGCCTCCGCACCGGTGCCGTCCGCTTATGATCCCCTGACGGCGCCGCTGTCCACCGCCAGCTTTTTCTGGATGCCCGTCATCGTCGCCATCCCGATCGTCGGCCTGATCGTGCTCCTCGTATGGGCCTTCTCGAAAAACACCAACGTCAATCGCAAGCACTACGCCCGCTCCGTCCTGATCTGGGTGCTCATCAGCGTGATCCTCGGCGTCCTCGTTTCGATCCTCGGAGGAAACCTTTTCGGGAATTTGCCGGGGCTCCTCGGTTCGAGATAAGTTTCGCTCCCGAAAACGCACGGGAGAGCGCCGATGTGCGACGCACGGACAAAACAACAAAACACCCGCCGGACATCGAACGGAAGCGATCCGTCCTGACGTTCCGGCGGGTATTGTTTGGGCTGTATCCGTTTACTTTGCCTCTTCCGGCGGGGTCATCAGCCGAGGCGATCCGAGCGCAACCCTGCCGCACCGCTTCCAGTCCCCGTTTGGCGCGGAAACCGTCTGCGGTTCGAATTCCAGCGCATCGAGCGGCACGGTCGTGAAGAGGACCGTGTCCCCCTCGTCGAGGCCGGTCAGCGCGATCGCCGTCTCATATCCCGTGTCGGCGTATGTGATCGGCACCTCGCGGAAGCGGCCGTCCGTCCTGCGGTATGCTCTCCACCAGGGGAAGGTCGGCAGGCAGACGAAGCAGTCCCCCGCCCGGCACGCCGTCACCGTGACAAGGCAGCCCTCCGGGGAGATCTCGCCGCCGACCCGGAATCCGCCCTGCGCGTACAGCACGAACGCCGCGCAGTCGCCGTCCTTCACCGCCGGGAAGACGCGGATCACGCCCTCGTGGCTCTGCAGGAGCGATTCGAGCACCCCCATCGTGAGGATCGGCCCGGTCTCGAAGTCGAAATGCGTGAAATCGTCGGTCTTCACCATGCGCCGCTCGTGCGTCCCGACGTCGGTGAATTCGTACCACATCGGCCAGCCGCCTGGAGAGCCTCCCTCGCCGGACTCCGCGTTGAAGCCGTTCAGAAAGCCCTGATTGGCTTCGATCATCCCGCGGCAGTTCTCGAGGAATTCGCCGCCCCGGCCCATCCGCGCGAGATAGACCGGCAGCATGTTCCAATGCCCCGAATCCGCCCCGCACTGGTGCAGCATCAGCTGGTCCGTCATATTCTGAAACAGCGGACTGCCCCGGTCCTTCAGCCCGAAGATCCCGGCGGGATAGAGGGGGGAGAGCTCGATGTCCGGGAAGCCGTACCCGCGTTTCGGACACGCCGGATCGCCATAGGATTTCCGCACGGGCTCCCCGTCCCGCGTCCCGATCCCGAAGACCCGTCCGTCTCCGACGGGCTTTTTTCCTTTTCCGAGGCCGAAGGTGAAGACCTCGCCGTCCCAGTCCGCCTCCTCGAGGGGCAACAGCATCGGCGCGGGAAGCCGGGAGACGACGTCGAGAAGCCGGTCCCGCTCCTCCCCCTCAGAAAATTCGGCCAGCGCCGGGAACAGCGCGCGGATCATGACGTAGTCGGTCAGTGTGTCGTCCGTCGGCGCGTTCCCCTCGTAAGCGGTCGTGCCGCGGATGTGATAAAGGCCGTCGTCCCCTTCCCGAAGCATCCCGAGATAGAAGTCCGCTGCCCCCCGCATCATCGGAAGGGCCGTTTCCTCGAGGAACGCCCGGTCCCCGGTATAGCGGACATGCCGGAGCATCTCCATCGCGATCTGCGCGGCGGGGGTGCAGTTGAGCGAATCGTAATCCGCGCCGCGTCCGTACCGGTCGGTGACGTCGTGGACGAAAAGCCCCGGCATCTTCTTGACCCGCTCGGCGTATCTGCGGAAGGCGGGCATCCCGTTTTTGCGCAGCGCGTAGTAATTCTCTGCGAGCTCCCCGTGTCCGGCGGCGTCGAGCGGCGCATACATGTGCTGAATGTTGTAGTGGAAGTAGTACACCCACGGGATGTAGTCGTGATAGAACCCCCAGAGCCCGCTCGTGAAGTGCGGCGGGTACGCGCCCCGGCTCTCGCTGTTCATGATATAGAAATAGAGCGCGCAGATGTTCTCGAGGTAGTCGTCGGAGATCGCGGCGAAGGATCTGTCCCAGAACGCCCTCCATGCCGCCGCGTGCCGCTCGTGAAGAGCTTCGGCGCCGGTTTTCTCCGCGTCACGGAGGGCGGCGGCGCACTTCTCCCGCGCGTCCTCGGCGTCATGGCCCGTCTTCACGGTGACATACAGCGTGAACGCGTGCGACCTCTCCGCGGGAAGCCGGTACGAAGCCGTATGCCGGTTCACCACGGCGGGCTCCGGCACCTCGCCGACGAGGGAGAGTCCGATGCAGAACGTCGTCGCGTTCAGCGTCTGCGTGATCGTGAGCCGTCCGTTCTCGAGACGCGCGTCCGTCCCGTCGAGGCCCGTCTCCGGCGCGGATTTCTGCTGGGAATACCACCGCCAGAGCGTGCGGCTGCCCCACCGTGAGAGCGTGACCGCGGGCGCGGACAGGTCTTCGGAGGAGGCGCGGATCTCGAGAACCGTCACGCCGCTCTCATGCTCCGCGAACGCCCGGACCTTCACGCCGCCGAAGGGCGTTTCCGCGTCCACCGCCGCCGTCGCATCCGCAAGGGACAGGCGCGCGGTGAAGCGCTTCTGATAGAGATATTCAAAGACGGGCGCGTCAAAGCGAATCGTGATCTCCCCGGCGTGCTTCACAGAGGTCAGCTCCTCCTCGTGTCCCGAGCAGTAGCACTCGTCGTCCCAGGTGACCCCGGGCGGCGCGTCCTGCCAGAGATCGCATTTGTTCACGCACAGATGCAGGCCGTCCTTTTCGAGCCAGAGAAGCGTCCCGGTGTCGCCGTCCCCAATCGGCAGCCCGGCCGTCGGCGCGTTGATCGGCGTCCCGAAACAGAGATCGTGCCGCGGGACCCGTTTCGACGCGGAGAGATCCCAGCGGGCGTCGTCGATGTTGAACTGTGTTTTCATGATCTTCTCCTTTGCCTTTCAGGCAAATCGTCGGTGCCGCCGCAGGTGCGCGGTGCGTCCGGCATTCACCGGATCTCGGCGTGTTCGGTGCGGTGGAGGATATCCTCCTGCACGTCCCGCGAGAGGCCGGTGAAATAGGCGGAGAATCCCGAGACCCGCACGACAAGGTCGGCGTAGTTCTCCGGGTGCTCCATCGCGTCCTTCAGCGTTTCGCGGGAGACGCAGTTGATCTGCACCTCCTGCCCGCCCTGACTGAAATACACCTGAATGGCCGCCGTCAACGCCGCGCGCTTCACCGGATCGGTGAGCATATCCGGCGTGTATTTCTGGTTCACGACCGTGCCGCATGAGACCCGGCGGTAGTCCGGCTTGCAGAGGGAGAGGAAGGCGGAGGTGGGGCCGTTCTTGTCCATACCGTAGGTCGGGGAGGCCGCGTCGGAGAGGGGAACGCCCGCGTGCCGCCCGTCCGGAGTCGCGCCGGTGACGTGCCCCGCGGAAACGCTCTGCGTGTTGCTGGCCATTGCCGTATAGAAGACGCCGCCGTCACGGGTGCGGTACTGACCGAACACCCGGTCGAGGAACTCCACGTACCACACGGCGTATTTGTCGACGAAATCGTCGTTGTTGCCGTACTTCGGCGCGTTCTGCAGCCGTGCGCGGAGGGTCTCGTACCCCTGGAAATCGGCCTTCATCGCGTCGCGCAGCTCCGTCAGGGTGCAGGCATGATCCAGATACACGACCTTTTCCACAGCAGCGAGGGAGTCCGCCACCGTCGCGATCCCCATGCCGCACGCGCCGTGCACGGAGGGATACCGCGCGCCGCCGCAGTTGATGTCCTCCCCGCGCGCGATGCAGTCGTCGCAGAAGAGGGACATGAACGGCTGGGCGTAGTGCCGGTAGTTGTACCGCCCGTTCTCGTTGTTGAAGACGGTCACGTATTCGGCGGCCGCGAACGCGATCTGACGCTCGAAGGCGCCGAGGAAGTCCTCCATGGTGACGAGGTCCTCGAGCGGGCCGGTGTCGAGCCCGAGAACGTCCGGATCGAGCGCGGCGGTCCCCCGGTAAAAGACGGCTTCGAGGAAGGCGGGGACGTTGAAGCGTCCGTCGGACCACGCGGGCTGCTTCCCGGGGATGAAATTCTCGATGCACCCCACGAAGCAGTAGTTGTTCGCGTCCTCGGGGGAATAGCCGTGGCGCTTCAGCGCGGGGATGTTGACCCGGTCGTTCATCAGGGCGGGATAGCCGAGGCCCGTGCCGATGACCTGCAGGCACTCGTCGAGGAAGTGCTCGGGCATCCCCTCATGCAGACGGGCGGAGAGGTTCGGCCCGGGGACATTGCAGTCGCGGACGGCGTGCAGGACCCGGTAGGAGAGATCGTTGATCCCCTCTTCCCCCTCCGGCGTGATGCCGCCGATGCAGATATTCACGATGTCGCCGAAGCCGCACTCCACGATCTTGATGAGGCAGCAGGCGACGAGATCCTCCGCGTCCTCGGGCGTCAGGATCCCAGCGTCGATGTCGTGCCGGTAATACGGGTACAGATACTGGTCCATCCTGCCGAGCGCCATGGCGTACTTGTTCTGGAACAGGAAGGAGAGGTGGACGAGCCACACGAGGTTCAAAGCCTGCCGGAACGTGACCGGGGCTTCCCACGCGGCATAGTCCAGGTCGGCGGCGAGGGCGGTCAGCTCCTCCCTCAGGGCGGGATCGTCACACCGAGCGGCGGTCTCACGCGCGGCTTCCCCGTGGCGGCGGACGAAGGTCGAAAAACCGGCGAGCACTTCCTTCTGCGCCCGGAGGAATTCGACCTTGTCCGCCTCCATCCGGTGAACGAGGAGCGATTCGTCGATCCGGGCCATCGTGCCGCAGATGCCTTCCCGGAGGAAGCGGTCATAGCCCGGCGCGAAGTGGTCGGAATTGGTCCAGAAGCCGAGCTGTCCAAAGGAGGCGCCGATCGCACGGGCTCGTTTCAGCTCCAGCGGATCGACTCCCTCGACCCAGTTTCCCCGGCGGGATCCGGCGATCCGGTCGCAGTCATAGACGTAAACGGGAAACGTCTCGAACCATGCCCGCTGCGCCGCCGCTCCCGCCGTCAGGGAGGACTTGCCGTAGTTCTCCCGGTACGCGCGGTAGCGGATCAGCTCGGTATGGCAATAGTCCCCCGCGGGGCATGACTTCTGCGCTTCTTTCAAAAGGGGCAGATGCTTCATCTCCGTATGCCTCCCTTGCATGAGAAAAGTGATTGCTTCCGGCTCCAGTATAGCACGGCGCGGCGGGTTTGTCTACGGGTTCCGGAAGAAAAGCGGATAAAATTCCGCCGTCCCGGGGTCACACCCCGTCTTTTCGTGTGGAATGCAAAGAATCCGCGCAGGTTTCTTGCGATTTTGTGCATGGTTCGGGACTTTCACCCTTTCAATTTTGCCCATGCCGGGCGCACTCACGCAAAACCGGGCGGCTGTATGACGCAGTCACCCGGTCTTTTTTCATTTCCGGAGTTGGCAGGATCTCCGCCTTACCCTTCGTCGTTCGAGAGGATGCTCTCGACCATCCGGTCGCACATCTTCTTGAGGACCTTCTCTTTTCTCTTGTACGCCGACGCGAAGTCGGTGGAGTTGGCGTTGACGAGGTCGGTGAACATCTGGATCATGGAGTCGCCCATCGCGTTGTTGTAGCAGAGCACGAAGGAGGAACCGAAGTTGTCGTGGATCAGATCGATCATCTGCGCCACCTTGAGGTCCGCGGAATACTTGACCTTCAGCGCCTGGTCGTAATAGACCGGGATGACGAGCTTGGACGTTTCGCGGTTCAGCACTTCGATGCACACGGTGTCGAAGTCGATGTCCGGGGACGTGACCGGAATGGCGCCCATTTCGGTGGTGTCGTGGATCGAGGTGAAGTATTTGTCCGTCTCGTAGAGCTTCGGATAGGGGATCGGGCCGACGTCGAACTCGAAGTCGCGCATCTTCGAGAGGTCGTTCAGACGCTGGTACAGGCAGATGAGGGAGAGCTTGTTCTGGAACAGGTTCCTCAGGCCCATGTTCATGTCGGAGCTCTCCTTGATGCCGATGTAGTTGCCGTCGCAGCGGTAGAGCTTGTTGAGGGCTTCCGCATACGCGACGGAGCGGTCGTTGTTGAAGGAGATCACGGGCTCGTCGCCGCTGCGGTCGATGAAGTTGATGCCGGCGGAGCCGACGAACGCGATGAGGCAGCCCCAGTAGTCGTGGGCGTACATACCGAACTGGTCGCCCTCCTGCCGCACGCCGTCGCCGTTGAGGTCCACATAGTTCTCGTTGAGCGTCTGGGTCATCTTCTCGTAGGTCCACCCTCCCTCGAGCACGATGTTGTCGAGGTATTCCGGATCGCCGTACGCGTCGTCGCAGAGCTGCTTGTTGTAGAACAGGCAGTGCGCGGAGGCCAGGCAGTCGAGGAAGAAGTCGCCCGCCATCACATAGGAGTGCCCCGGCACGAGGACCAGATCGTCCATGGTGTCCGTGTACCAGTACGGCTGGTTGAAATCGAAATTCTCCGCGTGCTTGTCAAGGTTGTAGAAGATATTCTCGTCGGTCAGGGCGATGAGCGAGCGGTCGTCGTTGATGATGAGGTCGTACAGATCGTCACCCGCCATGACAAAGGTGCGGATGGAGGATTCGGCGTTGGAGTAGGTGTAGTTGGATTCGGTGAATTCGAGCTTGATGTTGAGCAGCTCCTCCACCTTCGCGTTGCGGTCGAAGACGGCGTCGTTCACGATCTCGCCGTTGAGCGAGCCGGAGCCTTCGATGAATTCGTTGGCGTTGGTGGCATCCGTCGCGTCCGCGGAGGACTGGATGCGGAAGGCGCGGCCCTCGAAATCGACGTCGTCGAAGCGGTGGTCGACGTATTCCTCCTCTTCTTCTGCGGCGGGAGTCCCGTCAATCTCGCCGGCCGCGACCGCCGTCGCCGTGGTTTCGGCTTCCCCGGACGCGTTCTCGGTTCCCTGCGAGCATCCCGCAAAGGGCATGGTCAGGCACAGGCACAGGAGGAGCGCCAGTGCGCGTGTCAGGATTGGTTTCATCAGATCAGCCTCTTTTCTTCTTGAATCGGCAAATCCGCCGTCCGGGATGTTCCGGTGCCGACGGATGCCTGAATCTATGCATATTATATCACAGCCGTTCTGGGGTGTCAACGGTCTTTTCCGAAGATGTACAGAAAATGTTTGTTCGTTTGAGTATTTTTCAGCGGGCGGGGGACTGCTTCCTTGCGCTCATGTCCCCTTGTATTCGAGACACAGCATGGTCAAATCGTCGAACTGCTCCGCGCCGCCCACGAAGGCGTCCACGCTCTTCTGCACCGCGGCCAGGATCTCCGCGGGAGCACCGTCCAGAGCCCCGTTCAGCGCGGCGATCATCCGCTCCGTTCCGAAGAGCGCCTCGTCCGCATCGGTCGCTTCCGGCACGCCGTCGGTGTAGAGGAACAGCCGGTCGCCGGGCGAGAGGGTCAGCTCGTATTCCCGGTACCGGACGCCCTCCATGCCGCCGACGACGAAGCCGTGCCGGTCCTTATAGAGCGTGAACGCGCCGCCCTTCTGACAGATCGCGGGGTATTCGTGTCCGGCATTGGCCGCCGTGATTTTGCCCGTGCTGATCTCGAGGATCCCCATCCAGACCGTCACGAACATCTGCATCTTGTTGTTCGTGCAGATCGTGTCGTTCACGGTGGAGAGGATCTCGGCCGGGGACTTGCCCATCATCGCGCTGTTTTTGAGCAGCGCCTTCGAGACCATCATGAAGAGCGCGGCGGGAATGCCCTTGCCGCTGACGTCCGCCATCACGAGCGCGAGATGATCCCCGTCGATGAGGAAGAAATCGTAGAAGTCGCCGCCCACTTCTTTCGCGGGATTCATCGTCGCGTAAAGATCGAATTCGCTCCGGTCCGGGTAGGGCGGGAAGATGCTCGGAAGCATCCCCTCCTGGATCTGGTTCGCCATGTGCAGCTCGGTCCCGATCCGCTCCTTTTCCGCCGTGACCCGCTTCACCTCTTCGACATATTCCACGGTCTTGCGGGAGAGATCGGCGAAGGACTGCGCCAGCTCCTCGACCTCGTCCCCGGTCCGGTAGGCATCCTCCATCTTGAATTCCATGTTCTCGCCACTGGTGTTCGCGATCCGCTCGGTGATGGTGTTGAGCGGCTTGACGATCCTGCGTCCGGCGGCGAGCGCCCCGCACAGCATCGCGGCGAGGAGAACGATCAGCACGGCGAGCACGATCGTCTGGGACCGGATGCTCTGCTCGCGGTAAATCGCCGTGGCCTCCTCCTGCGTCTTCTCGAAATCGCTCCGGAGCTGCTCGACCGGCTGTCTCGCGCTGTCCTCGCTGTACACGCTGATGAGCGCCCAGCCCGCGGTCTTCATCGGGACCCCGATCATGTAGAAGTTGTTGTTGTCCATCCGCACGAGCCGCATGTTCGTTTTGCCCTCCAGCGCGTCCTGGACGAGGCGCGAGAGCTTCGCGTTGTCCGATTGGCGCAGATCGAAGGCCTCGGAAGAGTTGTGGACCCGGAACACGCCCTTTTCGGCGGGAGAAAGGATCACATGGCCGTTCTGATTGACGACGACGAGATAGCCGCCGTTCCTTGCGGACTCCGCGACCGCCTGCTGGATCTCGGTGAGGAAGAAGTCCGCGCCGACGACCGCTTCGAGCTCCCCGTCCGCGCCGATGACCGGCATGGCGCAGGTGACGCACATCTCCCCGGTCGCCTGGTCGGTCTCCACGTCGGTGAAGATCAGCTCCCCGGCCTCCGCGGCCTGCTGATACCAGTACCGTTCCCGGGGGTCGAAGGTGACATAGGAGCCGTCCTGTCGGACCCATTCCCCGGCGGCGGTGTTGACGGACAGCATCGCGCCTTCCGGGAGGCCGATATACGCCCCTTCGATCTCAAACGACGCGCAGAGGGAAAGCATCATGTCCGACATGTTGGCGATGAGCCCGAGCCGGTCGGAGATCGCCGCCTCCTCCACGCCGTCCGCGAAGATCATCTGCGCAGACAGCACGCCCTCGTACGCCGCGTCCGGTCTCTGATATGCCGCGGGGGCCACGCTCCCCGGATCGCCGAACAGCTTTCCGGCGTATTCTCCCATCATCCGGACGATGACGACGAGGTCCCGGAACATCTCGTCGGCGACTTCGGCGTGGAGCTCCGTGCCCCGGCTCATGCTGTCGTCGATGACCGCGGTGACCACGCCCGTCGTCGTCGATGTGATGGAGGATTTCTGGCGCTCGCTGGTCTCCTCGGCAAGCCCGGCGAGCATCCTGCTCTGCGCGAACGTGACCGCGAGAAAGACCGCGGTGACGAGGATCATCGCGACGAGGATCAGGACGACGATCTTGCTCTCGATCCCGCCGATCACCAGTTTTCTGAACCTTTTCAAGGGGGGGCCCTCCTCAGTCTGCAGATCGTTTGCTTTTCGTAATAATTTATTATACTCCCGGAGGCCGTTCCTGTCAACCGGAAATATGAAAAAACACAGCCCTCTCCCCTGAAGAACGCGTCTCCTTCCGGGAGAGGGCCGCGGCGTCACGGCAAGAGGGTGTCGAGCGTGTTGTCGTTCTGATTGTTGAACACGCCGCGCAGGGAGTACTGCATGAAGAGGACGTCCGTGATCCCGTGTTCTTCGACGAAGGCCCGGTAGTCCCCGATCTCACGGATCCGGCGGTAGTCGAAGATGTACGCCTCGTCGAACGCGCTGGAGAGCAGCTCCGAGATGCCGCGGGAATAGCTGTCCCCGAGCAGGAGCAGGACGCGCCCGGTGTGGTTCTCCGGGTATTTCAGATACCGCGCGTAGGGGTAGAACAGGACATAGTGGTCCGCCGAGATGTCCTTCGAGAACTTCCCCGCGAGATAGGTCTCCTTGCGCTCCGCGAAGACGCAGGGCTTGTCCGCGATCAGCTCATGCTCCGGCAGGCCGTAGTCGTAGAAGAAAAAGCTGTCGTGATAGCCCCGGTACCCACTGGTCCGCGCGAAGGTGCCGTAGTAGTCCGCACCTTCCACGTCGTACCGCACGCCGAGGGGACGGATCGCCGCGTCCTCCCCGAACATCATGGTCACGATGTCGCAGTAAGCCTCGTACATCCCGTAGGCGTTCCAATGGTGGTCGGTGAGGAAGAGCTTTTTGATGCTGTCGTCGAGGGAGTCGATCTTCAGCCGGTCGTACCGGATCCCCTCGTCGAGGAGGCTGAAGAACTTCTCCACGAGCGAACCGGTGGACGGCTCGCCCGGGATGATCTCCGAAAAGCACGCGGCATCCTGCAGGCGCGAGCAGACGTACACCCACGGCTTCACGTCCGGCGCGAGGGCGGCGATCGCGTTGATCTGCTCCGCCGTCTTCTCCATGCGCTTCGTATAAACCCGCTCGGGCGTGCTGAACGCGGAAGTGATGAGCCCGACCGTTTCGCCGTCGGAGAGCACCGCGTCCACCGCGTAGAGGTTCACGCCGTCCCCGGACGCTTTGAGGAACCGGGATTCCCACGACACGACGGCGGGCTCCTCGGGAACGGGCTCTTCCGGCGCGGGCTCCTCCGGCTCCGTCTGTGCGGGAGGCGATTCGAGCGATTCCGTCGTCCCGGCAGGCTCCGTTTCCGCGGATCCCGTCACGTCAGGTTCCGCGGCAGCCGGGGCAGCTTCGGTCTTCACGCCCGACGCGAGGAGCGCGTTGAAGGAGCGGCTGAAATCGACCCGGGCCGTCGACATCGCCGTGACGACGTGCGCGTAGCCGGGCAGATCATTGATATACACATCCTCCGCGCCGGCCTTGAACCGCTCTGCGGCATCGAGGAACGGGACGCCCCATTCCTTCGCCGGTTCGCGGAGATTGCCCATCTGAGGGAGTTCGACCCAGCCGAGGGTCTCCGCCAGCCGCAGCACGGGACAGAAGACCGCGAAAAAGAGCACGAGGACGCTCACGGCGCCGACGAACACTTTCGGTTTCATGTCTCATCCTCCTCTCAGAACTGGAAATAGATGAACGGGTTGTAGGAACCGACCGCGAGCGCGAGGATACAGGCGGTGAGCGTGCCGAGGGCTGCGGCGTCCCGGATGAGTCGGCCCGACCTTGTCGATTCGAGCCGGTCCTTCACGGCGGGCCACACCGGCGCGGACAGGACGCATCCGGCGGCAAACGCGAGGAGGAAGACAAGGTCGAAGCCCGCGCCCTGCAAAAGGATCGGGAGCCGTCCCCCGGTCCCCGCGACACCGTGGGCACCGAAGAGCGCGGCAAACATCGCGCCCGCTCCCGTCACGCCGTCGGCGCGGAACAGCACCCATCCGAAGAGCACCGCGCAGAGCGTGTAGAGCCGGTTCAGCACGGGGATCTTCTCAAGGCCGGGCCAGACCAGCTTTTCGAGGATCAGAAGGAGCCCGTAATACGCGCCCCACAGCACGAAATTCCACCCGGCGCCGTGCCATAGCCCCGTCAGGAGCCAGACGACGGCGATGTTCTTCACCCATTTTGCCCGGGAGACCCGGTTCCCGCCGAGGGGGATGTAGACGTAATCGCGGAAGAAGGAGGAGAGCGAAATGTGCCACCGCCGCCAGAAATCCGTGACCGAGCGCGCGGCGTAGGGATAGCGGAAGTTCTCGGCGTAGCGGAAGCCCATCATGCGGCCGAGCCCGATCGCCATGTCGGAATAGCCGGAGAAATCGAAATAGATCTCCACGGCATACGCAAGCGCCGCGATCCACGCCCCCACCATCCCGTACCCGGACGGGTCCGACGCCCAGAGCGCGTCCGCCGTCTCAGCCATGACGTTGGCGATGAGGACCTTCTTGGCGAGCCCCGCGATGAAACGCCGCATCCCGGCCGCCGTGTCCTCGGGGGTCTCCCTCCGGTCCGTGAGCGCCGCCTCGATGTCCCGGTAGCGCACGATCGGTCCGGCGATCAGCTGCGGGAACGCACAGAGATACGCACCGAGCGTGACGGGATCCCGCTGTGCCTTCACGTCCCCCCGGTACACGTCGACGACGTAGGAGAGGATCTGGAAGGTATAGAAGCTGATCCCGAGCGGCAGGGGCAGCGCTGGGACGGGGAGATCGAGACCCGGGAGGAGGTTCACCGCCCGGACGAAGAAGCCGGCGTATTTGAAGATGCCGATGAGGAGAAGATCGAAGCAGCAGGCACCGATCAGAGCGGTCCGGCGTCTTCCCGCCTCGCGCGCCTCGATCAGAAGCGCCAGCGCGTAGTTGACGCCGAGGGCGAGGAGCATCAAAAGGACATAGACCGGCTCCCCCCACGCATAGAACAAGAGGGAGAACAAAAACAAAAGCGCGTTGCGCGTCCGCCGCTTCTTCGCCGCGTGATACGACAGGAAAAAGACGGGCAGGAACAGGAACAGAAATACCAGGGATGAAAACAGCATCGTTCTCTCACCGCGGTGTCCCGGGAAGGACCCTTTCTGACGGATTTCGGGTTATGAAAAAGCACAAAGAAAGCGCACGAAAAAACCGGCTGCCGCCTCTCTCCGTCTCGAGGGGATCCTGCGGCAGCCCTTTATATTTATTCCCGCGCAGGACGGGAAGCGGTCATTCGCATTCCGCGGCGGTCATCGGGAGGGTGTCCGGCCGGTCCGTTTCGGTGAAGTAGACCCACTCCAGGACCCGCTCGCCCCCGTCATCCGTGAAGATGTGCCCGATCGCGCCGCCGGGTGAGACGAGGTAAACATACGCCCCCTCCGGATCGGAAGCCAGCCTCCGGTCCTCCTTTTCAGAGAAGCGCAGCAGCCTCTTCGCGCCCGTGGTGAACACATCCGGGGTGTCCCAGTAGCTCCATTCCCCCGTCGGATTCCGCTCGACGGCGAGATTTGCCGCAATCGTCATCGTGGGGACCCGCGTGAGATCCGCCCGCTTGGGCACCTCCCCGTCCCGCCCGACCGGCTCGCCGCATTTCTCGCAGAACGCGTAGCCATCCTTGATCTCCGCGCCGCAGGCCGGGCAGAATCGCGTTTCCGGGACGGCAGGCTCACCCGTCGTCACAGCGCCGCACCATGCGCAGAAGCGCGCTCCGCTCCGCAGCTCCTTTCCGCATTCCGGACAAAACATGTGGTTTCTCTCCTTCCGTGATCCGATTTCTTCGCCGGACGCGCCGCTCATTCCCCATCCTTTAAAAATTCGACGGAGAAGAGGAGCTCGCCGGAGAACAGCAGCGGGATCCGCTCCGGCGTCACGATGCCCACGCCGGACGAGGCGGTCCTGCCGTCCTCCGCCGCGATCCCGAGCTGGATGACGACGGTCTGCTCGCCGACGGTGATCTCCAGCTCGTGCGCCACGTCATAGCGGATGGGCATGGAGCCGTGCGGCGGCAGATTCCCGCTCAGAAAGACATACGTCCCCTCCTGCTCTCCCGCGGGCAGGGCGCACCATTCCGCGAGCTCGTCGTCGAAATCGACGGTAATGTGCTTGCCGTCCCCGTCAAACCGCATCGAGCCGTGCTCCGAGACGAAGACGCCGTCGTGCGGCGCGGGCGCGGGGGTGTCCGGCTCGTAGGGGAAGTTCTCTCCTCCCCCGCCGAAGAGACCGCAGCCGGTGCAAAGCAGCAATGCCAAAAGAATCAGCAGTCCTCTGTTCAGAAATCCGGTTTTCATTCCTTCACCACCCATTCCGCCGTCTCCGGGATGTGATTCCGGATCCAGTCCGCGACGAAGTCGAAGTCGTCCCCGTCGGCATAAGCCTCGTTCCAGCCGATCTCCCGGAGCTTGATGACGCTGCGCTTCCGGTCGACGACGACCTTCTTCACGCGGGCAAATTCCGTCGTCGACGACATGCGGACCGCCGAATTGTACCCTGCGCTGACGGCGCCCCGGGTATGCGTGATCGCGCCCATGATCATCGTGGCGGTGCCGATCTTCTCCGCCTTCTTCGCCTGTCTCGGGTTCTGGGTGTGGACGAACACGTTCTCATCCATCTCGAAGTCCACGCTGTAGATCCCGCCCATGATCGCGGCGTAGAGCAGGTAGCCGAGGCAGAGCAGGACGGCGAAGATGCCGAAGAGGATGAGGATGAGCTTGCCGATGAACGCGAAGGCGTCCGCCGAGAACTCGTCCCCGATCAGGGTGATCAGGCCGATGATGAAGACGGTGATGGCGAGCGCGATGAGGATCGCCTTGGCCGTGGCCAGAAAGATCGTCGGGTTCTTGAAGAGGCTCATTTCATACTGCCAGTGGAATTTCTTGCCCGTTTTTTCGATGGGTTTTGTCTGCATGATGGTTCCTCGCTTTCTTTGATATGATTGACGGTGGGATTTTTTCGGTTCGGTTATTTGACGGATCGATAAACGATCGTCAGGTCCCAGTCTTCCTTCCCGGAATCGGCCGGGGAGGAGGAATGCGTGGTGGTATAGGAGAAGGAGAGCCGATCCTCCCCGCTGCTCACGAACCGGATGGTGAGCTCCCTTCCGGAATCTGTGACTGTGACGTACGGCGTCACGCCTTCGAGCGAGGCGCTCGTGGAGGTGCTCGAGGACTCCACCTTGCCTTTCGTGTCTCCCATCCGGTAATACGAAGAACCGGAAAGGTTCGCGGTCAGTGAAGCGGAGCCGGTGCCCGATTTCAGATCAACTTTCCCGTTCAGATCCGCATGGAGACTGTCATAGATGCCGGACTCTTCCCAGACAGGATCGAATACATCCTCCCCGTACAGGACTTCCACCTCCGGGAATATCGAGTCGTTGATGTCGTGCCGGGGCGTGTTGTTCTCATAGAGTGCGCTTCCGGTCACGGAGAAGCTCCCGTCCGCCGCGAGGGTGATTTCCATGGTTTTGAGCGCTTCCTCGAGATAGACGAGCATCATCGTCGCGGCGTCGCTGCCGCTGTCGAAGTAGTAATGGTTCAGATCGAAGAACTTGAAAACTGTCCCCACGCTCCGGGGGACGATCACCTGAACGTCGGCCTTTCTTATCGGGATCTGTTCGGTGATCCGGCGCTTTTCCCCGGTATAGGGTTCCTTGATGGTTCTGGTTGCGGATTTAGTCAGCTCCGGCATCACGATCTTGCCGGGGATTTCCGGCTCGTCGGCAGCCGCGCTCATTTTTCTCACGTCCTTGAAAAACATCACAGTCGGCGCACCCATCATCAGATAGTGGTAATAGGTACATCGGTACACCACGTCGCCTTTCTTCTCCGGCCGGGGGACAAAATCCGTCGTGTAGGGATAGTAATTCTTGACGGAGTTTTTGACGAGAAGTCCCGCTTCTTCCGTCACTTTATAGGAAGGCAGTAGCGGGAGGAAGCACGCCTCTTTCGCCGCGTCGAAGCGCATGGGCGTGATGAACTCCTTCTTATCGAAGCCCTTGTCCGCATAGTTTCTGACATAATACTGATTGGAGTTGATGGTTGTCCAATCCTTACAGTACATGGAGTTTTGGAAGCTCGCGCCGGCGGGCAGGTTTTCGTCCACAACATGGAAGGTCAGTTCGCAGTTGAGCAGCGGGAGGAGTTTTTTCTCCATTTCCCGCTTCAAGGCTGTGCAGCTGTCCCGCCTCATCTCCTCGAGGATCCCGAGAAGGATCGGTTTGGTTTCCTGTTTCAGAAGATTGACGAAATCCGTCGTGCACCGGATTTTGTCTTTGTCTTTCACTTCTTTGCCGTCGTTCACTTCTTTGATGGTTCTGTACGATCCCTCCTTGGCCGTGGACCAGAACCGGCTGCAGATCGGATTCAGGATATACTCCTCATCCAGCCCCCAGAAGGCATAGGCGTAACTCCAGTAAAACTCGTCGAGAACGGTTTTCAGATATTCCGGTCCGTCGTCGGCGCTTATCGTCAGTATGGCTTCAAACACCTCCGCCCAACCCTTCGAATAGATCACTTCCGCTTCTTCGTCTTTGGCGGTCATGTGGCTGTACCAGCCGGTCGCGGTGTTGTACGTCCCCTTGAGGGAGCGGTTGAGCGGGTTCTTTTGGACGATTTCCTTCAGGATCTTAAAATCCTCCTCCGTCATCGAGGCAGGTTTCTGCATGGGGACCGTCTGTTTCTTTTTGCTGTTTCTCTGGCCATCAAAATAGTGTTCCAGCGTATATTTGTCGGTGATCGGGTCGCCGTAGACCATTTGCGTTGTGCGGAGCGTGCAGAAATACTGGTGGATTGTTTCAAGCTTCGGATCGGTGTACTTGCCGTTCCCGAGATCCATTTCGGACAGCTTCCCGGTGACCCACATCGTCGTGCCGACCAGCGCGGCAGCCCAAGGCGCCAGATAAATGCCCGCGAGGGTGCTCACGCCGATGTTGGCGATATCGTCCATATGATTCATCGTCGCCTTGGGTAGGTCTTTGAGCACTTCTCCGAAGGTGTAGTTGCCGCGTTTAGCCTCCTCGCAGATCTTGAGCGCCGTCAGAAGGATATCAAGGTTATCCATGAAATCCCCCATCAGATCGTCCGCTTCTTCGGTCATGTTCAAAACGCCTTCGGCAAGGTCATTCGGAAGCCCGAGCGCGCCTGCGGCTCCGCTCACATCCCCGAATACGTCCTGTATGTTGTCGAGCTTATCGTAAGCGGCCTTGGAGGCGGCGATGTCGTCGCTGTGCTGCATGACGGCCTGGATAGAATTTCCCAGATTCCGGATATCCTCCTCCGTCTTCTTCTGATACAGATTCCACAGGCGGTCGTAATCGACCTTCACCGGCCAGTTCATGCGGTTTACGTCCGGCTTCCGAACCTCCACAAAAACGCCGTCGTTCAGACCGACGGAGGGACCATCCACCTCGACGAAGGCAAGCGCGTTTGCGCTGAACCGGTAGGTTTTCTCGCCGAAGAGGCTGAAATGATCCGCAAAGACGCGATAGCTCGCCCCGTCCTCGCTCACTTCGTAATAGACGTCCTCCCACTCGCCGCTCACTTCGTTGAACCATACACACCCGGAGAGCACGTCCGTGTACGTGCGTGGGATGGAGATCATGACGTCGGTGACGAATTCATGCTGCCCGGAGGCGAGGGAAAAGTCGTAGGCCTTCACCGCCCAGCCTTCCTCCCCTTCGGAGAGCTCCGGCAGCTCCCGCATGGTCAGCGTGTCGTCCTCTTCGTCGAGGTTCCAGGCGTCGATCTCCACCCTAACCCGGCCGAAATCTGCCGCCGGTTCCCGCTGAGAGACGCCGAGGCTTTGTGCGGGCGCGTTGTCGATCTGTTTCTTCGTGTAGTAGAGCGGCAGCGCGTCGTCCGCTTCCCCGTCGGAATCGCCCCCGCCGGATATACCGCCGGACACGCCCTCGATCACGTTTTCGATCCATCCGCCTTCCTTGCGGAGAAATCCCGGGTACTTGAACCCCGCGATGCAGAACTCGACCGCGATCGCCAGGGACAGAAACAGGCTGAGCCCGCGGCCCTTCTTCTTCGGCTTCGTCTTGGCGGGCTGGGTCTGAGGAACCGGCTCCCGATACAGCGGCACGGCGGTCTGCGCAGGCCGGTTCACGGCTGTCTGACCCGCGGGCGTATCGTTTCGGGAGGATCGGCGGGCAGAGTTTTGCACCTGTGCACCGCAGAACCGGCAGAAGGCGGCATCGGCGGGCAGTTCCTTCCCGCAAGAGGAACAAAAGCGTCTGGGGGGCGCCGCTTCGGGGACCTTCGTCCCGCAGGATTCGCAGAACCGCGCATCATCCCGCAGCGCAGCGCCGCATTTATTGCAGTATTTTGCCATGTCGCGCTCCTTCCTTATGGTCTGACCATGCCGAGCAATGCGACCGAGCCGTCGGGCAGGGTCCATTCGCCGAACGCGGCCTGTTGTCCATTCGATTCAAACAACGCATAGAAGGTGATCTCCCCCGCCCCGGTCACGGTCATACCGCCGTTCGACCACGAGCCGGTCAGCGCCGTGTCCTCCATCTGCTCTTCGTTTTCCCAGGATCCGTCGCCGAAATAGTGGATCATATACCAGTCCACGGTCAGCGTCAGAGACGACGCCGAACCGGAAACGGTGACGTTCACCATTTCCTCCGCCGCGTCGTACTGGACGAAGCCCTTCCAGGATCCCGTGACGTCGTCAAAATCCGTGAGGTCGCGGGCGTCGGGCGGGAGGTAGCCGATGGTCTGCTTCCAGCTTTCAAGCTCTTCGAGGGACGGTCTCTGCACCGCGTCCTGGGGAACGGACGTCTGCCCGCTGCCGTCTGCGTTCAGGATCCAGCTGTCCATGCCGCTGCCGCCGGAGGTGACGTCCGGTTCCTCTGCCGGGGCCGGGCTGGGATCTGCCCCGTCGGCGGGTATCGGATCGGAGAGCGCTGCCGTGTCGACGTCATAGGCGCCGAGGAAAGAAGATTCGTCCGCTGCGGGCTGCATTTTGACCTGACCGCGCCACGACACGACGATCCAGCCGATCAGAGCAATGTTGATCAGCAGCAGAACCGTATTCAGAGCCCGTCTGCCGGGGGATGCTTTTTCCTGATTCATGGAAACCTCGCAATCTTTTTGATCGTCTCGGCGTATCTCATTTCTCTTACGGAATATTATACCATACCCAATGAAACCGCGCAAGGGTTCTCCCGAAAAAAACTCCCGGCGTCCGGCGGGGAAAAGAAAACACGGCACCGCCGGATGGGGCACCGTGTCGTTTTGAAAGCGTTTTCCGTCAGATCCCCGCACACGCGTTACGGCGCGAACGAACGGATCTTCTGGCTGCATTTTTCGAGGAGCTTCCCCGCGAGTTTCTCGGAGGCCTTGATGCTCGACGCCAGGTTCTTGTTGTAGCTTCTGAGCGCGTCCATCATCGTGCCGGTATAGCTGCCGACCTCGAAATACCAGCCGAAGTCGTAGCTCCGGGTGGCGAAGATCAGATCCAGCATGGCGGCGGATTCCTCGTCGCGGGAGACCTTGTTCTGCAGGGTCTGTTCGTAATAGGCGGGCGTCATCGTCAAAAGGGATTTGTACGCCAGCATCTGCGTGATGTACCCGGTCCGGGCGTATTCGTCTTCGCTGAAGGAGCAGATCGGGATGACATAGAAGCTGGACGGGTAGGACGCGACGGAGTTGCAGTACCGCTCCTGCGCCTCGTCGTACAGCATCATCGGCAGGATCCCGAAGTCGTCGTCCATATCGCGCAGCGCGGTCGCGTCGTAGAGATAGGACATCAGGAAGAGCCCCCTGCCCTCCCGGAATCCGATCTGCCCGTATTCCTGATCGTAACCGGACCGCTGATACTGACAGGTGATCCCCTTGTCAAAGGCGTATTCCGCGAACTTATCGAACGTGTTGTAGAGCTGTTCGCAGTTCAGCGTCAGGACCATGTTGCCGTCGGGCTCGATCGTGGCGCACTTCACGCCGGAGGCATTCACGATCCCCATCATGATATCGTCCCAGATCCAGATCGCGTAGGTGTCGTCGGTGTCGTTGACATGGTTCCCGTCCTGGTCCGTATCGAGATCTGTCGGGATGGCTTCAGCGAAGGAACGGAAGCGGTCGATTGTCCATGTCTTGTTTTTGACCTCGTCATAGAAGTTGGGCAGCTGATACTGCTCGGCGAGGTTCTTGTTGAAGTAGATGCAGTAGGTCGCCCGGTTGTCGTTGATGGAGAGATC
>JAEEGL011350016.1_pt1 | contig 44638 bp, 39 predicted proteins | sample 9134231 | NCBI WGS metagenome assembly JAEEGL01 (sample SAMN16246548, study PRJNA631951) | gut metagenome | biome: gut microbiome; feature: rumen; material: fiber-attached | host: Bos | place: Iran: Karaj | collected 2018-10 | reverse complement strand
AGCAGCTGATGGTGAAAACTATGAATGGACAGACATGTATGAAACATTTGCTAAAGAAGCTGAAGAAGAAGGATTTAAAGCAATAGCAGCAAAATTTAGAGCAGTAGCTGCAATTGAAAAACATCATGAAGAAAGATATAGAAAATTATTAAAGAACATCGAAGACGAAGTAGTCTTCTCAAGAGATGAAGATTGCATTTGGATTTGTCGTAACTGTGGACATGTTGTAATTGGTAAGAAAGCACCACAAGTATGTCCTGTATGTGCTCATCCACAAAGCTACTTTGAATTAAAAAGCGAAAACTACTAAGAAGTAATTTAATTACTTCTTTTTTTTGATATAATAAATCAAGGAAGTGATATTATGTCAAAAGAAAGTGCTTATAATCAAATAAAAAAATATAAATTAGAAGATCGTATAATTACATTTGATTCATCTAGTGCTACAGTTGAATTAGCTGCAAAATGTTTAAATTGCGACCCGGATCAAATTGCAAAAACAATGGCTTTTGACTTAAAAGATCACTTTATAGTTATTGTTACATCTGGTAATGCCAGAATAGATAATAAAAAGTTTAAAGAAGAATTTAATACAAAAGCTAAAATGGTCGATAGAACCATCCTTGAAGCAAAAGTAGGACATGAACCAGGTGGGGTTTGTCCGTTCGGCTTAAAAGAAAATGTGACGGTTTATTTAGACGAATCACTAAAAAAACACGAGATAGTTTATCCAGCGTGCGGAACTCATAATAACGCGATTAAACTAACAATTAGTGAATTAGAAAAAGTAACTAGTAAACCAAAATGGATAAAAGTGACAAATTAACAAAGAACTATTCAAAAGAATAGTTTATTTGTGTTATAATAGTATCATAATAGAGGTGATGGACAGTGAAGGGTAGCAAAATACTTTCTTTAATAATGTGCTCAGGTATCTTAGCTGTTGCCAGCGTGGTATTAACAATCGATAGCATCAATCATAATAAAAAAACCATATCTGAACCTGCAAACATGGCCCAACTTCTAGACAGCTCTAAAAAAATCGGTAGCATCGAAATTAGAGATGCCATCGAAGTAGAAATAGACACTGCACTACCTGATGCTTCAGCATTCACTAATGTAGAAGCAGACGTAGTTTATCCCTCAGACATCTATAAAGAAGTTTATAAAAACCATTTAGATGAAGATGTTTCTAAAGAAGAGGCAGTAGAAAATAATCTTTTAAAAGAAGAATATACAAAACAACTAATAACTACAAGACTTGGACAATTTGATGTAACAATAAAAATAGCAGATGATGAATTCAAGTCAATAGTGTTTATAACTGATAATAATGCCCCTGAACTAGTCGTAAAGGAACTTACCATAAATGCAAACGAAACTTATGATATAAATAGTTTTGTTGAAGAATGTAAAGATAATAGTAATGAAACTTGTTCATTATCATATAAAGATGAGAAGATGGCTTCATATAAAAACGAAGGCTCATATGAAATAATAGTTGTTGCTAAGGATTCTAGTAATAATAAAGTGGAGATGGGTACTACACTTACAATTAATAAACAGGCGGAAAAGACAAATACACCAGGTAATCAAAATAAACCGGGTACTCCAAATACACCAAGTACTCCTAATACACCAAGTACCCCAAATACACCAAGTAATCCAACTACACCAAGTAATCCAACTACACCAAGTAATCCAACTACACCAAGTAATCCTTCAACAAACGATCCGCCAACAAACCAGGATCCTCCATCAAATCCAGACCCACCACCAACGCCGGATCCACCACCAACACCGGATCCACCAACTCCATCTGTGTATGTACCATCAAGTGGTGAAATTTCAAGTACTATAGCTTCCGGTCAACCATATTTCGGAACATTATTATCAATTACAAATGAATATCGTGCCGAAGCAGGAGTTGCTCCATTAACAAATAGTGATTATTTAAATAGAGTTGCTACACTAAGAGTAATTGAAATAGCAAAAAACAATCATTTTAGTCATACACGTCCAGATGGTCGTCCATGGAATACAGCATATACAGATATAGGTAGTCATAGTTTCTATATCATTGGTGAAAACCTAGCTGCTTACCAAACAACGCCAGCTCAAGCAATGCAAGAATGGAAAGCATCTCCAGGACACTTTAACAATATTATTAATGCTCAATATCGATACATCGGCTTTGGTGTTATTAAATACGAAGGCAAATGGTATTGGGTTCAAACCTTTGGTGGTTAAAAAGCTTTGCAAAAAGCTTTTTTTATGAAAAACAAACTATCATTAAAAATAAATGTTATAATGGGAATAGAAAGGAAGATAACATGAAAAAAATAGTATACTTATTACTTCTATTACTAGTACCTTTTATGGTATCAGCAAAAGTATTAGAAGCAGATAACAACATCAACTACGAAGGAACACACGATTCATCAAGTTTTTTATTTGGAAACTCAATCAATAATAATGGAGACATTAATGGTATTGCTGTAATGGCTGGTAATTCAATTAATTCAAAAGGTAAAGCATCTTATGCTGTATATGCTGGTAATACATTAAATATTTCCGATGAAATAGAAAATGACTTATTTGCAGCAGGAAATGTTATAACTATCACTAAAGATGCTAAAGTACCAAGAGATGTTTATATTGCCGGAAGTAGTATTAAAATCTTAACTGATGTAGGAAGAGATTTATACGCTGGTGGTGAAACTGTAGATATTAGAGGAATTACTATTCATGGTAATGCTACTATTGATGCTGATAAAGTATTAATGGATGAAAAAACAGTTATCGAAGGTAAATTATCTTATTATAAAAATACTACTATCGAAAACTTAAAAGTAGCTACAATTGAAGAGGTAAAAGAAATAAATAGATTAATTGAAGAACATACAAAACCAACCTTCTTAAATAGAGTTAAATGGGAAGCAATAAAAGCTTTAACTGGTTATGTATCAATCTTAATTTTATTCTTAGTATTCCCTAAATTAAGAGCATCATTCGATAAAAATAAAGATGGTGCTAAAGAAATAGCATTATCTACATTAGCTGGTCTAATTACAATAATCGTTGTTCCAATATTATCAATAATTATAATGCTTCCAGTTGTTACAATTCCAATAAGTTTATTGATGTTAGCATTATATGCATTTGCAATTTACTTTGCATCACTAATAACTGCTTATCTTGGAGGAAGATACATCTATAATAAAGCAACAGACAAAGATAACTTATTCTTAAACGCTTTAATAGGTATCGTTCTATTAAGATTAGTAAGCTTAATTCCAGTAGTTGGTGGCATCATCGTTGCAATCTGCTTATTCTATGGATTAGGCAAAATATATCAAGTATTCAAAGCAACAGCTTTTAAAAAATAAGCGCTTTGACATCGTAAATAATATATAATAAAATATCACTAGAGGACAGTGATATTTTATGTTTGGAGAAGAAGAAATAATTGGTATCAAAAATCTTCGCATAAATAAAAATCGTATAACACTACCTTCATTTACTTTTGCTACTCCAGACGATGAACTATTCTTTATATTTGATCGCACAAAAGGACATATGATCCTTGCTCAAGAACAGAAAATAATGGAAACTTTAGGGAAGATTAGATTAGATTTACAAGAAAAAGTAAGAAATGGTGAAATATCTTTCCGAGATTATTTAAAATGTCAAAGATATTTATATGGTATAATGTGTATCGAAGGGCATAAAGTAGATGCTCAAAGAAGAATTTTACTACCTGAAAGAGGCTTAAAACAATTAAACATCTCTAAAGATGTTACAGTTATCGGAAGAGGTACTAAATTAGATATCTATCCTTATAGTGAAGAACTTTCAAAAGGTATGAGCTTTTAATATAGAAAAGAGATTTTCATGAACGAAGTAAAAAGACAAATTACAAACTTAAATCTTTTAATCAACGACGAAGAATTCTTGCGTCGTTTATGCGCGTTTTTCAACAATAGCGTTGAAAATGTTGAAAAGATATTATCGTTAATTATTCTTTATTATTTAACAACTTTAGATAATGATTTTAATTATCCTATCGAAGAATTAATAAAATTAGTAAACAGAAAATATGATGATAAATTCTTATTTGCAGGAGTAGATTGTGTTACTGCTAAACGTATTAGATTACTTGGAATTAATAGTTCTATAACAGAAGGGGAAATTCCTCTAAATTTGCTTAAAACAGCAGCAACTATTTCTTTTGACCAAATATCTCCTAAAGAAGAATTGCTATTTACCCAAAGCCCTCATAAAGCAATTATTGATTTAAAACCAAGAGCTTTATATAACGTGTTATTAAAAGAACCAAAAGGTGAAGAAAGAGAAGTTTCTCTAACGGAACCAGAGAAAAAACATTATACAACAATAATGAATGATCATATACATAGAATTATGAGAGATAATACAGGTGCCTTATGTACTGATGGAAAAAGAATAATAAATAAATATATTGATTCAAAAAGACACATTGTGGTTGTACCAAGTAATCACAAAGCAATTGATTTAGGAAGAAGTATCGGAACATTTGAAGCAATAGGTAATATCTATCCACCAAGTATTGGTATTATAGAATTACCAAGTAATTATCAATTAAGACAAATATGTTTAGAAAATACCTCTCCATTAGAAGAAAGAACAAGTCGTAGAGAAAAAGGAACTAGAGAAAAATTCTTAGTAAACTATTATCGCTTTGAACCAGTAACAATAAACGATGAATTTGAATATTTTAATAACCAAGTAACTGGTGATGCTGATTATGATGTTGATCTTTTATATGCTGGTTATTTATCAAGGGATAGTAAAAATAATATATCTCCAACATTCGAAGAAAATCTAAAAAGAATAAAAAAGAGTACAGAATTAATTCAGTTATCTAAATATGGCGACAAATATGAGATTATCAATGGACGTCATCGTTTAATATATTTAAAACACATGTATAAAGTGATGGTTGAGCCAGGGTCAGTAGATCGTTTAAAAATAGAAGATTTTAGTATACCGGCCTTAGTAAATTATGGCATTGAAAATGAGGAATGTAACAATCTATTACTAATATTAAAAAATCGTGATAGATCAATAAAATTCTTAAAAGACAATATCAATAACGATGATGAAAATATAATAATAATTATTGGTGATAGTGTATATAGAGTAGGTAATATCGAAGAATTAAAAGAATTTGTTTATAGTCGTCACCAAGACAAATATTTTGTAGGTACAAATGCTAAAGTAGAACTAGACTATGAGTATATTATTAATAGAATAATTTATAATATGAAAGGAAATTATAAGAATTTATCATTCTTTGATATTATAAATGCAATAAGACAATCCGGTATTGATTACCATGGAACAGTATTAAAAACTGATACTTTAGATTACTTTGCCTTACATACTATGTATATGAGTGTTTTAGCTAATTTAGAAAGATACAAAGCTTTCTATGATGATATAGACATAATGGAAAAAATCGGAAGTAATTTAATAGCGTTTGAAATATCACAAAATATTCTAGATTTCATAAATAGTTATCCAGAAGATATGGAACTTAACCCATTTGAACTAGTAAAATTAATTCAAGAAGATGGAAGATGTAATGGATATACTGAAGAAGAGATAAGAGATGCAATAAAAAGCCATAATATTAATATAGTTATATACGAAAGAAACAAAAGAATTAGAAAGAATCCAAAAGTATAATTCTTTTGTTTTTTTTATAAAAAAATATATCATATAGATACTTTAATATGATATAATATATTAGTACAATAATAGGAAAGAATAAGGTGTGTTGGTTATGAAGTTATTTATAGCAAACGAATTTAATATGAAGCCTTATAAATTACCTGATAATCCTGAAGAATCATTTATGATTAGCTATGTCTCAGAAATAGATAAGCAAGAGAAAATGATTTATATCCATGCGATAAATGGTAAATGGAGAATCGAAGGTAATGTTAATATTAGCTTATATTATAATAACTTGCCTCAAAATAGTATAACTTTAGAAGAATACAAGACATTCTGCATTTGTTTTAATGATGTAGAAGAATATGTGTTCCTATTTTGTATGCCTTCAAATATAGGAAAATTCTTTGATTTAGATATACCAGTAACTATGAATGAAATTACAATTGGTTCTGGTACTAATAATAATCTAGTTTATAACAATAGTATGGTAAGTGATCAACACATTGTAATAAACCGTGATGATCAAGGAATATGGCGAATCAAAGTAACTGAAAATTCACCAGCAATCTACGTTAATAAAGTAATTGCTACAAGTCAAAAGATAAACTGTGGTGACGAAATATTTGTTTTTGGCTTAAAGATTATCTGGATGAAAAAATTCATTAGAATTAATGAAATACCAGGAACAGTTACAATAAACAGGTTAAGTCCTTATGCCAAGGAAAGAAAAGATAATTCAAGATATACAGAAGTAACAGCAAAAGAGAAGAATCAAAATTTATATAAAGAGAGCGAAATGTTCTTCCATACACCAAGTTTAAAACCAGTTATAGAAGATACTGAATTAGCTATAGATCCACCTCCACAAAAAGAGACCGATGATAATAGAATCTCTTCAGTAATGGCAATTGGTACATCTATTACAATGTCTTTCATTTCAGTTTTACAAGGTGTTCAAGCTATTCAAAGAATATCTAGACATGAAACAACTTTCTCAGCAGAATTAGGAACATTGATTACTGTAGGTGCAATGTTAATCGCCTCAGTAGCATTCCCAATTTTAACTGAGTTCTTATTAAAAGCAAAATCTATTTCTAGAGAAAATAAACGTCGTAAAAAATACTCTAAATACTTAGAAGGAAAAGAAGCAGATATTAAAAGTTTCTTAAACAAACAAGCTCTTGCATTAAAAGAACTATACCCAACGACTCAAGAAATCGTTAATATGGTTGAAATGCGTACTCGTAATATTTGGAGTAGAGAAATAAAAGACAAAGAATTCTTATCTATTAGATTAGGTACTGGATCAATAAAAGCAAGTTTAAAAATAGATTATCCTAAAAAAGGATTCTCAATGTCTGAAGATAAACTAGAAGATAAAGTTAAGAAATTGGTAGATTCAGAACTATCTATTGCTAATGCACCAATTACTGTATCTCTAACTGAAAATAATGTCTTCCCAATCATCTTAAATTGCTATGATAAAAAGTCTTATATAGATAATATTTTACTTCAATTAATTAGTTTCCATAGTAGCTATGATTTAAAAATAGTGTTTATGGTAAATGAAAGAAATAGTTATATTTGGGACATATATAAATATCTAGCTCATACAATAAGTCACGAAATGGATGAAAGATTCTTTGCTTATACAGAAGATGAAGTAAAAGATATTTCATCATACTTAGATGTTATATATCAATCAAGAGTGAACAGTATTAACAATCCAACTACTTTAGATGAAACAACTGTTCAAATAGATTCTGATGATAAAAACAAATATAAAAAATTTGATACATATTACATCATTATTACTGATGATATTATTCATTGTAAGGGAACAGGTATCATAAATAAGATATTAAAAACAAATAATAATTATGGTTTCTCAGTTCTTATGTTTGAAACAGCACTTAAGAATTTACCAAGTAGATGTACTGAATTTGTTAATATCTCAGATACATCAGCTGAAATGTTCAATAAAGAAATCAAAGCTGAAAATCAAATTAAATTTACACCAGATTTTGCAGTGAATGTTGAAATGCCTAATCTAATTAGTAAATTATCCAATATTCCTGTTTCATCTCCAGAAGCAGCTTCACAATTGCCTACAACATTAGAATTCTTAGAGATGTATAAAGCTGGCCGAATCGAACAATTAAACATCTTAAATAGATGGCAAATGAATGATCCAACGCTTTCATTGTCAGCACCAATAGGTGTTCACCCAGATGGAAATTTATTTGAATTAAATTTACATGAAAAAAATCACGGACCACACGGTTTAGTAGCTGGTTCTACTGGTTCAGGTAAATCTGAATTCATTATTACATACATATTATCAATGTGTATAAATTATAGTCCTAATGAAGTTCAATTTGTTCTTATCGACTACAAAGGTGGTGGTTTAGCTGGTGCCTTTGAAAATAGAGATAAAGGAATTAAAATTCCACACTTAGTTGGTACAATTACAAACTTAGATACATCTGAAATGAACCGTACTTTAGTATCAATACGAAGTGAATTAAAACGTCGTCAAAGAGTATTTAACGAAGTAAGAGATGCTTTAGGTGAAAGTACAATCGATATTTATAAATATCAAAAATACTTTAGAGAAGGTTCAGTAAGAGAACCAATTGCTCATTTATTTATAATATCTGATGAGTTCGCTGAATTAAAAGCTCAACAACCAGATTTCATGGACGAATTGATTTCAACAGCTCGTATTGGACGTTCATTAGGTGTTCACTTGATTCTTGCTACACAAAAACCAAGTGGTGTCGTTGATGACCAAATTTGGTCAAATACAAAGTTTAAAATCTGTTTGAAAGTACAATCAGCATCAGATAGTGTTGAAATGTTAAAACGTCCAGAAGCAGCTTCGCTAAAAGAAGCAGGTCGTTTCTACTTACAAGTAGGTTATGACGAAATATTTGAGATAGGTCAATCTGCCTGGTCAGGTGCTAAATATATTCCAACAGACGTAATTACTAAAAAGATTGATGATTCAATTGAATTTATTAATAATGTTGGAACACCAATTAAAAAGATTAACAACGTTATTAAAAAAGAAGATGCTCCTGAAAGAGGCGAGCAATTAACAAACATTGTTAAATACTTAGTAGAATTAGCAACAAAAGAAAATATTAAAACAAATCAATTGTGGTTACCATCTATTCCAAATGAAATATATATTGGTAACATAATAAAAAAATATAATTTCAAACCAGAACCATATAAGATTGAAGCTGTAATAGGTGAGTATGATGATCCAGAAAACCAATTCCAAGATATCTTAAAACAAAACGTCTTGGAAGATGGTAATACCATTATTTATGGTGTACAAGGTTGTGGCAAGGAAAACTTACTTACAACAATAATGTATTCAATTTGTATGTATCATTCACCAAACGAAGTAAATTTCTACATTCTAGACTTTGGTGCCGAAATATTAAAAATATTTGGAAAAATGCCTCAAGTAGGTGAGTATTTAACAACTTACGATGATGAAAAAGTACCAAGTTTATTCGATTTCCTAGAAAAAGAAGTTGCTAAACGTAAATCAATACTTTCAGACTTTGGTGGTTCATTTGAACAATACAATAGCAAAGCTAAAGAAAAATTACCTTTGGTAATTGTCATTACAAATAACTATGATTCATATGTTGAGAACTTTGAAGAAACTCTTGATGCCTACATAAAACTATTAAGAGAAGGCCCTAAAGTTGGTATTATCTGCTTCTTGACTTCAATTTCTCAAACTACTGTTAATTCCAGAGTTTCTCAAAATTTCAACAAAATCTATGCTTTACGTTTCAATGACGAATATGATTTCCGTTACTTGTTAAATACTGAACCAGGCCAAGTTCCTAAAAGAGTATTTGGTCGTGGTTTAACAAGAATTAACGACGAGGTTTTCGAATTCCAAACAGCATATGTTAATGTTCCTGATAACATTAACGAAACAATTAAAAAATCAGCAGTATCACTTGCTGGTTACTATAAAGAAAAAGCCAGACCAATTCCAGTATTACCTGGTAAGGTTAATCATATGATATTAAGAGATGAAATAACTGATTCATCTGCTGTTCCAATAGGTATCAGCATGAAAGATATTTCAACAGCTAAGTTTGACTTCGAAAGTAATAATATTGTAACAATTACAGGTAATGATGTTCGAATGGGTACAACTTTCTTAGAAGAATTCTTAAAAGTCTTAGCTGACTTAGGAAGAACAAACATCGTTATGTTAGATTTATTTAGAACAACAGATGTTCCAAGTGGTATAACAGCAACAACAGATCCAGAACAATTCTTTACAGCTGCTGATGGTATTATTCTTTCAGATGAACAACCTGATGCTCATCGTTTAGTTATTATAACAGGCATTTCAGAATTATTTACTGATGAAGAATATGCTCCATTTAAAGAAAAGATTTATGCATATTTTAAGAATATTGAAAAGAATAAAAAAACATCTTATATTTTAATAGATGATTACTTTAACTATAAGAAAGTTATTGTTGAAAGTGAATTCCAAAAATACTACGATGATACAACTGGTATCTGGTTAGGTACTGGAATTGACAATCAAGTAGCATTTAGTATCAATGGTTTAACAAGTGAAGACACAGAACAATATACAGATAATATAGGTTACTTAATTGTTAAAGGAAAATACGAACTTGTTAAAATAATGGAAAGTGATGATACATTATGAAAAACAAAATTTTAGTAGAAGTAAAAGTCCCAGAAATAGATGAGACATATAGTGTATATTTACCTATTAATAAAAAAATGGGAAATATAATAATCCTTTTAAATAAAGCAATTAGTGAAATGAGTAATGGTAATTTTAAATTATCAAACTTCAATGTTCTATATAATGCCAACACTGGTACTGAATATCAAGTAGATGTTCTAATATCTGAAACAGATATTAGAACTGGTACAAAACTTATCTTATTATCATAAAAAAAGTACTACATAATGTAGTACTTTTTATTTTGATATATTTAATAAGAAGTGATTAATAGCTAATATATCATCTATAGCTAAATTAGATTCAAGATCATACTTATTACATATAGTAAGTAATTCATTCTTAATTCTAGTCAGCTCATTAATAGCTAGGAACATTTTTTCTCTGTCTTTCGCTAAATTAGATTTAAGAGCAAAAGTAGAAGGAATTTTCATTGTAGAAAGAATTTTATAAGAAGCATTTAACTTATCCAATACTTTAGTTATTTCTACAATAACTGTATCTTTTACATAATCAGTATTAACAATTAAATTCTTACTCATAGGAAATTCTCCTTTTCAAATTTTTCCAATCTTTCTGCTTCTTTAATCAAGTAATTAGCATATTGAAAAAGAACATCTCCAATTTGCTCATAGATATCACAGTTGGCTAGCACATCTTTTCTATAAACGTTTGCATCATCACCAGACCAACAATCCATATTTGTAAAACTTGATTGAAAGTTAAATATAGTCTTGTTATATTTACGAGCTAAAATTTTTAGTTCCTCACCATCTTTTCTCATTCTTTTAGTATCAGTACTTAAAGAACTCATATTATCACTCCTATAATAAAATAACTGGATTTTCACCAGTTATTCTATACACTTTTTTTCTTTAACTCTGGTAAAACTTTATCATTCAAATCGTTTTTCACAGCAATCAAATCAGCAGAAATCTTTAAAAGAGGTTCCTTATTGATATGTTCGCTATTTAAACCTTTACTAAAGTTTTTAGTTAAATCATCTAATTCATCTTTAACAGAATTTAGATTTGCTATAATACTTGTTATATTCTTCGCCATCAACAAGTAATCATTCTTATTATCCATAAGAACACCTTAAATCCTATTTAAAAGTGAAAGATGCATCTTGCTTTTTGTATTTAGCATAAATACCTTGAAGCATATTAACAAATTTATGTAGATTCTTAACTAATTCAGATTGAGTATTTTTCAAACTACCTAAATATTTATTTAAATTATTTAAAGTAGAAGTACCAGCCATAGCAGCTTCAACTTCTTTTCTATACCCAGCATAGTTAAGAGCAGCAGCACATGCAGAATCTACTTCTTTTTGGTATTTTTTTACAGCGTCAATCATTTTTGGAACGCCAGCCTGATTAATACCTCTAGTAGTATCATAAGCAGTAGTTGCCATAAAATCATCCTTTCTAATAATTAAATCTTAATTGAACCTTTTGAATAAGTTGTTTTTTGGAACTTAGTAAATTGACTAGCGTAGCTAGATAAAGCAGCAGCTATAACATTATTATAGTTTCTTAGTTTATTAGCTAATGTAGTAGCCATTGCAGTTATATCCGCAACAAAAGCCTTCTTATCGTCACCATCCCAGTTAGCATCTATTGCTTCAGTTAAAGTTTTAAAAGCTTTACTATTCTTTGGGTCAACAGCTTTTGCTTTAGTCTCGATAGTATTAGAGATCTTTTCTTTTAATTTAGTAATACCACCGCTACTATAACCAATATTTGTATTGTTCATTCTTAATGCAGTAGCCATCAGTACACCTCCCTCCGTTATTTGTCTAACATAATGGTAGAAGCATCTTCACGGAGGTAAGTGTCAATCAAAGTAATCATGTCATTACTATAAGTTAAAAAACTTTTCTTTATTACAAGGAAATTAGAACTAAATTCACCAAATTTTTTTCTTAGTAAATCAGCGTTTTCACCATTATAATAAAGGCTTGTTTTTTTCATTATATCAGAATACTTATCAAGTATTAATTTAATATCATCACGATATTTTAACATTGTTTCACTGAATATTTTTAATCCAGTTTCATTAATACCAACAACATCCTCCATAATATTTCACCACCTGTAAAGTGAATACCCTTTACAATAAAAATTATAACATAACCGCTAAGGATAAACAATACAATTTATATATATATTTAATATAATTTGACAAATCAATTAAATGTAAATAAAGAGCATTAAAGGAAAAAATATACTAATTTATGTAGTATAATAATAATGAGAAAGAGGTGTTGTTTATGCTGATTTTAGCAAAGGCAGCAATGGCCATGATGCTAGGCTTCATTTTATCAATTATAACTGGATTGGTCATAATACCTATATTAAAAAAATTTCACATGGGTCAAAACGTTAGTGAAACAATAGGTGAAAGACACAAGAAGAAAAATGGAACACCAACAATTGGTGGTTTGATCTTTATTCTTCCAACAATCGCAACACTATTGTTATTAAGGATTAAAGGAAGTATTGACTTCTCATCAAACCTTTTAATTGTACTAGTTGTATTTGCAGCATATGCGTTATTAGGTTTCTTAGATGATTATATAAAAATAAAACACAAGAATAATAAAGGGTTAACAATTCTTTTTAAATTATTAGTTCAAATGTTGATTGCTTTAGCATTCTTCTTCATCTATATGAAGAATGGTGGTGAACCAACATTAGAGATATCATCATTGCACTTAGATATTAATTTAAAATGGGCATACGGATTATTTATACTATTTTTATTAGTTGGTACAAGTAATGCTGTTAATATTACAGATGGCCTTGATGGCTTGGCTGGTGGCTTATCATTAATTGCTTTTCTAGCATATGGATTACTTGCTTGGAATGCTACATGGTTATCAGGCTATCAAGAAATAGGTATTTTTTGTTTCGTTCTTGTAGGAAGTTTATTAGGCTTTGTCTTCTTTAACTCCCATCCAGCAAAAGTTTTCATGGGTGACACTGGATCTTTAGCTTTAGGTGGAGCGTTAGCAGCAATAGCTATTCTTACACGACACGAACTATCTTTAGCTCTCGTTGGTGGTGTCTTTGTTATAGAAACACTATCATCACTAATTCAATTAGTAGCAATTATTTATTTTCATAAAAAAGTATTTAAAATGGCACCATTGCATCATCATTTTGAACAACTTGGTTGGGAAGAAAGCGACATTGTCAAAGTATTTTATGTCGTTGGATTATTATTTGCAATGGCAGCTATTACATATGGTGTATGGATTTAAAAGCATCTCATGATGCTTTTTTTATTGTAATAAAAGAATACTATATTTTAATATGATAATAATATGTTATAATTCTATATGATAGGAGGAAAACAATGAAAAAGTTACAAACTAAAGAACAATCGATACTAGAAGTTATTGCTGATATATACATATTTGTTATGATATTAATTTTCCCTCTAATAGTAGATAAAACAGGTTTCTTTCATATTCTAGAATGCAAATGGTACTCATACGTAACAATAGCAACATCTTATGTGGTAATTAATATTATAGTAATTATATACTTTTTATTATTTAAGAAAGTTAACTGTTTTAAAAATACAAAACTAACAATAATTCAGTGGCTAGCAATAGCATTTCTAGCAATAAATGTTATCTCTTGTTTTATTTCTCCATTCTTTAAACAATACGACTTATTTATTGGTGTTGGAAGAGGAGAAGGGCTTATTGCAATGACCTTATATTCTTTATCATTTTTATTTGTTTCTTTATTTGCGAAATTTAAAAGAAAATACATTACATATTTTTCTATTTCATCTATTTTAATTAGTTTTATAGAAGTAATACAATACATTGGCTTTAATCCTTTTAACATGTTCCAAGATGGAATAGGAACTCATAATGTAAGTTTCATGGGAACTATAGGGAATATAGATTTTATATCAGCAATGTACTGCATTTTATTACCTGTTTCTTTTAGTGCATATGTCTTTTTAGAAGATAATAAAAAATGGGAAAAAATAATACATATAATATCTATTTTAATGGGCTTCTTTATAATAGGTATTATTAATGTTCAAAGTGGGAAAGTAGCTTTTTTAGGAACACTTATATTAATACTGCCATTTATAATTTCTAATAATAAGAGACTTTCAAGATTTTTAGTAATGCTTGCAAGTATTTTAATGTCGTATTGCATAAATATTATGCTTAATCCAGAATATCATTATGATCTACAAAAATTAGGCTTATATTTTAAATTTAATTACATAGTAGTATTGTTTATCATTGTTTGTGCTGCACTTTGTTATTTAGCTCATATTTTAAGTAATTTGAATTATGATCATTCTGATAATAAAAAGATAATAAAATACTTTTATGGTGGAATAATATCTTGTGGTATATTGGGCTTACTAGTTTTATATTTCGTTAATTTTAAATCAGGAATCTTATACGAAATACATGAATTATTACACGGAAATTTCAACGATGATTTTGGTACATATCGAATATTCTTGTGGAAAAGAACAATCAAGTTAATACATGAGTATCCTATTATAGGTTCAGGACCAGATACTTTTGTAATTAGATTTATGGCAAAATACACAAATGATATTGCAGCCATTGGTCCTTTAACATTAAATGATACAGCTGCAAACGTTTATTTAACAATGTTAATAAATATAGGAATAGTTGGTTTTATTGATTATTTAGCATTTTTATTCTTTCAAATTAAAAACGGGATCAAAAAAATTAATAACTATTCAGCAATCCTTTTAATAGCCATTATATGCTATATAATCCAAGATTCCTTTAATCTATCTATAGTAATAGTAACACCATTATTTTGGTTGATAATGGCATTACATTATTCGAGTACTAACATAAAAAAATAGAATTAATATATTGAAAAAACATTATAAAATAATATATAATAAGAATAGATAATAAGGAGAATAGAAAATATGGAAAATTCAAAAGGAAACAAAATTAAATATTTAATAATAGGAGTCGTTTTATTTGCCTTAGGCATCTTTGTAGGAAATCAAGTAACGTATGGAACTCATAAAAATCTTCAAGGTTACTTATATAATGCTCCAGGCGTAGCATCAGATTCAAACGCTTCAAATTCTAATGCGTCTAGTTCAAATGCATCTAGTTCAAATGCTTCAAGTTCAAACGCTTCTAGCTCAAATGCATCTAGTTCAAACGCCTCAAGTGCAAATGCTTCAAGTGGCAATGTAAACACAACAGATAACATTATATTTCTTGACCATTTTGAACTAAACCGATACACAGTAGAACCAGGCCAAAGAGTAGATGTTTCTATAAGAACAAGTGGTGCTTATAATACGGGAGCATCAGTAATTTTTAAAAGTGAAGATGGAACTACATTTACAGTTCAAATTGAAGACTTAAATGAAAATCCATATATCGTAGTTCCACCAACAACAATTCCAAAGTTTTATCGAGTAATCGGCGTACTATTAGTTGGCAGAAATAGCGACAACACTACTTTTACTAAGCAATATAATTCAACATATCCAAATTCATATCATTTTACCAGTGCCATAAGTGTAATACCAAAAACTGAACCTACGGAAAAAATAGTATTAAGTGGGCTTTCATTTGAAAGTGCTTCAGTAAAAGCAGGAGAAACAGTATATTTAAATATTCAAGTTAATGAAGAACCTAAAAACTTAACAATGGTAAGTATAGATTTAACTTCATCTGATAATAAGAGATTCACAGCATTTGTAAAAGATATAGAAGAAAAACCATATATAGAAATACCATCATATGTAGAACCAGGAACTTATTCAGTAACTAGTGCTGTATTTGCTAATGAAAACGGTTCATCTGCTTATTCTATAAATGGTGCAGAAGGTACTGAAAAATTTGGCATAAACGCTACAATAGAAATTTTGGAAGGTACAGGAGATTCATATGTCTATAATAATGAAGATATAACATCAGAAATATATACAAAAATATATAATGCTCCAGCCGGCAGCAGAATAATAGTTAATGCAAATTCAAATAGCATTATAAATGAAGAATTATTTAAGGCAATAAAAGGCCAAAACAAAAAATTAATAATCTACAATAAATACAATCAAATGGTATTTAAAGGTGAAGACATTACAACACCAAAAACTATTGATGTAGCAATGAACATCTACAAAGTTTCTGAATACAAGTCAATCAGCAAATTAGTATCTAAAGGAATTGTAGTTAGTTTCCCTGATAATGGTAATTTACCAGGTAAAGCACAAGTAAGAATTAAATCAATCGGAAAAATAAATTCAACTTTAGGAGATAAAGTATATGTATATATTTTCAATAGTTCATCTAAAAATTTCTGTACAATAAATTTAAATGTTCAAAAATCTAATGACGGTTATTATGAGTTTGAAATAAATCATAACTCAGCTTTCTTACTTACTAATGAAAAACTACCTGACGATTTAGTAGTAGCCGAAAACAAAGATAATGTAGTATCTTTCTTAAAGAGTAATAAAGTATATTTACTTCTAATTGCAATTGGTATCATCGTAATAATAGCTATAATCATCGTGATCATAATTCTTAAAAAGAAAAAAAATTCAGCAACACCAGCTAGTACAAAAGAAGAAATAAAAGTTCCAACTGAAGAAACTCAAGAACCAGAAGTAAAAGATAATAAAGAGTAGTTGTTTAAACAAAATAAAAAGAGCTTAGGCTCTTTTTTTATTTAATTAATTTACAATAAGCAATTATGTAACCATCTATATCATTAATAAAACCAACATTAACTTTATTGTCACTACAGTATACTTTATCATTTTCTATTCTAAATTCTACTTGCAATGCTTCATTTAAATTGATTCCAAACATCTTAAAATAAGCTTCTTTTAAAGTATAAATTTTAAATAATCTTTCTTCTACATTAGTGTTCGTTGATAAAATATACATTTTTTCATTTTCAGTTGCAAATTGATTAATTGTTTTTATGGATGTATTTCTTATCTTTTCAATATCTATTCCAACTTCTTTATCTGAAATAATAGATATCACATATTCAAAAGAATGACTAATATTAAAATATAAATCATTATTTTTAAAATATGGTTTTCCATATTCGTTTATATAATAGTCGATATCACTGTAATTTAAACCTTCCTCATGAATCAATTCACTAAGTAATAATTCACCGATTATAGATCTTGTTCTAGCAATATTATTTTTTAACTTTTTTATCTTATTTCTTTTTATCTCAGGTATTTTATAATAAAAATCATTAATTTCATCAGCTTGAAAGTTATTAATACTTTTAACTAAGTATTTCATTTTTAACACCTTCTTTTTAAAAAATAAACAATATAAAAATAATACAATTTATATATTATTATGTTATCATAAATATGATAATTATGTTTATCTATGAAGAGGGTGGATAAAATGGGAAGAAGACTTTTTTGCGAAATAAGTCCATTAACATATGAAATATCAATTAAAAAAGAAATTCTTTTAAGACATTTAAAGAATGTTTTTGGCAAAGAAAAAATAGCAAGAACGCACTCAAAAACAGAATTACCAGTAATAGTAAAAAGTCATAGTTCAATATTATTAAGAAAACTTGAAGGAGTAGATATGAGTTTACAAGAAAACAAGGTAACAAATATTAATATTGCTTGTAAAAAAATAAATGGTATTATTATCCATCCAGGAGAAACTTTTTCCTATTGGAGTACTGTCGGACCTGCTAAGAAAAAATATGGCTATAAGAAAGGTCTAGTAATAGGTAGAAAAGGATTTGCTGCTGACTATGGTGGCGGATTATGCCAGATGGCAAATATGATTCATTGGTTGGTTTTAAACAGTCCATTAGAGGTAACTGAACTACATCACCACACCGACGCCTTATTCCCAGATGACAGAAGAAGAGTACCTTTTGGTACTGGTACATCAGTCTGCTACAACAATGTTGACTACAGATTTAAAAATAATACTAATCAAGATGTTCAAATTCTTGTTTGGTGCGAAAATGGGGAACTATGTGGCGAATTAAGAAGTGAAAAAGAATTTCCATACCGTTACAAATTAATAGAAGAAAATCATCACTATCAAAAAGAAGGAAAGAAATACTATCGAATTTCTCAAGTTTATAGAATTGTAATTGATAGATTAACAAATAAAGAAGTAGAGAAGGAATTGATTTTAGATAATCATTCTAGAGTCATGTATGATTATTCATTAATACCAAAAGACCAAATAAGAGATGATGAAAATGATAAACCAAATAAAAAAATCAGTAGAAAAAAACCCAAATAAAATCGCTTATACAGTTAATAATGAAAGTATTTCCTATAAAGAATTATGGGAACAAGCTAATAAATATGCAAATTTATTAAAAAGACAAGGTACTACTCCCGTAATAATATATGGAGGTAAAAATATAAGTGTTATAGTTTCAATAATTGCTTGTATTATTGCCAACAGGACTTATGTTCCAATTGGAACTTGTACACCAATACATCGAGTAGAACAGATAATCAATTTAACAAAATCTTCTCTTGTTCTAACAGACGAAGAAATTTTACTAGAAAATATCGAATGTCTAAAATTAGAAGAATTAAATAAATACAAAGAAAGAAAAATACGAGAAAATAATAACAATATTGTTTATATAATATTTACTTCTGGTAGTACAGGAATTCCGAAAGGTGTTCCAATTTCCAAAACAAATTTAAATAATTTTATTAAATGGATTTCTAACATAAAACCATTATGTGATTACAAAGATATAAATGTATTAAATCAAGCTAGTTTTAGCTTTGATTTAAGTGTAGCTGATTTATATTATTCGTTATGTAATGGACATACATTAATAGCATTAGATTATGACATAACAAATGAATATAATAAAGTATTTGAAGTAATCTCCAATATAAATGTTGCCGTTATTACACCAACATTTATGAAAATGCTTTTATTAAATAAAGAGTTTACAAGTAACAATTATCCAAATTTAAAATGTATATATTTTTGTGGCGAACAATTAGAAGTAAAAACGGTCCAAAAATTATACGAAGAATTTCCAAACATAAAAGTTATAAATGCTTATGGTCCTACTGAAGCAACATCAGCAGTATCTGGTATCGAAATAACTAAAGAAATGGCAAATTCTTCAAAACTATTACCAGTAGGTGAAATAAACAATTTTGCCACAGATATTCAAATAATTAATAACGAAATCATCTTAAAAGGCGATAGTGTATTTAATGGTTATCTAGGAAATTATCTAGGTGGCTATTATAAAGAAGATAACATAAATTGCTATAAAACAGGGGATATTGGTTATATTGAAGAAGGAAAATTATATTGTAAAGGTAGGAAAGATAATCAAATAAAATATAAAGGTTATCGTATTGAATTAAATGATATAGAATACAACATAAACTTGATCAAAGATGTAAAAGATTGTGCTGTAATAGCTAAGAAAGACAAAAACAATATTACCAAGACAATAAAAGCTTTTGTAGTAGTTAATTCTAATAAAGATGCCAAATACATAAAAAATGAACTTGAAAAACTTATACCTTCATATATGATTCCCAAAACAATAAAGATAATTGATTCTTTACCAATTAATCAAAACGGTAAAATAGATAGAAAGGCATTGAGTGAATTATGACCCAAAATAAGATTGATATAAAACAAATATTGCAAGAAGTGTGTGAGGATGACTCTGTTTTAGAAAAAGATATAGATTTAATAGATAGTGGTTTACTAGATTCTTATGCTTTTATTGAACTGCTTGCCAAACTTGAAGATAATGGTATTTTTATTCAACCAACTAGAATAGATAGAAATCAACTTAGAACAATCGAAGGCATTGAAAATTTAGTAGATGACTATTTAAAAACTAAAAAATAGGATGTTCATATGAGTTCGTTTATAATAAAAATAATTGCCACGTTAAGCATGTTTTGTGATCATATATCTAGAGTCATTTACATAAATGGCGAAACTACATTTTTAAATTATATCGGTAGATTTGCTTTTCTCCTTTTTTGCTTTCAATTAGTATTAGGTTATAAAAAGACAAAGTCTTTAAAGAAATATTTAATTAGATTATTACTTCTAGGTATAGTTTCCCAAATTCCATACACGTTGCTTTTTGCCAAATTAATTGACACAAAAAACTTAAATGTTTGTTTCACTTTGTTTTTAGGTTTAATATCTTTGTCAATTCTTAATTTCCATAAAGATAAAGACAACAAGATTACATTTAATGATAATAATTACAATCTTTTTGAATTCAAATCTTTTAAATCGATAATTATCTTTATAATTAAATGTCTATTAATCTTTATCATTTGTTTATTAATTAATAATTCACAAAAATTTATTGGTTATGGAATTGAGTATAATTATGAAGCTATTTTATTAATAATTTGTATATATTTATTCTATCCATTTGCCAACAAATATGACATAAAAAGAATTGTATTATATATATTAAGTATTTTATTGTTTGCTTTCATTGAAGCACAAGTATGGCTTGGAATGGAAAGTTTCAAACTTCCAATCTTCTATACTACAAAAGGTATAATAAAATATTTCTCTGTATATATATTTTGTATCATCGGTGGATTAATACCATTACTATATAATGGTAAAAAAGGCAAATCAATTAAATTACTAAATTATTTGTTTTATCCAACACATTTATTACTTCTTTATGGATTATACTTATTTATCCATTAAAAGATAATTTAAAAGCATCTTTTGATGCTTTTTTATTTGTTTGAAAACCTAACTATATTTTGATAAAATAAAAAATAGAAGGGAAGTATCAAAATGAAAAAGTTTTTTATTGCATTTTTTTTATTTTTAATTCCCTTAATCTATCCAAAAGCTGTTGAATTACCAGTTGATGTTACTGCTGATTCAGCTATTTTAGTAAAAAAAGAAAATAATGAAATAATGTATGGTAAGAACATTGATAAACAAGAAATAATGGCTTCTTTAACCAAAATAATGACAGCATATACAGTAATTAATCATGTTGATGACTTAAATGAAAGAATTATAATAAACGAAAATGATTTAAGAGGTTTAGAGGGATTTACCGTAGCTGGTCTAGCAGTAGGTGATAGAGTAACTTATAGAGATTTATTATATGCTTTAATTCTATATAGTGGAGCTGATGCAGCCCAAGCTTTAGCGCTACATGTAGGTGGTTCAAAAGAAAATTTTAATGCCATGATGGCAGCAGATTTAAATGAACTAGGATTAACTAAAACTCAGTTTGTTGATTCATATGGTGGAAGTGATTATAACATTTCTACAGCAAGAGAAATGTATATCTTGTTAGATGCAGCATTGCAAAACGAAAACTTCAAAAAGATTTTTTGTACAAACAAATATAAATTATCAAACGGCTTAGAAGTAATAAATTATACTTATGTATTTGCTCAATTCCATGGCTATGATCCTAAATTTATCTTAGGGAACAAATCAGGATATACACCAGAAGCTGGTTTATTATTAGCATCTTTAGTAAAAGTGAATAATGTAGAATACATAATAATTGTTTGTAATTCTAAAGAAAATAGTAGTAAAACAACTCATGTAATTGATACTTACAAGATAATTAATTATTTAATAGATAAAGATTATGAATATAAAACAGTCTTAAAAAAAGGTCATATATTAGAAGAAATACCTGTTAAAGATAGTACAACCAGTACTTACTTAGCAATAGTAGATAAAGATATCAATGTATATCTTAATAATGATGAGGCTTCTCGTATCCAAATAGAGAAACATTTAGTTAAAGAATTAGATTCAAATGCTCAAAGAGGTGACCCTTTAGGTTACGTTGACATCGTTTTAGATGGAGAAGTCTTAAAAACCTATTACTTATATTTAAATGATGAATTATTCCAATATAAAAAAGAATCACATTTAATAGTTATAGTAATAATCTTATTAGTCATCTTTATGATAATGATTTTATTATTAAATCTGATGATGTATCAAAAGAAAAATAACGAGAAATAACTTCTCGTTTTTTTATTAAAAATTATTAAGACTCACAAGATTTATTGAAAAATAAAACTTAAAGTGATAGATTTAATATCGATGGTGGGTGACTATATGAAAAACCTTAATATAGGAATTGATGTTGGATCGACCACAGTAAAAATGGTAGTTAAAGATTCCAAAAAGAAAACACTATATAGTGAATATAGAAGACATTTTTCCGATACTAAAAAAACTATAATTGATTTATTTAATGAAGTATTAGAAAAATTTAAAGATAGTAAATTCAGCTTAGTAGCTACAGGAAGTGGAGCAATATCTCTAGCGAAATATCTAGGGATTCCTTTTGTTCAGGAAGTAATTGCGTGTAAAAATGCCATTGCTGAATCAGCTCCACAAACAGATGTTGCTATTGAACTGGGTGGCGAAGATGCTAAAATTATTTATTTTGGTCAATCAATCGAACAAAGAATGAACGGATCTTGTGCTGGTGGTACAGGTGCTTTCCTAGATCAAATGGCTGTTTTATTAAATACAACTACAGAAGGCTTAAATGAATTAGCTAAAAACGGTGAAACTATTTATCCAATTGCTTCCCGTTGTGGCGTATTTGCTAAAACAGATATCCAACCATTATTAAATGAAGGTGCCAAAAAAGAAGATATTGCTTTATCAATTATGCAAGCTGTTGTTAACCAAACAATAAGTGGTTTGGCATGTGGTAAACCAATAAAAGGAAACGTTATATTCTTAGGTGGTCCATTAAATTATCTATCTATGCTAAGAGAACGTTTTATAAAAACACTTGATTTAAAAGATAATGAAATAATAATTCCTGAGGATGCTAGACTTTTTGTATGTGAAGGAGCTATTTTAGATAAAGGTAAAAAAGAGTACTTAGATAAAAAAGCAATCTTAGAATTGATAGAAAAACTAAAAAAATTCAAAGAATCAGATTCTACTGATTTAGCTGTTCTATTTAAAAACGATAAAGATTATGAAAAATTTAAAGAAAGACATGCTAAAGATTCTGTTAAAAGAAGAGATTTATCTAATTACGTAGGAGATGTTTTTGTAGGTATCGATGCCGGTTCAACTACAGCAAAAATTGTAGCAATCGATAGTGAAGGTTATTTATTATATGAAAACTATCGTTCAAATAAAGGTACACCAGTAGATACCGTAAAAGACATGATACTTGATTTATATTCAAAATTACCAGCTAAAACTGTTATTAGAAGTAGTGGTTCAACTGGTTATGGAGAAATGCTAATTAAAACAGCATTTAACTTAGATATTAGTGAAATAGAAACCATGGCTCACTATGAAGCAGCTAATTATTTCTTACCTGGTGTCGAAAGTATTATAGATATCGGTGGCCAAGACATGAAATATATCAAAATAAAAGATGGCGCTGTAGATTCGATAATGTTAAATGAAGCATGTTCTTCAGGTTGTGGTTCATTTATTGAAACCTTAGCAAAATCATTAAATATATCAATTACTGATTTCGTTGATTTAGCGTGTCACTCTAAAGCTCCAATTGATTTGGGCTCTAGATGTACCGTATTCATGAACTCCAAAATCAAACAAACACAAAAAGAAGGTCGTCCTTTAGGTGATATCTTTGCTGGTTTATCATATTCAGTAATTAGAAACGCTATTCAAAAAGTAATGAAAATAAGAGATGTAGAATCTCTAGGTAAAAAAATAGTTGTTCAAGGCGGTACCTTCTATAATGATGCTGTCTTAAAAGCTTTTGAAAACATTACAGGAAAAGAAGTAATAAGACCAGATATTGCTGGTTTAATGGGTGCATATGGTGTAGCTTTAATAGCTTTAAGTAACTACAAACAATATGAAGATCAAGATATTAAAACAACAATGCTTTCTGCAGATGAAATTAATAATCTTGAAATTAAAACAATGCATTCTAGATGCCAAGGTTGTGAAAATCATTGTGCTTTAACAATTAATATGTTTAATAAAAAATCATTCATCTCAGGTAATCGTTGCGAAAGAGGTAGTGGAAATAATGGAAGTAACAATCATCTTCCAAATATGTATTCTTGGAAATATGATCGTTTATTTAACTACGAACCACTTAATGATGCACCTCGTGGTGAAATAGGTATTCCACGTGTATTAAACATGTATGAAGATTATCCGTTATGGTTCACTTTCTTTACTAAATTAGGATTTAAAGTAACATTATCTGATCATTCCAATCGAAAAATCTACGAAAGTGGTATTGAATCAATGCCATCAGAATCAGTTTGTTATCCTGCTAAATTAGTTCACGGACATATTATTAATCTAATTAATAAAGGCGTTAAAACTATCTTTTATCCATGCATAATGTATGAAGAAAACGAATTTGCAAATCAAGATAATTGTTATAATTGTCCAATTGTTCAAAGTTATAGTGAAGCTATCAAACTAAATGTTGAAGATTTAAAAGAAAAAAATATTAAATTCATGAATCCATTCTTACCACTAAACAAAAAGAGTTTATTAAAAAGAATTGTTGAATTAGATGAATTTAAAGAATATAAATTTACTAAAAAAGAATTAAAGAGTGCTATTGATGCAGCTTTTAAAGAACAAGAAACATTTAAAGATGAAGTTCGTGCTAAAGGTGAAGAATTTATAAAATATATTGATGAACATGATGAAAAAGCTATCGTTTTAGCAGGTCGTCCTTATCACTTAGATAAAGAAGTAAACCATGGTATCGATACAATGATAAATTCTTTAGGTATAGCTGTCTTATCAGAAGATTCTATATGTCATTTAAGTAAACTAAAAAGCAATTTACGTGTTGTAAATCAATGGACCTATCATAATAGAGTTTATCATGCAGCAGATGTTGTATCACAACATGATAATATGGAATTAGTTAACTTAAATTCCTTTGGTTGTGGATTAGACGCCATAGTAACTGATCAAACAGAAGAAATTCTAAAAAGAAATAACAAATTATATACAACAATTAAAATAGATGAAATTAATAACTTAGGTGCTGCTAAAATAAGAATTCGTTCTTTAATAGCATCTATGAATAAAAGAACAAATAGTAAATCATATGAAACATATGAATATCATAAAAATTATTTTAAAAAATCTGAAAAAGATCATACATTATTATTCCCTGATATGACACCAACGCATATGCCTTTATTTGAGGCTTTCCTCAAGAGTTCTGGTTATAATGCTGTATATTTAAAAGAAACTAATGATGAAACCCTAGAAACTGGCTTAAAATACGTAAATAATGATGCTTGTTATCCAGCTTTGATTGTAACAGGTCAATTAATAAGTGCTTTACAAAGCGGTAAATATGACTTAGATAAAACAAGTGTAATCATTTCTCAAACTGGTGGTGGCTGCCGTGCTACAAACTATATAGGTTTAATAAGAAAGGCCCTAAAAGATGCTGGCTTTGAAAAAGTCTCCGTTTTATCATTTAATTTAAGTGGTCTAGAGAAAGAACAAGCTTTCCATATGAACTTAGGAATGGCTAATAAAGCTTTACAAGCAGTAGTATATGGTGATTTATTAATAAAACTACTTCTTGCAACAAGACCATATGAACTTAAAAAAGGCGAATCACAAAAAATGTATGATAAATGGTTAGAGAAATGCTATGAAGGAGTATATAGAGGAAGCCTTAGAGAATTTAAAAGAAATATAAAATTAATAATACAAGATTTTGAAAAGATAAAAGTTAAAATAACTCCAAGACCTAAAGTAGGTATCGTAGGAGAAATCCTAGTAAAATATCATACTTTTGCTAATGATCATTTAATTGAAAAGCTAGAAGCAGAAGGAGCAGAAGTATTCCAACCAGATTTAATGGGCTTTGTTAAATACTGTGCAATAAACTCTATAATAAAGAGTAAATTACTTAAAACAGGATTTATTACACCATTTATCTATAAGCAAGCCCTAAATATATTTGATTATTTTGAAAAAGAAGTTAATAAACAACTTTCTAATACTAGATATCGTAAACCAACTAATATTTATCATTTAGCAGACAATGTAGATGGTATTTTATCTACTGGTAATCAAACTGGTGAAGGATGGTTCTTAACTGCTGAAATGGTTGAATTAATTAAAGAAGGAATCGACAATATTGTTTGTGTTCAACCATTTGCTTGCTTACCAAATCATATCGTTGGTAAAGCAGTTATTAAACGAATTAGAAACCTATATCCAAAATCTAATATCGTTGCAATAGACTATGATCCAGGAGCATCACATACAAATCAAGTTAATCGTATTAAATTAATGCTTACTGTTGCTAAAGAAAATATAAATAAAAAAGACGAATAATATTTGACACTAAAATCCCTTAAGATTATAATAAATCTCACTAAAGGGAGATGAGTTTTGGTGAAAAAGAAAACTGGAGCAAAAATTGCTAAAGGAGCAGCATCAGTATTATTAGGATTAGCACTAGCTTTCGGCGCAGGAGCAAATGTAGCTGAAGCAGCTGTTCATCCATCAGTTATTATTGAAGCACAACAGGAAGAAGTAAAAGCACAAAGAGAATATGAAGTCGCTTGTGTAGAAGATTACTTAACAAGTACAAATTATAACGGATATAGAGTACTAAATAATGAAACAATTAGAAAATGCATGGAGTTATCTAACTTATTAAATGCATATGATCCTGATTTCTATACTTATACAAATACAACACCATTTGAATTACTAGGTTTAGATATCAATGATATATATGCTGATTATGTCCACGCAGTGCATAGTGAAGAAGCAAATGCATTTGGTTCATTTATTGATATACAAATGAATAACAAACCAGCACTTGATGCAACCATTCAATTAAGTACAGGAGTTGTTAGCGCTGACATTAAACAAAAAATCGGAGAAATAATTGCTAATCAAATAGCAGAAGCTGGTTCTGTTGTTACTGAATATCCATATGTTATTGCAAATAACGGAACTATTTATGTATTAGCAGGAATTAACGGAACAAGACAAATATTCACTATTGATGGTATGAGTATTCCAGGCGTATATGAAACAGTTAAAGCTCTTGACGATAGACATCGTATGGTTGTTGATAATCTAAGAGGAGATTCTCCTGATTATCCAAATCCAATAGCTTATAACGGAATAAACAGTGAAACTGGTGAATCAGTATGGCTAGCATTTGGAGATTCAGAAATTAAAGACCTAATAGAAGAAGGCTTAACAATTTCAGATAGCTTAAATAACGATCCTTCTATTAGTGTAGAATTCAATTATTCAGATTGTCTAGACTTCCCAACTGATGAGGATTTGGAATTGTTTGCAAGAGAAGGATTTGATCCTCAAGAATACCAAGGAGTTCCAATAACAAGTATATATATCGTTAGTGAAATAGATTATGATTTCATGTTAGGACAATAAGTGTTATAATAAATAGCAGGAGGGATAGATATGAAAAAAGAAATAATAAAAACATATTTATCTCTTTTTCTATGACTTATTATTTAAGGATAATAAGTCTTTTTTATAGGAGGAAATATGAAATATAAAAGAGTATTAGTAAAACTAAGTGGAGAAGCATTAGCAGGCCAAAAAGGAACAGGAATTGATTTTGATCGCGTACTAGAACTATGTGCAGAAATTAAAACAATTGCCGATTTAGGAATTCAAGTAGCCATAGTAGTAGGTGGAGGTAACTTCTGGCGTGGTAGAAGTAATCAGCAAATGGATCGTTGTACATCTGATTACATAGGTATGTTAGGTACAACTATGAATGCTTTAGCTATTGGAGATGCCTTTAAACAATTAGGTCAAGAAGTCAGAGTTCAAACCGGTGTTGAAATGCGTCAAATAGCTGAATTCTATATTAAAGATAGAGCGGTAAAACACTTAGAAAAAGGCCGCGTTGTAATATTTGGTTGTGGAACAGGTTCACCATTCTTCTCAACTGATACAGCAGCAGCTCTAAGAGCAAATGAAATAAATGCGGATGCTTTAATAAAAGCAACTAACGTTGATGCAATATATGATAAAGACCCTAAAAAGTATGAAGATGCTAAGAAAATACCTAATTTAACATACTTAGATGTCTTAAATAATCCAGATATCAATGTAATGGATTCCACTGCAACTACCTTATGTATGGACAATGAAATACCAATAATTGTCTTCAATATTAATGTTCATGGAAACCTAAAAAAGATTATGGAAGGAAAGAAATTAGGAACAATCGTTCAATAAAACTTAAGCAAAATTAGACAAAACCCACATTATATCGTATAATTACAACATCAGAAGGGGTTAAAATTTATGAGAAAAGAAGAAAAAACATGGATTGATAAGGAACGTCAAAGAGAATTAGAAAGATATAATCATCTATACGATGATCCTTATCATACAAAAGAAGATGAAAGATTAAAAGTTACTGAGACAGAAGAAGCTAATTATGCAAAAAACCATTTAAAAAAGCTTGCTTTAATTGGTTTAGCATCATTAATTATTGCTTTACCAATATCAAATTATGTAGTAAAAACATATCAAGAAAAACATGCTATTGAAACACAACAAGAAGCAAACATGATCCAAGGAATTAAAGTAGACAATATAATCCTAGAAATTGCAACACCAGATATGAGAATTGAAAATGGTGTAGTATCATACGTAGCACCACAAGGATTCATGCGTTCTGGTGATTTATGCTATCGTTTATCATGCAAAGGTGAAGCACCAGATGGTTACGTTAAAGATTCAGATGGTAAAACTATATATCCAGTAGATGCTGAAATCAAATATCAAGCACCAAAAGGATTCATCTTAGTTGGCGATAAAGCAGTCCAAGTAATCGATGCAACAGTAAAAGAAAAAGATGGAATAACAGTTTATGAAGTACCTGACGGCTATAATTTAGTTGGTAGATTAGGTATTAAAATAGAACCAGCAGTTCCATTAGTAGATGAAAAAGGAAACGAAATAGATATTAATGACACAGTAGATCCAATCGCAACAACTGTATATTCAGTACCAGCTGGATATATATTGAGTGGTACAAAAGGAGTTAAAACTGTATATTGCAACGCTACAGCAAAAACTGTAAACGGTGTAACAACATATTCAGTACCAGAAGGATATACATTAAGTGGTACAAAAGGTGTTAAAAAAGTAGTAATAAATGCAACAGTAACTACTACATATAGTGCTCCAGAAGGTTATATCCTAATTGGAGGTAAATGCTATAAAGTAGTAGTACCTGAAAAGACAATGGGAAGATAATTTTAAAAATTATCTTTTTTTTATGGTAAAATGTTTGTGGTGATATCTATGTATAGAATAGATAATATTAAAATATATGAAGATTTAGAAGAAAATGAAGTTATATCTAAAGCTCTAAAAAAGAATAAAATAGATCCAAAAGATGTAATATCTTCAAAAATAATAAAAAAATCTATAGATGCACGTGATAAAAGAAATGTTCATTATAATTACAGCATTAACTTAGAATTAAAAAACGAATCAAAATATACTAATCTTAAAAAAATAGAACCAAAAACAAAACAAATAATAAACAAAAATAGAAATAGTGTATACAAACCGATAATAGTAGGATCAGGTCCTGCTGGTTTATTTTGTGCTTTAAAGCTAGTTGAATACGGTTATAAACCAATAATTATCGAACAAGGTTCATGTGTAGAAGAAAGAATCAAATACATAGAAGAATATAAAAGAACTGGTCATCTAAATGAACTATGTAACGTTCAATTTGGAGAGGGTGGAGCAGGAACTTTTTCAGATGGAAAACTAACAACAGGTATTAATTCACCATATATAGAAGAAGTATTAGATACCTTTTATCAATTCGGAGCTCCTAAGGAGATAACTTATCTATCACATCCTCATATTGGAACAGATAATTTAATAAATATCTTGAAAAACATACGAAAATACATTGAAAGTAACGGCGGAGAATATTATTTTGATACTAAGTTAATAAACATAAAACAAAATAATGATGTTTTACTAACAGAAACAAATAATAAACAATTTGAAACAGATTGTTTAGTATTAGCGATAGGTCATAGTGCTAGAGATACATATAAAATGTTAATAGATAATAAAATAGAAATGGTTCGTAAGAACTTTTCAGTAGGTGTTCGTATTGAACATAAACAATCAATGATAAATGAATCTCAATACGGTACATATACTAAACTTAATTTACCACCAGCAGAATACAAACTTGTATATCATAATGATGAAAGAACTTGTTACACTTTCTGTATGTGCCCAGGTGGTGAAGTAATAGCATCTTCCTCAAATAAAGAAGCTATAGTTACAAATGGTATGTCTGAATATAAAAGAGATAAAGAAAATGCTAATGCAGCTTTATTAGTAAATGTATTAACTACTGATTTTACAGGGACTGACCCGTTAGCAGGCATGTATTTCCAAGAAGAATTAGAACATCACGCTTATATCCTAGGTGGAAGTAATAACTTTGCACCAGTTCAAAAAGTAGAAGATTATCTTAAAAATCAACCTTCTACGAAAATTGGTTCAATAATACCTTCCTACAAACCAGGTTATACACTAACTAATTTAAATGAATTATTCCCAGAGTACATAAATAAAACGCTAAAAGAAGGAATATTGTCATTTGATCATAAAATAAAGGGATTTGCTAATCCAGATGCTATTCTTACAGGTGTTGAAACAAGATCTTCTTCTCCGGTTACAATACTAAGAAATGAAGGATTAGAATCCTCAATTCCAGGTATTTATCCATGTGGGGAAGGCGCAGGTTACGCTGGTGGAATCACTTCGGCAGCTGTAGATGGTATTAAAGTAGCAATAAAAATAATTGAAAAAGGGTAAAGATATTTACTCTTTCTCATATTTATATTAGAATTATAAAGGAAAGTTAATTTTCAAAAACCATAGGAAAAATCGACAAATTTAACTTTTTGTTGTAAACTTAATTTAGTTAACAGGGGTGTGTGAATATGAATAGAACTGAAAAGACTGTAATAGATAACCTAAAAAACAGAAACCTTGACAACATGAAAGGTGCAGCATTTGAAGGATTAGGTACAGCTATTGACTATTATACTTTTTTCGAAGCTGTAGATATATTTGCAAAAGGATATCTAGAAAAAGGAATTAAACCAAATGATGTTGTTACAATATGTTCAGCAGGAACATTAGATACAATAATTCATTTCTATGCATTAAATAAAATAGGTGCAATAGCGAATTTAATTAATCCTAACTTTGTTAAATTTAATCCTAAAAAATATCTAGATGATACAAATAGTAAATTGTTAGTAATAATGGACAGATTTTACTTACCATTAAAAGATGCAATTGCTCAATCACAAACAAAACAAATAGTTCTTTCATCATTAACAGAGTATTCATCATTATTATATAAAATGATAATTAGGAGAAAGAACATTTCAAAAAGTGATATGATTCCTGGTGTTGAATATTCTACTTTACCAGAATTCATAAGATCTGGTCAAAACTCTTTATTAACATTCCCATATATTGATTGTTCAAAAGATAGAGTGGCAGCAATAACATACACAAGTGGAACAACAGGTAATCCAAAAGGTGTAGTATTAACAAACGACAGTTTCAATAACATGATAAGTATATACGATATTAAAGACGGATTTGGTTCAAAAAGAGGAGATAAGAATTTATTATTAATACCTCCAATGTATGGAACAAGTTTATGTCATTCAATAAATACACCAATTGCTTTTGGATGTACTACACAACTTCAACCTCTATATAATCCAGAAACATTTGCTAGAGATATAAGAAGGTTTGAACCAAATATAGTAGTAGGTTCTAAAGCACACTACATTTCATTATTAAAAAATCATTTAAGAGCTGGTTCATTTAGTTTCTTAGAAATGGCCTTTACAGGCGGTGAACCAATTACAAAAGAATTAGCTAGAGATATAAACGAAGTTTTAATATATTTAGGTGCAAATAGATTAATAATCGGTTATGGTATGAGTGAATTTGGTACTATGACAATGTTCAATATGGATATGCCAAACAGAACAAATGAATCAGGATTCTTAATGCCAGAAGTAGAAGCTAGAATAATTGATCCTATAACAGGTAAAATTATTACAGATCCAAACAAAAAGGGTCTTTTGGAAATTCATTCTCCTAGTGCGATGAAAGAATACTTTAATGATGAGAAGAGAACAAAAGAATTCTTCGTTATCGAACAAGGCAAAAAATGGGGTAAAACAAGAGACATAGCTACTATGAATACGGACGGTTCATATAACGTAGTCGGTAGAGCAGAAGATTCATTTGTTAATGAAAATGGAGAAATAGTATATCTATTCGAAATTGAAAATCTTGTAGAAACTATTGAATACGTAAGAGAATGTGAAGTCGTAGCTGTAACCGTAGATGGTCAAAAGAAAGCCATAGTACATATAATCCTAAAGAAAAAATATCCTGAAAACATAAAAAGTGAAATTATTCAATACATAGATCAATTTATTAGAAAACATATGGAAGCAAAAGATGTACCATATGGTTATAAAATAAGAGATAAATTTGATACAAGTCCAATTAGTGGTAAAAGAGATTATGAATCATTAAAATATGAGACAGATGGATTTACTGTTTTTGAAAACGGAATTCCTATAAAAACTAAAATTGATTCTGAAGAAAGTAAACACACTAATGACTTTATTCAGGAAGTAAAAAAATTAAACTTAACAATTAAATAAAATACAAGTAACAACTTGTATTTTTTTTATTAAATTGATATCATTATATAGAATAGGTGGCATGTAAAATGATATATATGGGAATAACAGTTACTTCTGTTGTATTTATTAGTTTTTTTATCATATTATATCACTCACAAAAAAGAGTAAATTTATTTGAAAATAAGCTTTTGATTAATATTATGATGCTTAATGTGCTAGGAGGAGCCTTACATTTACTATGCTATTGGGCAATTTACAATCCTGATACCACAAAATATTTTGTGTTAAAGTCATATGTTGCATATATTGCCGCTTTTAACTTGCTTTTTAACTCTTATATATTTTTGCTAACAAATAAGAATTATGGTCAACCAGATTTTGACTCGAAAAAATACTTTTTTAAAAATTTCATCCCATTTGCAATAATACATGCTGGCATAATTGCAGCCATTTATATACTACCAATTTATCCTTATGATGATGGTGTTAGCGCATATACTTATGGACCAGGTATTAATTTATTATCAATTGCATCAGCAATTACAATAACAATTTGGGTTTTTAAAATGATAGGAACATTGTCTGTTAAAAGAAAAGATAATGAAAAACAAGATCTAAAAAAATACTATGCTATTTTATTCGGTATTATATTGATAGGTGCAATTGGTAGCCTTACACAGATGGTAAATCCAAGTATCTTATTAATTACAGCAGTACATTCAATAGTATTGACTATAATTTATTTTACAATTGAAAATCCTGACGTTAAAATGATAGAACAATTAGAGATATTAAAAGACCAAGCAGATAAAGCAAACAACGCCAAATCTGAATTCTTATCTAATATGTCACATGAGATTAGAACGCCTCTTAATGCTATTGTAGGTTTCAGTGAATCCTTAAAAGATGACAATTTAAATAAAGAACAATTAGAAAAAGTTGATGACATTATAATGGCCTCTAATAACTTATTAGAAATAGTTAATGGTATCTTAGATATTTCTAAGATAGAGGCAAATAAACTTGAAATAATTGATAAAGAATATGATATTAAGTCTGTTCTTGATGAATTAATAGCGCTTACAAGAGCCCGTATGGGTGATAGTGCATTAGATTTCCAAATATCAATAGATCAAACTATACCACGTGTCTTATATGGTGATAATGTACGTTTAAAACAAATCGTCTTAAATCTGTTAACTAATGCAGTTAAATATACAAAAGAAGGATATGTTAGATTTACGGTATCTCAAATTACTAAAGGTGATATATGTCGTTTAATCTTCTCAGTAGAAGATAGTGGTATCGGAATAAAGGAAGAAAACTTACCAAGATTATTTAGTAAATTTGATCGTTTAAGTGTTGAAAAATCCCTTACTATTGAAGGTACAGGTTTAGGACTTGCCATTACCAAAAAACTTATAGAATTAATGAATGGTCGTATTGTTGTTCAATCAGTATACGGAAAAGGTTCTAAGTTTACTGTCTCAATCGATCAAAGAATAATTGCAGTAACACCTCCAGAGGTAAAAGAGACCGCAGTTTCCGAAAGCAAAGTAATTGATGTTAAAGGTGCAAGAGTTCTTATTATTGACGATAACGAATTAAATATCAAAGTAGCATCAACATTACTAAAAAAATATGGCTTAGAAATTGATTCAGCTACTAATGGACCTGACGGCCTAAAGAAACTTCTTGAAGAAAAAGAAAAATATGATATTGTCTTCCTAGATGATATGATGCCACGTATGAGTGGACGTGAAGTATTAGAAAACTTACATAGGCATCCTGAGTATCAAACACCAACTATTGCCTTAACTGCTAATGCTATCGAAGGTATGAAAGAAGAATATTTAAAAGCAGGTTTTGATGATTATTTGTCTAAACCAATTGAACGTAATGAGTTAGAAAGAGTTCTTAAAAAATTTGTTAATAAACAGAATGCTGAATTGTCTAATGCAACTACAACAAATCAAGTTCAAAGTGCAATTAAATTAGAAGATAGCATTGTATTACCAAAACTAATTACATCACCAGAAAGAATAGAAGAAACTAATCCTAAGAAGATTCTAATTGTTGACGATGATAATATGAATCTAAAAGTAGTAAGTATGATGCTTAAAAATTATGGATATGATTTAACATTAGTATCTAGTGGTAGTGAAGCCATCATGAAAGTAATGGATAACACATATGATTTAATTTTAATGGATGATATGATGCCCGAATTAGATGGTAGTGCAACTCTAGATAATCTAAAAGAAATAGAAGGATTTAATACACCAGTTGTTCTTCTAACAGCCAATTCAGAAGATGATGTAAGGAAAAAAATCGAAGAACATGGATTTAATGGTTATTTAGGTAAACCAATTAATAAAGAAGCCCTAAATGATATTACTATTAAATATTTAAATTAGATGTTATAATTAAAGAGGATAGGTAGTGAAAATATGAAAACAATAGATTTTTTAAAAGAACATAATGTAGCAGTAGATCAAAGCTTAGAACTATTTGGTGATATTGATACTTATAATGAAACATTAGTAGAATTTCAAAAAGGTATTGATGGAAAACTAGAGAGAATTGAAAAATTCTATAAAGATGGTGATATGCCAAACTATGCTATTTTAGTTCATTCATTAAAAAGTGATTGCAAATATTTTGGATTTATGGAATTAGCTGATTTAGCTTACCAACACGAACTAGAAAGTAAAGCAAGTAACATTAATTTCGTAACTGCTAACTTTGATCGTTTAATGACAGAAGCTAAAAAAGTAAGAACAATCGTTAATGCATATTTAAATGATGATGCTGAAATATCTGCACCAGCATCCCCAGCACCAGCACCAGCTGCTCGTGGTGTAATCTTAGTAGCAGATGATTCTGAAGTAATAAGATTATTTGTTAAAAAAATCTTTGAAGCTGAAAAAGACATCGAAGTTGCTCAAGATGGTAACGAAGCCTTAAATATCATTAAGAATCATGAAGCTGATAATCGTATAGAAGCAATTCTATTAGATCTAAATATGCCTGGTTCTGATGGCTTTGTTGTTCTAGATTATTTAAAGAATAATAATCTACTAGGCAAAATGCCAGTTACAATAATTAGTGGGGATTCATCATCAGATGCTATTAATAGAGCATTTACTTATGAAATAGTAGATATGCTAAACAAACCTTTCTCTGAAGCTAAAATAAAAGATGCCGTAGAGAAAACAATTGCTCAAAAAAAATAATATCTTCAACATGAAGATATTTTTTTTATGATATTTTTTATAATTCGATAATTCTCAGAAATTTTATAAGGTTCATCAAGGCTTTGATTATCTATCATTAACTTGTTAATTTCTTCAAAGTCTTTATTAAGAACGATATCTTTATATTTAATTTTATGTTCTTTTATATAATCATATAAAGGTCTAATTGCATTTATTTGTAATTGATTATCATAATTCTTATATTCAGAACTAATATTTAATTCATCAAATAACTCAATTATTTCATTATCATCTATTAAACTAGATGATTTTATTATTTCGTTTATTATTTCTTCGCATTCTAATATATTTATATTACTAAATAATATACTATTATCTATTTTATTATATACATAATTATAATAATAATTTACTTCTCTTAATAATTTTTCTAATATATCTCTTTTATTACTACCATTTACTATATTTATATATAGTTTATTATCTTTAGTAGCACTAATAACTGTATCATTTTTATGTAAGATTTCATATGTATCATCAATATTATCTACTATTTTAGTTCTTCTAATTATTGTCGATACTTTAGAGTTCTTATGAAACATTAGCATGCCGATATTAATCAGTTTTAAATAGGTACAAGATATCTTACTGTTTATTACTGTATTTATTACATCATTAACAGTCATGGATTTCATACTAATCGCCTCCACAAGTTAGCTGTATACTATTACAAATATAATAAATAGTCAAATTTATCTAAGGCCTTTTAAATTGTAATTCCAAGGTGTAAATAGACAAATATATTTATACATTTAACTATCATAAATATAGTATAATATTGTTAGGTGGTAATATGCGTATTATTGTATCTGCTGGAGGCACTGGAGGTCATATTTATCCTGCCTTAGCAATCCTAAAAAAATTTGAAGAAAACGAAAAAGATTTAGAAGTATTATATATTGGAACACATAATAGAATGGAAAAAGAATTAATACCTAAAAGAGGTATTCCATATGAAGAATTAGAAATATACGGTTTTTCTAAAAAAGACATTCTATTAGATATTAAGAATTTATTTTTAATTCATAAAGCTAAAAAGAAATGTATTAAAATCATGAAAGAATTTAAACCAGACTTGGTACTAGGTATAGGTGGTTATGTTACATATCCTGTAATTAAAGCTGCAGCTAAACTTGGAATTAAAACATTTATTCATGAACAAAATTCTTTGCCTGGTAAAACAAATCGTGTCTTACAAAAAGATGCTGATTTAATAGGTGTTTCATTTAAGGAATCCGCTTCTTACTTTAATAAAGTAAAAGGTGAGGTGTTCTATTCAGGTAATCCATGTGGTGAAAATGCTTTATCATTAGAACCAATGGACAAAACAACACTAGGATTAAGCAAGGATAAGAAACTAGTTGTAATCGTTGCTGGATCCCTAGGGTCAGCTTCCGTTAATGAAAAGATGGTTGAATTCTTACATAACGCTGAAAAAGAAGATTACGAAGTCTTATATATAACTGGTAAAGCTTTATATGATGATTTCGTTAAAAATAATAAATTTGGTGCAAACATTAAAGTAGTTCCGTACTTAGACAATTTACCAGCTTTATTAAAGAATACAGACTTAATTGTTACAAGAGCAGGTGCTTCTACAATGAGTGAAATACTTTCTCTAGCTTTGCCAGCAATTTTTATTCCTTCACCATTTGTAGCAAACAATCACCAGTATTATAATGCCTTAGCAATAAAGAACGCTAACGCAGGTGAATTAATTGAAGAAAAAGATTTGACAAGTGAAGAACTAACTAATAAAATTAATGGCGTGTTAGGAGATCAACACAAAATAGAAACAATGAAAGAAAACCTTAAAAAATTGAGTATGAATAATAGTAGTGACTTAATTTATAAGAAATTAAAGGAAATGATTAAATGAAAGAACAATTAGAAAACTTTGCTGAAGTAGAAGAAAATGCTTCCTTAGTTAAATTAAACACATATCATATTGGTGGTTTAACTAAATACTTAGTTAGACCAAATTCAATTAATGATTTAATTGAAGTACTAAAGATTTTAAAAGAAAATAAAATACCTTTTTTTATTCTAGGTAATGGATCTAATATAGTATTAAATTCTAAACTATATGAAGGAGCCGTAATTAAACTAGATAAAGTAAATGGTATCGAAATAAATCCAGATTTAAATATAGCTTATGCTGAAGCAGGAGCTATGATTGGAAAAGTAGCAATGGAAGCTATTAATAAAGGCTTAACTGGTTTAGAGTTTGCAGCAGGTATACCTGGAACAGTAGGTGGCTGTATTTACGGAAACGCTGGTGCTTATAATGCCTGTACAATGGATTATGTAGAATCAGTTACAGTCCTAGATGAAGATTTTAATATTCAAATATTAAAAAATGAAGATATCACATACGGATATCGTACAACAATGTTTAAAGAAGAAAAGAAATATATAATCTTAGCAGCTAAATTTTTTCTAAAAGATGGTGATAAAGCCAATTCATTAGAAATGTTAGCTGAAAGACAAGAAAGAAGAGCAGCAACTCAACCACTAGAATATCCTTCAGCTGGATCAGTATTTAGAAATCCAGAAGGTGATTATGCTGGAAGACTAATTGAATTCTGTGGTTTAAAAGGATATCGTATAGGTGGTGCTGAAGTATCTGAAAAACATGCTAACTTTGTCGTTAATAAAGACAATGCTTCAAGTAAAGATGTTCATGATTTAATAATGTATATTCATGATACTGTTTTAGAAAAAACAAATGTCGATTTAGAAATAGAACAAGAATTTATTGGTTGGGAGTAATCTAAATGAATAGGGTAAAAAAGAAAAAGAAAAAACTAAGAGTTAAAGTACTTATAAAAATATTAGCATTTATAGCAATCATCGCCTTTTTAATAAGTTACACATTAAATGTTAAAGTAAATAATATATATGTAAAAGGAAATGACCTTACTAAAGATATTGATATTATAAAAAGTGCTAAAATCGATAATTACCCTAAACTATTAAAAATAAAAAGAAAACAAGCAATCAATGAAATAAAAACTTTACCATTAGTTAAAGATGCTAAAATAAAAATTAATATTTTTGGTAAAGTAACAATAACAGTAGAAGAAAGACAAATTCTATTCTTCTATCGTTATAATGATAAATTAGTTACATCTGATAACACACAAATAAAAGATAATAATCTTTATATGGGTTATCCTACTTTAATTAACTTTACTCCAGATACTACTTTAGAAGAATTAGTAAAAGGTTTGAATAAAGTTAATCCTAATATCATCAAGATGATTGATGAAATAGAATATATGCCATATAAATCAGCTACAGGTGAAATAATCGATGAAAATCGTTTTAAACTAGCTATGAATGATGGAAATACTGTATATATTGATACAGCTAATATTAAAAGATTAAATCAATATTTAGAAATCTATGCATCTTTAAATATGGAAACTGTAAAAGGTATTCTATATCTAGATACAATAACAGAAGAAAATATTCTATTTGAAAGTTACGAATCAGCTGAAGAAACTAATAAAGTTCTTGAACAAAATAGAACACCAGAAGAACCAGCAGCAGAAACTCCAGCTCCAGAAAAACCAGAAAATGTAACTATTAATGCCGAAAACGGTAATCCAGAAGAAGGTGCTAACTAATGAATTATGATAAAAAAATGGAAGAGATCATCTCTTCCTTTAATGGTGAAATAAAAACTATTCTATTACATAGTTGTTGTGCACCATGTTCTTCCCATGTAATCGAAACCTTAACACCATATTTTGATATAACAATCATTTATTACAATCCTAATATTGAACCATATGAAGAATACGAAAAAAGAAAACAAGAAGAAATCCGTTTTATAAACGGATTCCCTCATCAAAATAAAATTAATATAATTGATTGTGATTATGATAACGATAAATATCATGAAGTTATTAGTGGTTTAGAAGATGAAAGAGAAGGTGGACCACGCTGTTTCAAGTGTTATTACCTTCGACTAGAAAAAACTGCTATTGAGGCTAAAAAAGGCCAATATGATTATTTTGGGACAACCTTAACTGTAAGTCCTTTTAAGAATAGTCAAAAACTAAATGAAATAGGTAGTGAGTTAGAGAGTATTTATGATATTAAATACCTATATTCAGACTTCAAAAAGAAGAATGGTTACAAGAGAAGTATTGAATTATCTAAACAATATAACTTGTATCGTCAAGATTACTGTGGTTGTATCTATAGTCAAAAAGAAAGAGATCAAAAAAAAGCTTCCTAATAAGGAAGCCTTTTTTATTCTTCTAATTCAAAATTCTTTAGATATTCATGATAAGCTTTATAACTATCATCTTTAATTTCTTGTTTTTTATATTCTACTTCTAAATAATTACAGATTTCTTTAACAAAGTAATCTGTTAAATAAGGATTTCTAACTAGTAATGGACCTAAAAGATAAGTACCATAGAAATTCATATCATGAATACCTTCAAATCCAATATTTCTATTATAACCAGTTCCTTTAATAACTTTAAATAAATTATCACCGGAACCACTCATAAATCTTAATCTATTTTGAAAACCAATAATATTATGACTTATTAAATCAGTTTTATAATATTGTTCTCCAACAATTCTTTCTTCATCTTCTCTGGCTTTAAAATTGAATATTCCTAAACATTCCTTAAAAGAACCATCTAAGTTTTCAATTCTATTACCAAATACTTCAATAGAATTACCTGTTATAATAAAAAACTTATTATCATCAATAGCTTTAGAAATACTTTCTTTATACTGTAATATATTATCTATTACTAATAGTTGATTTTCTTCGCTACCCATACCCATATAGAATAAATCATAATCTTCAAAATTAATATTATCAGCAATAGATAAATAATCAACTTTAACTTTTATATCTTGTTCTTCTAACTTTTTAGCTAAATATCTAACATTACCATTTTCACCATAAAGATTCATCAAATCATAATATAAATGAGCTATTTTAAATGTTTTCACTTTGATTCATCTCCATTCATTAAAGCTTTAATATTAGCAGTCATATCAAAGCAAACCATCGTATACAATTTACCTTCAGTTTTATTTTTTATTGTAGGTATTAATTTAGTGTTTATATCATCAACTAAAATTATTTTTTCTTTAGGTATTTTAGCAAACTCTAATCTTGTTGCAACATCATATCTAAATCTTCCAATACATATTATCTTATCAATATCTTTATTATTTAATAATTCAAAATCAACATCCCATAACCAAGACAAATCATTAAATCTATATCTTCTAGAAACATTATCAAAACCTAATATAATAGATTTCGTTCCTTTTTGATTAACGATATATTTAATAGATTGATAATAACTTAAATTGTTTTCATTTTTACTCTCTAACATTGTTAAATCTCTACCTGCAAAGTTATAAACTTTACCACGTTTATTAGGTAGTTTTTCTTTTGTAATAGAGTTAATTATTTTTTCTTCATTAACACCAATCTTATTTACTAATGCATAAGCAGCAACTGTATAATATAAAGCATATAAAACATCGTTATTTAAATATACTTCATTACCATTAATCTTAATAGTATTAGTATCATAATCTACATCTGTTACTTCGTAATCTACCTTTCCTCTAACAAAGTCACCATTAGGACATTCATAATTACCTATATGACCATATTGATAATATTTATAATGTAATTTAGTATGACAGAATGGACAATATTGATAATCTAATGATAATGAATCGGACTTTTCATAAGAATCACTCATTTTACCAACACCATAAGTTGTAATATTACCTTTATGTTTATATCTTAATCTATTTAGTAAAGGATCATCTGCATTAATAATTAAATTAACTTTCTCATTTATTGCACATAAGATATCTTTAAACACAATATCAGGATGACCATTTCTTGCCGGTTGATCTCTTGTCATATTAGTAATAATCAAATGACTTGGTTTATTTTTACCAAATATTAATTTTAAGTGTCTTTCATCACATTCTAATAATAAAATATCGTGTTTAAAATTACCTTTACGATCACAATTATTTAATATTAATGTAGTAGCAGCTAAAACACCATTAGAACCACTATTGTTATAACAAACATCATATCCATTATCTTTTAGAATATGATAGATCATATCAGTAGTAGAACCTTTACCAGAAGAACCAGTTACAGCAATTACTGTTTCAGGATAATGTACTTTTTCTAAAACATCTTTTTGCCTAAACCAGTCATAAACAATATTACCAGGTAAAACTGATCCGTTTCTTCTAAATAACTTACATATTTTAGTAGCTAATTTATTAACAAATATACTAGTACCAATTCTCATATAATCACCTAAAAAAATTATATCAAAAAAAAACTTATTTATCATAAAAAAGACTAACTTTTACATGTTTTTTTATAGTATAATCGACTTGAGGAGAATATATATGAGTACAAAATACAATCTAGAACATATTTTAGAAGAATTATCTGGTAATAATTCTACAAAATTTTTAAATCCTCTAGAATATCGTCAAGTAAAGAATAAAATAAATATTAAAAAATATGAAGTATATAAACCATATGAAGATTGTACTAAAGTTATCATCTATAAAACTATGCCTGATATCCATCTGTTAAAAATATCTAGTGTAGAAGAAATAAGACATCCAGAAATCCTTAAATGTATGTTTGAAATGGGTTTAAAAGAAGATATGTATGGTGACATAATTATTCTAGATAATAATGCTTATATTTATGTCTTCGAACAAATAAAAGATGATATTATTTATCATTTGAAAGATTATAATCGTAAAATTCAATCTATTGAAGAAATAGATTTAGATACTTTAAGTAATTATCAAATGAATTATGATATTAAAAAAATAATTGTAACAAGTTTAAGAATAGATAATATTATCTCTAATTTAGTAGGATTAAGCAGAAAAGAAATCTTAAATAAATTCAAAGATAAAGAAGTAATATTGAACTATGAAGTATTAACTAAATACACTACAAATATTAATCCAGGAGACATTTTTAGTATAAGAAAATATGGTAAATTTAAATTTTCTGAAATAAAGACTATGACTAAAAGAAATAATTATATCATCATAATTAAAAAATATAAGTAAAATTTGCCTATAAAAAACAATAATGCTATAATACAAACGATTTAAAAAAGGGGGAATTAGTATGTCAAATAATAATGATATGTATAGGGAAGATACTATTCGTGAAGAAGATTTCGAAGAATTATATTACAGACTTTTTCAAAATAGAAGAACCAGAAGAAGAAAAAAGAACAATAAAGGGAAAGCAATTGCAATAGCTGCCGTAATTGCCGCAACTGCAGTATCATACGCAATAATTTCACACGCAATTGATAATAGTGAAGATTTACATAGAGCTACTAAGCTTACTGGAGCTTATCAAAAAGAAAGTTATTGTATTATACCTGATAGAATCTTTACTTCTCAAAATCACGATTTCGTATATACAAGTGGAGAACATTTAACAGAAGCAGCTGACAAGAAAAATATTGATATCTTAAAAGTTGGTGATTTCTTCATTACTGAAGATGGATCAAGAGTAGCAAGAGTATTCTTGGAAATTGAAACAGTAGAATCAAAAGATATTATTAGATGCGAAGTTGATGGTCAAGAATTCTATATTGAACCAGAAGGCTATGTATGGAATAATCACACTAAGAAATGTGAAAGAGTTACAACTGAAGTAATTGAAAAGTATGTATATGCAAACGAAAACCATGATTATACAAATATAAGAGTTCCAGGTTCAAAAATTATCAGCGTTATTTCATTTGAAGAACATCCTTCAATTAGTTATGAAACAGCCAAAGGAATGAAAGTAATAGCAGACGTCGAAGACGAATATGTTAATAACGATGCTAACGTTGTAACGATAGCAAGATTAGAATTCGTTCCAAACAATCAAAATTAACCAAAAAGTACTTGTTATAAGTACTTTTTTTTGATACAATAATTGCGGTCTTTTAAAGACCAAATAAGCACATATATTGTTTGTATTATCTAGTGGCCATAGGTTGGTAATACATAGATATATGGATGAATAACGAAAAGGAGAGTGAAAAATATGGCAGTAGTTTCT